>QFCE01002439.1_pt1 | contig 46744 bp, 42 predicted proteins | sample 5346091 | NCBI WGS metagenome assembly QFCE01 (sample SAMN09062252, study PRJNA434731) | Human gut metagenome, whole genome shotgun sequencing project. | isolation source: stool timepoint A chromium assembly | host: Homo sapiens | collected 2015 | reverse complement strand
GCTGCGTGTTGAAGGTCATCCGTTCAACAGCTTCATCATTTCCAAAACACCGGCCGCTCGCTGGGGCAAACCGGAAGATCTGATGGGACCGGCGGTATTCCTGGCTTCCGATGCTTCCGACTTTGTCAACGGTCACATTCTGTATGTTGACGGCGGTATCCTGGCTTACATCGGCAAACAGCCGCAGTAAGGTTTCTCGATCAATCATCAGAACGCTTTCCTGAAAAGGGGAGCGTTTTTTTGTTTTTCATCCCATACCGGAAGAAAATCACCTGCCCGGTATCTTTAGAATTTTCATCGGAATTCGTTAAAAATTTGTAATGATTCATCACGGAACGATCACGGAAAAACCATTGTTATCCCATAATTTTTTCCTATAATACAGTCATCAGGAAAGGAGGCATCCAAGGAGTACAGCTTAAAATTCAAAATATTTTCCTCTTCTCAAAATATAGAAATAAAATAGTTTTCCCTCTTCTCTTATAAATAATAATCATGATCCCGATGAAAACCTTCCCCTGTTTTCACGGGAGAAAAGGCTGCGCTTTCCCCGGCGCAGTTTTTTTCTGCGTGAAAAACAGAAAGAGCGTTTGTTAGCAAGGGGGAGAAGAAACAAAGAATATTAGACAAACGTCTAAAATCAGATTGACAATCATTTTAGACAAATGTAGAATATTGGTAGAAGGAAGGGATAAAAACATGAAGCTATCACGAAAACTCCTGGAAACCGAATTCGAGATCATGAAGGTTTTCTGGGAAAAGGAACTCCATGCCGATCTGAATTTATTTGACATAAAAATGAAACGGAAGACAGACGGATGAGTGGGGCGGAGCTGTTATTCCGGCATTGTCTGCCGCATTCGTTGTTAACGCTGACCGTGCTCTTTATCCTTCGCCGCACGCATCGTCAATCCTCCCGAACCGCTTATGGAATCTGCATCATTCTGCTGCTGGGCTTGTTGATTCCTGTTAAGATTCAGCTGCCCGTTTCTTCGGAAATCATCGAACCGGTCAGGTCGCTGCCGCTGAGTGAAGTCTGGATTGAATCCCAGACGCCGGTTTCTTCTATTATGCCGACATTGGCAGCGTCAAATCCATCCGAGCCAGGAATGAACGGAACTCAGATCGTTACCCTTTTATGGCTGGGCGGCTGCGCGGTAGCTCTGGGAATAAATCTGATCCGCAACCGGGAAAGCCTGAAATATATTCGTCGATGGTCAAGGCTGGCAGGGTCTGTTGAACTTGAATTATTATGCCAGCTTCAGTCGCAGATGAAGCTGAAACGGCACATCCGGCTGATGATGTGCCGCGGGATCACAACGCCGTGCGCGCTGGGGTTGCTTCATCCCACTTTGATTTTACCGGAACAAGACTGGGAAAAGGAAGAGCTGACGCTGGTCCTTACCCATGAGCTGATTCATATCCGGCGATATGACAGCTGGATAAGATTGTTAAGCGTGATCGCCCGGGTTGTTTACTGGTTTAATCCGATTGTCTATCTGTTGGAAATTCAGATGAATCAATATTGCGAACAAGCCTGCGATGAAGCTGTAATCCAAAACTGCACGCTGGAACAGCGGCAACGCTATGGCAGCCTGTTGCTGAGGCAGGCGCGTTCCTCACACTCGCTGCCGATTCTGTCCACAGGCTTTATGTTGAAGCCAAAACAGCTTCAGGAGCGGTTAATGCGGGTCATGAATCAAAAGCAGTTTAAAATGAATTGGGAAAAGGTGCTGATTGTGGCCGCTTTGGTTATGATGGCAGGATGCGTGATGAAGGAAAAGGAGATTCGGAATTTCCTGGCAACGCCGCTGGCTAGCCATGAACCTGTAAACGGCAAAGTTTATGCTTCTTCTTTGGACTTCTCGGCTTTGCGGGAACAGGCGTTGAGTAAGGAACGTGTTCTAGTTGATACCTATCGGGAAGAACATAAAAATGATTCGATTCAACAGTATAATGAAGGAATGAATCTATTGATGGAATCGATTAAATCGAAAGGTTTTGCGTTGCAAGGAATGAATAGTTATCCGCGTCCTATGACGCTTATGGAGCTACCCTATGAAATTACACTCGACGTTCCGTATCTTTCGTTGAAGGAATCTAATTATCTGATAAACGTTGTTTATACGCAGGATGGCGATAATCAATGCGTCAGCTTGAAGGATGAAGAACAGTGCTATGAAACAGTAAAGAACCAGATCACAAATGAGCTGAATCAACTAACAGAGGATCAGATATCGCAGATCCTTGGAAGACAAAAAAACACAGACTTTCATGTTTTTTTAGAAGAGGAACTCAATCAGACCGCACAAAAATATGGTTTAACTATTTCTCAATTCGCATTGCTTTCTATAGAGGAAGCCATTGACGACTTACCGGAAGAAGTGGTCCAGCTTGACGTAACATGGGAAGAATTACAGAAGCTGGGAATTGATGAAATCCGCAAACTTGCGGATATGCGGACGGGGAGAGAATATATTGTCGTGACTTCTGATAATGTAAGAGTTTATAATTTGAGTATTGTAAACTTACCAATCAGTTCGATTTGTGAGAATAAGGAAGAAGGCATCTTGGCGCAGGCTTACATCGCATTTGGGGATGAGGCTTCAATTCGTCAGTTAATATCGATCCCTGATCTGCAAACTCGCGTCGATCAAGCGCTCAATGAACGGCTGAATAATCTTCAGGACAGCGATCATGAAACATTGAGGTACAATTTACTTGATGCGATATTGAATGAACTGAAACTGACGAAAGCGCCGATTATCGTTGAAGTAGCTAAAGCGTATTGAATGTAGAACCAGTAAACATAGAGGAAGGTAACTAAATCTGTTTTTCATTTTCAGATATTTAATAAAAGAAAGAAGGAATATCATGAAGTTATCACGAAAACTTCCGGAAGCCGAATTTGAGATCATGAAGGTTGTCTGGGAAAAGGAACCACCGCTGACCAGTACATTGTTAATGGAAGAACTCAAACAAACCAAGGACTGGAAGGTTCCTACATTATCGTCGCTGTTATCCCGTCTGGTCGACCGTGGTTATCTGCGGACGGAGAAAAACGGTAAGGAAAGAACGTATTATCCTTTGATTACAGAAGATGAATATCTTCAATTTGAAAGTCAGGATTTCCGTCAGCGCTACGCTCAGCGCAGCTGGATCAGTCTGATGAACGCGTTTTATGATGGTGAAGCGGTAAGCGATGAAGAATTAGATCAACTACAGGCCTGGCTGGATATGAAACGGAAGACAGACGGATGAGTGGGGCAGAGCTGATATTCCGGCATTGTCTGCCGCATTCGCTGTTAACGCTGATCGTGCTCTTTATCCTTCGCCGCACGCATCATCAATCCTCCCGAACCGCTTATGGAATCTGCATCATCCTGCTGCTGGGCTTATTGATTCCTGTTAAAATTCAGCTGCCTGTTTCTTCGAAGATCGTCGAACCCGTCAGATCGCTGCCGCTGAGTGAAGTCTGGATTGCATCCCAGACGCCGGTTTCTTCCGTGATGTCAACAGCGTCAGAATCAAATCCATCCGAGCCAGGAATGAACGGAACTCAGATCGTTACCCTTTTATGGCTGGGCGGCTGCGCGGTAGCTCTGGGAATAAATCTGATCCGCAACCGGGAAAGCCTGAAATATATTCGTCGATGGTCAAGGCTGGCAGGGTCTGTTGAACTTGAATTATTATGCCAGCTTCAGTCGCAGATGAAGCTGAAACGGCACATCCGGCTGATGATGTGCCGCGGGATCACAACGCCGTGCGCGCTGGGGTTGCTTCATCCCACTTTGATTTTACCGGAACAAGACTGGGAAAAGGAAGAGCTGACGCTGGTCCTTACCCATGAGCTGATTCATATCCGGCGATATGACAGCTGGATAAGATTGTTAAGCGTGATCGCCCGGGTTGTTTACTGGTTTAATCCGATTGTCTATCTGTTGGAAATTCAGATGAATCAATATTGCGAACAAGCCTGCGATGAAGCTGTAATCCAAAACTGCACGCTGGAACAGCGGCAACGCTATGGCAGCCTGTTGCTGAGGCAGGCGCGTTCCTCACACTCGCTGCCGATTCTGTCCACAGGCTTTATGTTGAAGCCAAAACAGCTTCAGGAGCGGTTAATGCGGGTCATGAATCAAAAGCAGTTTAAAATGAATTGGGAAAAGGTGCTGATTGTGGCCGCTTTGGTTATGATGGCAGGATGCGTGATGAAGGAAAAGGAGATTCGGAATTTCCTGGCAACGCCGCTGGCGAACGCAAAGCCTGAGAATCATGCGATTTATTTGAATGCTGATGAATTGATAGTTCAGGCAGGGATAAAACAATCTGATTTTGAAAAAGCGTTTATTGAAGAAAATAAATATTTAACGCTGAATCAATTCAAGGCTAAATTCAACGCTGAAATTGAAAGGATCAAATCAACGGGTTTTGCGCTGAACTGTTCGTTAGGCTATCCGAATCTGATCCAGAATAGTACATTGCCGCAATCAGCTTCCGCAGTTGCGATTATCAATGATTCAAAAATTGATAAAGAACGATGGATAGAGATCGGCTATCGTTTAGAGGGCGATAACGACAAAATTACTTATGATCAATTTGACAAGATTCACAAGGAATTTCGACAAATCGTGAATGATTATTTTGAAGGACTTTCTGATGCGCAGATTCAGGCGTTCCTGTATGAGAATGATCGCGAGAATACGTTGCATTATTTTGAGCAGCAGTTTTCGCAATTGGCTCAGGATACACCCTTTACGGTCCGGCAGATAGCCATCGAGAAAATCAATGTTTACAATAATCCGCCTCAGATAGAGGTTAAACTTACACAAACTTTAGAAGAACTTAAAAAAATGGACTATGAAGAAATCATGGAACTTGCCAAGATTGAAAATGGATATAACTATAAATTAGTTACTGCTGAGGGGATTGATATCTATAATTTCGGGGTTACCTTTTACTTGCCGTTCAGCTCTGTTTTATACAATGAAGAAGCAAGGATAGCGGTACAGGCTTATATTCATTTTTATGACAAGAATGATGAAATTGAACGATTGAGTCAGATTCCTGATTTAATGGAGCGGGTCGATAAGGTGATTGAAGACCGGCTTAATCATCTGCAAGAGGAGGATCACAATCTGCTGCGAAGTAATCTTCACGAACTTATTCTTGAAGAAACTGGAGCGGACTACAGTTCAGTTTGGGTCGAAGTCATAAAATACTAATCTTAAAACGATTCTCCACGTGGTGATTAGATCAAGATCATCTGAAGTCTTTCCGAACCTTTGTGCCCCTATTCGGCACCTTTAGAATTTTCATCGGAATTCGTTAAAAATTTGTAATGATTCATCACGGAACGATCACGGAAAAACCATTGTTATCCCATAATTTTTTCCTATAATACAGTCATCAGGAAAGGAGGCATCCAAGGAGTACAGCTTAAAATTCAAAATATTTTCCTCTTCTCAAAATATAGAAACAAATTAGTTTTCCCTCTTCTCTTAAATTAATAATCATGATCCCGATGAAACCCCTCCCCTGTTTTCACGGGAGAAAAGGCTGCGCTTTCTCCGGCGCAGTTTTTTTCTGCGCACTCGTCGTTTCTTACGAAAAGGCCGGAATTTTGTTTGTTTTCCTTAAAGATTGCTCACGCGTCTTTCACAAAAAATGCACGGTGCGTTCAATACGATTTTCTATAATAACACCATCCAGAAAGGAGGCATTCAAGCAGAAGCACAACATAACGTTTATTCAACTTTCCACAAGCTTAAAATTATAATTTAAATTTCCCTCTTCTAAAAATTTGTGTCTTGGAAGCAACTTCTGATCCCCCCTCAGAAGTTGTTTACTGTCCGAAACTGGCGATCATGATCTAGCCCTGATCGCTAAGTCATCCGTTAAGGTTTTGATGGACAGAACTCAATTGTTCGTAATCCGTTCAATATCACTGTTTGATTTTCACAAAAAGTTCACGATGCTTCCATAAACAACACACAGAATTTCGCTATACTAATAACGTAAACAGAGAAGATTAAAAACATTTCTTCATTTCTAAAATTTTCCTTTCTTTATTAATTTAAACCTGATCTTCTCTGTTCATAATAAGTACGAAAGGAAATCCCCCGTTTCCTTTCTCCCATGAGAAACCGCAACTTTCCCTCTTGCGGTTTTTTTCTGTTTTCGGCGATGACTTAGTCCTGTTTTGAAATGAATTAAAAAGATGGTCATGCAGATAAGGCGCAGGAAATGGAGAACCGCGGATCTCGGGATATGTCCTTTTTGTCATGAAGAAATCAAATCTCGAAAATTTGTTGAAGTTCACATTTCAATGACATACTTTTCCCATAATTTTTTCTTATAATACAATTGTCCAAAGGATAAGACCAACAGAAAATCCCTTCAGGACAAGATGTTTTTCCCCTCTCAACCTTAATAATAATCAGGTGATCAAGGCTCCCCTCCTTGGTTGCCGGAGAAAACCCGCCTTCCCCTGGCGGGTTTTCTTTTCCGTTTTCCAAGAAAGCGATATAATGAAGTAAAGGAGCAGACAGATCGAAACGCTTGAACCAGATCTGCCGAACAATCGAATATGGATGCTAAATCTTATACTTATGAAGAATTTCCGGCTTGTGAACTCACGGCTCCGCATCAAACTGAAATTGAAATCGATCCGCATCAGCGAAGCGTGCATGCGCTGCCGCTGCAGGAATATGCCCGGGCGGGTGAACGGGGGCTGCATATCCGATTTTTACAGCCTTCGTTTGTCGCTGAGGAAATGATTGAAGGTCAGCGGTTTCCGATCATTCTGTTTATCCAGGGCTCAGGCTGGCGTTGGCAGAATGTGGAGTCCAACATCTGCAGCCTGGGAAAGATCGCTGTCCACGGCTTTCTTGTGGCGATGATTGAATACCGGGGCAGCGAATGCGAACCGTTTCCTGCCCAATTGATGGATGTCAAACAGGCGATTCAATATATCCGTGCGCAGGCGCCGGGCCTTCATGGCGATCCGGATCAGCTGATTTTATGGGGTGGTTCCTCCGGTGGACATTTAGCGGCCCTGACAGCGGTCAGTGAAGCGGCAGGGGCGTTTCCACTGAAAAATGGCGAAGCTTTCCTGCCTGCGATCAAAGGGGTGATCGACTTTTACGGCCCGGTAAATCTGCTCAGTATGGCGGATCAGCTGTCAGCCAAGGATCATGCGGGTTCCGATTCCATCGCCGGAAAGCTGCTGGGCGGCGTTGCGGTTAAAGAATATCCGCAGAAGGCGCGCCAGGCTTCCGTCACAACCTATATCGGCAAGGCGGTGCTGCCTCCGTTTTTGATCGTGCATGGCGATAAGGACCGCAATGTGCCGATGGCGCAGAGTGTGGAATTGGTGGAAGCCTTATTGAAGGCGGGGCACGAAGTAGACTGGATTAAAGTCAAGAACGCCGATCACGGCGGAGCTGGAATCTGGAATGATGCTATTCTGAGCCGGTGCCTGGACAAGATCCAGTGCTGGCTGGCAGGAAAATAAGCCTTAAGAAATTCTTTAGGAAGTTCACGGAACCTTCACCCGCTTTTGATCATAATCCCATAATGTTTGCCTATAATACAAGCATACAAGGAAGGAGGCATCCAAGGTAATTCAAGCTGAAAAAGCATAAAGCATAAATTCCCTTTACAAGTAAAATATTTTCCCCTCTTATTAAAATAAAAATAATGTGCGAAGGCGGGCTTCCCCTCCCGCCTTCCAGGAAATCCTGTTCCCTCCCCTGAACAGGATTTTTCTTATATAATAAATTGGAAGTAATTACAGACGTGGTTAGGCATGGATAAAACCGGAAACTATCTGGGATAAAGTTTCCAGGTTCTGAGATTAATCGGCTGCCGGGCAGTCTTGTTTTCTCAGAATCTCTCAAATTCATCATTTCTTCACAGAAACTCCATTTTGTCACCACATCGGTTTTCTATACTAGGATTCAGAAAGGAGGATCGCAGAGTAAATTAACGCTTTAAACATTTTTCCTCTTCTTAAATTTAAAAGATAATAGGAACGGACGCTAATCCCTGAGCGGAAGTTCCAGCGCGGTCTGCCGAATCCCTGCGGAAGACCGACGCAGCCGAGAGTTCTGTATTCCCTGACAGAACTCTTTTTTTGCCTTTCGTGTTGAAAGAAGGGAAGATTTCAGAATTAATTGGAAATTCGTTCAGAATTCTGCCGTTTCCGGAACCGGAATGTGCTAAAATAAATTCAAGAGAAAGGGGCTTTTTTATGATCTATACATGTACGCTGAATCCATCGCTGGACTACTATATGGAATTTGATAAAGTAGAACTGGGGAAAACGAACCGCAGTTCGCTGGAATACTATGAAGCCGGAGGTAAGGGCATCAATGTTTCTATCGTTTTAAATAATCTGATGATCCCGTCCCGCGCACTGGGATTTGTCGGCGGGTTTACCAAGGATTTTTTCATCAGCCTGCTTCAGAAATATGAGTATATCGAACCGGTGTTCACCTTCATTGAAGGTCACACCCGGATTAACGTGAAGGTTAAAGGCGACCTGTTGGAAACCGAGCTGAACGCCAAAGGTCCGAGTATTACGGAAGAAGATATGCGGATGATGTTAAGACGGGTAGAACGTCTCAACCGCAGCGACATCTTTGTGCTGTCGGGCAATTGTCCGGATAATCTGGTCGATCTGACGGAGAAAATGATTCAGCTGTGCATTGAAAACGACGTGAAGTTTGTCCTTGACGTCAATCATGAGCTGCTTCTGCGGTTGTTGAAATACAAGCCGTTTCTGGTGCGGCCGAATATCGAGGATCTGGAAACGATGTTCGACGAGGTGATTGCCGATCAGAAACAGCTGATCCATGCCGGACGGCGCTGCGCGGAGCTGGGCGCGGAGAACGTCATCTTAATGATGGGGAAGGATGGCTCGCTGCTGATCAATCAGGACGGTGTATACCATGCCAATTCGATCGACGCCGAGGTTGTCAATTCCGTCGGTGCGGCCGACAGTATGATCGCCGGCTTCGTGATGAATTATCTGCGTTCCCGCGATATCATTACAACCTTTAAATACGCGAACTGCTGCGGCATCGCGACCGCTTTTTCCAAAGGAATGGCGACCCGGGAGAAAATTGAAAGCCTTTATGACGAAATTCTTGTAACAAAGATTGACGAAAACGAAGAGGCTTGATATCATAGATCAAGATGATGCGAGGTGAGAGGATGTACAGAAAATAAGACGAAGAAAATTGAATTTCTGAAATCTTGTTTTTTGTCGTTCTCTTTTTTTACCGTTTACCGCTTCCTAAGGAGGTGGTGCGGATGTTAACTGTAAATCAACTTACAATTAAGACCCTCAAAGATAGAATTCTGATCGATCATTTAAGCTTTACTTGCGTCGCAGGCGATAAAATTGCGGTGATCGGTGAAGAGGGGAACGGCAAAAGCACGTTGTTTAAAGCAATTTGGAATCCAGACTTGATTTCAGAATATACCGTGATGGAAGGCACGATTGACCGCCACGGGGCGGTGATCGGCTATCTTCCTCAGTCGCTGGACGCGCGGTGGGTTGAAACATCAGGTCTGGATTTTTGTATGAGCGAAACTCCTTCAGAAATTCCTGATTATGAAAAGATCGGCGAACTGTATGTGCGGCTGGAAGACGTCGGAGCTGGCGCCGGCCTGCTGGAAAGAACAATGGGACAGCTGAGCGGCGGGGAAAAAGTCAAGCTGCAGCTGGTCAAACTGATGTTAAAAGAACCAGATTTGATTTTGATGGATGAACCGACCAATGATCTTGATCTGGAAACGCTTGAAATTCTGGAACAGTTTATCTTGTCGAGCCCGGCTGGGATTCTGTTTGTTTCGCATGATGAAACACTGCTGGAGCATTGCGCCAACGGGATTCTGCATCTGGAACAAATCGTTCGCAAGACCCAGGCCCGGCATACGTTTGTGCATCTGGGGTATGCCGATTACGTGCGGCAGCGCGAAGCCCTGGCAAGCCGGCAGGATCAGCTGTCAGTGAAGGAACATCAGGAGTACGCGGCGCAGATGGAGCGCTACCGGCGGTTATATCAAAGCGTCGATCACGCGCTGAACTCCGTCTCCCGGCAACAGCCGCATGCCGCCAAGATGCTTAAACGCAAGATGCGTTCGGTCAAGGCGCTGGGGGAACGGCTGGAGGACAAACCGCTGACGCATAAGTTTGAAGGCGAGGAACAGATCGAATTGTTTTTTGATCCGGAAGTCAAGATAGCCAATTCCCGCAAGCAGATTCTTGATTTCCACCAGCCGCAGCTCTGGGCGGGAACGCATCTTTGCGCAAGCGGGATCAATCTTCAAATCGTCGGACCGCAGAAAGTTGCGATTATCGGATCGAACGGCTGCGGGAAAACGACGCTGCTGCGGCTGATCTGGGAACAGCTGAAGGACCGGACAGATCTGCGCGTCGGTTACATGCCGCAGAATTATGAGGAACAGCTGCCGATGGATAAGAACCCGGTCGACTTTTTAAGCGAAGGCCAGGATCAGGCGTTCCGGACGCGGATTCAGAATCATTTAGGCTCGCTGAAATTTACACCGGAGGAGATGCGTCAGCCGATGGGAACCTTTTCCAGCGGTCAGAAAGCCAAGATCCTGTTGGTGAAGCTGGTCGTCGATCACAACGACGTGCTGCTTCTGGACGAACCGACGCGGAATTGTTCGCCGTTGTCCGCCGGTCAGATCCGTGCGCAGCTGGCGTCCTTTCCCGGCTGCATTCTCGCCGTCAGCCATGACCGCCGCTTTTTAGCCGAGGTGACGGAGCGGATTCTGCGCTTGACGCCGCAGGGGCTGGAAGAAGATTCATCGATAGAATTCTAGCCAAACGAGAGATTTTGATTTATACTAGTACTGTTATGGCAAGGAGGCAGAATATGAAAAAACAGATCCTGAAAGGTTTAGTTCTGTTAGGCTGCTGCCTGTTGGCGCTGAGTGCCTGCAGTCAGAAGGATAATACGCCGGTTCATTATTTAGACGACTTAAAGATGGTGGACGTCGATATGAGCGGGTATCAGGGATTCAATGTGGCGGAGCATCAGTTCAAGCGGGTTACGCTGAAGGAAGCCAACCGCATTTATAAAGAAGGTGGAAGCGGTATCCTGTATTATGGTTATACAAGCTGCGCCTGGTGCACGCAGGCGGTTCCGGTGATGAACGAAGTTGCCAAAGAGCTGGGCCTGACGATTTATTATGTCGATATGGGCACGGACGACGGCAACACGGAGGAAAGCTACAACGAATTTATCGATCTGGTGAAGGATTTCCTGAAAACCGATGACGACGGTGAACCGGCGCTGTTTGTGCCGCAGGTCTTCGTGGTGAAAAACGGAAAGATCGTAGGCGATCATCTGAGCACCGTCGATTCGTACAGCCCGAGCCAGGGCAACATGACCGACAGCCAGAAAAAAGAACTGAAAGGCATTTACAAGAAAATATTTGAAAAACTGAAATAGGATCTTCGCGATCCTTTTCTTTTACCTGATTTTCTCTGCCGGGCGAAAGGAAAAGACAAAGTAAGCGCTTGTGAAAACAACATTCAGGAAGACGTAAGAAAAACTTAAAGAAAAGCGCATAAAAATTGGGTATAATACGGTCGATGTCAGGAGTGTGATCACAATGAAACGCAGACAAAAACGCAATATGATGCTTTTGGGATTGATCCTGGCCCTTCATTTCATTTATATTCTGGCGGGTCTGGGCTTGCGGAAAGCCGGGATTCAGCTTAATTTACGATGGTTGTTCTGGAACCTGGGCCTGGCGTTCATGCCGGTGGCGCTGGCGGTGCCGGCTTATTTGCTGACCAGCTGGCGCAGACACTGGGGACCGATTTCGCTGGGGCTTGCGATCGGCTGGCTGTTGTTTTTGCCCAACGCCTGTTACATGGTCACGGATCTGATCCATCTTCAAGGTTCGCAGCTGATCGGCGGCAATGGTGTTTATCTGCAAAGCTTATCCGGCTGGGTACGCTTGATTTATATCGTCGGCGGGATTTTAATGGCGCTGGTCGACGGCTTGTTTTCCACCTCGTTAATTCATCAAAACGTCAAGTGGCGCAGAAATAAGGTGTTTAACTTCTGCTGGATGAGCGTGATCAGTCTGTTATGCGGTTACGGCGTTTATATCGGCCGGTTTCTGCGGCTGAATACCTGGGATGTGCTGCAGCCGAAGACGCTGCTTTTAACGCTGCTGCAGAACATTGATAAATTTACCATTCTGTTTTCCTTTATGTTGGCGGCATTCTATTTCGCGGCCTATCTGATCTTTGATAAACTGATGCGCTCGGAACCGCACGCCTGATCAAACGATCAGGTTTTTTCTTTTCGCGATATATCTTCGTGGCGTGTCGAAAAGCTTTCGACACTGCGAATTTACAGGATGCCGCAAGGAAGAAGAAAACCGGAATTAACGTCAGAAGGGTCCAAATTTCTGATTTTGAACAGAAAAAAGAATGAAAAATACAGGAATTCCCAGCTTTACAACCCTTTGTTTAAATGAAAGTAAGTTTCTTTTTGAAAATAGGCTAGAATGGCACACTTTTTGCTTATATATTTAAAAAGGAGTGGTGTCTATGAAGTTTGCGAGTTTATTTCAGCCGTTAAAAATTAATTCTCTGATGATTCCCAACCGGATTATTTCCGCGCCGATGAACGAGGCGCTCAATGACAAGCGTGTCCGCTGCGGAGCAGGGATTTTGATTGCGGGCTGTGGTGGTGTGGATCTGCCGAACGCCTGGTTTGATCCGGGGTATTTATTTGCCAAGGCACAGATTCAGAATACGCGCCAGTGGCTGAACTTTATGCGTCAGGGAGGTTCGGCAGTATCGCTGGAGGTCATGCACATGGGCGGCGTCGGACGCGGGGCGCATCCGGATGACGTGCTGTGGGGATCGACTGACGGTGTTAATGCCTATGGCAATCGGGTGAAAGCCATGACACCAGCGGAAATGGATCAGACGTCTGCAGCGTTCGCGCAAACCTGCCGCGACGCTAAAGAACTGGGCTTCGATATGGTCATGCTTCATTTCGCGCATGGCTGGCTGCCGGCACAGTTTCTTTCACCAGCGCTGAATCATCGGACGGATGACTATGGCGGGTGTCTTGAAAACCGGATGAAGTTTCCGCTGGCGATTATTAAAGCAGTACGTGAAGCCGTTGGCCCGGATTATCCGGTGGATCTTCGAATCAGCGCAAAGGAGTGGATTGACGGCGGGATTGATCTGAACGAGGTTCTGATTTTTTTGAAACAGGCCGAACCGTATTTAGATATGGTGAATGTGTCAGCTGGACAGGATATGGACAAACAGGGCAACATCCACATGGCGACGTCCACGTTGGAGCCGCATGGCGTCAATCGTCAGCTGGCCCGCGCAATTAAGCAGACCCTTACGATTCCCGTTGCGGTGGTAGGGGCGATCTTAACGCCGCAGGAAGCCGCCTCGGTGATTGAGGAACAGGATGCCGATCTTGTGGTTCTGGGACGGGCATTGCTGGCAGACGAAGACTGGATTCATAAAGCGGAAGCCGGCCGGGATGCGGATATTGTGCCTTGCCTGCGCTGTGGCAGCTGCATGCATTGGACGACTGACCGGCGCGATCATGGCTGTTCCGTGAATCCTGCCTATATGAACGGAAGCTGGATGTCTTCTGAGTGCCTGCCGGTTAAAATTCGCAAGCAGGTTGTCGTGATCGGCGGCGGACCGGCCGGGATGAAAGCGGCGCTGACGGCGGACCGGCGGGGACATCAGGTTACACTGCTGGAACAAAATTCCAGTCTGGGCGGCGCGCTGACCATCTTTAATCAGGAGCCGCATAAACTGGATTTACGGCGTTACCGGGATTATCTGATAGAACAGATCGCAAAGTCAGGGGTTAACGTCAGACTGAATACAAAAGCGACGCCGGAACTGGTGAAAAACCTGAATCCCGACCATTTAATTCTGGCGTTGGGCGGAAAGTGGGCAATTCCGCCGATTCCGGGAATCGAACGGGGACTGACGCCGGCTCAAGCCTATACAAATCCGATTCCGAATGGAAAATCCGTTGCGATTTTAGGCGGCGGCGCGATCGGCTGCGAGCTGGCGCTGAAGTTTGCGGAAACCGGGTGTCCGGTTGCCTTGATCGAACAGGGAAGTGAGCTTCACCGCGGGGAAAATCTGCTTGTCGGTTTAGCGCTGGACGAGCATCTGAAACGCTGTGAAAATTTGAAAATCCTCCGGGAAACATGCTGCCTGAAAGTAAATTCCGAGCATATCGTTGTAGAAAAAACGGGCGTTTTAATGACGATTCCAGCCGACGTATTGATCATCTGCACAGGCATTGAACCGTTAAGCGAGGAAGCTGATCGTTTTTATGGAATTACCTGCCACACTTGGAAAATCGGTGATGTTAAACGGCCGGGAAACATCAAGGCGGCAACGTTGGACGGCTGGATGGCGGGCAGCCAGGATTGAGGCATCCTTCCACTTTTCCAACGACCTTCTGATTTGAAACCAGCTGAAAAAAATGCTGGGAAGTGAAGACATAACGAACTGCCTGCTTTTTAAAATAAATATAACAAGAAATACCCGTTTACGCGGTATTGGTTTGATCGGTATGGTTGCCGCCATGACTGAAAAGAAGGCGCTAAATCCAGCTGAATTTTAAAGCGGCTGGACAAGGATTTATAAGCTGTAACGAAGCAGAGAACTTCAGTTGAAAACTGGAATGAATCTCAAGGTTACAGCTTTTTTTGTGGAGTTCTGAACAACCGGGCAACTTGCGTGACCTCATTCCAGAAGAACTGCATCGATTCGCCAAAGATGAAGGACTGTCTTTTATTTCTCTTATCGTTGTTTTTTTAAATCGTAATCCCTAATAAGAGGGAGGATTAAGTTAAAATGACCTTGATTTATATTTCAATCAGAAATGTTGTTGACAGGATTTTTATATATATCTATAATAGATATATCTTAAATGGATATATCGTGAATAGACTGTGAGGAATAGGAATGCCAAAACAAGATACCTTTGAAACAGAACAGCTGACCGACGCGGCGTTTTACATCTTATTAGCGCTGATCGAACCGCTGCATGGTTATGCGATTATGAAGTATATTGAACAGCTGACCGGCGTACCGGGAATGATCGGGCCCGGCACGTTGTATACGCTGCTGAAAAAGATGTGCGCCAACGAGCTGATAACGCAGACGGCGGTGGAAGAAGGAAAGAAGTCTTACGTGCTGACCGATAAAGGTCGGATCTTACTGCGCCATGAATTAACCCGCCGGGAAACGATTGTCACGACGGCCCGCAAAATAATGATGGAGAAAGGAATATAACCGATGAAGAAAAAAATTATATTAGCCCAGGGTCTTGTATTTGAGGAAGAACAGGAAAAGCTGCGGCTTGAAAAACTGGCGCAGGAGGGCTGGCTGTTTGAGAGTGTAGCCTGGGGTGGTTTAGGCTGGCGGCTGGTTCGGGGCGAGCCGCAGTTCAGACAGTATGAATTTGATTATCTGCCTTCCGATCCGGCTGAACGGCAGGAATATCTGGCCTTGATGGAAGCCTCCGGCTGGCATTCGGCATTTCGTCAGGATCCCATCGTTTTATTCTGGTCTGATGAAAAGCGGACTCCGATCCATACGGAGGCATCGACGAAGCTGGAGTCCTATGTGCCGCTGGCCCGTGGCCTGTCGCGGATCAGCCTGGTTCTGGGCGGCTTGTTAATCGCACTTTTGTTCTCTGGACTTAAAGGCCGGGGGATCGCGCTGATCTTTCTGACCGGGCTGATCGGCTTTACGATGACGACGATGTGCGCTTCCGGCTACCGCATCCGAATGCAGCTGCTGAAACGCCAGGTGTCGCTGCAGGAGAAGCTTGAGGATCGGCTGCGGAAACAAATCATTACGCGGACAGCCTTCGCGCATTTACTTCTGCTTTTGTCGGGTTTATACCTGTTGATGATCGCTTATGCCCGCAAGCCGATGCCCGTGGGGTTATGGCTTCTGATCGCGCTGCAGGTCAGCGCCGGGCTGGGACTGAAATTAATTTGCTGGAAACAAATGAAAGAACTGGACTGAATCTCGCTAAAATGGAGATTAGAAAAACAAGGACGAAAAACGATTGTTTCTATATTAAAATATGAGAAATTGCTTGACCTGTCCCTAACGTCCGGGCGTAAGTTAGGGGCAAGGAGGCGAACCGGAGTCAAATGTTAAGAATTTGTAATAAATAAAATAAGAAAAATATGCTAGAATAAGAAACATAAAATGGGAGGATGATTTCAATGATTGAAGTCTATCACGTCACAAAAAAATATGGCTCGTTTAAAGCGGTCGACGATCTGTCGCTGACGGCGAACAATGGCCGGATCACAATTCTTTTAGGCCCTAACGGAGCGGGTAAATCCACAACGATCAAAAGCATCGCGGGGCTGCTTAAATTTGACGGCAAGATTCTGATTGACGGTTTCCCCAATTCGTCGGTTGACGCGAAGCGGCGGTTCGGCTATATTCCGGAAACGCCGGTGCTGTATGATCAGCTGACAATCCGGGAACATATCCAGTTCATCAGCCGGGCATATCAATCTGAACAGGGTGAGACCCGTGCCCAGGCGTTGTTGGAACGACTGGAGCTGGCGGACAAAACGAAAAAAACAGCCCGCGAATTATCCAAAGGAATGTCGCAGAAGCTGTCGATGGTGCTGGCGTTATTGGCCGATCCGGATTCGATTTTGATTGACGAACCGATGATCGGACTCGATCCGGCGGCGATTGAAACTGTGCTGCAGCTGCTGAAAGAGCTGCGCGACGAGGGAAAAAGTATTTTGATTTCCACGCATATTATCGACATGTTTGAATCGCTGTGGGATGACGCGTACATTCTGCATCAAGGAAAAATCGTGCGCGAGGTCCGCCGCGAGGATCTGGGCGATCAGTCGCTGAAGGAAATTTTCTTTGCCTGCACGCAGGGGGAACAGGGATGAATGCGCTCAGCTATTTGTTTTTTGTCAAGCTCAAAGCGCAGCTCCGCCGGTTGTTTTCTAAGCCGACCTCGGCGATCGTAACACTGCTGGTCGTGGGGTTCTTCGGATTTTCCATTTATTCGGCGGTGCAGAATCGGGAAATGATGTCGGCAATGATGAACGTTCAGTCAGTGCAGGGCTGGATGATGTTATTCTGTGGTTATGTGCTGTTTTTGATGACGATTATGATCCTGCAGAAGCGCTCCGCGATCGTAACGCGCGATGACGCCCAGTTTATTTTTGCGGGTCCGTTTACGCGGAAGCAGACGCTAGCTTACTTGTTGATTGAAACGGTAGAAGGCAGCCTAATTTATGCGCTGATCGCCGTGGCTTATATCTTAATGATGATGAGCTCCACTGTGATTCTGACCGTTCCGTTAGTGCTTTCGTTAATCCTGAGCAGCTTGTTGATGTTTTACTTCGCGTTTGCCCTGTTCACCTGGTTTTATTTTCTGGAGTTGGTGAAGCCGCGGGCGAAGTGGTTAAAATATGGATTCCTGGCAGTGCTGCTGGGGTTTATCGGCCTGATCGCGATTCGCAACGTCGGCTTTGACGGCGGCGGGATTCAAAGTACGATCACCCGGTTTGTAGCTGATCCGTTGTTTAACTGGGTGCCGGTGTTCGGCTGGTGTAAAATGGCGCTGATCGGCTTAGTGAGTCAGGATATGACGGCCTGTCTGATCGGCTTTGCGGCGACGTTTCTTGTCTGCGCCGGGATCACCGCGCTGATTTTGAACGTTAAGGGTGATTTCTACGAACAGGCGATTATGGACGCGGAATGGATCAGCGAGCTGCGGCAGAATGCCCGCGCACGGCGGTCTTCGGGTGGAACGAACGAAAAGGTTGTGTCAGTAAAGCAGGCGCGCTTTGGCAGCGGCGCGGCGGCGCTGGTTTCCAAGAATCTTCTGATCCTGCGCAAAACACGGCGGCTGTTATCGCTGCAGGAAGTGCTGTTAATCGCAATTTATCTGGGGATTGTCTGGATGAATGGACAAGGGTTCGGCTTTTATCAGTTCTTCGTTCTGATCGTCCTGTTCACCAGTGCGACGACGGATCGGATCGCCCAGGATTTACGGGTGTTCTATCTGTATTTGATTCCGGACCGGCCGCTTAAAAAGCTGGCGGCCCTGATGGTGCCGTCGATGCTGCACATCGTGGCGGTGGTGTTCGCTTCGTTAGTTTTCTGTCCGTTTGTCCTGGGCTGCAGCTGGACTGAAATCATACCGGCCGCGTTGATGATGACGGGCTTTGGCTGGTTGTTTCTCAGCGCTTCGCTGGTTTGCCTGCGGTTGATGAAAAGCCGCTCGACGCCGTTGATGGAACAGATGATCAAGATGGTTTTCTGTCTGGTCCTGGCGATTCCTTACGGCATTACGGTCGTGGCGCTGATGTTCGTACCGGGACTGCCGGCGCTGGCTGTGCAGCTGGCGGGCCTGGCTGTCAACGGCTTGGTCGGACTTGCCTGTCTGGCGCTGGCGACGCCGCTGTTGTCCGGCAACAACCTGATGGCGGACTGAGCAAGCGATGCGGTCGTATAAGAACGCTGGATAGACCAGACCGGCTTCCTCATTCTAAAAAAAACAACGTTCAGGGGATCGGCTTCCCGACGTTGTTTTATTTTGTGAAAAATTGCGGAACAGATAAACCGGATGTCGTGTCAGAACCGATGCATAGTTTGTCAACGCGGCAGTCGTTTTCCTGTCTCGTGATCGCTGTCCCTCTGATTTTGCGCTGATCTTGAGATTAGGATTTATCCGATTTTCGGACTGGCGGACGGCGCTGGCTGCGGGGAAGCGGAAGGCAGGGGAGAGGTTGTGGCCTGCGGAGAAGGGGACGGCGTGGTTTTCGGATTTGCCGGCGGTCCGTCCAACGGATTGACGAAGCTGTCAATCTTCCACATGCCCTGTTCTTTTTTCAGGATAAACTCGGAGGTTTCCTCGACCCTTTGTCCCTGAACCTGCCATGCCGACGTTGCGTCGAAGGTCAGCTGATCTTCATCCTGTTTGACCAGAGTGAAGCTGGTTTTGATATACTGTCCGTCGCCGGCGGGCGTCTGCGCGCCGATCCAGCTGACCGTATCGTCCGTAATTATGACACGCTGGGCGAACGTGGAGGCTTCCAGAATCCGGCGGCCTTCCGCGGTGAAGAAGGCATCGAGGATCGCGTCGTAATTCTGAATCTCGACCTGCTGATCCTCGCCGGCCGCGTCCAGAATGAAGTAATTCGCGGATCCCTGGCACAGCTCTAATATTAATTCCAGGCAGGCCTGCGCTTTTTCCACCGGATCCTCACTGACCTTTACCGAAAGCGTGAACTCAACGGCATTGCCGGAAGAATCCTGGAACCGGCCCGGGAGGGAATACATTCCCGGTGTCGCGTAATCGACGTCGCTGATCAGCCAGCGGAAGTTTTTGACCAGCGTGGATTCGCGGTTGAAATTATCATGCAGTAAAATCCCGGCGGTCTTCGCTGTCAGTTCAGGAGCTTCGCCCGTTAAAAAGATCGGCGGCTGCACCGGCAGCACATAGGTTGGAGCGGTATGATCGACCGTCGTGACCTTTAAGGTTTTCACATCGTAATAACCGTTTTTATCCACGGCCTTGATCTTGATATAAGAGGTCCCGAGCAGGGAATTATTGGCGTTGTTCAGAAAGACGACGTTTTCCGCAGGCAGTTCGTTGCCCTGACTGTCCACAGCTTTAAAATAAGCCCGCAGCATATCTTCTGAAAAATCAGGCTGATTGACCTCGATGACGGCGTCTTCTAAAATCGTAATCTGCGGCGGGCCGGGATTTTCAACCCGCTTGGCGCAGCCGCTCAGAAGCAGGACACATAAAGTCAGCACCCCTGTTTTCTTCAGCATGTTTGAAAGCCTCCTTTCGCGTTTTGTATTTCTCCATTGATATTAATTTTATTCTATCATATTCTGAACGATGAACTTTCATTGCCGCCAATTCGTAAAAGAATTGAAAGAAATCGCGGAATGGATCGAAACTTGTCGGGACTTCTTCCAGGCAAAGGCATTGTCACTTTTTCCTGATTCTGGTAAACTGATGATAAGAAGGTGAAACCATGCAGGAAATCACAATGTTTATTTTAAAAAATTGCCCGTATTGCCGTCAGGCGCAAAAGGATCTCGACGCTTTGCTTGAAGATCCGCGTTATCGGAATATCCGGATTACAAAGATTGACGAAGGCGAGAATCCGCAGCTGGCGGAGCAATACGATTATTATTATGTCCCGACCTTTTATCTGGGCGCGCAGAAGAAACTGGAAGGCGCGCTGACACGCGCGCAGATTCAGGCGCTGCTGGACGAAGCGGCCGCGGGCTAGGCGGATGAAGGTTATGGACTGGCTGTTTCGCAGAGAGGTGCTGACCGATCAGGAAATTGATTTGATCAAGGTCATGGAAGTCAAAAAAGAGGCGGGCCGCAACGATGTGCCGTCCGTTGTTTTTGAAATCCGCGAACATGGAAAGCACGCCGCTGTGGGACGCTGCGATCTGCGGATGGGCATGAATGAGGAATTATATTATGCCGGGCAGATCGGCTATACCGTGTACCCGATGTACCGCGGACATCATTACGCGCTTAAAGCCTGCCGCCTGTTGTTCCAGCTGGCGAAGCAGAAATATGGCATGGATTCGCTGATCATCACGTGCAATCCGGACAATCTGCCTTCGCGGCGGACATTGGAAGCGCTGGGCGGAGAATTGAAGGCGATCGTCGACGTGCCGAAGGAGCATTATCTGTATCAGTACGGCGACGTTCAGAAATGTATTTTTGAATATCACCTGTAACCGGCGCTGCCGGTTCTTTTCATATCTTCCGGCTTGTTCGTTCAACGAAATGTTGAATGGCATGCCCTTGGTGGACATTTTCTGCGCTTATTCGATTTCCAGGCTTTTCCAGCTTCATTACTTAGGCTGATCTTAAGAAAGTCTTTCGTGCAAATGGGCACGGATTTCGCTATAATATGACGTATTGAGGGGTGAAAGCATGCCGGATTTTAATCTTCATACTCATACCGCCCGCTGCCGTCACGCCGTCGGCACAGATGAAGCGTATGTTCAGGCGGCGATCAAAGCCGGATTCAAAGTTTTAGGCTTCAGCGATCACTGCCCGTTCGCGTGTTTGAGAGATCAGCGCGACCGCATGAATAGCGAAGAAAAAGCAGGATATCTGAACTCGATCGCAAGCCTGAAAGAAAAATACCGGGATCAGATTACCATTCTTACCGGATATGAATTTGAATATTTTCCCTCCTTGCGCCAGGAGCTGCAGGAACGCCGGGATGAAACGGACTATATGATCCTTGGCAACCACTATCTGACCCCCGGCGGCACGGATTTCTGCGAAGCGGCGGAGGATGAAAATGTATTGCTTTATGCCCGCCGGATCGCGGCGGCGTTAGCGGAAGGGTTGGCGGATTATGTTGCCCATCCGGAATACTTTATGTTAAGCCGCGACCATTGGTCGCCAGCCTGCGACGAAGCGGCGCGGATCATTTGCGTGGCGGCGGTGAACGCCGAGGTGCCGCTGGAGATCAATCTCAAGGGAATGAAGCATGGCAAGCTGGCTTATCGGGAAGGCTGGCGTTACGCTTATCCGTGGGCGAGGTTCTGGGAAATCGCCGGAACCTTTGGCTGCACTGCGGTCTATGGCATGGATGCCCATGACCCCCGGCAGTTTGCGCTCATGCCGCAGCGGATTGCCGAGGTTCAGACGTTTATTGATTTGACGGGTGTGCGCGTCAGGGAACAGTGGGATGCGCTGCAGTTTGGAAAGAAGGAAAAATGATGAAAAAACTATGGAACATCATGGCGAACCGACTTTTCATCGTGGCGGTTCTTATCCTGCTTCAGCTGGGTTTGATCATCGGCGTGATGGTGAGCCTGTCCGGGTTTAAGCTGGTCAGCGACCTGCTTCGTTTCATCAACTTCTTTTTAATTATCTACATCGTGAACAAACAGGAAAACCCGTCATATAAACTGGCCTGGATCATCCTGGTGCTCGTCTTCCCGCTGTTTGGCGGGTTATTTTATCTGATGTTCGGCGGGCGGAAAATGCCGAAGGCGCTGCGTAGGGAAGCGATGGCGGAAGCGGCCCGAACCCATCCCGTCCTGCCGCACAATGAGAAAATTTTGAAAGAAATTGAGGAACAGGACAATCAGATTGTCAAGCAGTTCCGGTATGTGCTCAATAACGCCTACTATCCGGTATATAAAAATACGGAGGCGACCTATTGCCCGACCGGCGAGGTGAAGTTCTGGCACATGCTGCGGGAACTGAAAAAAGCGGAGCGGTATATCTTCCTAGAATATTTTATTGTCGATAATGGGATCATGTGGGATTCAATCCTGGAAATTTTGATTGAGAAGGTGAAGCAGGGCGTCGATGTGCGGATGATGTACGATGATGCCGGCTGCGTTTATACCCTGCCGGCTAACTATCGTAAAATCTTAGAAAAGCTGGGAATCCGCTGCGCCGTGTTCAATCCGTTAAAAGCCCGCCTGGTGATCCAGATGAACAACCGCGATCACCGCAAGATCTGTGTGATCGACGGGAAGATCGGCTTTGTCGGCGGGATCAATCTGGCTGACGAATACATCAACGCTTATGAAAAATATGGTCATTGGAAAGATACGGCCGTGATGCTCAGAGGCGAGGCCGTGTGGAGTCTGACCGTCATGTTCTTACAGTTCTGGAACTTTGTTTATAAAGATATGGCGCCGAGCAACTATGACGATTACTGGCCGGTCTACAAGCCTGAGGAACAGCCGCAAAGCGACGGCTATATCCAGCCGTTTTCCGACAGCCCGACGGATGAGGAGGAAGTCGGAGCCACGATCCATTTCAACATCATCAATCAGGCGCGGCATTATGTCTACATCCACACGCCTTATTTAATCATTGGCTATGAGATGCAGCGGGCGTTGGAAACGGCAGCCAAGGCCGGCGTCGACGTGCGCATCACCGTGCCGCATGTACCGGATAAAAAGCTGGTGTTTATGGTAACTCGCGCCAATTATGAGCCGCTGTTAAAAGCAGGCGTGAAGATCTATGAGTACACGCCGGGCTTTATCCATTCCAAATCTTTTGTCAGCGACGATGAGATCGGTCTGTGCGGTACGACCAACATGGATTACCGCAGTTACTATCTGCATTTTGAATGCGGGGTGCTGGCATACAAGAGTTCGATCATCCGGGATATGAAGCAGGACTATATCGAGACATTAAAGGATTGCCGTGAAGTGACGCTGGACGACTGCCGCAAGACTCCGGCTGCCGTGCGGTTAATCCGGGCTATTCTGAATCTGTTTGCGCCGATGATGTAAACGCCGGGTTTCCCAGCGTTCAGTCCATAGAATGAAGCTTTTAATACGAAACGTCAAACATTAGAATAAGTCGAAAAGGAGTCGGAAATGAGCGATATTAAGGTCAGCTTTCAAGCCTGCGCCGAGGCTATACCCCTGAAATATGTCGTTATCGTTCTGCGGGATGGCGATCAGGTGCTGTGGGCGCGGCATCGCCGGCGGTCTTCCTGGGAAATTCCAGGTGGACATCTTGAACCGGGAGAAACTCCGCGTCAGGCGGCTGAACGCGAGCTGTGGGAGGAAACCGGCGTCACGCAAGCTGAACTTGAGCCGGTGTGCATTTATACGGTGAGCCAGGACGGCCGGCAGGACAGCGGTCTGCTTTACGCTGCGTCCGCCGGCGTCCAGGGCCCCCTTCCCGCGTTTGAAATGGCCGAAACCCGATGGTTCAGCGAACTGCCTGAAGAACTGACGTATCCGGAAATCCAGCCGTTGTTATGGCGGCAGGCACGGCAAGTCCGCGGCCAGGGAAACGAAGACGAACTTTCGCAAATGACGGATATTTTCAACGAGTAAAAATTTCAAGGCGTCTTCACACAGACCGGATTTCCGGGCTGTTTCTTGTTGAATTAGGAGAAAGAACGTTCACGGATCGTTAAGGGTACGCCGCAAAGCCGTGCTATGCCGATAAGTGTCATCTTTTTCACTCATATTAAAACTTTTTTTGCGACAGAAGACAGCGGAGGTTTTTGTATAATAAGCACAGAAAGACGAGGAATAGGAGAATGAGAAAAAGATTGGTTTTCAGGGTCGACGATGTCGGTTATACGCCGGCTTATGACATGGGGGCGTTTAAGGCATTTGAATGCGGGATCGCGTCGTCCGCGGACGTGATGTTCGATTCGCCGGATACTGTCGCCGCGTTAAACTGGCTGAAGGACAAACCGTGGCTGTCGATCGGCTGGCATCGTCATCTGTGGGAAAGTCCCGTCCTGCCGCCGGAGGAAGTTCCTTCTTTAGTCAATGAAAAAGGCCGGTTTAAATGGGGACACCGGCATCCGGAGTTAATGCGGGAAGCGACCTATGAAGACGCGTATAAGGAATTTAACGCGCAGATGGAGCTGTGTTACCGCATTCTGGGTAAATATCCCGATGTCGCCAGCGTGAAAAACAGCGAGCTGCCGCTTGAAAAGGCATTTAAAGCGGTCGTGGAAAAATACGGAATCGCCTATAATATTTTTTCCTCCGCGCCGGATCATCGCCATCCGACGGAATGTGATCCGAAATATAAGGCATTGCGTTATTATTCTTCCGGTCTGACAACAAATTCCAGCTATAAGCTGGAAGATTTCAAAGATTATCAGCCGTTAGAGAAAATGATGGCGCTGCGGTGGACAGACGCCGAGGAAGTTTTCATGTATGGCTGGCATCCAGGCTATTGCGACGATCACATCATGGAAGAATCGACCTGTAATCTACACCGATGCAAAGAACTGCAGGCATGCACGAGCGAGGAATATAAAAACTGGATTATTGAAAACAAAATTGAATTGGTGAATCAGCGCGACGTTCTTTATGGAACGAACGAGTTTCAGGATCATTTGAAAGCGATCGGCAGTCCGCTGTGGATCGGAAATTTTAAATAAATTCCAACACTTGCGCCGCTTTGTCGAAAGCGGCCGGAAAAACAGGCGGAAAGGCTTGCATCTTCATCCTATTTTTGGTATATTGAACATACTTCTTGAGGGAGTAGTTTGCGTGGGGAAACCTGCGTGTCAAATCAACACAATGGCGGTTTGCCGCCTGGTTTGGCTTAATGAACAAGACTCAAGCATAGGCTTTAACGAGCTTATGCCTGGGTCTTTTTTTAGGAAGAAAGAGGGAAATGTATGGATGCAAATGTTATGGATGTGGTCACGTTAGTTATGTTAGCGGTCGGTCTGGCGATGGACGCGTTCGCCGTTTCGATCACCGACGGCTTATGTTATGAAAACTTTCACCGCAAAGAAGCGCTGATCACTTCCGGGGCGTTCGGCTTGTTCCAGGGAATCATGCCGCTGATCGGCTATTTCTGCGGCCGGATGTTCAGCGACGCGATCAGCTCGATCGACCATTGGATCGCGCTGATTCTGCTGGGCGTGATCGGGCTGAATATGATTAAAGAAGCGTGGCAGGAAAGCCGGGAATCGGAATGTGAAAACTGCGGGAATAAAACGCTGACGCTGCCGACGATCCTGATGCAGGCGGTCGCCACCAGCATCGACGCTCTGGCGGTGGGAATCAGCTTCGCGGTCATTCATGTCAATATTTTTACCGCCTGTCTGTTGATCTGCGGCATCACTTTCGGTCTGAGCCTGATCGGCGCGGCAATGGGGAAGCGTTTCGGTTCGATGGTCAAAGAAAAAGCCCGGGTGCTGGGCGGTGTGATTTTGATTCTGATCGGGCTGCGGATCTTTGTGGAACACATGTTTTTCTAAATTCTGCGGGAATATCCTTATGAAAGTCATTGCAAAAATAAAAACTTCTTACGCGGGTAAGAGTTTTTTTTTAAGAAAATTGAAGCGAGTCAGCGCAGCCGGAACAGAATTTCCCGGGCAATGGACCGGGGTTCGCGTCCGGTTGTTTCTATTTTTTCTGAGTCAATGTCGTCATAATGAGGCAGCCGGGCCAGGCTGCGCTCAAGACATTCCGGTGTTCGCAGGCCCCGGTCCATGTCAGACTGCAGCTGGCGGCGCAGCTGAGCGGGGGAAGGCGATAAGGTAAAATGATTGAAAGTAAACTCGCCGAGAAGCCGGTTTAAAATCGAACGCACGGTTTCGGGGTCGTCCATCACCCAGCTGAACAAAATATAATCGAAGTCCGGCTGGGCGAGGAACTGATTCAATAAATAGGTAATATTGTCCAGAACCATCGCTTTAGTTTGGTCGCTGACCTGAAACGGATGCATCATCCAGCACCAATCCCCATCCAGCCAGACGCTGCGGGTAAGCTGTTCGTTGCATAAGCGGCTGACCGTGGTTTTTCCGCTGCCCATCGTACCGCTGATAAATATAACTTTCTTCATATTCACTTCCTGCCTTTGTTTTTGATTATAGCATGCTTTAGAAAGAATTAAGAATTTCCTTCAGTGTTCGGCGGAGGAACATGTTAAAATAAAATAAAGTTTATTTCGCAGATTGGGGATGTTTTATGAATACTCAACAAGGAAAAACCGCCGCGCGCCAACGGGCGGTTTCCTCGCGTTCTTCGTCAGGAAAACAAAAACGGGCGCATAAACGTTACCGCCTGAAAGCGTCGGTTCGCCGCAAGCTGGCGATTCTGGGCGTGCTGGCGGGATTGATCGTCATCGCGCTGCTTTTGTTGTGGCTGTGGCCGGCACGGGAAAAACGGATCTATCATACCGAAGGCGTGCAGCTGCAGACGGTCAATGGCATTGAAGTTGTGCATGATTACATTCCCGAGGGACATCAGAACCGGCCCGGGATTCAGCGTGAAATCCGCTGGATCGTCATTCATGAAACGGACAACGAAGCGGCCAGCGCGGATGCCTGGCATCATAACGAATATTTAAAGACGAATGAAACGGACATCAATTCCTGGCATTATACAGTCGACGATCATGCCATTTATCATTCCCTGCCGGATGAGGAAGTCGGCTGGCACGCGGGTGATAAAATGACGGAAAACGGCGGCAACATGACGGGGATTGGGATTGAGCTGTGCGTCAACGAAGGCAATGATTTTGAAAAGACAATGGAAAACGCGGCCGCACTGTGCGCCGAACTGATGAAGGCGTATGATCTGCGGATTGAGGATATCAAGCAGCACCATGATTTCTCAGGCAAGGATTGCCCGCACCGGATTTTATCCGCGGACCGGACGGAAGAATTCGTAAAAATGGTTCAAGAAGCGACGAAACCATGATTTTGTAGTGGTAAATTCAGTTTTTTTTGTTACAATAAATGACTGGATGATTGAGGTGAATTTATGGGAAAAACCGGACTGGTTTTAGAAGGCGGCGGGATGCGCGGCGCCTATACGGCTGGGGTTTTGACATGGCTGATCGACCATGAGATCGAATTCGATTACGGCGTTGGCATTTCAGCCGGGGCGATGAATCTGTGCAGCTTCGCGATGCGGAATAAACAGTATCTGTATGATGTCGGCGTTATCTACATGCCGGACAAGCGGAATGTAGGACTGAATCCTTTATTGAAGGAACGGCATTATGTCGGATATGACTTCATGTTTGACCGGCTTCTGAAGGACACGATCCACTATGAGCTGGACGCACTGCGGAAGTCGCCGATGGAGATTGAGATCGGCTTGTTTAATTTGAATACATCGAAAGTGGAGTGGGTCAAAAAACAGGAGCTGGATGATGATCTGCGCTTGTTAAAAGGCGCGTGTACACTGCCATTGGCCGGGGCGCCGGTGCCTTACCGCGGCGGGCTATATATGGACGGCGGTGTGACGACGATGGTGCCGATCAAGCGTTCGCTGGGTTATGGCTGCGATAAGCATCTGGTGATTGTGACCAAGGATGAGGGCTATGTGCGTAAGCCGAGCAGCAAGATGCTGCTGAACACCTCAAAGATGGCGTATCATAACCAGGCGTTGATCGACGCGCTGAAAATCCGCAGCGATGTGTATTATGAAGAAATGAATCTGGTCGATGATTTGCAGAAGGAAGGCAAAGCGTTGTTGTTAAGGCCTTCAAAAAATCTCGGGGTGAAGCGGTTCTCCGGCGACGCAGAAGCCTTGAAGCAGTTATTTGAACTGGGCAAGGCCGATTGTGAAACGCGGAAAGCGGAGCTGCTGAGTTTTTTAGGCAAAGCTGAATAAACTTGAAAGAAGACGGAAAACGATTTCTGGATAAACCGGGATCGTTTTTTATTTCCTGCGGCAGAAAGTGGCTGGTTCATGAAACTCAGGGAGGAAAGACACGATAGTTCAGGAAGTTGCTTGACGAGCCTGGCAGACAGGAGTAATATGGTATTATAAGTTATACAAGTTATACTTTTTATACAAGGAGGAAAACATGAAATCACAGGTAAAAGACGGAAAATATATGAGTTCTGTGAAGGTCGGACCGAAAGGCCAGATTGTTATCCCGAAGGAAGTCCGCGATTTGTTTCAGATTCAGCCCGGCGATACGCTGATGCTGCTGGCGGACAGGGAGAAGGGCATTGCGATCGAACGCTATGACGTCTTTGAGAAGATTGCCGACGCGATTTTTGCGGGCAAGGCAAAAGAACTCTATCCGGACATGCCGGAGGAAGATTCAAAAGTATTCGCGGAATCTATCCGTCAGACGAAAAAGTAAAACTATTGATTCGTTTGTTCCATTTGCGGCAAGGTTCTAACCAGCGTTCAGCCAAGGACGCGGCGTAAAATAAAAGACCGGGAAACCGGCTTTGGAGGTTGTTATATGGCAATCATCGCATTTTTCTGCCTTCCTGCTTACGGGCATACCAACCCGACATTGGAAGTCGTCCGGGAACTAACGAAGCGGAATCATCAGGTTGTGTACTTCTCATTTTCACCATTTCAGCAGCGGATTGAGGAAGCGGGCGCCCGGTTTATTAACTGCGATGCGGAGCTTCCCATGGACAAGGCGGGAGCGATGGCGGCCAATAGTGATGTCGGCGGGTCGATCAAGCTGCTGACAGATACGACGCTGGCGCTTGACAAAAAGATATGTGAAACATTGCAAGCCTTGCGGCCGGACTGCATTGTGGCCGACTCGATGGCAGTCTGGGGAAAGTTCGCGGCCTTGAAGCTGGGAATTCCCTTAATCTCGTCGACAACCACGTTTGCCTTTAACCGGTACTCCGCCAAGATCATGAAACAGAGTTTTGGCCAGCTGTTCAGCCTGATCCGCTCGATGCCGCAGATCCGCCGTCAGATCCGCCGGCTGCGGGAACACGGCTATCCGGTTAAGAACCTGCTTTCTATCCTGCAGAATGATGATCAGACCTGCACGATCGTTTACACGTCGCGCGAATTTCAGCCGTATGCCGAAACCTTTTCCGAACGGATTCAGTTTGTCGGGCCTTCCCTGAGACAAATTTCAACCAAAGCGGCAGACGTAAGAACGGCGGTTTATATCTCGCTGGGGACTGTCAATAACCAACATCCGGATTTCTTTCAGAACTGCGTGGAAGCGCTGCGCGATTATCCGGGCGAAGTAATCATGGCGGTCGGCACGGAAAACCAGGCGGCTGCGCTGGAAGCCCCGGCTCATTTCACGATCCGCCCTCAGGTGGATCAGCTTGAGGTTCTGCAGAAAGCTGCGTTGTTTCTGACGCATGGCGGAATGAACAGTGTGAACGAGGGCTTGTATGCCGAGGTGCCGCTGATTCTCTATCCGCAAACCGCGGAACAAGGCGGCGTCGCGCGGCGGGTCGTGCAGCTGAATGCCGGTATTCTTTTAGATGAAAACAGTCCGGCCGCGATTCGCAGAGCGGTTAATCAGGTTCTGGCTAATCCGGTATTAAAAGAAAACGCGGCGGCAATCAGCCGCAGCTTCCGCCAGGCAGGCGGCGCGGTCCGGGCAGCGCAGCTGATCGAAGGCTGGATTCAGGAAAAGAAGAATTGATTAGGTTTCCGAGAAGTTTTAATCAGCTGTCAGCTGAATTTCTGCGGTACCCCCGGCGTTGAAGAAGCGCCGGGGTTTCTTCTTATATTGACTCCGTTAAAACACGGATTACAGCGGTTCGCCTTTCTGGGGGGATGGAAAACGGCGGGCCAGCACCTCCTTATTTAATTCGCAGCCGGAAAATCCGGCATCCGATGAACTGTTGAAAAGGACAGAGAGCGTCGGCAGAAGAACCGTGTAATTGATGACAAAAGAATTAATTTTACTTTTTTACTATTTTAATTACTGAAAATTTGAGTACAATAAAAAGATAGTGACTAAAAAAGGATATTTAAGAGAAATATGATGAAATATAAAGCAATGATTAATCACGTGATTCAACTAAAAAAAGAGAAACCGATTTTGATGTGGGCAGGCATGATTCTGATCATCGTGTTCGTTTCGTTCTTGATCGCTTCGTTCTTCTGTTTTCCCTTTAACAACGGTCAGGTTCATCTGGGCGCCGATACCGGCTTCCACATTAACCGGATTATCAGCCTGATGGAGGCCCAGCAGAATAACGTCGAATACCCGTATCTGTTCTGGAATCAGAATTACAATTTCGGATATCCGACGCCGATCTTTTACTGCAACCTCTTTCTGTACTGGCCGGCCGCGCTGTTGACGGACGGCATGCTTCCGGTGCTGGTGTATAAGAAATATGTGTTCGGGTTAGTCTGGATCGCGACGATGATGATCGGCCTGTGCAGCTATAAGGTAAGCAAGCGCAGCGGTTATGCGGCGATTCTGGCGATGCTGCTGTTCATGCTGAACACGCACAGCATCACCGACATTCTGCGGCGGGGCGGACTGGGCGAGCTGCTGGCGCTGGTCTTCATTCCGATCTGTCTGGCGGGAATCTATCAGACGATGTATAAGGACAGCCGGCGCTGGATCTGGCTGGCCGTGGGATATTGCGGTTTAGTGCTGTCGCACAACATCAGCTTTATTTTAATGTGCATCGTGTTCGGGGTCTTCGCTTTGATCAATATGAAAAAGCTGTGGCGGGAAAAAATCCGGATTCTGAATATCCTGCAGGCGATTCTGGCGGCGCTGGCCTGCGCCTGGTTTTTCATCGCTCCGATGCTGGAACAGATGGGCGCGGTGGATATGGTCGTTTCGCATACGTTTAATCTGGGCGGCGGGCTGGCGGCTTCCGCGGTCGACTTGTCAGAAATCTTCAATTTCACCGTCGATACTTCGGTATATTTGAATAACTCTCCGGGGCCGTTTCTGATCTTCATGCCGCTGATCGGCTTCGCGGTGAAGGAGAAGCGCAAGCGCAATCCGTTTATATTCCACTGCTGGATTATCGGCTATGTATCGATGTTGATGATGACGAAGCTGTTTCCCTGGCAGCTGTTTCCATTTTTCAGCTTCATGCAGTTTGTGCAGCGGCTGCTGCCGGTCTGCATTCCGATGCTGGCGCTGGCCGGCGGGTATTACTGGTTTGTGTTCATCCGAAATTTCAAACGGGTGGAATTCAGGATCCTGTTGAAGACGGTCAGCGTAGTCGTGATCTTGATACCGACCTATTCTATGCTGAAGGTGAATTATGATCAGATCTACGGCTATCCGGATGCCATGACGGTGGAGGAAGCGCAGCTGAGCGTTTATGGAGAAACGCAGGAAACCGCCGTCTACAACGTCCAGCAGTTAAGCAGCGCGGATTATCTGCCGTATGATGTGGACGTCGATTACAAGGATTACCGCGAATGGGTGAAATGGGCGGTATCGCCGAGCGAATCGTTCATCGACAGCAGTATGAAGCTGCTGATCAATGATAAGAACGTCGATGAAAGCGAGTATGGACATTTTAAATTTGTTGTAAAATCGGGGCCGAGCGGCCAGTGGCTTACTGTTCCGCGCACGTATTATTACGGCTATGAGGTTGACGCGATCAAGGATGGCGAAGTGATCGACACGATTATTCCTTATGCTGCGGAGAATACCGGACTGGTTACGTTTGACATGCTGGAAAGCGAAGGACCGATTACCTATGACGTCGTCTACCGTCCGACTTCCGTCCAGACTTCCAGTATGGCTTTTTCGATCATGGCGGTAAAGGTTGTACTCGTGCTTTATGTCCTGGAGCGGCTTCTGTATTATGGACTGGCGCTGACCCGGGGACTTCGCAAACCTTCCGCGAAACCGGACCCGAAAACAGTGAAACCCAAACGACCGGAATCCCGGGAGTAGCGTGTGATTCAGATCAGGAACGATTGAAAGAATAAATAAAATCATGGAACAGGAAGACGCCGGGGATGAACTCCGGCGTGTTTTTGACGAGGCTCAATGTGACAGGCCGGTATGCTGCAGAGAAACGGGGAGAAGTCCAGTCACGAAAAAAGCGAGAACGCATTTCCTTTTAGTGTGAGTTGATAAAAAAATAACATGATATAATTCTAACAAGATTCAAGGAGGAAAATGAAGAATGAAAAAGGCAATGCTTTTACTGACCAGTTTTCTCATGATCTGTTCAATGGCCGGATGCTCAACTCCGAAAAAGGATGAGCCGACCGCTGCGACAGGCATGAAGGCTGGGACGTACACCGCGACATCGCAGGGAATGAACGATGTCGTTGAAGTCACCGTTGAAGTCAGCGAGGACGCCATTGTTTCCGTAAAGGTAACAAAGGATTCAGAAACACCGGGGATTGGCGGCGTATTGAAAAATGCAGCCGGCAAGGAATTGGACGAAGGCGGGAAAGCACCGACAGTCTTAATTCCGGAAGAAATTGTAGCCAATCAGAGTTTAGACGTCGATACCGTAGCGGGCGCGACGATTACTTCCGCGGCGGTCATCAATGCCGTGAAAGACTGCCTGACTCAGGCGGGTGCGGATCCGGCGAACTGGATGAAAGAAGTTGCTTCGGAAGCGCAGCAGGATCAGAGTGCGGACGTTGTCGTTGTTGGCGGCGGCGGAGCAGGTCTGGCTGCGGCAATCTCAGCTTCCCAGAAGGGCGCTAACGTTGTCATCGTTGAAAAGAACGGCGAAGTCGGCGGCGATACCTTAGTCTGCGGCGCGATTTACAACACACCGGATGAACCGCTGCAGAACAAAGTAACCATGACGGACGCCGTGAAGACGACCGTTGAAAAAGCTCTGGCAGAAGATCCGATTAATGATGCGCATGCTGCTTTTCAGAAAGAAGTTCAGGCGCAGTGGGATGAATACAAGGCCAGCGGCCGTACCGATCTGTTCGATACGAAAGAATGGTATGCTTTGCAGACATGGATCAACGGCGATAAAGTCGGCGATTTGGATTTAGTCAAAGTTCTGTGCTACGATTCCTATGAAGGTCTGGAATGGATCGAATCACTGGGTATGGAATTCAGCGATATCATCGGCCAGGGCGCAGGCAGCTTGTGGCAGAGAACGCATACGAGCACGATGCAGATGGGCACCGGCTTTATCTCAACGTATGTTGAAAACATTTTGAAAGATGAAAAGATTACCGTTCTGACCAGCAGCACCGCTGAAAAACTGGTTCAGGATGATGCAGGAAAAGGTGACCGGCGTTGTCTGCAAGGACAAAGGCGGGCAATGAATTCACCGTCAGCGCGAACATGGGCGTCGTTCTGGCAACCGGCGGTTTCGCGGCCAACAGCAAGATGGTTCAGGAATACAACACCTCCGGCAAGTGGAACGATTTGAGCAAGGTCATGACGACCAACCGTTTCAGCAGCTCGCAGGGCGACGGCATCTCGATGGCTCTGGAAGCCGGCGCTTCCTTAACCGATATGGAACAGATTCAGCTGCTGTACCTGGGCAACGTAAAAGACGGCCAGCTGACGAAATATCCGCCGCGTGACGTCAACGGCACGGATCAGATTATCTTCATCAACAAAGAAGGCAAGCGCTTCGTTCGTGAAGACGGCCGTCGTGACGAGATCTGTCTGGCGGTTATGGCGCAGACCGATTCGATGTTCTACATGCTGGAATCCGGCGACGGCGCGGGCTATGTTGACATTACCGACCCGAACTGGCGTTCAGCCGACGGATTTACGTTTGATTATTTGAAAGAAAACGGGTATATTTTAGTTGCGGATACATTGGAAGATCTGGCTTCTCAGATGGGCATCGACGCCGCGACGTTAAAAGAGACTGTCGACAGCTTCAACGCGGCGGCGGACGGCGGAACTGACGAATTCGGCAGAACGCTGTACTCCACCAAAGCTGGAGAACGGACCATGGGTTGCGACAGCCCGTCAGGCTTGCGTCCATCATACGATGGGCGGCGTGACGATCGACACGGAAACCCGCGTTCTGGACGAAGCAGGCCAGCCGATTTCCGGTCTGTATGCAGCAGGCGAAATCACCGGCGGCATCCACGGCGCTAACCGTTTAGGCGGCAACGCGGTTGTTGATACGGTCGTCTTCGGTAAGCTGGCAGGCGAAACGGTCGTCGCTGACGCGAAGTAGTCCTCACAGATAACCAATGATTAAAAAAGCATCCATTTTGACCATGTGGATGCTTTTGCAGTGAAGGAGAGCAACGATGGATATTAAACAGCTGATCACATTCCGGACCTTAGCCCAGGAAAAAAACTACATGAAGACCTCGGAGAAAATTGAGCTATGCGCCCTCAACCCTGGCCAAGCACATTCGTTCGTTAGAGGATGAATTGCAGGTTCAGCTGGTGGAATACCGCAATGGAAAAATTGAGCTGACCTATGACGGGAAGCGGTTTATGCGCTACGCCGATGAGATGCTCAGTGTGTATTTCAAACTGCAGTATGAATTTGATCAGACGAAATCGGCGATCGGCACGATCCGGGTCGCCGCGAGCTGATGGTCGGCTCGCGTTTCGGCGATTTCTTCGCGGCGGTGGAAAAGACGCAGCCGGAGCTGACGCTGCAGGTCAACGCGATCTGCTGCGCACGGGTGCCGGAATGGCTGAATCAGAACGAGGTGGACATCGGGTTTGTCCAGATGCTGAATACCCAGGAAAGCGAGGGGCAGCAGATCGTCCCGCTGTTTCAGGAACGGCTGTGTTTGATGACGTCGCCCGAATCACCGGCTGGCGCGGCAGGAGGAAGTGCATCTCGCGATCTGAACCGGGAGAAATTTCTCCTATACCTATGAGGACTGCTGCTTCACCGACGAGTTCCGCCGGTGTCTGGCGCAAAATGGCGCACGCCCGGCCTCGGAGTTGTTTTTAGGCAGTATCCACGCCGTCATCAACACGGCCAAGGATGACAACCGGATCTGCCTGATTCCTTATGTCTGCGTGCCGAAAGGTGCGGCAGATGGGACTGAGTGCAGCTGAACTGGGTCGATCCGTTTGTTATTTACGACGTGATCCTGATCCAGAAAGGCGTCTACCGCAGCACCGGCATCAATCAATTTGATCGAACAGGCCAAGGCGTATGCGGCGCAGGTGAAGAAAAATCCGGAGACCTCGCAGATCCAGCTGCTTTAAGCGGTTTGACGCTGCACGCATCCTGACGACGAGCAATAAACTTTGATATGGAGAGAAAGATCCTGCAGCGGGGATCTTTCTTTATAGCGGCGGTTCAATTTTCGGTCTTTAAAGGCAGCGGAAAACGAGAATCAGATCGGGATAAAAAATTCTGAAAATTCTACAAAATCTGAATCGTTGATTGGAAATTAAGTTGAATAGGTCTATAATGAAAGCAACATAAGGGATAAAGAGGAGGGGGACTCAAAGCTATGACACAGACGAAACGCCTGAACTAAACAAGAGCTTCGCCGCATCAATCTCCGCTGGATCTGGAATTCCCAGATCGGATGGAACTACGAACGCATGCAAGGGTGGGCTATCTGACAACCATGCTTCCGCTGATTGAAAAGCTGTACGGGGACCAGCCGGCGCTGAAGAAAAAAGCGCTGCAGGCGCATTCTGTCTTCTTCAACACGACGCCGGCGATGGGGGATATCATCGTCGGAATGAACGTTGCGATTGAGGAAGAAATGCAGGAAAACGGCGCGGGCATCGACGTCGCGTCTTCGATGAAGACCGCGCTGATGGGACCGTTCGCCGGGGTTGGGGATACGATTTTCAGCATGATTCCCGGGCGCGGTGTTCGGCTCGATCGCGGCGACCATGGCCAAGGAAGGCAGCGTCGTCGGCATCATGATCTGGGAGATCTGGCTGATCGGCGTCCTGCTGCTGCGGTTCAAGCTGTACGACATCGGCTATCAACAGGGGGCTAAAATCGTCAACACGCTGTCCGGGATTAAAGGAAACCGATAACGGCTTCAGCGGCCTCGGTGCTGGGGTTGACCGTGGTCGGCGGGATGATCGCCACGATGGTGAAATTCCCGCTGAAAGACGCTGACGGTCAGTCTGGGCACGGATCCGAAGACCGGGGAAATGCTGCTGCAGGAATTCCCGCTTCAGAAATACATGGATTCAATTATGCCGGGGTTGATGCCGGCGCTGTTCGCAGTATTGTGCTACTGGATGCTGGGACAGAGTGGATGAATTCCAACCGCCTGATCATCACGGTGCTGGTGCTGGCGATCGTGCTGGCGTCGTCTGGGGATTGTCGAAGTATAAAGCTGAATGATAATAAAGGAAATTGGCCTGACATTAGAATGTCAGGCTTTTTTGATCGGGAGTCAGTCCGAAAATAAGCACTTTCAATGTACAGGAAGAAGCTGCTAGGATGGCGAAGGCGTACATCCCAGTCCTGCGGAACAGGGCAGGTCAGACAGGAGCAGGTCAATACAAAAACGATCCGGCAGAGAAAGCCGGATCGTTGGATTAGAAAGCGTTTAACGCAGATACAGTTCGTAATATTCGTCATAGGTCAGACCGGAATCATGCACCTTGGTCGCCAGCTCGACGCCCAGGTAGCGATAATGCCAGGCTTCGTAGTTGTAACCGGTGATCGTTTCCTTCCCTTCCGGATAACGCAGGATCCAGCCGAAGCGGTGCGCGTTCTGCTGCATCCATTGGAACGCCTCGGTATCGGCGAACTTGGACAGCTGCGCGCCGGTGGCGGCCATGTCGACGGTCAGGCCGTCTGATGCTCGGAGAAACCCCGGGCGGGCTGAAATTGAATCCGCCCACTCCTGACCTTTGGAATTGACGTAGCCGTTGTACAGATCGACCTGATACTGGTAATCGCGGTAAGAGGAGGAGGCATACATCTTCGGCTTGCCGCCGGCGTTCAGCTCGTCGCACATCGCGGCCAGCGCGTCCGCCGCTTCCTGGCGCAGGTAACAATCCTTCGCGGCATAGGTCAGGCTTAACGGCACCAGATCATCCGGAGCGTAGTTTTCACCGAGGTAATAGCGCTTGTTCACGATCATGCTGACATCCTTCGCGTCGGAAGCCGACGTGCTGTCATACCAGTGGACGTAGCTGCCGCTCAGCTCAAAATGATTCTCGCTGTTGACGTCGCGATGATCGGTGCAGTCCTGGATATAAGCGTCGACATCGCTGACATAATCAAACACCAATAACGGCGTGATCTCCCAGAAATTCAACTTCTCAAACAATTTCAGACAGGAGTCCTCGGGATAATTCCGGGCCCGTAGGCGGTCGTAAAGCCGCGTGTCGTCCTCGCTCAGCGAATCGGTCACCAGATACAGCCGCAGATAATCCTTGTTGAGTTTTCAGACGCCAGCGCGGCGTTGAGATTGTCGGAATACAGCTTATCATTGAGAATCGTTTTGGTCAGCTTCTGCCGCTTGATCATCGCGATGCTTTCTTTGGAATAGCCCAGGCTTTCAGCTTGTTGTCGGTTGTAATTTTCGGAATGGTCGTGAGAGACGAAGACCAGCACGATCGCCGCGGCGATGCCGATCAAAGCCGTACAGAACGGATTTGCGGATCCGTCTGCGCCGTCTGCGCTTAACCCTGCGCTTTTTCACGGGTGGTTTTGTTGCCATGATCGAGAAACTCCTCTCATTCATTTCAGGACGGAAAAAATAAATTCCATGGAACGCTGTCTGGCGGCGGACAGGTAAACGTCATCGTTTCCTGCGTCACCGGATGGCGCAGCGTCAGCGACACCGCCCACAGCGCGATCTGCTGGCCCGGGACGAGCCTGCGGATTGTAGCGCTGATCGCCCCACAAGGGGGTGCGGCGGCTGGCAAACTGCACGCGGATCTGATGCGGCCGGCCGGTTTCCAGCTGGATCTCAGCCAGCGTCAGTCCATCTTTTTCGCCCTGGATCTGATAGCTTAGAATCGCTTCCTTGGCTTTCGGCGTGTTGGGGGCGGCCGTGCGCACAGTATTGGTCTTTTCATTTTTGATCAGCCAGTCCTTCAACGTCGCTGAAGCGGCGTGCGGGCGGCCCGCATAAAACGGCTTGGTAGGTTTTCTTCAAGCCGCGGGTGCGGACCTGATCGCTGAGCCGGGACGCGGCTTTGGAGGTCTTGGCGAAACACCATGACGCCCGCCGACCGGGCGATCCAGCCGATGGACTAAACCGAGGTAGACGTTGCCCGGGTTTCTGATACCGCTCTTTTAAGTCCTGCTTTAAAAGCGTTAAGAGATCCGGGTCCCGGCTGTCGTCGGCCTGCACCGCCATGTTGACGGGCTTGACGACGACCAGCAGGTGATTATCCTCATAAAGAATTTTGAACTTCATCGTCTTCGTCGCTCCACGCGCCGTAAATTCCGCACGGCAGGATCATGTGATCCTGGGTGATCGGCAGCCCGACTTCCCCGGCGAACACATAACCGTTCGGATGGCGGCGCAGCACGGTTGTGCGCAGAATATTTTCCAGAACGATGGAGGAAAAACCGGTCGTATAGGAATTGACGAGCAGAAACAGCGCGTCGTCGTCCAGAATCTCCAGGCAGGCGTTCACTAATTCGTTGATCTGATCCTCCAGCTTCCACACTTCGCCATTCGGCCCCCGGCCATAGGACGGCGGATCCATCAGTATGCCCTGATAGGTATGACCGCGGCGCTTTTCCCGTGCGACAAACTTCAGAACGTCGTCGACGATAAAGCGGATTGTGCGGTTTTCCAGATGGGACAGCGCCATGTTTTCCTTGGCCCACTGAACCATCCCTTTACTGGCATCGACATGCACGACTTCATCGGCCCCGGCGCTGGCGCACGCCATCGTCGCTCCGCCGGTGTAGGCGAACAGGTTCAGGATCCGGACCGGCCGGCCGGCGGCTTTGGCTTTGCGGATTTTACTCTGCATCCAATCCCAGTTGACCGCCTGTTCCGGGAACAGTCCGGTATGCTTGAAGCCGGTCGGGGAAACCTTAAAGGTCAGCTCTTTATAGGATACCGTCCAGGTTTGCGGGACGGCCTGTTTGAATTCCCAGCTTCCTCCGCCCCGGTTTGAACGGTGATAATGCGCATGCACGCGATTCCATCCGGCGTGCTCCGTGCGCTTCCAGACCGCTTGGGGATCTGGCCGGCGCAGTATGATATTCTGCCAGCGCTCGAGCTTTTCACCGTCGCCCGCGTCGCAGCATTCGTAATCTTTCCATTGATTTGCAATTCGTTTCATCCTTTTGATTCTCCTTATTTGTACATTATAGCATGGCTTGATGGGAATCGCGGAGAATGCTGGAAAAATTAAGAAAGTTGAAAAAATAGTTCACCTCAACGCGTCAGAGTTTGATAGAAATAGAAAGTCATCGAGGTGATTGCGATGATGATTCGCTGCAGCGAAAAACATCGGCAGGAATGTCTGGCTTATCTGAGGCAAAAGCCCGTCGCTGAATTTGTTTTTGATCGGGGACATTGAGAACTATGGGTTCAACCAGGGGTTTCAAACCGTTTTTATTGATAAAGGATGAATTTGTACATGGCATTTATCTGGTGTATTATCATAACCTGGTGATCGCCAGCGAAGAAAACCGCGTCGACTCCGCAGTTTGTCGAACGGCTGGTTCAGGAGTATGCAAATCCAGGCGATCAGGGCCGCAAAGAGGTGCTGGAGGGGCTGGCGCTGGATGCCTTCAGCCGTGAGGAATGCCTGTTCTGCGAATTGGACGCGCTGACAGCGGAACCGGTATCGGATCCGCAGATCCGCCAGGCCCAGCCGCAGGATGCCGCCGGATAAAAGGGCTGCTGGACGAGGTGTTCCAGACGGACAACGAAGCGGCGATGATCGCGCACCGGATTGAAACGCGGGAAGGCCGCCATTTCCTGATTGAGCGGGGCGGCCAGGTGATCTGCCAGGCCAACAGCACGGCGGAAACCGCGGAAGCGGCGATGCTCGGCGGCGTGGCGACGCGCGCGGACTGGCGGCGCCAGGGGTTAGCCAGCGCGGTGATGACGGCGCTGTGCGGACAGCTGCTAAGCGAAGGTAAAAAACCGTGCCTGTTCTTCGAAAACGAGGAAGCGGGAAGAATTTACAGCCGGCTGGGCTTCGCGCCGATCGGCCGCTGGACATTGATGCTGCGTCAGAAGGAAGGATCGCGTTGACCTTCCTTTTCCTTTCCATGCGAAGCAATGGAGATGCAGGCTGCCGAGGGAAGGTGGAGAAGCTTAAACGATAAGATTGTTGACGGCGACGAGTCTGAGCGACCACGGCGCTAAAATACGTCGCAAGGCCTGAACTGGATGCTTTTAGCCGTGACGGGTTCCGCCGGAGAAAATGAAAATTCTGAAACCCGCGGCTCGGGGATAGAAAAGACCCGGGTTTCATGTATAATATAGAAAGTCTGAATCAACACTTTGAAATTCAGGGATTTCACGGGGAGTTGAATCGAGGCTGCAGGAAAATTGAATCGCGTGAGCTCAAGATAAGGAGCGATTTCATGATCCAAGTCCGTGAAAATCAGCTTAAAGAAGAGAAAAGCAGAGGTGGCGAACAATGGTTTCAATTGAGATGCTGAATGAAAATCAGAAAAAGGCCGTGCTGACGTCGAGCCAGTATGTCCGGATTATCGCGGGGGCCGGCAGCGGCAAGACGCGCGTGCTGACGATGCGGATCGCGCATTTGATCGAGCAGTGTCATGTCTGGCCGAATAAAATTCTGGCGATCACCTTCACCAACAAGGCCGCCAACGAAATGAAGGAGCGGATCCGGCAGATGCTTCCGGAACAAGGCAACGCCGTGTTCATTTCAACCATTCACTCGCTGTGCGTGCGGATTTTGCGCGAGGATATCCCGGCGATGGGCATGCCCCGCAACTTTACGGTCATGGACGCCGACGATCAGCGCAGCATTCTGAAGGAAGCCTACAAGGAATTCGGTCTGGATAAGCAGACCTATACCTTCGGTTCGTTGCTGGACTACATCGCCAATAACAAAGCCGCTGAGATCAGCCCGGAGCGGGCCTATGTGTTCGCCGGCGATCTGCGCGGGGAAAACGACAAGGCGAAGGTCTACGAATATTACGTCAACCGCCAGCAGGCGATCTACGCGCTGGACTTCGACGATCTGCTTCTGTATACCGTGCGGATGTTCCGCCAGTTTGCGGAAATTCAGGCCAAGTGGGTGCAGCGTTTCCATTATATCCACGTCGACGAGTTCCAGGATATCGACAAGATCCAGTACGATCTGATCCAGCTCTTGGCCGGCAACGACAACTCTGTCTATGTCGTCGGTGATCCGGATCAGACGATTTACACCTGGCGCGGGGCGGACGTCAACATCATCATGAATTTTGAAAAAGATTACCAGCCATGCGAAACCATCGTTCTGAATGAAAACTACCGTTCGACCCCAAGCATCCTGAACGGCGCCAACGCGCTGATTCACAACAACCGCAACCGTGTGGAAAAAGATCTGTTCACCAGCCGGCCGGACAACGGCGCAATCACGCACTATTCCAGCGCCGGGGAAGAATATGAAGCAACCTGGATTGCCTGCAAGATCAATGAACTGCACAAGCAAGGCCAGCGCTACCGCGACTGCGCGATTCTCTACCGTTCCAACTACCTCTCCCGCGCGCTTGAAAAAGCGATGATCGAACAGCGGATTCCGTATGTGATCTACGGCGGCATCAAGTTCTACGAACGGGCGGAAATCAAGGACGCCCTGTGCTATCTGCGGATGGTGTGCGGCAGCGACGATCTGGCGCTGATGCGGATCATCAACGTTCCGCGGCGGGGGCTGGGCAACAAGACGATGGACACGATCGTGCAACGGGCTCGGGAAACGGGCAAGACGATGTACGAGGTTATCCGCGATGAAAAGGTTGTCAGCGGCAAGGCTCAGACAACCATCGACAACTTTGTTAAAATGGTGGAAAAGTGGAAGAATCTGGCGCCTTCGACACCGATCAGCCGGCTGCTGGAAATGATCCTGCTGGACAGCGGCTACCGCTCGATGCTGGAAGCGGATAAGGAAAATGAGCGGCTGGAAAACCTGAAGGAACTGATCACCGATATTGAAAGCTATACGGTCAATTACCCGGACAGTTCGCTGGAAGAATACCTGCAGCTGGTTTCGCTGTATGGCGATAAAGGCGCGGAGGACGGCGGCGATCACGTCCAGCTGATGACGGTTCACGCGGCGAAGGGACTGGAATTCGATACGGTCTTTGTCTACGGGATGAGCGAAGGGATTTTCCCGAACGACCGCGCGATGCAGGAAAGCCAGCTGAAAGGGCTGGAGGAAGAACGCCGGCTGGCGTACGTCGCCTTCACGCGTGCCCAGAACAAGCTGTATCTGACGGAAAGCTCAGGCTTCAGCTACATTTTAAGCCGGATTAAAGTGCCGTCGCGGTTTATCAAGGAAATCGATCCGCAATATATCGAACACATCGGCGCGACGTTCGATACCGGCAAACCGAAGGAAATCAAGCTGCATTCCGCACTGTTTGAGGACGAAGCACCGTTTGAGGAAAGAATCGCCTCCAAGCCGCGGACGAAGTGGAAGAAGGGCGATCACGTCCGCCATGCCGCTTTCGGCGAGGGCGTCGTGCTGGAATACAGCGAAGGCATGCTGAAAATCGCGTTTGCCTTCCCGTTCGGCGTGCGCAAGATCATGGCGACCCATCCGTCGATCCAGAAAGCTGAGGAAGTTGAATAATCCTCTCCTGGTGTCAGGCTGAATCGGCAGCTGTCGGCCTGCGGCAGAACCAAAGCGAAGTCTGAGCGAAGGCCTGAGGTAGAAACCGATGCGGAAGTCTGAGCGAAGGCCTGAGTCGCAGATTCGGGGAAAAGCGAGAATTCCATGGGCATTCCAAGGCGGCGTAAGCCGCGTTAGAAGCGGGATGGAACGCAAAAGTCGGATTGAATGCAGAAAAACAGAAGACCCTCCGCGCTCCCGGAATCAGGGAAACCGGAGGGTATTTCATGCGGTCTTTGGCGGCAAGCTTTTTTCTGAGCTTCTAGCAGGAGCGAGAGGCTCTGGGAAACAAGCGTGAGGAGCGCAGCGGCGCAGCTGCGGATTCGATCCGATCAAATTTACCGAGCTTTAAGCCCTACAGATCTGATCGCGGGAGCCCGCTGCGAGGAAGCGGGATGTAAAAGGAAAGTGAAAAGAAGCGGCCGGGGAACGATTAGATTGCGTAAACTTGGTAAAGATGATGAAGAAAACATTTGTTCTTATGCTATAATAAACTGGATATTTCAGGAGGTACAGTGATGAGCGAAGATCGCATTCTCGCGCTGCGCAGGCAGCTGAATCAATATAACTACGAATATCATGTGCTGGACCATCCGACCGTCAGCGATGCGGAGTACGACCAACTGATGCGGGAGCTGATTACCCTTGAACAGCAGCATCCCGAACTGTTCGATCCCAACTCCCCAACCCAGCGCGTCGGCGGTCAGGTGTTGGAAGAATTTAATAAGATTACGCATAAACGCCCGATGCTTTCGTTAGGCGACGTCTTCAATAAGGAAGAACTTTTTGAGTTTGCCCGCAAAGCGGAAGCGGAAGTCGGACCGGTGGACTATTGCTGCGAATGCAAAATCGACGGCCTGGCGATGTCGCTGAATTACCAGGGCGGCCGGTTTCAGTATGCCGTGACCCGTGGCGATGGGGTCGTGGGCGAGGACGTGACACATAACGTCCGCACGATCAAGTCGATTCCAATGGAAATTGATTATGAAGGCGAGCTGGAAGTCCGCGGCGAGGTTTACATGCCGAAGGCCAGCTTTGAACGCTTAAACCAGAAGCGCCGGGAAAACGGCGAGGAAGAATTTGCCAATCCACGCAACGCGGCAGCCGGCTCGATCCGGCAGCTGGACTCAAAAGTTGCGGCTTCCCGCGGTCTGGACGCTTTGTGGTACCATGTCCCGCAGGGGCCGCAGCTGGGACATCATCAGCACTCACAATCGCTCGATTTCATCCACAGCCTGGGCTTCCGGATCAATCCGCTGAACCGGCTGTGCCGCAATATGGAGGAAGTGTGGCAGTTTGTCGAGGATCTGACGTTAATGCGCAGCGATCTGCCGTATGAGATCGACGGCATCGTCATCAAGGTGAACGATTATGAAAAGCAGCAGCAGTTAGGCTTTACGGCGAAAACCCCGAAAGTGGGCGATCGCGTATAAATTCCCGGCAGAGGAAGCGGTGACGCGGCTGGAAAACATCTTCGTCACCGTTGGCCGGACTGGCAAGATCACGCCGAACGCCCAGCTGACGCCGGTGCGTCTGGCAGGGACAAGCGTTGGGTTCGCGCAGCTGCACGACGAGGATATGATCAGGGATAAGGATATCCGGATCGGCGATTACGTCATCGTTGTCCACAAGGCCGGCGATATCATCCCGGAAATTGTCGCGAGCGTGCCGGAAAAACGCGACGGCTCGCAGGCGCCGTATGTTTTTCCAAAGGTTTGTCCGGTCTGCGGGATGCCGCTTGTCCGTTATCCTGACGAAGCCCATCACTTCTGCATCAACAACGACTGTCCGGCGCGGGTTGTCGAGTCGATCGCTCACTTCTGCAGCCGCGACGCGATGAATATCGACGGACTGGGCGTCAAACGCGTGGAGCTGTTTCATTCCCAGGGATGGCTGAACACCGTCGAGGATATTTACAACCTGAAGGATCATTACGACGAAATTCTCGAAACCCCGAAAATGGGGAAGAAGAGCGCCGATAACCTGCTGGAGGCGATTGAGAACTCGAAGCAGAATTCACTGGAGAAGCTGTTGTACGGTTTAGGCATCCGCCAGATCGGCGAGAAGGCCGCGAAGATTCTGGCCTACCGGTTTGAAACGATGCAGGCCCTGATGCAGGCAACCTATGAAGAACTGGAAGAAATCAAGGACATCGGCGCGATCACCGCTCAGACTGTGCTGGACTTCTTCCATGATGAAGCCAACCAGCATTTGATCGAAGCACTGATCGGCCACGGTTTGAATATGATTTGTCTGAAAGAGGAACAGGTGGAAACGATCTTCACTGGCAAGACGGTCGTACTGACCGGCACCCTGGCGACGATGACCCGGCCGGAAGCTCAGGCATTGCTCGAGCATCTGGGCGCAACGGTATCCGGCAGCGTTTCCAAGCGCACTGATTTTGTGATCTATGGTGAAAACGCCGGCTCCAAGCTGACGAAGGCCCAGAGCCTGGGCGTCGCGACGATGACGGAAAGCGAATTCATGGAAGAGGTCAACCGCCATGCGGAATAACCGCTGGGGTCTGATTCCGCTGGTGCTCAGCCTGGTGCTGAGCCTGGCCGGCTGCGCCCAGAAAGCGCCGGAGGAAACCGGCGACGGCACGGTGATCAGCAGCTATTCCTCGGACGATTACCAGACGCTGCTGCCTCACGAACTGTCCGAAGGCCGGTATTGGCGGGGGAATACGAACAGCCGCTTTGATTTGATGCAGATGCCGAAAGAGCTGATCGAATTAAGTAAGCAGCACTTTTCGGTCAAGGACAATTATCTGCAGGCCGGTCAGATTCTGGAGTATGAAGATATCCAGGAGCTGCAGCGTTACGAAAGCAGCGATCACTCTTATGGACTGAATCCCAGCGGCAATTTTGAGATCAGCGACGCGATCATCCTGGAACGTCCCTACATCGTTTATGGCATCGTTGAGATCGATTTCATTTCGAAGGAAGACCAGAAAACGCTCAACGGCATTTCGGTCGGTATTCTGATGAACAGCTCTGTGACCAGCGGCGACAGTACCGTACAGATCCCGCAGGACAAGCTGTATACCTATGCCAGCACGATCGGCCGCAAACTGGAACGCTACTTCCGCAACAAAGCCGAAGTCGATGCCGATCTGCCGATCTACATCACGTTTTACAGCTCGAATTCAACGAGCTCCAGCGTCCCGGGCGCATTCATCGGCCAGGGGCTGTTCACCAGCCGCAGCGGCCAGTTCACGCCGATTGAGGAACAATGGGTGCTGATCCCAAGCGATCAGGCGACAGCACTGGATGGTGTGCTGTCGTCCCAATTCAGCACGGTCAAGGCTGGCGTCAAGGATTTCATGCCGGAAAATGTCAATATCATCGGCAAGGCCCGCTACACCAACGACACGGCGGACTATCTCAAGATCACCGTGACCGTTCAGGCCAAGAGCTACACGGAGATCTACTCGCTGATGCAGCTGCTTAACGAGCTGTCGGCCAATTTCTCCAGCACGGATATGGAGCTGATCATCGAGATCAAGCAGCTGGAAGAAACCGTGATGATTCTGCACCGCGAAAAAGGCACGATGAAAACCACGGTGCTGGATATCAGCTGACCTCCGTTTGAAAAGCGCGGTCCTTGACAAGCCAGCTGAAAAAAGCAAGGCTGAAACGCTCTGGCGGAAATAAAAGAAACAACTGAAAAAAGAAACAACTAAAAGAAGAAACAAGTAAAAGAAGAAACAGTAAAGGAAGAAGCAAAGAAGGAGAAGAAGGATGGAAGAAATCAAAGAACCCGCTTATTTT
>QFCE01001119.1_pt1 | contig 46788 bp, 35 predicted proteins | sample 5346091 | NCBI WGS metagenome assembly QFCE01 (sample SAMN09062252, study PRJNA434731) | Human gut metagenome, whole genome shotgun sequencing project. | isolation source: stool timepoint A chromium assembly | host: Homo sapiens | collected 2015 | reverse complement strand
TGTCGGCAATCCTTTTAAATGAAGCGTATTATGAATTGCTAAAAACCGGACAAATGATAGTTGATGGCATTCCGGTATTAAGTCCGACTTGTCTGATACCATTTAAGGCGAAAGCATGGTTGGATTTAAAGGAACGCAAGCTGAATGGAGAGCAGGTTGATAGAAAAAATATAAAGAAACATAAAAACGATGTGTTCCGATTAGCACAGTTAATCACAGCCAATACAAGGCAAGTTCTCAGTCCGGAAATAGCAGAGGATATGAAAAAGTTCTTATCTGAAATAGCTGATGAAACAGTGGATTTAAAGTCCTTGGGTATAAGAGGAACAGATAAGCAGAAAATGACAGATATGTTGTACCAGTGTTATGGGTTGAAGGATAATATATAGTACAAGTGTTCTTAAAGATTTTGGACTCAGTGAATCCAAAATCCATGCGGCTATTATTGAAGATTTATATATTGCAGGATAAAATTTATTGAACAAAAAAGCCTTTATAGGTTGTAATTTTCAATGAAAATATTGAAAGATACTGAGGTGTTAGCAAATTGCGACACCTCTTTTCTTTTGCGAAAAACCTACTTGAAAAATTTGGATAATCAAACTTCGTGAGGGGTTGCCAAACTTTTTGAGGGTCTTTCGTGAGGGTTTTGCAGAAATTGATCGGGTAATAGAGCTATGGGGTCTGGAAGAAGTTGTAAAGAGCCATGAAGAAGCGTTGCTGCATGTTTGACAGCGGGAAGCCTGCTCATATCAAGTCTGGTGTTAACATCGGCAGTATCCGAAATGTTTGTGAATGAACACACATATATTTTATAGATTTATGCAGATAATATAGGAGAAGAAGCACCGGACGATTGTGCCAGAATGAGCTGATCAGACGGTGCTTTTTATTTTGGGGAGGTGGATTATGGCAGAGATAAATAGCAGAAAAGCTGCAATTATCGGTTGCGGATTTGTCGGCGCAGCATCGGCATTTGCATGTGGATAGCCGTTCTGTTCATGCATTTATTATCGGGGAGCATGGAGACAGTGAAATTGCGGCGTGGAGCAGCGCGAATATATCGGGAATCCCGCTTCGGAATTTCTGTGAACTGAATGGGCACACGAGTCATGAAGAAGCGATGAGAGAGATTGGGGAAGGTGTGAAAAACAGCGCTTACCATATTATAGAGAAGAAGGGGGCAACATATTATGGCATTGCCATGTCTGTGCGAAGAATCTGTGAGGCAATCGTGCGTGATGAAAAAACGATTTTGCCGGTATCGAGCATACAACACGACAATCACGGAATTTCAGGTATTGCTCTCAGTATGCCTGCAATTGTCGGAAAAGATGGTATAGAAGGAACAGTTCCGATCAGTTTGAACAGCCAGGAGGAAGAAGCGCTGCAACATTCGGCGGAGACATTGGAAAATATAATCCGGGAAAATCTTCTATCTACGTAAATTGAAAAGTGAATAATGATTAAGCCAAGGGCGGAGGTGTAAAATATGTCAAGTACAATACAAATTCGCGTCGATGATGAGCTAAAAACGAAATCTGATCAGCTTTTTAAAGATCTTGGAACAGATACAACTACGGCGATTAGAATGTTTTTAACACAAGCTGTGGCAAATAATGGTTTTCCATTTGAAATTAAAAGAATCGTACGAAGTCCATATAATCCTATGACGGAAGAGGTGATTTTAGAAAAACTGGAGAAATCCAGAGAGTCAGCGGCAAAGGGAAATTACAAATCAGCGGAAGCAGTTGTTTCAGAACTGAGGGGAAAATTTGGTGTTCATAGATAATATATTTCATGAACTTCAAAACTACGAAAACCAAATGATATAAAATGGAAATAACGAAATAAAGGAAAAGTATATTCATACAAAACAGACCACCGGCTAAGTGATATGATACCCTCAAGTAGGATACCAAAGCCGGTGGTCTTGTTTCATTAAAATACGAACCTCTCGGTCGAATTTAGTCATCAGTTGTTTCACGACGAATTAGAACAGGTGTAATTTGTCTGTGAATAGGTTCTTTTAATGGTGTCGGTTTTCTTTTTTTCATTTCATTCATTTGAAGAACTAAAAGTTCTAAAGCAGATTTTGCGATTTTATCAATTTGCTGACCGATGGTTGTAATTGGGATGATTGCTTCGTTGGCAATTGGAGAGTTATCGAATCCAACAATTTGATAATCTTCCGGCAGTTTTCCGTATCTTTGGAAAATTAGATTTAGAAAAATATTGGCATAAGTGTCATTCGCAAGGAATACGCCTTTTTTCTTATCGGAATAAGAGCTATCAATCTGTTCAAATACTTTTCGGATTGCATTATAAGTTGTTTCATAATTATAACCAAGATCTTGAAGCATTAAATGATACGGAATATTGTATTCTTTACAAGTATCTTCAAAGCCCCTGATACGATTATAAGAGGGGATCTGCTCAGGGACAGGAACATTTACATGGATGAGGATATCGCATTGATTTCGTATCAAAAGATTCGTTGCCTGCACAGCCCCCATATAATTGTCCGTATTTACACTGCAGATGTGTTCTGCTTCCCGCTCAATTGCAACTATTGGAATATGATAAGAAGCAAGTTCTTTTGAAGAGAAGGTATGACTTAATATAATGAGCCCTTCGATTTTATATGCCATCAGTTCATCTAAATATTGCTGTTCTAATTCTTTTTTATCGCTGCTTACAAAAACAAGAAATTTATAATGATAATCTGAATAGCTGGATAAAATTTGATTTAACATTTCAGAATAATAGTGAAGATACAGATTAGGTATAATGATTCCAATAAATTCACTTTTTCCATTTGCTAATACTTTTGCAAGTTTATTTTCTTGATAACCCAGTTCTTCTAATGCTTTTGCAATTTTTTCCTGATTCTCCAGGGTTAGAGAGTCAGGCTGATTAAAATATCGTGATATTGTGGTTTTTGAAAAATTAGTATATTTTGCAATATCTGCAAATGTTACATTCTTTTTACCCATAATTTAAAACTCCTGTACTATAAACTCCTTTTAGTATATCAAGAAGAAAAGGAAAAAGCAATGTAAAAATAACTGGTTATGTAACCGGTTATTTTTTAGTGGGAATATTGGAATTAATATTGACATTCTTAATATTATTGTGTACTATTAAGTTAGAAAGTAACCGGTTACTTTACCAGTTACTTAATCGGCTTAGAAATGAGAAAATGGAGGAAGAATTGAAATGAGAGCAGTTACAAAAAAGAAAGCTGTTTCTAAAAAGCAAACGTTTGCACAGAATTTGAGCTATGTAAAGAAAAATTGGCAGCTATATCTGTTTTTTTTGATGCCGGCACTTCTTTTGACAATTATTTTCAAATACATTCCTATGAGTGGGGTATTGATTGCATTTGAAGATTATAATGTCATAGATGGAGTTTTCGGCAGTAAATGGGTAGGATTAGAGTATTTTAGAAGATTTTTATCATCTCCGGATTTTATGAATTATTTATTGAATACTTTGAAACTAAGTGTTTATGGATTGTTGTGGGGATTTCCGGTACCGATTATTCTTGCACTGCTATTAAATCGTATTCGCAGAGCCGGAATAAGAAAGAAAATTCAATTATTAATCTATGCTCCGAATTTTATCTCCGTAATTGTTTTATGTGGAATGGTCCGTATGTTTCTTTCCCCTGTCGGTCCGATCAATGGAATATTAGGAATTGAAGCTAACTGGATGACAATGCCGGAATCTTTTCGAACAATCTACATTGCGAGCAGCATCTGGCAGACGGCTGGCTGGTCATCTATTATGTATACCGCTGCATTATCGAATGCGAGCAAAGATTTAGAAGAAGCGGCAATTGTGGATGGTGCAAATATTTTTCAGCAGATTCGCTATGTCGAACTTCCGGCGATTAAAAATATTATTGTAATTCAATTTATTTTACAGGCAGGAAATATTATGAGCATCGGATTTGAAAAAGCGTTTGCCTTACAGACAGATATGAACTTGCCTGCATCAGAAATTCTTTCTACATATGTATATCGAATCGGACTTTTAAATGGAGATTATGGATATTCAACAGCAGTTGGATTGTTTAACTCTATTATCAATGTAATTTTATTGATTGCGGTAAACTGGATTGTAAAAAATTTGAATGATGGAGAAGGATTATAGGAGGTCTCAGAATGGAAACGAAAAGAAAAATGAAGCTTGGAACATCTGATAAATTGCTTCTGGGATTTGGATATCTTATACTTGGAATCTTTGTCCTTGCAGTAATTGTTCCGCTTGTATATGTTGTTGTAGCTTCTTTTATGGATCCAAACGTATTGAATAGTCAGGGAATCAGTCTGAATTTTAAAAACTGGACATTGAATGCATATCAAAGAGTGTTGGAAAATGAAATGATATGGAGAGGATTTTTAAATTCTTTCTTTTACTCAGTAGCATTTACAGTGATTTCGGTTTTTGTGACAATGCTGGCAGCTTATCCAATGTCAAAAAAAGAATTTGTAGGAAGAAAATTTTTCAACGCACTTTTTTTGATTACAATGTTCTTTGGAGGCGGATTGATTCCAACATTTATTTTGGTAAATCAGCTGCATATGGTTAATACGATTTGGGCAATTTTGCTTCCGGGTGCATTTAATGTATGGAATATGATTTTAGCAAGAACGTACTATCAATCTATCCCAAAAGAATTACGGGAAGCTTCAGCAATTGACGGTTCAAATGAAATACAGCATTTCTTTAAAATTATGCTGCCGGTATGTAAGCCGATTCTTGCGGTATTAGCATTATGGTCTTTTGTCGGAATGTGGAATAGTTATTTTGACGCTATGATCTATTTGAATGATGCTGATTTGCAGCCGCTGCAGTTAGTATTGCGATCTATTTTAGTTCAGAATACACCGCAGCCTGGTATGATTGCTGATATTCAAAGTACAGCAGAAATGGCAAAAGTTGCAGAACTTCTGAAATATGCAACGATTGTAGTATCCAGCCTTCCACTATTGATTATGTATCCATTTTTCCAAAAATATTTTGATCAGGGAATTATGGTTGGTTCAGTGAAAGGGTAATAGGAGGAATTGAAAATGAAGAAAAGAATAAAGTCAATAGTTGCACTAGGTCTTTCTTTGATGTTGATGATTTCAGCAGCAGGATGTGGAAAAAGAGAAAGAATGGAAGCTGAAATTGATCCAGATACTCCAATTGAAGAAGTTTCATTTCCTTTGAAAGAAAAAGCAGAGCTATCATTCATTACAAACGCACCGGCAACATCTACGCAGGAACCAAATGAAAGAGCTATTTTTAAAAGATTAGAAAAACAGACAAATGTACATATTGATTGGACATGTTTTGTTGCAGATCAGTTTGCAGATAAAAAGAATCTTGCGCTTGCACAATTTGGAAATCTTCCGGATGGGTTATTTAATGCGGGAATGAATGACTATGACTTATTACGTTATGCGAAACAGGGAATTATTATACCTGTTGAGAAATTAATTGATAAATACATGCCTAATTTGCAGAAGGTTTTTGAAAAATATCCAGAGTATCGAACCATGTGTACGGCTCCTGACGGGCATATCTATTCTTTCCCATGGATTGAACAGTTAGGGGAAGGAAAGGAAGCCATTCAGGCAATTGGCAACATTCCGTATATTAATAAAAAATGGTTGGATTATTTAGGATTGGAAATACCGAAATCAACAGAAGAGTTGGAAGAAGTGTTGATTTCATTCAGAGATCATGCAGAAGAGCTAGAGGAAGAATTTGCTATTGAGGGAAAGGTAATCCCAATGTCCTTTATCATTAATAATGGGGATCAGGATCCTGGAATTTTAATCAACGGATTTGGTGAAGGGTATGGAGATACGGGAGACCATTTTGCTGTGACTGATGAAGGAAAAGTAATATATACGACTGTACAAGAAGGATATAAAGAAGGGATTAAATGGCTGCATGGGCTTGTGGAGCAAAAATTGGTAGATCCAGAAGCTTTCACACAGGAGTGGTCTACTTATGTAGCGAAAGGAAAAAGTCATCGCTATGGACTTTGTTTTACATGGGATATTTCAAACATTGATAATTATGAAGATTATGTGATGCTTCCGGCACTGGAAGGACCGGATGGTCTAGTCAATGTAACACGGCAAAACAATAGTGAAACGAGTGGATTTGATCGAGGAAGATGTGTTTTGACAACAAGTTGTAAAAATACAGCATTAGCAGCCGCCTGGATTGACCAGATGTATGCTCCGCTCCAATCTCCACAGAATAACTGGGGAACTTATGGGGAAAAAGATTCTTTTAACATTTTTGAAATGACAACAACAGAAACCGGAGAAAAAATGTTGAAACATATGGATCTTGGAGGAGAATCACCGGTAGAAGTAAGAGAAGCTCAATCGGTAAATGGTCCGCTGGCAATATTAAATGAATATTATGATGTATATGTGACACAACCGGCAGATGCAAAATGGCGTTTAGATAATATGCATGAAACATATCTAAAAGATATGCATAGTAAATATGTATATCCAAATGTATTTATGAGCATTGACGATACGAATAAAGTGTCACAATATGATACAGATATAAAAAAATATGCGGAGCAGAAAAAAGCAGACTGGATTTTGAACGGAAACATTGAAGAAGAATGGGATAGCTATTTAAAGAAAATGGAACAGTATGGACTGTCTGATTATCTGGCAATAAAACAAAAATATTTTGATCAGTATCAAGCGTCTTTAGCAAATGAAGATTTAGCAGAAAAGGAGTAAACTATGAAAGATGAATTAAAGAAAGCCTGGGAATATGAAAGAGAAGCGCAAAAAAGAATTCCAGAGGGTGAAAAACCTTTATTTCATGTGACACCGCCGATTGGATGGATGAATGATCCGAATGGATTTTCTTTTTATCAAGGAAAGATACACCTGTTTTATCAGTATCACCCTTATACACGAGACTGGGGACCTATGCATTGGGGACACAGCGTTTCAGAAGATATGATATCTTGGGAAATGATGCCGGTAGCCATGGCGCCGGATCAAGAATATGATAGAATGGGCTGCTTTTCAGGAAGTGCAATTGAAAAAGACGGAAAGCATGTACTTGTTTATACCGGAGTAAGTAAACAGAACATGCCGGATGGTACAACGGAAGAACGACAGAATCAGTGCATTGCCTATGGAGATGGAATAGCTTATAATAAATGTGAGCATAATCCGGTAATTACAGGTGATATGTTGCCAGATGGATGTAACCGCATTGATTTTCGCGATCCGAAAGTGTGGAAAAAGGGAGATACTTATTATTTAGTCGTAGGAAATAAAAATAAAGACGAAAAGGGACAAGTGGTTCTTTTTTCAAGTGATGACCTGGAAAACTGGAAATTTGAAACGGTATTAGCAGAAAACACCACCGGAAAAATAGGAACAATGTGGGAATGCCCTGATTTCTTCGAATTAGATGATTCCTATTTTTTGATTTGTTCGCCACAAAATATGAAAGCGGAAAAATATAAATTCCACAATGGTCATAATTCCGTATATTTTTCAGGTAAATATAATGAAAATACACATGAATTTCAAAAGGAAGAAGCAAAGTTATTAGATTATGGCTTAGACTTTTATGCACCGCAGACAACGGAACTTCCGGATGGGAGACGTGTTTTAATCGCATGGATGAAATCCTGGGATGCTAATATGATACCAGATGATCAAATATGGCAGGGAATGATGACATTACCGAGAGAATTACGATATAGAAATGGTATATTACTGCAATCTCCGGTAGCTGAATTGAAAAATTATCGTAAGAATGAGTGCAATATTGAAAATCAAAAAATTTCCGGCAGAGTTCAACTTGAAGGGATAAAGGGAAGAATATTAGATCTTACCGTAGAGATTAAAGCAGGCGAATTTGATTGTTTTGGCATAGAATTGGCTCACAATAAAGAATATACGACAACCTATACATATAATAGGAAACAAGGAATTATGGAGGTGGATCGTACTTATTGTGGTGTGACAAAAGATGTAGTATGTCAGAGAACGTGGAAGCTGCCGGAAGAAGGAGAAAACCTAAAACTCCGGTTTATCATGGACAGACAATCGATAGAGTTATTCATTAATGAGGGAGAACAGGTTGTAACAACTGCAATTTGTACGCCACAGGAAGCAGATGAGATTGAATTTTTCTGTGATGGTATTGCCACGATTAATGTAGAAAAATATGATATTATACTTTAAAATGGAGGAAATCAAATGGATGTAGTAGCATTGGGAGAATTACTGATTGATTTTACAGAAAATGGGGTTAGCAGTCAGGGAAATCAGATTTTTGAAGCAAATCCAGGCGGTGCTCCATGCAATGTGCTTGCAATGTTAAACAAGTTGGGAAAGAAAACAGCATTTATAGGCAAAGTGGGAAACGATCAATTTGGTACACTGCTTCGTAAGACATTAAATGAAGTCGGGATTGATACATCAAATCTTTTTACAGACGATGAAGTAAATACAACACTTGCATTTGTTCATACACTGGAAGATGGAGATCGGGAATTTTCTTTTTACCGTAATCCGGGAGCGGATATGATGTTGACAGAAGACGAAATTGATGAGGAGTTCCTTTCACAGGCGAAAATCTTCCATTTTGGGACATTGTCTATGACACAGGATGAGGTTAGAGCAGCAACAAAGAAAGCTGTGAAGTCAGCAAAGCAGAGTGGGGCACTAATTTCATTTGATCCCAATTTACGAGAGCCGTTATGGAGTTCATTAGAACTGGCAAAAGAGCAGATGGAGTATGGATTTTCTCAATGCGACATTTTGAAAATATCAGATAATGAGATACAATTTGTATCCGGAAAAGAAGATTACGATGAAGGAATTAAATACCTTCAAGAAAAATATCAGATTCCATTGATTTTGCTGACAATGGGAAAAGAGGGAAGTCGTGCGTATTACAAAGGGATGCGAGTAGAGCGCAGTGGTTTTTCTGTGAAAACGATCGAAACAACAGGCGCCGGAGATACATTTGGCGGGAGTGCGCTGAATTATATATTAGAGCATGATTTTTATAATCTGACAGAAGAACAATTGGGAGAACTTTTAGTATTTGCAAACGCAGCGGCAGCGCTTGTCACAACAAAAAAAGGTGCGCTTCTGGCAATGCCGGAACGTAAGGAAATCGAAAGAATTATGTTAGATAAATAGCGGACAAGATGTAGATAACAGGTGGATGTGTCATAAATGGTACACCCAGCTGTTTTTCTGTTTGTAAAAAGCAATCAGTGAAAAAGGATGCATATGCTTGTGATATAGAAATTGCCTTTTATTCTTAGAAGAATTACGTTATAATAAAATCGAAATAATCTGTTTGGCAAACCGAGGATATTTATTCAGATACAATGTTTCCAAATGATTTGAGACCGGAGGAAAATCACGGATATAGAACAAAATATCGGGGGTAGAGAATCGTTACACAAATTGTATGATAAATACTTATAAAGGCTGATGATTTCTGCGGTAAATGTTCATGCAGATATTGTCAGTTTTTCTATATTTAGAGGAGGAGTTTTATGTTATTGAGCATTGCATTGATTTTGCTTGTAGGTATGTCTATGGGATGGATATGCAGAAAAATTAAATTACCGAGTTTGCTCGGGATGTTGTGTACAGGTATTATTCTTGGACCGTATATGTTAAATTTCTTGGACGAAAGTATTCTTGGAATATCAGAAGAACTTCGTAAAATTGCATTGGTGATTATTCTGACAAGAGCAGGACTGGGATTGGATCTCTCCGGGTTGAAAAAGCTTGGACGACCTGCAGTTCTTATGTGTTTTATTCCGGCTTCTTTTGAAATTGCAGGGGTATTATTATTTGCTCCAAAATTGATGGGCTTAACACTATTGGAAGCTGCCATTATGGGAGCAGTTCTTGCAGCAGTTTCTCCGGCAGTTGTTGTACCAAGAATGGTTAAATTAATGGATGAAGGGTATGGAGTAAAAGAAGGCATTCCGCAGTTAATTCTTGCAGGCGCTTCGGTAGATGATATTTATGTTATTGTTTTATTTTCTACTTTTACCGGAATGATGCAAGGTGAAGGCGCTTCTGTTATTAATTTCCTGAATATTCCTATTTCTATCTTGGGTGGAATTGCAATAGGGGTATTTGCCGGAATTTTGTTAGCTTATTATTTCAAAATGGTTCATATACGAGATACTTCAAAAGTATTGATGATTTTGAGTATTTCATTTGTCCTTATAACAATAGAAGATAAATTAACGACAGCAATTACATTTTCTGCGTTGATAGCAATTATGTTTATCGGAATAGGATTACAGAAGAAAAGAGAAGTTGTTGCAAAAAGACTTTCTGTGAAGTATGAGAAATTGTGGGTAGCTGCGGAAATATTTTTGTTTGTATTAGTTGGGGCAACGGTAAATATCGGATACTTGGGAAAAGTCGGGTTGAAAGCATTTGCTGTCATGACAGGCGCGCTTTCACTTAGAATGTTTGGTGTATTTCTGTGCCTTCTTGGTACAAGTCTGAAGAAAAAAGAAAGAATATTTACAATGCTGGCATATACGCCAAAAGCGACTGTTCAAGCTGCGATTGGAGGAATACCATTAGCGCTTGGATTTTCCTGTGGTGATATAGTGCTTACCGTTGCCGTACTTGCAATCATATTCACAGCGCCCATCGGGGCATTAGCAATTGATTTATCATATAAAAAACTATTAAAATATGATAAGATAAAGGACGAAAGAACGTAGAGTATCGGCAGCGATTACTGCCCAGAAGCCATTCGTATAAGTCAATTACAAAGAGGAAGTTTTATCCGAAATAAAAAAATGTTGAAAGGGATTACGGGTTAAAATCCATTTCAACATTTTTGTATAAACTAGCTTAACTGTACTTCTTTTGCTTCTTCCGGTTTGAATTCGTTGTACAGATCATAGATGTTATGTCCTGTAGATTCTCCGAGGACACGTCCTTCTAAAGAGTAGCAACGGATGAAACGTTTCGGATCAATAGATGACCAGTGCTCAATATCCCAGCTCATATATCCGTCAGCGTCAGATTTCTTTTCATTTAAGATTAAGTCAACCTGGCGTCCGGCAACCATGATATCGATCAATCCTTTTTCATCCAGTTCTAATTCTGTTTTGTTTACTGTGTCATATACTTTCATATTCTATTCCTCCACTATCTTTTCCGCGCTTGCAGTAAAATTCCGTAGCGTGGTCTCTTTTCGAGATGATTCTATATTGAATTATAGTATGTTTTCTCCTATAATACAAGGTAGTTTTTGTAAAAAGCGAAAGCTTGCCAAAGTGTTTTATGACGCATTGGTGCCTTTCGCGGAAAGGCGGATTAGAAGAATGATATTTGATAGTCATGCACATTATGATGATGAGCAGTTTGATGAAGATAGAGAACAATTATTAAATACAATGAAAGAACATGGAGTGGGAACGATTGTTAATATCGGGGCGACACTTCGTTCCTGCGAGACAACACTTGTATTGGCGCAAAAATATCCATTTATTTATGCTGCGCTTGGGGTACATCCGGATGAGGTCGGCGATCTGAATGAAGAGACATTTGCCTGGCTGAAAGAGCAGTGCCGGAAGGAGAAGGTTGTGGCAGTTGGAGAAATCGGACTTGATTACTATTGGAACAAAGAAGCAAAAGAGATGCAGGAGAAATGGTTTATCCGGCAGCTTGAACTTGCGAGAGAGCTTCAGCTTCCATTCTCTATCCACAGCCGGGAGGCTGCTGAAGATACGATGCGGATTATGAAAGAACACGCAGCAGATCTCAGAGGTGTCATTCATTGTTTTTCTTATTCTCCGGAACAGGCGGAGGAATATGTAAAGATGGGATATTATATTGGCGTTGGGGGTGTTGTCACGTTTAAGAATGGCAAGAAGCTCAAAGAGACGGTTCGGAGAATTCCGTTGGAGCGGATTCTTCTGGAAACAGACTGTCCGTATCTTGCGCCGGAGCCGAATCGGGGCAAACGAAATTCTTCTATCAACCTTACATATGTGGCGGAAGAGATTGCAAGAATCAAAGAAATCAGTTATGATGAAGTAGTAGCCCAGACAGAAAAAAATGCCCGGGAATTATTTGGAATTTAAAGAGAAAAGGAGTTCAGTTTATATATGCCAGAACCAACATTGGGTAATCCACAAAATACAATTGCAGTGCTGCAGAAATATAATTTTTCATTTCAAAAGAAATTTGGTCAGAATTTTTTGATCGATACGCATGTGCTGGATAAGATCATAAGAGCGGCAGAGATTACAAAAGATGATTATGTGTTGGAGATCGGACCGGGAATCGGTACGATGACGCAGTATCTCGCCAATGCAGCCAGAAAGGTAACGGCTGTTGAGATCGACAAGTCGCTGATTCCGATTCTTGCAGATACATTACAAGAATATGATAATGTTTCGGTTATTAATGAAGATGTGTTGAAAGTGGATATTGCAAAGCTTGCACAGGAGGAGAATGGCGGCAGACCGATTAAAGTGGTAGCCAATCTTCCGTACTATATTACAACACCGATTATTATGGGCTTATTCGAGAGCCATGTGCCGGTAAAGAGTATTACGGTTATGGTGCAGAAAGAAGTGGCAGACCGTATGCAGGTGGGACCGGGAACAAAGGATTACGGAGCCCTTTCTCTGGCGGTACAGTATTATGCCAGGCCATATATTGTGGCAAACGTTCCGCCGAATTGTTTCATGCCGCGGCCGAAGGTTGGATCTGCAGTTATCAGACTGGAGCGCTATGAGGAGTCGCCGGTACAGGTAGAAGATGAACACTTGATGTTCCGCATTATTCGCGCATCATTTAATCAGCGAAGAAAGACACTCGTAAATGGACTTGTGAATTCACCGGAGATTTCTTTTGGGAAAGAGGAGATCATTTCCGCAGTTGAGAAGCTAGGGAAAGGGGCGTCTGTGCGTGGAGAGGCGCTGACGCTGGAAGAATTTGCGGCATTAAGTAATTTTATGAGTGAAATGAGAAAATAATATGATGCGATAGAATCAAGAGAAAAATCGCATTACAAGAGAGAAAAAACAGCAGTTTTCCGGACAGAGTGTTCTGTCGATAGGAATACTGCTGTTTTTATTATATAATTCTGTCTTATGCAGATATGTTTATTCATTTGCAGGAAGTTCTGTCATAGATTCATGATAATGAATACGCTGGTATTCACTAGGGGTAATTCCAACAGATTTCTTGAAGACAAGGGAGAAATACTGTGGACTGTCAAAACCGATTGCTGCGGCAATTGCCTGCATGGAATCGCTGCTTGTAGAGAGCAGATACTTGGCTTTTGCAATCCGCTCCTGGTAAATATACTCTGAAAGTTTTACACCGGTACTTTGTTTAAATAATCTGGAAATATATGTTTCATTATAGTTTACAATAGCGGATAAAGATGAAAGAGAAATGGATTCGGAAAGATGTTCCTTAATATAGTCTTTAATCTTTCGAATGACAGTTTCGCTTTTATCGCTTGCATTTGCAGAAAGAAGATCGAACATATGTTTTGAAAATTCTTTGAGATAGCGAAAGGCTTCATCCCATGTTGTAAATTCGGCAAGATGATAGAGCGGATATACGGCAATCCGGGCTGCCAGTTTTTCCTGCAGGTGATATAGACTGATATGTGAGATCAGCGCTGTGGAAATGCATAGATAAATGTGTATTGCATCGAGAGAATGCATACTTTTCAGGGTGCAGCATTCTTTGGCAAGCTGGTCAAGTGCTTTATAGTATTCTGCAGGAGTGTTCTGGTATAAGGAGAAAGAAAGCGCCTGCAGCTGGCGTTCTGTTTGTCCTTTTGCATCCGGAGAAGTTTTTGGAAGAAGATTAGAGGCTTCTTTTTTTGTGTATACTGTGACCGAAGAAGAAGGCCAGTTGGTTTTCAGGTTTTGGATTTCCGGATGCTGGATCAGCTGATAATAGGTATTAGACACTTGATTCCATTTTACAGCATCCGGATAGAGAACAAGATTTAGGTTCCAGTGAAGTACAGTTACGCTGTAATTCATAAGGTCTTCTGCAAAGCCTTTTAAAAATGCCAGTTCACTTTGAACGGCATTACGGAAATCATCATTAGGCTGAAAGAAAAGAAGCATACGGCCATGTTTCAAATTCAGCACAGAAGAGCAGAAAGAACCATTTAACAACTTTTCGATCGGGCCAAGATACGCCAGGATCAGAGAAGAGAGATTGGACTGATATTCGTCAATTGTTCGAAGATGAACAGACATATATCCCATATAGACCGGCTTGGAAAGATCAAGTTGGAAATCTGATCCGGTCAGCTGGAGTTCGTTTTTCATGTGAGTCAGATCGTGGCCGGATACAAGCTCCATCAGGATGTTTTGCTGGAGCAGATGTGTCAGCAGCCGGTCTTTGTTCCTGGCGTCATTAATCAGGACGGCGGTCTGTGATTCCTGGTTGATGAGATCGATATGTTTTTGAATCTCAGTGAGGATCGTCTCGTCTGATTCTGTTTTTAGAAGGTAAGAGGTCGAGGTAAAATGGTTTGCCTGATATACATATTCAAAATTATCATAGGCGGTCAGGAAAATAATATGACAGCGCGGCCAGCTGGATTTTACCTTTTTTGCCAGTTCAAGACCGGTGCATCCAGGCATGTGAATATCCAGTAAAATGAGATCGATTTTGGTTGCAGAAAGTACATTCAGAGCCTCAGGTGCAGAGTAAGCTTTCTCAATATAAACTTCCTCTTTGATATTTTCTTCTACAAGAGATAATAAGTAATTTACAATATAGCGTTCGTCATCAACAATGAGTATATTCATGTCACTTCTCCTTTAAAGATGATGTAATTTATATGTTTGTCCGCAATGTGATTTCTACACAGAGTCCTCCAAGATCTGAACGGCGGACTTTGAGGGAATCTTTATAATTTGAGAAGATATTTAGTCTTCGCTGAATATTTAAAATACCGGACATCTCGATTCCTGAAGAGGAGATGGCTGTAGCTGTCAGTTGCTGTGTCAGATATTTTAGTGTCTCATCGGTAAGTTCATCTCCATTATCTTCGATGCGGATTATGAGATGATCTGTATCTGTCAGAAAACTCATATGAATATATCCGTCCGCCAGTTTGTTCGTCAAACCATATTTGAAAGCATTTTCAAGAATCGGCTGAAGGATCAGTTTTGGTACCGGAATTTTATGAAATTGTTCCGGCAGTGGTTCCAGCTCAATACGAATACGTCCTTCAAAACGAAGCCCCTGAATATATGAATAATTAGTTACATTTTCATATTCCTCCCGGAGTGTTACGTTATCCATGCTGTTTTTTGTAATATAGCGGAAGCAGGAGGCCAGAGCGCTTGCAACTTCCTGGGCAACATCCGGATCAAACCGGATCATTCGTTGAAGCATGAAGAAGCTGTTATAGAGAAAATGAGGATTGATCTGCGCCTGAAGCTGTTTCATTTCTGCTTTTTGTAAAAGAAGTTTCTGGTTATAATCTTTTTCAATCAACTGTTCCAGTTTTTCAGCCATATCATTAAACGCATTAAAAAGATAAGCGAAATCGTTGCTCTCGGCAGGTGAGATCCTTACATGAAAGTTCCCCTGCTCCACTTGATCAAAGGCTTCTGTCAGTTTAATGAGAGGGCGGTGAACCATGCGGTAAATTCCGGCAAAAAAGATCAGACATGCAGTAATAATCAATACAAAAAGAGCAAACATCAGGAAGTAGCTGTATTGGATTGTAGGCATAAGCGCTGCAGTTGGAATTAAACGAATGTAGGTTCCTCCGGAATAGCTGGTAGTACTTGCAAAAGCAACATAAGGTGTACCATCCAAAGTGACTTCTTCGTATGTAGTATTTTCGGTAAATTCATGTCGGAATACAAAATTGCGTGTTTTCAATGTATTTGTATTCGGAATATTGGAAAGGGAAAATCCATTTTCCAATCGGAAAAAATATAGCTCTCCCGGAAAGGAGATGTTATCATCCATATATTTTTTTAATTCCTGCTGAGAAATAACCATACTAACTGCATAGGGGCGGGAAGAGGTTGGAGGTGCCAGAAATACAGACAGCTCATATTTCCCGGTTTCAGGGTTAATATAGTATTGGATCAGCCCTTGGTTAGAAGTCATACTGTGATAAAAATTATTTTCTTTTTCTGGAAGAGTCTGATAACTTCCAAGTTTATAGCCAGAAGAATTTAGTACAAGATTATGATCAAATAAATAGGCGTGTGTTGACTTCAATAGTGGATTTGTAGAAGCAATGTTGGAGAGCTGATCCCGGAGCAGATTGATCCACATAGATTTTTCGTATGGAGAAAATGAATTATACATTACGGATAGATCGCGGAGAACATCCTGTTCCAAAATATTCAGGTTGGCAATGTAAATTTGTTTCAGATCTGTGTCAAGGTGCCCAATATAAGTGTCATTTGTTGTTTTAATTCCGTTTAACTGATGTTCTTTTTGCTTTACATTCTGAGAATGAAGATACCATACACTAAAAGAAGTGAGAGGAATCAAGACAATAATAAATAATATGATAACTTTTTTTAATAAGGAATTTGGATTTTTCATGTCTGTCTCCTGAGTTTTGTATAATCTACGAAAAAAGTATATCATGCCGGAAAATGTAACGCAAAGTTCTTTAGTTATAATATCTTGTGATACTTATAAAAAATTGACATGATTGTAAAAAGAAGATAAAAAATTGAAAAAATGTAAAAATATTTGCTATATATTTGCTAAAAACTTTTTTAGAATAGGCATTAGAAAAAGAAAGACGACTCGTGGGAAAGGAGTAAAGTGTATGAAAAAGAGAAAACAGGCGCTGGCATTTCTTCTGGCTGGCTGTATGGCATTCGGTATGACTGGCTGTATGACAAAAGGAGAAGATAAGAGCGCAAACAAAAAAGGCGAAACACAGAAAAAGGTAGAGGCTCCGGAAGGACCGCTTGATAAATACAGTGAGACAGTGAAAATCTCTACTGTACTTCCGGAAAATGCAGGTATCCAGTGGCAGGAAGGCGACAGCTACGATGACAACCCGTGGTATCGTGCTTACAAAGAAAGACTGAATATTGAAGTAGAAAATGACTGGGTATCAAATGATTATTCAACAAAATTGAACTTGACAATCGCAGATGGAAATCTTCCGGATGTATTCTGTGTAAATGGACAGCAGCTTCAGCAGCTGATCGAAGCAGATCTGATCTGGGATATGACAGAGTCTTTTAACAAATATGCTTCTGATACATTAAAAGGTTATATGGAATCAGAGAGTGATACATATGAGACAGGTAAAAAAGACGGAAAATTATACGGTATTCCACAGTTGACATATGGAATCATTGATCAGCCATATCAGGTGTGGGTTCGTCAGGACTGGGCAAATCAGGCAGGATTAAAAGACATCAAAACAGTAAAAGATATGGAAGAACTCGGAAAGAAATTCATAGCACAGGGAAGCAAATATGCTTTTACAGAAGATCAGAATCTTGATTGTATGTTTGCAATGGCGCCGGCATGGGGAGCCCATCCAGGTATCTGGGTAGAAGGTGAAAGCGGGGATCTTGAATATGGATCTGTTCAGCCACAGATGAAAGATGTTTTGACAACATATGCACAGTGGTATAAAGATGGACTTCTGAATACAGAATTCACAACAACAGATATGGATAAAATGTTCCAGGGATTCATCAACGGTGAAGTAGGAATCATGCCTTATGCACAGTGGGTTGGATATAATCCGGGACCGGACGTGATTTCAAACCTCGGAGCAGAAGCTGTTATGGATGCTTATGCAATTCCGTCAGCGAATGGTGAAGAAGTGAAATCAAGCATTAAATATTCTAACCTGGGATATATTGTAGTAAGCAAAAAATGCCAGAATCCAGAAGCAGCAGTAAAACTGTTAAACTTCTATTCATATATGATGGATGAAGCACAGGGCAAGGAAGATACAAAATTTATCGACAGTTTATTTAACAATGCGTATACAAATATTCCATATGCACTTCGTGTAATCAATCCGATGACAGACTACAATCAGTTTGAAAAAGTAACATCTTATCTGGAAAAATACCAGAATGGCGAAGAAGTAGACGCAGCAGAGCTTGGAAAAGATGCTGTTAAATATGAACACTGTGTACAGTGGCTGCAAGAACAGGCTCCGGAAGCAGTAGGAGACTGGTTACAGCAGGGAAGTCCAAAATCAGCATATCGTATTTCAAAAGAAGTGATCGACAATGAGCAGTACATTAAAGATGCTTACTGGGGACAGCAGGTAGAGACACTTCTGAATTCAGGAAGTACATTGGACGATATCTTAAAAGAAGGATTTACAAAGATTATCGTAGGTGAAGAACCGATTGAATACTTTGATACACTCGTAGAAAACTGGAAATCTGCAGGTGGAGAAAAAGCTACAGAAGAAGTAAACGAATTATGTAAATAACATGGAAAGAAAGGATGTCCCTAAATACTAAGGAGCAGCTTAGCGAGGGATATCCTTTCTTGTTAAGAAGGAGACTATCATATGCGTTCAAAATTAAAAAAACAATGGCAGTATCATCTCATGCTGGTTCCTGGAGTTATTCTTGTATTTATTTTCAGCTATATCCCACTGTATGGTTTGATCATTGCTTTCCAGAAATATAATCCTGGTATGGGATTTTCCTCTCCATGGGTAGGATTTGATAACTTTAAGTATTTATTTAGCCAACCGGTATTTTTGCGTACAATCTGGAATACCTTTTATATTGCGTTCTTTAAGCTGGTAGGCGGAATTGTTGTTCCGGTATTTTTCGCATTATTATTAAATGAAGTTATTTCAAATAAACTAAAACGTACTTTCCAGACATTAATTTATATTCCAAACTTCTTGTCATGGGTTATTATGGCAGGTGTTTTGATGGACTTGCTGGCAAAAGACGGAGCCTTTAATCAGATTCTCTCGGCAGTAGGGCTGCCGACGATTAATTTCCTCGGAAGCATTAAGGCATTCCCGTGGACGATGATCATCAGTGATATTTGGAAGGGATTTGGATTTGGAACAGTTGTATATCTTGCAGCATTGACAAGTATTGATCCGGGATTGTATGAATCTGCAATTCTCGATGGAGCTACAAGATGGCAGAGAATCCGTTACATCACAATTCCGCTTCTGCTTCCAACGATTATCCTGATGACAGTGCTTGCGCTCGGAAGTGTTCTGAATGCAGGATTTGACCAGATTTTCAATATGTATTCCCCGATCGTATATGAGACAGGTGATATTATTGATACATATGTATACCGTCTTGGTATTCAGCAGGCACAATATTCTGTAGGTGCGGCAATCGGATTGTTTAAATCAGCAGTATCCTGTGTCATGGTCGTAACATCATATGTTCTTGCAGATAAACTCGCAGGATATCGGATTTTCTAGAAAGGGGAAGAACATGCACGAGTATAAAACAAAAGCAAATACAATTTTTAATGTAATCAATGTTACTTTCTTAATTCTCGTTTCACTGACATGTGTGCTTCCATTTGTTCATTTATTGGCAGTTTCATTCAGTGGAAGCGCTGCGGTAAATGCAGGCAAGGTTGGGTTACTGCCGGTTGATTTCACTGTGTCAGCTTATGCATATGCATTAAAAGGCGGGAAATTTTTAAGAGCATTGCTGATTTCTCTGGAAAGAGTTGTGCTTGGTGTCGGATTAAACCTTGTATTAATGGTAATTACAGCATACCCACTGTCAAAAACAAGTAAAAAAGTATCCGGAAGAAATATTTATATGGCATTTTTTGTGTTGACAATGTTAATCAGCGGTGGTATGATTCCGACTTACTTAGTTGTTACAAGACTGGGATTAAAGGATACAATCTGGTCATTGATTCTGCCAGGTGCACTTCCGGTTTACAATATGATTATCCTTATGAACTTTATGAGAGGAATTCCGGAAGAAATGGAAGAGGCAGCAGCGATTGACGGTGCAACGCCGTTCCAAATTCTTATCAAAGTGATTCTGCCGGTATTAAAACCGGCGCTGGCAACAGTTGGGCTGTTTTGTATTGTTTCACATTGGAATGACTGGTTTAGTGGAATGATCTATATGAATAACCCGGATAACTATCCATTACAGACATATCTGCAGACATTGCTTCAGAATTTTGAGCAGATTCTTCAGCAAGAAGGTTCAGGAGATATTCAGCGTCTTCTTGTGCAGATGAATGCCAGAACAGGACGTGCAGCACAGTTATTCCTCGGAGCGATTCCGGTTATGCTGATCTATCCGTTCCTGCAGAAATATTTTACAAAGGGACTTGTACTTGGAAGTGTAAAAGGTTAGTAGAAGTTCCGGACAGGAGTATAATTTAAAATGAGACAGATTCAGGTAAAGGAATTTCAGATTCTCCCGGGAGATTTCCGGGAGAATACATTGAAGTTAAGAAGGCTTCTGGATGAATGCCGCGCCTGCGAAGAAGAGACAGAAATTCTCTTTGAGGAAGGTGTATATCACTTTTATCCGGATTATGCAGAAGAGAAGCTATTATATATTTCAAATCACGATGAAGATACGATTAAGAAGATTGCCTTTGATTTGACAGGCTGCCGCAATTTGATATTGCGTGGAAATAAGACGGAATTTAGATTCCATACAGACATTCTTCCGTTCTATATTCATTCCTGTGAAAATGTTACTGTTGAAGGAATTACGATTGATTTTCAGCGGACAGGATATTCGGAGGCAGTCATTCGGGAATTAGAACCAAAGCGTATGGTAATGGAAATCAATAAAGAAGAATATCCGTACGAGATTCTTCACGGAAGGTTATTTTTCCGGGGAGAGAATTTTTTCTGTGAGATGACTCACGGATGTCTGGAAATGGATGCAGAGCGCATGGCTCCGGTGTACATGGGACATGACATTAGCTTTAATCGTCCGTATTCATGGTCTTACGGCGCGGTCTTTAAAGAACTTTCAGAAGGACTTGTGGAAGTTACGCTGATGGGCGACAGAGAATTTCTGAAAACTTCAAAAGTTGGAAATCATTTGATCCTGCGGCATCACGCCCGGACACATCCGGCATTTTATGTGACATATAGTAAAAATACGGTGTTAAGAGATATTATGCTTTATCATTGTACCGGAATGGCTGTGATTGCACAATTTGATGAAAATCTTACGATGGAACGGTTCGATATCAGGATTCATCCGGTAAAAAAACGTGTTTTCACTGTAACAGCAGATGGATTCCACTGTATTTACTGCAAGGGACAGATTTTGATCAAAGACTGCTTCCTTGAAAACCAGTTGGATGATCCGGTAAATATTCACGGTATTTACGGACGTATCCATAAAGTTCTTAGCGATAGTGAAATTCTTGTAGAACTTGTGGAAGGAATGCAAAAAGGAGTACCGCTTGGAAAATCCGGTGAGACTTTTGGTGTGATTAACAATGAAACAATGCTGGATGTGTCAGCGGAAGTGCTTGCAGAACATAAAATGCTGAACCGTGATTATCAGTACATGAGATTTGCAAAACCGGTAAAAGGTTTGCAGGAAGGTTTTGTTGTGGAGAACAAAGATTATGCTCCGGATGTTCTTGTGGAAGGATGTACATTTCAGAATAACCGGGCAAGAGGATTGCTGCTTACAAGTGCAGGAGAAGTAATTGTGCGGGATAATACGTTCCGCTCGGCAGGAGCAGCAATTTTAATTGAGGGAGATTCAAATTATTGGTTTGAATCCGGTGCAACGAAATCAATTCTTCTTGAGAAAAATCGCTTTATTGATTGCGCCTATGTGCCTGACTGGGGCGAGGCGCCGATCCAGGTGTCTCCAAGCGCTAAAAAATATGAGGATGGTGTGAGATATCATAAATATCTTGAGATCCGCGACAATGATTTCTATTGTTTTGATGATCGTCTTGTTTCAGCTCAGAACATTGAAGAAATCTGCATGTACGGAAACCGAATTCATAAAACAGACAGTTTTAAACCGATTCCGGGAGAAAAAATGAAATTGGAAGGCGTTCTCAGAGTCACAGACAAACCGCATAGATAGTATAAAATAATAAAATTTTTAGATTTGTAACAAATATTTAATCCTGTGTTTTCTTGTATTATGAACTTCAATTTAGTATAATAAAGTAACTTAGCAGCAGAGAAGTCAGAATTTTCTGATTTTAATGATTTACTTGATTAGAAGAAAGGGGAGAAGCATATGCCAGAAACACAGGATATTTTATTTGATATAACACCAGAGATTCAGAAATATGCAGAATTGTGCAATACGAGCAATGCAATTGAACGGGAACTTTACACAAAGTACGACGTCAAGCGAGGACTGCGTGACCTGAATGGTAAAGGTGTTCTTGCAGGACTTACGAATGTATCAGATGTTCGGGCAAAGAAGATTGTAGATGGAGAAGAAGTTCCGTGTGAAGGAAATCTCTATTATCGTGGTTATAGTATTCGTGATCTCGTGGCAGGATTTCGAGAAGAAAATCACCCCGGCTTTGAAGAGATTGCATATTTACTGTTGTTTGGCGAACTGCCGAACAGAGAACAATTGAAAGAATTTCAGCAGACTCTCGTTGACAGAAGAACGCTTCCATCTAACTTTGTGCGGGATATTATTATGAAGGCTCCAAGCAAAGATATGATGGTAAGTATTTCCAGATCGATTTTGAACCTTTATTCCTATGATCCGAGGGCAGATGAAACAGATACAGAGAATGTGCTGCGTCAATGTCTGAATCTGATCAGTCAGTTTCCGATGTTGATGGTTTACAGTTATCATGCATATAATTACCGGCAGGGCAATGATCTGTTTATATACGCTCCATCAAAAAAGTTATCTATGGCGGAGAATATTTTGATGATGCTTAGAGAGGATAAGAAATATACCACATTAGAAGCAGAGATTCTTGACATGGCGCTTGTGCTTCATATGGATCATGGCGGCGGTAATAATTCAACATTTACTACACATGTAGTAACTTCTTCAGGTACAGATACTTATTCGACTTTTGCAGCGGCGATGGCATCTTTAAAAGGTCCGAAGCATGGAGGTGCGAATATTAAGGTTACGTCGATGTTTGAAGATATGAAGGAACATTTGACAGATTGGGAAGATGAGGAACAGATTTGTGAGTATCTGGAAGCTTTACTTGATAAAAAAGCTTTCGACCGGAAGGGATTGATTTATGGAATGGGGCACGCTGTCTATTCTATTTCCGATCCGAGAGCAGATATTTTCAAATCCTTTGTTGGACAGCTTGCAAAAGAAAAAGGATACGAAAAGGAATATGCTTTTTACCAGAGAGTAGAGCATCTTGCACCGAAGATTATCGGAGAGAAACGAAAGATTTATAAAGGTGTAAATGCCAATATTGACTTTTACAGCGGGCTTGTGTATCGTATGCTGAATCTTCCGAAAGAATTGTATACACCGATTTTTGCAGCAGCCCGTATTGTAGGGTGGAGTGCTCACCGGTTAGAAGAACTGAAGAATGTAGATAAGATTATTCGTCCGGCTTACAAATCACTTGCTCCACATCGAGAATATATAAGAATGGAAGACAGATAGTAATATGAAATCAGAATTTTTTTATCCATCCAGTGATGGAGTGACTTCAATCCATGCCATCGAATGGATTCCTACACAAAAGCCAAAGGCGGTGCTTCAGATCAGTCATGGGATGGTAGAATATATTGGACGATATGATGAATTTGCAGAGTATTTGTGTGAGAAAGGATTTTATGTTGTCGGACAGGATCATCTGGGACATGGAAGGTCTGTGTCAGGAGAAGGTGGACACGGATATTTTCATAAAGAAAAGGGAAATGAATATGTAGTTGGAGATATTCATAAACTACGTCAGAGAACGAAAGAGATTTATCCGGACATTCCGTACTTTTTGCTTGGACATAGTATGGGTTCATTTCTGACAAGACAGTATATTCAAATGCATGGAAGCGGATTGTCCGGTGTGATTATTATGGGAACAGGGTATCATGGGGCTTTAGAACTTCAGATGGGGCGGCTGCTTTGCCGCGCGATTGCAGCGGTAAAAGGAGACCGCTACAGAAGCCGCCTTGTGAATAATCTTGCTTTTGGAGGATATAACAGAAAATTCCGTCCGGCAAGAACAGAAGTAGACTGGCTTACGAAAGATACAGAAATTGTAGACCGGTATCAGAAAGATCCATGGTGTACCTTTTTATTTACCGTGAATGCCTATTACCATATGTTTACCGGAATGCTGCAGCTTACAAAAAAGCAGAATGTAGAAAAGATACCGAAAAAGCTTCCGATTCTTTTTGTGGCAGGTGCAGATGATCCTGTTGGTAACTTTGGGAAAGGTGTGGATAAAGTATATCGACAGTACAAGCGTGTGGGGATAAAAGATGTTTCGCTCAAGCTATATCCCGGTGATCGGCATGAGATTTTGAATGAAACGGATCGGCAGCAGGTCTATGAAGATATAGGGGAATGGCTGTTAAAAATCTGTTCATAATCTTTTTACTTTGTGAACACAGTTATATCACATTTTTTCATTATAGTATTATTTGTAAAGAACAAAAGATAAAGATCTTTACAAAAGCCTGGATAGACAGGCATAGTATTAAATAAACTTTCTTTTTCATAACTTTCCTCTAAAAAGAAGCCGGAAGCGGCTTCTTTTTTTGTAGGAGATTCGCTACTCCTTAAGTTTTTTAAGTCTTTGTTAATAAATTTTCGTTTTCTTTTAGAATATTAACATACTTTGGACACATTTTTCACGTATACTAAGAGTCAGATAGATGAGAAACACTCATTTATCACCCCCCCTCATAAAGTAATCACTTGGTGGAACCAACCATAACAAGTGACACTTTACTCTCATTCCTTTAGATAACTATAAAACCAACGAAACCCGTTAGCCGGAAGGTTAACGGGTTTTCGCTGTAGATATTTAAAACATGGATGTTTGATGAAGCTGATAAAGTTTAACAGCTAATTCCACTTCTGTATGTAAAACGGTTTCTTTCAGATCAATATTCAAAATCTCACATATTTTTCTAAAACGATATTTTGCAGAATTATAATGAATAAATAATTTCTGCGAAGCATCTTTGATATTCCATCCACATTCCACAATCATATAAAGTGTTTCAAGTAAGTCTGTATGGTATCTTTGATCGTAATCTTTTAAAGGTTTAATGTATTTAAGGCAAAAGTCAAAGGATTCTTTTTGGTCTGCAATTGAAAATAGTAGGTGATAGACTCCAATTTCGTCAAAAAAGATAATACAGTTGAATTTCTCCATTTGGTAACTTATTTGAATAACTTTTTTTGCTTGTTCATAACTTTGATGTATGTTAATAAGTTGGTCCACATAACTGCCAACAGCCATAGTAACTGTAAAAGGGACAAGGGGTGCTAAATATGACTGGATATCCTCAAATACATGTTTTAATTTTTCTTTGGTTTCAGTTTTATATTCATCAAAAATAAGAAAAGAGATCACGTCACTTTGCGAGTAATACTTGGTATTAGGAAAATACTGTTTCATATATTGAATAGATGTACGGAAAATACAGTCAATATAATTTTGAAGCTTTGAGTTTGTTTCTTTATCCAAATTAGTAATATATTTCTTTTTAATATTATTAATGTCTATGATGACAGCTAGACCACCATCTATAAAATTCCATCCATATAGCTGCGCTTTGGATTGAATTTCGGTAAGTGTTTTAACATTATTTAAAAATAAATCTTCAATAAAAGAAGTTTTATATTTATCTTCTATAAGTTTATTGCTAAGAAGCATTTGCATTCGAACGATAATTACAATACTGGCATATTCGATTGCAGTTTGGTAAATATTCAGTTCCCAAATATCTTTTTCTTGTTTTTTTGAATGTTCAGTCAAATCTACAATATATCCATATTGCTGTTTTTTACTCGCAACCAAAAAAGTTTCATAGTTATTTATATAATAAGAACTATCTTGAATATGATTATAATTGTATTCTGAAGAAAAATATATTTTCCCGAAAATTTCGTCAACAAAAGCTACAGGTGCTTTGATTAAACTACCTAATGTGTGAAGGATTTCAGGAATAGTATTTTCATTGATAGCTAATTCGGTAAAGCGTTTATGAATATTATTTGATTCTTGTAATGCAAGAGCCTGTACAGAAACAATATTCGAAAGCACGGGGGTTATAATGTCCAGAAAGGCCAATGAACCCGGAGAAGAAAGAATAGGGAATTTTTCTTGTTCAGCTAATTGAAGAACCTTGTCTGGAATTGTGTTCCAATAACGATCAAGTTTAATAATCAATGCACTTCCGTTTTTTTTGATAGAGTCTTTGACAAATTTGACAAATGCATCTTCACTATTATTCATGGCATATGCGGTAGTGATGATAACTTCACCGCCTTTCAACCAATTGAAACCGTCAGGTGTATCAATTACAGTAACGGAAGAAATTTTTCGTCCTAATCCAGAAAATCCCGCAGCAATTCTGAGTTTATCTTTTAGAGAGGGCAATTGTAATAAGTCATAGATAGTCATAATTACTCCTTTAAACAAATCTATATTGTGCAAAAATAATAGTATAATGTTTCTTGAATACAAGTCTATTGTACAATATATGTACATAAAATACAAAGATTATTTGATTTTTGATTATTTCAAGAATGTTTTTGTACTATGAATACATATGTTTTAACTAGTGAAAATGATATACTTCGATATATCAAGGGTGTTGACACTATTAAAAGAAAACGTGATATTTAAAGGAGTGAAATGTATGGATTATGTAAAAATTTCAAATTCTAGTATCCTCTGGTTACTGTGTGGTATTACTGTTTTTATTTCTTTATTACAGGCCATTCTTTATATGCGAATGGCAAAGAAAACAGCAGTAAGAGCTAACATACCAGATAGTATACCTAAAAAAGCATTTCGAGTTGGATTAATTTCAGCAATTGGCCCTGCACTTGGTGTATTTATTGTTATGGTAGGGTTGATGTCTTCTATTGGTGGTCCTTTAGCATGGCTGAGACTTTCTATCATTGGTGCAGCACCAACAGAACTTACAGCAGCAACATTAGGTGCGCAGGCATGTGGAGTTGAGTTAGGTGGGGCAGGTTTTACACTAACAGTTATGGCTGTCAGCTGGTTTACAATGACATTAAATGGTGCTGGATGGCTCGTGTCTACAGGTGTAATTACACCAGCACTTGAAAAAGTTAGAGATAAGATTAGTGGTGGAGATGGAAAATGGCTTGTAGTTCTTAGTGGAGCATGTTCACTTGGTATCTTTGGTTATCTGAATGTTAATGAGATTTCTAAAGGTGCTGGTGGAACTGCAGCAGTGTTAGGTGGTATCTTTAGCATGATGTTCCTTGCTAAATTTGTAGTACCTAAGTTTCCTAAATTACGTGAATACACATTAGGTATCGCAATGATTATTGGTATGGCTTGTGCGATTGTATGTGATTTAATCATAGCATAGAAGGAGGAATAACTATGGATAATAATCAACTCTTAAAAGAATGGAAAAAGAACAGTATCCGGATTGGTTGTCCGACCAACCTTCTTGCTGCTGTTACAGCCTTTATCCCTGTTATTTGGCTGTGTGTAAAATATGATTGTTGGCCAGATCCTAAACTTGTATTGTCTGCGTGGGGAATGGTTGCATTATCGTTTGGCGCATTCTACATTGTAGAACCGGTATCCTATTATGCTTCATTAGGTCTTACAGGTACATATTTAAGTTTCCTTTCTGGTAATATCGGCAATATGCGAGTTCCATGCGCTACAGTTGCACTGGAATCTACAGAAAGTGAACCAGGAACACTTCAGGCTGAAGTTGCATCTACAATGGCTATTTGTGGATCTATCGTAACAAATTTAATTGCTACAACAAGTGCGGTTTTAATTGGCTCTGCAGTAGTATCGGTTCTTCCGGCAATTATTAGTTCAGCGTTAACGAAATATGCGGCAGCAGCTATTTTTGGTGGAACATTTGGTACTTGGGCAGTGAAATATCCTAAAGTTGCAATATTTGGTCTTGGACTTCCGTTGCTGTTAAAATTTACAATCGCTCCGCCTACATGGGTACTTATTATCGTATCTGTATTCGGAAGTCTTGGATTCGCAAGACTTTTATATGTAAAAGAAAATAAAGCGAAATAGTAATTAATATTTAATTTAAAAGTTTATATTTACAAGTTATTTTATGGAGGTGCTTGTATGAAAATGTGGGAAGAATGTAAAGAATTGCAGAATGAAATTGTGAGAATGAGAAGAGAATTACATCAGATTCCGGAAGTAGGGAAAATTTTACCAAAGACTCAGAAATATGTACTGGATGAATTAGACAGACTTGGCATTTCTTATAAATGTTCAGAAGTTGACAGTAGTATTATTGCAGAAATCGAAGGCGGTCAGCCAGGTAAAACAATTGCACTTCGTGCAGATATGGATGCGCTCCATATTACAGAAGAAAATGATGTGGACTATATTTCTAAACATGAAGGCTGTATGCATGCATGTGGGCATGATACTCACACAGCAATGCTTTTAGGGGCAGCAAGAGTATTAAATGCTCATAGAGCAGAGTTAAAAGGTAAAGTTCGACTCTTATTCCAGACAGCAGAAGAACTTTCAAAAGGTGCTCAGATCATGGTTGCTGATGGTGCCATGGAAGGTGTAGATGCCGTATTTGGGCAACATATTGGAACTATTATGGATAAGAAATTAACTTCAGGTAAAATCATTGTAACGCCAGGCTGTTGTATGGCATCTTATGATCGATTTGTTCTTAAAGTAAAAGGTGTAGGTTGTCATGGCTCTTCACCAGAAAAGGGTATTGATCCAATTAACATTGCTTCTCATATTGTTATTGCTCTTCAGACAGTAATTGCAAGAGAGATTGCAGCGACAAAACCGGCAGTTCTCACGATTGGATTAATTCATGGTGGAAAATCATACAATGCGATTCCGGATTTTGTTGAGATTGAAGGTACAATACGCGCATTGGAAGAACCGGTAAGACAACAGCTTGGTAAGAGAATAGAAGAGATTTCAAAGAGCGTCGCAGCTACTTTCGGAGGTGAAGTGGAATACTTTATGGATTGGGGTGCTCCGCCGGTAATTAATGATGCTGAAATGGCAGCACTTGCAGCAGAAGCGATTAAAGAGGTTGTTGGAGAAGAAAATGTAATTACAGAGATTCCGGCTCCAAACATGGGTGGAGAAGATTTTGCATATTATTTACAGGAAGTACCAGGTTCATTTTTCTTCTTGAGTTCTTCAAATCCAGAAAAACATACAGATGTACCACATCATAATCCACTCTTTAATGTAGATGAAGACGTTCTATATATGGGTTCAGCAGCATTTGTATCTATTGTAGAACACTACCTTAGATAAACTAAATAATTAAATGTGGAAAAAAGCACTTCTTCTAATAACAGGAAGTGTTTTTTTCTGTATATATGTCAGGCGTTATCAGAAAGCTATTATAATAAAAACTTGTAAAAAGAATATAAAAAGATATAAACAGCGAAAACCCGTTAACCTTCCGGCTAACGGGTTTCGTTGGTTTTATAGTTATCTAAAGGAATGAGAGTAAAGTGTCACTTGTTATGGTTTATTCCACCAAGTGATTACTTTATGAGGGGGGAGATAGTTGAGTGTTCCTCATCTATCTGACTCTTAGTATACGTTAAAAATATGTCTAAAGTATGTTGAGTTTCTAAAAGAAAACGAAAATTTATTAACAAAGACTTAAGAAATACAAAGATAAAGACAACTGTCCTACAAAAATTAAGTAAAAACACATTCTATTGAATCTTAAATCAATCTTAATAATTTCTGTAACTTCCCCTTAAAAATTCTTTGGTAATCTTGTATACTGTAAGGGAGGTGATTATTTATGTTTAATATTTTAGTATGTGATGATGATAAAGAAATCGTTGAAGCAATCGAAATATATTTGACACAGGAGGGATATCATATTCTGAAAGCCTATGACGGCGAACAGGCACTTCGCATGATTCGGGATAATCAGGTGGATCTGCTGATCATAGACGTTATGATGCCGCGGCTTGACGGAATCCGGGCTACGCTCAAGATCCGGGAAGATCATAGCCTCCCTATTATTATTCTTTCAGCAAAATCAGAAGATGCAGACAAGATTCTTGGTCTGAATATTGGGGCCGATGATTATGTGACGAAGCCGTTTAATCCGCTTGAGCTTGTAGCGCGCGTAAAATCACAGCTCAGGAGATATACACAGCTTGGAAGTACTGTACAGAATGAATCGCAGGCAGTGTATGAAGTGGGTGGACTTCGTATCAATGATGATCTGAAAGAAGTGACAGTGGATGGAGAACAAGTGAAACTGACTCCGATCGAATATAATATTTTGTTATTATTGGTAAAAAATCAGGGGAAAGTTTTTTCTATCAATCAAATCTATGAGCAGATATGGAATGAAGATGCAATTGGCGCAGATAATACGGTGGCAGTACACATCCGTCATATCCGTGAAAAGATTGAAATTAATCCAAAGGAACCAAGATATTTGAAAGTGGTATGGGGAGTTGGATATAAGATAGAAAAGCTTTAGAAGGGAGCTTTTATGGAGAAAAAATGGTATCGCGCACCATTTATAAAAGGTGTGCTTGTCGTATTGGCACATATAGCAGTTGTGGCGTCTCTAATGGGATTTACCTGGGTGATTCTCTGTGCCGGAGTGAACTATGTTAATCCGATTGCCAAAATACCGGAAGACTATGCACAGACGAGACAGTTTGGCAAGAACATGAACAATGCTTTGTATGAAATGACATGGAATCTTTTTAGTTTGAACGGTATAGAAAAAGACGGCAAACTAAATGAAGAAATGCTGATCGATCTTGAAAAATACTACAATAGCGGCGAGGTTTCTGCGAAAGAAGGGGAAGGAAATGGGTTTGTATATAAACTTTCCGATCTTATTAATGCAGAAGACAGGGAAGAGGACAGAGAAATTGTTGTTTGCCAAAAGACCGATGGAAGTTATGCTTATGAAGAATGGGGAAGTATTCAGGGGAAACTGCTTTCCGGGGAACTTGTATTTGCTGAATTAGCGGATCAGACAGATTCTGAGGCGGAATCAGGATATGATGTGGATGACTTCCTGTATATGCTGGAAGACCGCTATAATGGTTATGAGTATAATGAGTATTTTGGAATCTGCAATAAGGAAGGAACGCTGATCTATACGGATTGCTGGAGAATGCCAGTCTCCTCAACAATTAATATGATGCTCGAAACGAAAACAGCAGAAGGTAAGGATGTTCTGAAATTAGTGAATGAAAATGCTTACTGGAATGGGCGTCTCCAGGAAATGGAAAACATGTTTGAGCATGCAAGATCCAGTCTTCGGGACAGAATTGATCGATATAAGGAATATCAGGAACTTTGGTCTGAGGGCAAGACAAATCTGACATTTATCCTTCTTGATGAAGAAAATAAAAAAGTTTATACAAACGATTCTAAATATGAAAATTATGAGACAGCCAGTAAGAATTATAAAGAGTTGATGAAGAACAGTACCGGACGGGAAAATGCATATATTAATATGAGACCTGCAGAAGGTGAAGTGGAAGTGCAGCAGATTGCCGGTTGGAAAGCTTCGGAGTGGCAGTCGCTGTGTGAACATATTGAAGGGACGGTAGGGACAGAAAAAATTCGTATTGTTGCAGCAATGGATTTGGATTATCCGGTTACAGACCGTTTCCAGTTTATTGATGGAACTTATGATAAGGTTCAGCCGCATCTTCACAATCTGATTTTGCTTGCCTGGGGCGGTGTGGTCGTATTTTTAATCAGCATAATCTGGTTGACGGCAGTATCCGGACGAAGCAATACACAGGACGGTGTGAAAACAAATATTGTGGATCGGCTTTTTACAGAAATTCCGGTAGGAGTACTCCTTGGTGGAATTTTTATGATGGTAGGAGGAATTTCTGTATCCTATGGAGAATGGTACAACAATTATGGCAGATGGATTATAGATAATACTAGTTTTACTGCACAGGAATTTGTTTCATCTCCATCGATAGGCGCTGCGGAAGTAAGTCTAATCGTGTTGATGACGCTTGGCGGAGCAGTCTGCTTTTTCTATGGTTATCTAAGTTCGGTCAGAAAGCTGAAAGCCGGTACATTTTTTAATGGACTTGGTATTTGGAAGATTGGAAGATGGTGCATAAGAGTTACTATAAAGTTATTCCGGATTATTGTAAAAGGATTTCGGGAATTTTGGAGACATAAGAATTTGATGACGAAGGTGATTCTGATCTTTATCGGTCTGACACTGCTTCATCTTTTTGGAGGAATTTCAGCATTCTTTGCATTCTGTTCCGTTGTGGTAGATGCAATTTTGTTTATCGTTTTAGTGAAGTATGCGATTGACAAACAGAAAGTTATGGATGGAATTAAGGAGATCACGGCAGGGCATGTAGAATATAAGATTCCGACAGAGGGATTAAAAGGTGATAACAAAGCGATGGCAGAGAGTATTAATGCCATTGGAGAAGGTCTTCAAAATGCAGTTGAGGAAAATCTGAAGAGTGAACGACTGAAAACAGATTTGATTACAAATGTTTCCCATGATATTAAGACACCGCTTACATCGATTATTAATTACGTAGATCTTTTAAAACGAGAAAATATCGAAGATCCGAAGATTAGAGGCTACATTGAAGTATTGGAAGCAAAAGCACAGCGTTTGAAAATTTTGACAGAGGATGTTGTTGAAGCATCGAAGATCAGTTCAGGAAATATTAAACTTGAGATGATGGATCTGAATTTTGTGGAAATCATTCTGCAGACAGCAGGAGAATTTTCGGAGAAATTTGAAGCAAGGGATCTGAAGCTGATATCGAATCTTCCGGAGCGTCCGGTTATCATTCATGCAGATGGAAGACGTATGTGGCGTGTGCTTGCGAATATTTATAACAATGCTGCTAAATATGCGATGGAACATACAAGAATTTACGCAGATTTGGAAGAGGATGAAAATGAAGTTGTATTTTCTTTAAAAAACATTTCTGAACAGGCATTGAACATTTCTGCTGATGAATTGACAGAGCGTTTTATCCGGGGAGATATTTCAAGGAGTACAGAAGGAAGCGGACTGGGGCTTTCTATCGCCAAAAATCTTACCCAGAAAATGGGTGGAGATTTCCGGATCTATCTGGACGGAGATCTCTTTAAAGTAACACTTGTATTCCCAAAAGTAAAAAAAGAAAAAAAGGAAGAATACACGGAGAAACAGACAGGAGAAAATGCATAATCAGTGACAATATTGGAGTGAAGGGCTGCCGGAAACGGTAGTCCTTTTTTAGGAAAATCTTGCTAAATTCTAACGAAAATATTAATTTTGTTATTTTTTTGAATCGTTCTTGCATCTGTATTTGAGAAGCATTACAATACTAATATGTCAGAAAAACTCAATGAAAAATAGTTGACACGAAGGAGCAAAAGACGAGTGATAAAGGAATTAGATCAGGTTTTAAGAGAAAGCTTTACAATAGATTTTATTAGTGCGGTACTTAGCAATCCGAGAGAGAAAGAGGAACTTCAGAAAGTAAAGATCCGTCCGCTTTTGAAGGGCGCAGAGCTGCATTTTCAGTTGGAAGAATTCCGTGGGAAACAGGCATTTCATGAGAATGTCCGGGCAGAAGAGGCTGTGATTAAGACAGGGGAGCTGATGCAGTTATTTAAGCAGATGCAGATCGAAACGAAAAAGTTTTCCTGTACAGTTCTTATTAGCAAGAAGGGAAAGATAACGATTAAGAAAAAGGCAGTTTCCGGCAAGGTGAAAGAGGTAGATCTGTCACATAACCGGAGCAAGAAGTATATTCTGCAGGAGGGAACACCGGTGATGTTTCTTCAGGATCTTGGTGTTATGACGGCAGATGGAAAGATCGTGCGGACAAGGTTCGATAAGTTTCGTCAGATCAATCGTTTTTTAGAATTTATTGAAGATATTCTTCCGAAGCTTCCAAGTGACAGAGAAGTGACAATACTGGACTTTGGATGTGGAAAGTCTTATTTGACGTTTGCCATGTATTATTATCTTCATGAATTGAAAAAATATGATGTGAGGATTATCGGGCTTGATTTAAAGACGGATGTGATTCGCAAGTGCAATGAGTTAAGTGAAAAGTATGGATATGAGAAGCTTCGTTTTCTGGAAGGAAATATTGCAGATTATACAGGGGTAGATGAAGTTGATATGGTAGTGACACTTCATGCATGTGACACGGCAACAGATTTTGCGTTGGCGAAAGCAGTTGGCTGGAAAGCCAAAGTGATTCTTTCAGTGCCGTGCTGCCAGCATGAAATGAATGAACAGATTCAGAATGAAATTTTGCATCCGGCGCTGAAATACGGTTTGATTAAAGAACGGATGGCAGCGCTTTTTACAGATGCGCTGCGCGCAGAGTATCTTGAGAGGGAAGGATATGATACTCAGATTCTTGAATTCATCGATATGGAGCATACGCCGAAGAATATTTTAATTCGTGCGGTCAGAACGGGGAGAGCACACGAAAATGGCGAGGAAATAAAGCAGCTGGAAGATTTTCTTCATGTAACACCAATGCTGGGGAAACTGCTTGGATAGCCGGATGGATGCAAGGGGAGAATGAAATGATTAGAAGGGGTAGCTGATTCATGAAAAAGATTTTGGCAAGAGCTGGAATACTGGGAGCGATTTTTGTCGCGGCAGTAGTTATTTTCAGTATTTTGACGAGCAGACAGAATGCAGATATGACGGTAGATATGGGGAATGCATCTTTGCCGCAGATTATATTTGAAACCGAAGGATATGAATTGAATCCATTGGCGGGCTATACATCGGAGATGGATCTGACGGCTATGCGCGATACGCTGACACCGCTGGACAAAGATGGGAATCTGACTGTTCGTATTAAAAAGAATCAAAAGAAAATAAAAGATTTCTCCTATACGGTATATTCTCTGAATGTACAAAAGACGCTGGCAGAAGGGAAGGCAGTTATCAAAGACGGGGCTGCGATTCTTTCGCTTGGCGCTGCAATGGGAGAGGAGAAAGAAGCTGTATTGAAGATTGAGCTTCAGCCGGAGGATGGACAGGAGATCCGTTATTATACGCGGATCACACTTGCAAAGGAGTATCATATTCGGGAATGCCTGGATTTTATCGAACAGTTTCACACAGATGCGATTACAAAGAATCCGAATAACTCTATTGCATCATTACTTGAGCCAAATGCGGCGGCAGACAATGGTACGCTTCAGCATGTAACGCTGCACTGTGATTATAATCAGGTGCTTTGGGGAGAATTGAAACCGGAAGTAGTTGGTGATGTACAATGGAATATTAAAGAAGGTACGACTACTTACACGTCTGTTCAGCTGAAATATAAAGTCCGTACAACAGCTGCGGATGGAGCGGAAGCGCTTTATTATGTAAAAGAATATTTTAGAGTACGCTACTATCGGGAGAAGTTTTATCTTCTTGATTATGACAGAACAATGGAACAGCTGTTAGATGAGAACAGTAAGATGTTTTCTCCGGACGGTATTGATCTTGGGATTGTGCCGGAAGATATTTCTTATGTAACGAATAAAGATGGAACGGTGATTTCATTTGTGCAGGCGCGGGAACTTTGGAATTATGATCAGGATGAGGGGAAACTCTCCCGTGTCTTTAGTTTCCTCAGTGATGAGAATGATGACATTCGAAATGAATTTGATCAGCATCAGATTAAGATTATTTCGGTAGATGAAGATGGAAGTACGACTTTTGCAGTATACGGATATATGAACCGGGGGCAGCACGAAGGAAAAGTTGGAGCGGCGATTTATTATTATAATTTGAAAAAGAATTTTGTAGAAGAAAAGGCATTTATTCCGAGCAGACAGTCATTTGCAATTGCAGAAGATGAACTTGGAAAGCTGATCTACTATAACCATGAAAAAGAACATCTGTATGTGATGCTGGATGGTTCTTTTTACCGCATTTATCTCAAAGATGAGGGGAAGGAAGTCATTGTTGGCGGGCTTTCGGAGAATCAGTATGCCGCATCATCGGACGGTCATTTAATTGCATTTCAGACTGGTGGTGAATATGAGCAGGCGTCAGAGATGAAAGTGATGAATCTGCAGACAGAAAAAGAATATACAGTAGAAGCCGGAGGAGCGACGGTAAAACCGCTTGGATTTATCTATGATGATTTTGTTTACGGTGTATCCCGGGCAGAAGATGCAGGGAAAACCGTGTCGGGAACTTCAGTTGTACCGATGTATCGTCTGGAGATCCGCAGTACAGACAATCAGGTATTAAAGACATACGAGAACGAGGGCGTATATGTTCTGGATGTGTTTATTGAAGACAATCTGCTGACGATGAACCGGGTTGCGCGAAATGGAGAGATTTATACGGCGGTGGCATCTGATTATATTACCGGGAACGAGGAACCGGAAGTCAGCAATATTCAGCTGGAGGCTTATCAGTCAGAGACGGAGCAGCGGAAGATGATGTTTTCATTTGACAGCAAGATTGAGGACATTTCGCCAAAGATCCTAAAGCCGAAGCAGGTACTTTTTGAGAATCCGGTAACAGTAACATTGGATGCAGGAGTAACAGAAGGAAACTATTATGTGTATGGTCTCGGCCAGCTTCTCGGGGTATATGACCGGGCAGGGTATGCAGTTGTGAAAGCAAATGCGATTTCCGGAGTAGTTGTGGATTCCAGTCAGGTGTGCGTATGGGAGAAGGGAAACAGAGATCTGAGCTATGAAATTGAAGGATTCCAGCCGACAGTTGTGCAGGAGGGCGAGAGCACACTTGCGGCAAGTGTACGGGCTATTACAGAATATGAGGGAAATCCAATCGATGTTATGAAAGAAATGGCTAACGGAAGATCTGCCATTCAGATCCTGACAAATTATACAAAGGGAAGAGGAATGGATCTGACAGGATGTACAGTGGAACAGGTACTTTATATTATTGGCAAAGGAACGCCGGTAATCGCATTGACAGATCATATGAACGCAGTGATTCTGACAGGGTATACATCTGATACGGTAACATACATGAATCCGGCAGATGGAAGTGTGCATACTGTTTCGACAGAAGAAGTTGCAGCCATGTCAGCAGGAAGCGGAAATACATTTATTGGATATGTAAAGGATTAGCATATATGAAAATATCAGAACAATTTTATGAATATGCATATATTTTTTTGGCAGATCAAAATGCTGTTGGAAGTATTGCAGAAGAAAGTGAATATCAACGATTGATTGAAAGGGCAGGACAAAGAGTTCCTGCCCTTTGGGAATCCTGCTATCGGAATGGAACGGGGAGACTTTTGGATAAGTATACGCTGGCTGTGCAGCGGGCTTATAAAAAAAGTGGTGTGAAGATTGTGCGGTCGGATCAGGCAAATGAACCGGCGGATTACATCGGCTATGAATGTCTGTTTTTATCCTTTTGGAGTTTTGTTCTGGAGAAAGAAACAGGTTCCGAAAATTTTACTGATGTTGGAGCGATGGCAGGAAAGATACTGCTGCGGTTTCTTGAGGAACATATGCTTTTGTTTTCGGAAAATTTGAAAAAAGAGTTGGAACTGCACGGGAATTATCCGAAATTTACAAAGCTTGTGAAAGAACTGCAAAGAACAGCAAAGAAGCTGAAGGATAGAGTGACACAGTATGACAGATGCGGGCAGGAGAAGCGGGAAGTACAGGATAAAAAGCTTGATGATCAGATTCCGGTCTGGATTTCAGAATGGGAATCAGAGCATCAGAGCAGACCGATTCCGGCATCATTTGCTTTCTGCAGTCCGAATCAGAAAGAGGAGCGTGTCTGGATACGCAGCGCAGGCTGTTGGAATAATTGCGGAAGTTCCTGCCTGAAAGAAGTGGAAGTGTGTGATGGTTGTGTACTTCGTCTCCGTTCAGCGCGTACAGAGGAACTTCAGGAAAATCGACTGACAACCTGTATCCGGGGACTGGCATCCGCGGAGACATATTTGACGGCAGAGCGTCTCAGATATCCCCTTCTTCGAACTGGAAAACGGGGCAGCGGCAGCTTCAGGAGAATTAGTTGGGAAGAAGCGCTGCAGAGAATTGCAGCGGAGAATGTGCGCATTCGTGATACATATGGTGCTGCGTCCCGCTATATTACTTATTCGACGGGGGTAGTATCACTTGTGCGTCCGGATGAGGTACTGCGGCGTTTCCTGAATCTGGATGGGGGATTTCTTGGTTTTTATAATGATTACAGCGCAGCTTGTACACAGTGGGCAACATCTCTTATGTATGGAACAGGTAAGACCGGAAACAGTGCAGAAGATTTATTGAACAGCAGTCTGATTCTTGTCTGGGGACATAATCCGTTGGAGACGGGATTTGGACCGGCGCTTCGCAAAATGCTCTGCCGGGCGAAAAAGAAAGGGATTCGTATCATTACGATTGATCCACGATGCTCCGATACGGCAGCCTATGGGGATGAATGGATTCCGATCCGCCCGGCAACCGATGGAGCGCTGGCGGCTGGGATGGCATATGTGATTATCACTGAAAATCTCCATGACAAAAAATTTCTTCATACATACTGCAGCGGCTATGATCATGAGACGATGCCAAAACAGTATCAGAAGGAAGAAAGCTATGAAGAATATATACTCGGAATACGAGATCAAATTCCAAAGACGCCGGAATGGGCAGAAAAGATTACAGGAATTCCAAAAGAAAAGATTATAGAACTGGCGCGTTTGTACGCCGAAAGTAAACCGGCTGCGATACTGCAGGGATGTGGACCGCAGCGTCATGCGAACGGTGAGCAGACGGTGCGGATGATTACAGCGCTTTCCTGCCTGTGTGGGAATGTTGGTATTTCCGGAGGCAGATGCGGTGCGGAAGATGATACAGAAAAACCGGTAAAGGCATATTTCCCAAATGGAGAAGAACGCTATCCGGGAAAGATTCCGTGTTATTTGTGGACAAAAGCAGTTAGAGAGGGAACTTGTATGAAGCCGGTAAAAGACGGACTTCTCGGTGTCACAAAACTGGACAGTAATGTAAAGATGCTTTGGTGTCTTGGAGGCAATACACTCATTAACCAACATGGTGATATTAATGAGACCAGAAAGATTCTGGAAAATGAATCGCTCTGTGAATGTATCGTCTGTTCTGATGTATTTATGACGCCAAGCGCGATGTATGCGGATATTATCCTTCCGGCGGCATCGTGCTATGAAATAGATAATATTACGCCGGCATGGCAGGAAGGAGATTTCCTCCTCTACAATCGGAAAATGACAGAGCCGCTGTTTGAGTCAAGATTTGAATATGAGTGGATTCGGCGATTGGCATGGATGAGCGGGGAAGGGGAAGATTTCGATGATGGGAAAGAGACAATGGAGGAATGGCTGAAATCTCTTTATCGAGATATGCAAATAACAGATTCTGCTCTTATCTCATATGAAAAACTGCGAGAGAATGGAATTGCCAGATATTCAGAGCGTCCTCCGGTCATTGCTTTTGAGCAGCAGAGAAAAGATCTGGATCATCATCCATTTCCAACTTATTCCGGCAAGATTGACTTTTTCATTCCATATATTTATCACCTGTACGGGGAAGAAGAGATTGCAGCGATTCCGAAATATGTTCCTTGCGGAGAAGGAATAGAAGAGCTTTCAGAAGATGAGAATGAATTTCAGCTGATCGGCTGGCATACGAAAGTGCGTACACATTCCTGTCATGACAATAATCGGATTCTTCAGAAGAAAGAGCCGGAAGCAGTCTGGATGCATCCGGAAGATGCGAAAAAGCTTGGGATTACAGAGGGCGAGACGATTATTCTGGAAAATGTAAGGGGACGGATGAAAGTACCGGTGAAGATCACAAGCCGGATAGCGACAAGGGTATTGGCGCTCAGTCAGGGAGCGTGGTATGATCCGGATTCAGAAGGTACGGATCAGCGGGGAAGCATCAATGTACTTACATCATTGAAACCAACGCCTTTGGCAAAAGGAAATCCACAGCATACAAATATTGTGAGGGTACGCAAAAGGGAAAAAGATATTTCTGCCGGGCTTGACATCTAAGGTATTGTATGATAAACTCACTTCAATTTATTTTTATAATTCATGAATTTAAGAATAAAATAAAGGGAAATTATTAGAAAGGAAGTTGAAGACATGAGAGTTTGGATGATGGCGATGGAAGCAATGAATAATAGCAATAATAATAATCAGTTCGGAAATAATAATCATTTGTCCGGGCTTATTTCGTCGTATCCAGAAAAGCATGCAGCATCCTTGAGATAGATATGAAATGCAGAAGATGGCAGCGGAATGAGCAGAAGATGCAGTCCGCTGCCTTTTTCTATTGCTTTTTTATTTATCTTTTTTGGGATGTATGCTATAATCAGAATAATGTATCAATCAGGAGGTTTTGAAATGGAATTAGTAACTGTACGCGAATTGTATAAGAACAGAGAAGCATATTTAGATAAAGAAGTTACTGTCGGGGGCTGGGTAAGAAGTATTCGTGATTCGAAAGCATTCGGATTTATTGTTGTGAATGACGGATCATTTTTTGAGACACTGCAGATTGTTTACCATGACACGATGGAGAATTTTGCAGAGATTTCTAAGCTGAACGTAGGAGCAGCGATCATTGTGAAGGGTGTTCTGACAGCGACACCGCAGGCGAAACAGCCATTTGAGATCCAGGCAACAGAAGTTGTTGTAGAAGGTGCATCTTCACCGGAGTATCCGCTCCAGAAGAAGCGTCACAGCTTTGAATATTTGAGAACGATCTCGCATCTGCGTCCGAGAACGAATACATTCCAGGCAGTGTTCCGTGTGCGTTCACTTTGTGCATATGCAATCCATAAGTTCTTCCAGGAAAGAGATTTTGTTTATGTGCATACACCGCTGATTACAGGAAGTGACTGTGAAGGCGCCGGCGAGATGTTCCAGGTAACAACACTGGATCTTGAACATCTTCCAAAGACAGCAGAAGGAGCAGTAGATTACGGTGAGGATTTCTTTAATAAGAAGACAAGTCTTACCGTATCCGGTCAGCTCAATGGAGAGACATACGCTCAGGCATTTAGAAATATTTATACATTTGGACCGACATTCCGTGCTGAGAATTCGAACACGACACGTCATGCAGCGGAGTTCTGGATGGTAGAGCCGGAGATTTCATTTGCAGATCTGGAAGATAACATGAACCTTGCAGAGAGCATGCTGAAATACATTATCCGGTTTGTAATGGAGCAGGCTCCGGAAGAGATGAATTTCTTCAACTCATTTGTAGACAAAGGTCTTTTGGAAAGACTGAATAACGTTGTGAACTCTGATTTTGCGAGAGTGACATATACAGAGGCAGTTGAGTTGCTTGAGAAGAATAATGATAAGTTTGATTATAAAGTATCTTGGGGATGCGATCTGCAGACAGAACATGAGCGTTATCTGACAGAGCAGATTTACAAACGTCCGGTATTTGTGACAGATTATCCGAAGGATATTAAGGCATTCTATATGAAGATGAACAATGACAATAAGACGGTTGCGGCAGTAGACTGTCTTGTGCCGGGAATCGGGGAGATCATCGGAGGAAGCCAGAGAGAAGATGATTATGATAAGCTTCTTACTCGTATGAAAGAGCTGGATCTGAATCCGGAAGAGTATGATTTCTATCTGGATCTTCGCAAATATGGTTCTACAAGACATGCAGGCTTCGGGCTTGGATTTGAGAGATGTGTTATGTACCTGACAGGTATGTCTAACATTCGTGATGTCATTCCGTTCCCGAGAACAGTGAATAACTGCGAGCTGTAATAACAAATAAATAAGCAGGCAACGGCAGGGCGGAGGAACAATATCTTCCGCCTTCCGTAGTTTTTTAAGATAAATATGTTGGGAATTTTTATATAAAGATGAAACATGTGCGAAGTACGGCGGTGAAAGGAGAGGAAGCTATGAATAATATTTTAGTAGTGGATGATGAGCGGGAAATTGCAGATGTAATTGAGCTCTATCTGCAAAGTGACCAGTACAGGATTTTTAAATTTTATACAGGAGAAGATGCATTGGAATGTATCCGGACAACGAAGATTGATCTGGCGATTCTTGATGTCATGCTGCCGGATATCGACGGATTTGAAATATTGAAAAAGATTCGTGAAAAGTACACATTTCCGGTAATGATGCTGACGGCAAAGACAGAATATATGGATAAGATTACAGGATTGACGCTGGGGGCAGATGACTATATTCCAAAGCCGTTTAATCCGCTGGAACTTGTGGCAAGGGTGAAGGCACAGCTTCGCAGATATACTCAATATAATGAAGGGCCTGTGAAGGCAGACGAAGATATTATTGATTTCGCCGGTCTGTTTCTGAATCGGTCTTCACATGAATGTATTTATTATGAGCAGCCGCTGACATTAACGCCGATCGAATTCGATATTTTGTGGCTTTTGTGTGAGAATCGTGGAAAAGTCATCAGTTCAGAAGAATTGTTTAAGCAGGTATGGCATGAACAGTATTATAAGAACAGTAACAATACAGTTATGGTGCATATCCGGCATCTGCGGGAGAAAATGAGTGTGCCTACAGGAAAATCTGATTTTATTAAGACGGTCTGGGGAGTAGGATACAAAGTTGAAGAATAATTATCGTAAACTAAAATTAAGCATTCTGCTGCAGACAGTTCTTGTTATGGCGCTCGTTGTGCTTGTCGGGAATTTCCTGATGGACTATGTGATTGACGGGATTGTAAATGAGCAGTTTGGTAATATTTTTGTAAAGTTACTCATGTGGTTTCAAGTAGACCGGGAGACGGCGAATTATTGGTACTGGCACTTGATCGGTCACAATAAACCGTTTTTTACGATTGTAGGATTCCTTGTACTTTTTGCGCTGTTTTTTTATATTGCGCTATCTAAGATGACGAAATATCTGGATCAGGTAGAGGATGGTATTGAAAATATTATTTCAGATTCCGATAAACCGATTCGTTTGATCACAGAGCTGAAACCGTTGGAAATGCGGATGAATGAAATCAAAACTACGCTTCAGAGACAGGCAAAGGAAAGTCAGGAAGGGGAAAAGAAGAAAAATGACCTGGTAGTTTTTCTGGCGCATGATCTGAAGACGCCGTTGACTTCTGTTGTTGCTTATTTAAGTATGTTGGATACGCATCCGGATATGCCAATAGAAGAAAGAGCCAAGTACACACATATTTCGTTAGAAAAAGCAATCCGTCTGGGAGATTTGATCAATGAGTTTTTTGATATTACGAAGTTTAATCTTCAGAATATCGAACTGGAGATGACGACGCTTGATTTGTCCATGATGTTGGAGCAGCTGGCAGATGAAGCGTATGGAGTTCTTAGGGCGAAGCAGCTAAGATGTGAAGTGATCGCAGAAGAAGATCTGATGATTCAGGGAGATCCGGATAAGCTTGGAAGAGTATTTGACAATATTTTGCGAAATGCAATGACATACTGTTATCCGAATTCCACGATTGAAATTCACGCAGAGCTTAAAGAAAACAGGATTCAAATTGTTTTTGAAAATGCAGGGAAGACGATTCCTGAGGAAGAACTGGGAAGAATCTTCGAGAAATTTTACCGGGCAGATGAATCGCGTTCCAGTAAGACAGGAGGAGCCGGGCTTGGACTGGCGATTGCAAAAAGAATTGTAGAGCTTCATCGCGGTTCTATTCGGGCAGAAAGTGCAGAGGAAAAAACAAGATTTATTGTAATGCTGCCAGCTGGCAGAAAGCAGGAACAAGGGGGAGAAAATGAGATTTATACACATCGCGGATGTACATCTGGGCGTAAGCCCGGACGCGGGAAAGGCGTACAGCGCGAAAAGAAGCAGCGAGATCTGGGACACATTCCGGGCATTACTGGACGTTTGCCAAAAAGATAAGATCGATCTGCTTTTGATTGCGGGAGATTTGTTTCACCGACAGCCGTTGTTGCGGGAACTAAAAGAAGTAAATTATCTGTTCTCAAAACTGACGAGAACAAAAGTGGTTCTGATTGCAGGAAACCATGACTACATGAAAAAGGATTCCCATTATCGGACATTTCAGTGGAGTGAAAATGTGTATCCACTGTTTCAGAGGAAAATGAAAGGTGTGCGATTTCCGGAGTGGAAGACAGCGGTTTATGGATTCAGCTATTACGAACGGGAAATTACAGAGCCGCGCTATGACAATGCGAAGGCGCCGAGGCTTGAGCGGTACGAAATTCTTCTGGCGCATGGTGGAGACGAAAAGCATATTCCAATCCGACGAGAACAATTGATGACGCTTGGATATGAGTATGTGGCGCTTGGCCATATTCATCGTCCGCAGGAGGTTCTGGATCATTATGCCAGATATGCGGGATCGCTGGAACCGACCGATCGAAATGATCTGGGTGTTCACGGATATGTTTATGGTGAGATCGGAGAAAAAGGAGTTCGTACGAAATTTGTGCCTTTTGCAGGCAGAAGTTATATTCCGATGACGGTGCAGATAACTCCGGAAATGACGAGCGGGGAACTGCAGGATTTTCTTCGGAAAGAAATAGAGAATCGGGGAATTGAAAATATTTATAAAATTACGTTGAAAGGCCTTTGCGATCCGGATATCTCTTTTGCGCAGACAGGAGAAAAAGCAGATGTGTTTGGGAATATTCTGGAATGTACAGATGAGACAGAGCCGTCGTATCAGTTTGAGAAGCTGATGGAGCAGAATAAAAGCAATCTGCTTGGCAAATACATTGCGTCATTTCAAAATCCAAAGCAGGAGAGCATAGAATATGAGGCGCTGTGCGAAGGTGTGAGAGCTCTGTTGGAGACGAAGAGGGGTTAGGAACAATGAGGATTCAGGAACTAATCATAAAGAATTTTGGGAAATTTTCAGATAAGACCATTTCCCTCAGAGACGGTGTGAATTTGATCTATGGAGAAAATGAATCGGGAAAGACAACACTTCATACTTTTATCGGAAGCATGCTGTACGGAATGGAACGGGGGCGTGGAAGGGCGGCGGCTACAGATACATTCAGCCGCTATGAACCGTGGGAGAATCCAAACTATTATGCCGGCGCAGTCAGATTTGTGTGCGGAGACCGGACGTTCTATCTGCAAAGAAATTTTGATAAATATGGGAAAAGCGCGTCGCTGATCTGTGAAGATGACGGTGAGGAACTGTCCCTGGAAGACGGTGATCTTGCGGCGCTGTTAGACGGGATGCAGAAATCTCTCTATGAAAGCACAGTTTCCATTGGACAGTCTGAAACAAAGACAAAAGAGGCGCTTGCCATTGAGCTTAGAAATCATGCGACTAATTTTTATGCAACAGGCGATGAGGAATTGCAGCTTGATGGCGCATTCCGGTATTTGAAGGAGAAGAAAAGAGAGCTTGACCAAGAAGAGCGTGAGCAGGAACTGGCAAGGCAAGAGAAGAGAGATGCAGTAGAAAACGAAGCGTCTTATGTATGGAGAGATCTTCACAAGCTGCAGCAGGAATTGGATGAGGCAGAAGATAAACTTGACAGAGCGGCAGAGGAACGAAAAAGAAATCAAAAGCAGCGGGAATTTTTCCAGAAGCGTATTCAGGAGGAAGAGAGACAGGAAAAGGCACGTCCGAAGAAATGGCGAGTGCATCCGGCGGCGTTGATTGCGATGCTGCTGCTTCTTATCTTTGCGATTGTTATGCTGGAGCCTCCGTGGAATTATCTTTGGGCAATTGTAATATTTCTTGCATCCAGCCTGTATGTCTGGAACAAGATGAAAGATGGGCGGCGTATACAATCGGAGCCGGCTGAAGAAAACGGGAATGAAGAAGAGACAGAAGAGGAATATTTTGATCGGACGGAGGAGAGACTTCGCTGGGAGGCGGACCGGATTCGGGAAGAATACCGGGATAAGGAAATCCGCTATGAGAATCTGAAAGAGCAGTTAGAGGAGCTGAATGAATTTGAAACCGGGTGTGAAACGCTGCGCAAGAAGAGAGAAGCGCTCCAAATAGCGGAGAAGCGCCTCAGGGTTTTGTCAGATCAGATGCAAAAAGAGATTGGATATCGACTCAATAAGAGAATTTCAGAAATTATTCAAGAACTGACGGGCGGACGTTATGAGAAACTTTTGGCAGATGATGAGATGAAGCTGTTTCTTCTGAAAGATGGGCGAAAAATCACACTGGATCAGGTCAGCAAAGGAACTGCAGAACAGATTTATTTCGCGCTTCGTATGGCTTCGTCAGAAATACTATATGAAGAGAAGTTTCCAATCATTCTGGATGATGCGTTTGCATATTACGATGATATACGTTTGGCAAGAATACTGGAATGGCTTTCCGGGCAAGGCTGCCAGATCATTTTATTTACCTGTCAGAAACGAGAAGCAGAGTTATTAGAAGATCTGGGAATTGAATATCACTATGTAAATCTGTCAGAATAATGACAGTAGACAGAGGAGGAAAACATGTACCAATATTATTTATTTGATCTGGACGGAACGCTGACAGATCCTAAAATCGGGATTACATCCAGCGTACAGTATGCACTGAAAGACTTTGGAATATAAAAGAGAGGATAGTCTGGAAATCATCCATGCTATCCTCTTTTGTGTCGTGCGCCTGGCGGCGCACGTTTCTAGCGGGTTAAAGTCCCGAATTCGCCCGGTAG
>QFCE01001080.1_pt1 | contig 46877 bp, 45 predicted proteins | sample 5346091 | NCBI WGS metagenome assembly QFCE01 (sample SAMN09062252, study PRJNA434731) | Human gut metagenome, whole genome shotgun sequencing project. | isolation source: stool timepoint A chromium assembly | host: Homo sapiens | collected 2015 | reverse complement strand
AACCATAGGGGAAATTGAAAGTATGGGCCGTAAAAATATGTTTGGGAAGATTGATTTCTTCCAGGCCATGCGTAACGCAGGATATACGGATGTGGAGCGTGGAGAACGAGGCAGTTCCGAGGAACATTTGACCGTAACACAGTTCAAAGTCATGCAAGAGCAGGAGCGACTATCCAAGTTAGCCGACAAAGTAGAACGCCAGGAGCAGGCCATACAGCATAATGACAGCAAATTAAAGCGTCAAAAAAAAGCGGTTTTAACCATAGGGGAAATTGAAAGTATGGGCCGTAAAAATATGTTTGGGAAGATTGAAATGTCTTCTCAGGAAGCAAACCAATTAAAAAATCTTGCTGAATACGGTCTGTCAGTTGATGCAGAGATTGCTTCTCTAAAACAAAAAATGAATGTCTTGCAGCGTGAAGCAAAGATTTGGAAGCAGAAATATGAAAAAATGAAAGAACAGACCAAAGACTTTAGAGAAGCTTTGAGGCGAGCTCCAGAGTTAATGAAGCGACTCGTTCAGGATGTTCTATCTAACAACAGGGAGCATCAAGAAAAAAGGTCACCGAAAAGGAATATTTCTATGGATAGATAAACAAAAAGGCAATAGCATTTAAATATGCTGTTGCCTTTTTCGTTTGTTTTAGTCATCATTTCGTGAGCGCAGATTGCGAAATGGGTGAATATGTGGTATGATTATTTTGACGATTTTTCCGACTTTGTTGGAGGTGTAGTATGGCTGTCAGTTATAATAAATTGTGGAAATTATTGATTGATAAAAATCTTAAAAGAACAGAAATGGCACAAAAGGCAGGCATCACAGGAAACGTATTGGGACGGCTCAGTCGAAATGAACCTGTATCCATGGGAAGTATAGAAAAAATATGTATCCTCTTAAATTGCAATGTGGGTGATGTAATGGAATTTATTGAATGTGATGAATCGAGGTGTGACTAATGCTCTGTATTCAGGATCCATCATATGAAAATTCAAAATATCTTCATGAAACACTCCTTTCAGAATGTGTAGATTGTACTGTTGGAGCAGGGGCATATGCTTTTGCGACAAAAGATGGTATAAATCTTTTACTTTCAGATGAAAACTTTAAGAAGTTCCTTGAAAGAGGAACATATACCTTAGTCGTCGGAACTGACGATATTACAAATGAACATTGTATCAATGCACTTATTGAATTAGAGAAGAAATATTGTGCGCATTTAAAAGTGAAGGCATATGTCCATAACGGCAAGGGATCCACGTTCCATCCCAAATTTAGCTGGTTTAGCAATGCTAATGGTGGATCATTGGTGTTGGGATCCGGAAATCTTACTCAAAAAGGGCTGCGCCATAATCGTGAGGCATATAGTGTTATCAAATATGATTTGGATGGTATAGCAGAAATATCTGCTGAATGGGACAAGTGGTATACACACAGCGCTCCATTCTTGTTTGATATTACCGACCCTGTTGTTATGGCAAAGGCAAAATTAAATACTGAAAAAATACGTGCCGTAAACACTGCAAAAGCAACTATCAGGAAAGAACGTCAAGTACAAGCGGGCGAAATCAAGTTAGTAGATATTTATAAAACACAGCCAAAGGATCAGAAAACCAGCGATAAAGAAACACGCGCTAAAGATTCTGATCTAGAAAATGCGAAACCCAATGCGGACAATGTGCCTATTACAGATGAAGATATTGATGTTGATGCTTCTTACTGGGTTATTGGTCAAGATAGCCCTGTACTTATTGCCGAAATACCTAAAAGCGGTAATAGATGGAAACAAGCAAATTTTGATAAGAAGTCTTTTGAACGATATTTCGGAGCAACTTGTGGAGAAAACGGTGAGTACCGAATACTGCTTAAAAGTGTTAACGACGATGGTAGCATGAACGACACTGAAATACGCCCAAGTGTTTCTGTTTCCAGCCAGAATTACAGATTTGAGCTAGAAGCTGCAAACGGGTTGGATTATCCGAAGGGCTCTGAGCGTCCGATTGCAATTTTTGCAAAAGTTTCATGCCGTGATTTTATCTATATGTTGTTAATGCCAGGGAATACGCATTATAACGAAGTTATGACTTTTATTGGGAAAACCCAAGCGCCTTCTGTCAAGATGAGAAGACTGGAATATGTTGCAAGAGATGTCTTTCAAGCAATTCCAGGATTAGCTATATGGAGGAGACTGGAAAAGGAAGATAGCGAATGATTCACGAAACACAAACAATTAGATCGATACATTACTTGGGTAGCAAACTCCGCATGTTGGACGCTATTAAAGCAGCCATAGATAAAGTTGCAACTAAAGATGGTGCTGTTTGCGATTTGTTTGCTGGATCAGGAACGGTGTCAAAGTACCTTTTACAATACGGTGATGTGATTTCAGTTGATATACAGAAATACTCTCAGGTAATCTGTGAGGCATCAATGAGTTTGTTAGAGCAAGTACCGGATGTAGATGATATTTTGATGGAAATCAAAAGTCATGCTGTTAGCAAAGAGCTCGAGCATTGTTTTTTTGAATTGATCGAATACGAAAAGAAATGTACTACAGCAGCAAGGCATGGAGATATTGCTCCTTTATACGAAATAATAGAGAATGGCTCACTTTATATTTTGGAAAAGGGACAGGCAGGTGAACTGACCAAAGAATTAAAAACTTACATGGAATACAGTTTATCCAAAATCAGCGAGACCGTTTTATTGGACTTGGCTGATAGTATGATATGTAGGTATTATGGTGGCCTTTACTTTTCGTATGAACAGGCTGTGATTTTAGACTGTATTGCTCATTGGACTTTTGAACAAAATGGACTTCTACACACAAAAGCTTTGGCGGCGTTGCTGAGTACAGCAAGTGATATAGTAAATACTGTCGGTAAGCAATTTGCACAGCCCTTGAAAGTACGAAATAGCAAGGGAGAGTTAAAGGCATCCTTACTTACTAAAATTACCACAGATCGTTCTGAAGATGTCTATGCTCTTTTCGGAAAATGGTTGAACTATTATTTTTCTGTTGGTGATAATAAACATCAATATTTTACAATTTGCGATGATTATGCCAACGCATTAGACCAACTCAAAGAACACAATGTTGCTGTAGTATATGCAGATCCTCCATATACAAGATATCATTATAGCCGGTATTATCATGTCCTTGAGACCATTTGTTTAAGAGATAATCCTGATGTGTCAACCACATTTCCTAATGGAAAAGGCGGAATAAGTAGGGCTATTTATCGAAGCGAGAGGCATCAGTCTCCATTTTGCATCAAAAGTCAGGCAGAAGGCGCATTTGATGTTCTATTCCAAAAGGTAAAGGAACTCAATGTTCCGCTAGTATTGTCTTATTCTCCGTTTGATGCCGCAAAAGCTGTTACTCCTCGTTTGCAAACAATAGATCAACTTGTAGAAAAAGCAAGGCAGTATTTTTCAGACGTTGATATTGTATCTCCAGGAGAATTCACACACAGTAAGTTAAATTCCTCAGAAAAGAACTTTGAAGCAAATCATGAAGCCGAGTTGCTTATAGTTTGCAGATAAGTACAGGTGATTGCATGCAAAAAATAAATTTTTCAAAATGGCTAAATGGTACCAATAATGAACCCCACGTTATTTTTAGAGGGGATAATATAGAAATCCTTAAGAAGTTACATTCCAAATTTGATAATTCTGTAAGCTGCATTTATATAGATCCTCCCTACAATAATGGTGAAAAATATGCTTTCTATGATGATGATACATCACACGACAAGTGGTTGGCACAAATGAAAGCCATTTTATTAGAGCTAAAGCCTTTTCTCCAGAGCGATGGTAGTATTTGGATTTCCATTGATGATGGAGAGATGCACTATCTTAAGGTTCTCTGTGACTCTGTTTTTGGACGAAAAAGTTTTGTTACGACAGTAGTTTGGCAACAAAGAAATACACGAGAAAACCGAAAAGCTTTTTCGAATAATCACGAGTATATTCTTGTGTACTCTCCAGATCCGGAAGGATTTAAGAAAAAAAGAAACCTCTTACCTGTGACGGATGAGGTATTAGGTAGGTATAGTAACCCAGATAATGATCCTCGTGGACCATGGCAATCAGTAACAGCAAATGTTCAAGATGGACATGCTGTTTCGAGCCAGTTTTATGAGATTGTTGCGCCAAATGGAAAAGTACATAATCCACCTCCGGGAAGGTGTTGGATTTACACCAAAGAGCGAATGCTTAATGAGATCAAATGTGGCAATATCTGGTTTGGAAAAGACGGAAATGGTGTGCCAAGAGTTAAAAAGTTTGTGTCTGATAGGACAAAAGGTATTGTACCAGAGACATTATGGCTATCTTCGTTTGTTGGAACCAACAAGGATGCAAAAACACATCTTCGCAAGCTCAAAATATATGACAAAAAGCTTTTTGATACACCAAAACCTGAAACGTTGATTGGCCAAATTATTGAAATTGCATCAAATCCAGGCGAACTGGTTATGGATGTGTTCCTTGGTTCGGGAACAACAGTATCGGCTGCACATAAATTAGGCCGCAATTATATTGGTGTTGAAAAAGAGCCAGTTACATGCAACTACATTGTCGAACGAATGAAGCAAGTTGTTTCTGGAGAACAGGGCGGTATTTCCCAAAAAATTGGTTGGCATGGTGGTGGGGATTTTTATTATATTGAATATAATGAAATGTAAGTTGAAGCATAGATTTGCAGGATAAGTTTTCTAAAATGCATATCTATAAGCGAATCAGCCGAACAGCGGTTAGCTGTTCGGCTGATTGCCTCAATTGTCTCAATAATTATTATCCGATGTTAGCTTTCCATGACCTCTAACATTATCCTGGCCCCCAGCTTAAAGCTATTTTGGAACAGCAAGCACTCTGCCATGGTCTGATACTCACGAACAGCGTCCGTATATCGAGAGAACAGTTCTTTCTGCTCATCCGTCATAGTAGCCAGAAGCTTTTCCTCATTTCGGGTAATCAGGCGAAGCACTTCTTTGTACTCCTTGCAGGCGTTTGTGTCGTATTCCGTCGGTTCAATGTTGCCATACCAAAATTCTTCAAGAAGTCTCATACGGCATCCTCCCCAAAGATCAGCTCTTGGAGGATGATTTCTTCCGCCCGATTTCGGATGTTGTTCATGGCCCCAACCCACGCCATCTGGTCCTGCGCTTTCAGCTGCTCATTGATACCCTCTTTCTCTGCCAGTCGTGTTGCGAGTAGGTGGAGTTTGTTTTGTGCCTGAGTGTCAATGTGAGCCAGATAGCTGTGCAATTTCCCGCTGAGAACAAGGTCGGAATAGAGCATAGGACGATGCTCTTTCAGGTATTGCTGGTGCTTTCTGCCCCACATACCAATAGGAGGTGTCCCAGCTTCATCCAACACTAAGCAGGGGATATAGTAGTCGCCCTGGAGTGCATACCAAAAGCCGTCACTTTGATCGAAAATGTATTTTTCCATTATGCTGTCCTCCGTATCTGAATTTAATTTTGAGGTGAAGACAAGAACAGCAACTAGGTTCCTTTCCTTACTGTTGTCCTGCGTCGCCCTGGGCAGCGATACGCAAGGCACACATAAGGAGCAAAACCTGCTTTTCGTGCGTCATGCACGAGGATGAAAAATAGAATCTGATGTGCAGAAAAGCCGCATTATTAAGCCAAAAATCAGGTGGAAAGCGAAGAAATTACCGGATGTTTGGCAGGGGCAGCACCAAGTCCTTGAAGTTCAGCAAGCGCCGAGAAATGCATACACTTCAGCCCCGGAAAGCCATTGGTTTTCCGGGGTTTTCTTTCCTGTTCCACGCAGGGCAGCGCCCTCCCCATCGATATTTCGCCGCTTTGGCCAATTTGCCTGCTTCTCCGCTGCTGTATTTTGGCGCGGCCTATGTTGCAGTTTTTTGTAAAAGACGTACTTTCATGCCCACTTTCCCGCCGCCCCTTGACTTTGCATACCAGGAAGACGATAATAAATAATAGAAAACCATCCTTGGATCGAGGTGCAGATATGAATGAATCCAACGCTCCGCAGGAGCAGGTACGTATTGTGCAGGAAACTGTAGCAGGCAAAGAGATCACGCTGGCCCATATCATCGGCGGCCCTGCCCCTATCGTATATGTCAAGTTGGGGTTGAACCCCAACATTGATTATCACTCCTCCGCAATCGGCATCATGAACATGACGCCGCCGGAGTCTGTTGTCATCGCTTCGGATATCGCCGTGAAAAGCGGAGAGGTCTACCTCGGTTTTGCCGACCGTTTCAGCGGGACCCTGATCATCACCGGCGAGCTGTCCGCAGTGACCACTGCTGTGGAAGAAATCGTCGATTATTTCCACAACACCTTAGGCTATGTCTCCTGCCCCATCACCAAGCGCTGAGCGCGCAGACAGTATGAAGCAAGCAACACAGCAGCGCATGACGCGCCAGCAGGTACTGGACAGCATTTTCAAGCAGGTTCACGGGCAGCGTACCCGGGTAGTGCAGTTGTCGGTGCCCGGCCGGGAAATCACCCTGGCCCATGTGATCGGGAAACCCGATCCGTCAGTCTATACCAATCTCTGTCTGGAAATCGGTTTTCATGCCGATTTTGACCAGGAAGGCCGTGCCATTGGCATTCTGCAGCTTTCCCCGGCGGAATCTGCCGTGATCGCGGCAGACGTGGCCGTCAAGGCCGGCGAAGTGGACGTGGGGTTTATGGACCGTTTCAGCGGTGCACTGATCATCACCGGGTCCAGAGCGGAAGTGGACGCCGCCATGGAAGAGAATCTGCGCTTTTTCCGAGATGATCTCCATTTCCGCGTCTGCACGCTTTCACAGCAATAACACATCGCTCAGGAAGGGATCTTCATGCGAAAAATGTATTTGTGCGGCCGCAGCGAGGCAGGCAAAACCACGTTGATCCAGGCCCTCAAAGGAGAAAAAACCAGATACGATAAAACGCAGTATGTCAATACCTGGGACATATTGATCGACACGCCGGGCGAATACTATGAAATGAAATCCCTGGCCTGCAAGGCATTGTACTGCTACTCTTTTGAGTGCGACCTCGAAGGGCTGATCGCTGGAGCAGACGAACCATTCTGTGTTTTAGTGCCGGGCCTTCCCACCTGCTTGAACCGCCCGCTGATCGGAAATATCACAAAGGTAGATTCCCCCAAAGCCAATGTCCCCATGGTGCGCCAATGGCTGGAGGCCGCAGGATGTTCCCGTATTTTTGAAGTGGATTCCATTACGGGCCGCGGCATTCAGGAGCTGCGCGATTTCCTGGAACTGCCCAACCCCGCGCCTATGTCGGTGGAAGAGGCCATTGCCCTGCAGCGTCAGGGTCTGCCGGAATGGTAAAAAGAAAAACGTAAAGATAACCAAACAGCCCGCCCGTTATAAGGCAGGCTGTTTCTTTTCCTTAAAACAATTTTTCGTATTCCGAATCAGTGCTGCTATGAATTCCAAAGGGACACATGACGTTTGCAGTTTCAAGCGCCGAATCTCCCTCTTTTATCGCTATTTTATGGTTCAGTTTAAAAAAATTACATATAATAAAAAAGAAAATCCCGGAAAAACCTTGCATTGATCGGGATTTTATGGTACAGTAGCATTGTTAGTAAAGGTTTTTTGGAGAGTGGACTTTGCAGTCCGCTCTTTTTGTTGGTCAAAATTCAAAAGTCAACAGCTTGGACATTTTTCAAAAAAGGCGGGATTGGATTGAAAAAAGTTACGGAACTCACTGCAGAGCTGGCTGCTCCTGTCATCGCCGCACAGGGGTGCGAACTGTGGGATGTAGAATATGTGAAAGAGGCCGGAACCTGGTATCTCCGGCTGTATATCGACAAGGAGGGCGGCGTCAGCATCGACGACTGCGAAGCCATTTCCCGCCGCGTTAGCGACCTCCTGGATGAGGCAGATCCCATTGAGGGCAGCTATACCTTTGAAGTGTCCTCTGCCGGCGCCGAGCGTCCGCTCAAGCGGGCGTCTGATTTCGCCCGTTTTCTGGGCAGTCCTGTCACCGTCCGCCTGTACAAAAACAGGGACGGGCGCAAGGAATTTGCCGGCGATCTGGCAGGCTATGAAGACGGCGCCGTGCTGCTGAAAGTTGGCGAGGAAACACTCCGTTTCGAAAAAGGCGACGTTGCTTTGGTGCGGTTGCGCGTCGATTTTTAACCAAGCGAACTGCTTTTGATAAAAATTTATTTTGCCGCGTTTTTTGCGGCAGAATGGTGTGAGGTTTTTATTTGCTATGAAAAGATCTGTTAAAGAACAGGAAAGCCGCAAAGGCATGAAGGTGGAGGAGATCTTCGCCGCACTGGATATGCTGGAAAAAGAAAAAGGTATTCCCCAGCACTACATGATGGATAAGATTACCCAGGCCCTGATCAACGCCTACAAGCACGACCACCCCGATGTGGAAGAGGTTCTGGTGCGTGTGGACGAGGAACATCGCACGCTGAAAATGTACATTCAGAAAACCGTAGTGGACGAGGTTGAAAACCCAGGCAGCGAGATTTCCCGCGCCGATGCCAAAGCCATCGCCGGCTCCATCGGTGTGGGCGAGACGGTCAGTCTGCCCGTAGATAATGTGGAATTCGGCCGCATCGCTGCCGGCAACGGTAAGCAGATCATCATCCAGGGGCTGAAGGAAGCCGAGCGCGACATGATCTACAACCAGTTCTCCGGCAAGGAACATGAGATTCTCACCGGTACGGTCACGCGCATCGATCCGCGCAACGGCAATGTGAGCCTGCGTATCGGCACCGCCTCTGAGGCCACCGACGCCCTCCTTTCTGCCAGCGAACAAGTCCCCGGTGAAGTATTCACCGAGGGAGAGCGCGTGAAAGTGTACATGGTGGAAGTCCGCCGCGGCACTCGCGGCGCCCAGGTCGTCGTATCCCGCACCCATCCGGGTCTGGTCAAGCGGTTGTTCGAACTGGAAGTCCCCGAAATCTACGACGGTATTGTGGAAGTGAAAAATGTGGCCCGCGAGGCCGGCTCCCGTACCAAAATGTCCGTGTGGTCCGCCGACGAAAACATTGACCCCATCGGCGCCTGCATTGGTCCCAAGGGTCAGCGCGTGGCCGCTGTGGTAGATGCTCTGAACGGCGAAAAGATCGATATTATCAAGTTCAGCGAAAACCCCACAGAATACATCGCTGCAGCCCTGGCTCCCGCCGACGTGCTGGACGTGTGGATGGCCGACGACGGCAAGGGCTGCCGCGTCATCGTGCCGGACGACCAGCTTTCCCTGGCCATCGGCAAAGAAGGCCAGAATGCCCGTCTGGCTGCCCGGCTGACCGGTTATAAAATCGACATCAAGCCTGAGTCCTTCCACGACGAAGAAACCGAAACCGTAACGCTGGGTGATGTGGCCAGCATCGTCATCGAAGATGAAGACGGCGCGGACACGGTACACGAAGAAGCATAACAACAGGCGCAGGAGGCGGATAAGGATTGCTCAAACCGAAGAAGATTCCGCAGCGGCAATGCGTGGGCTGCCGCACGATGAAAAACAAGCGCGACCTGATCCGGGTTGTGAAATCCCCCGAAGGAGAGATCAGCCTGGACTTTGTCGGCAAGAAACCCGGCCGTGGCGCCTATCTCTGTCCCGACGGCGCATGTCTTGCCCGCGCCCGGAAGACAAAGGCGCTGGAGCGTGCATTTGAAACCGCAATTCCGGCGGAGATTTACGAAGCGCTGCTTGCGCAGATGGAGGCCGCCAATGGGACCTGAGGCAAAAACCGGTTTTTTACGTCTGCTGGGCCTTGCCAAGCGAGCGGGCCGGACAGAGCTTGGCGAAGACGGTGTCAGCGGCGCCGCCGCAGACGGTAAAGCCCGGGTAGTTTTTCTGGCCGCCGATGCCGCCGAAAACAGCATCCGCCGTGCACGCAATGCAACTGCTTCCAGCCATGCCGAGGTACTTTCCGTTCCATTTACCAAAGAAGAGCTGGGCGCGGCCTGCGGCCGCGGGAGCTGCGCCATGCTGGCCATTACCGAATCCGGCCTGGCCGCCTCGGCAGTGCAAAAACTCGCGGTATGCTGTCCGGGCGTCTACGATGATTCCGTCCAGCGGCTGCAGGAAAAAGATAAGCGCATCCGCGCACGCCGCGCCAAAAAGCGGCCGCACAAACAATCAACCTGAAAAATTAACTTTGGAGGTGGCTTTATTTGGCTATGACAAATAAAATCAAAGTACATGATATTGCAAAGAGCTTCAACCTGCCGTCGAAGGACATCATGAATATTCTTTCGGAATATTCCACTCCTCCGAAAAGCCACAGCGCGGTGATGACAGAGGAAGAAATTTCCATCGTCCTCGATTACCTGACACAGAAAAACCAGATCTCCAGCATCGAGGTCATTTTTGCCGACAGCTTCCAGGCCGAGGCCCACTCATCGGCGGAAAAAGAGGCGGCCAAAGCACCTCAGACGGCGCAGGAAGAAACGAAGCCGGCCGCAGGCGCCGCAGAAAAGTCCTCTGCCGTCAAAAGCGGAGGGAAAGCTCCCGCACCGGCGACAGCCCCTGCTGCGCCGGCGACTTCCCGCGTGCCTAAGACCAAGATCGTAGACACCCGCAAAGCAGCCAATGTCAATCTGGATAAATACGACGAGCGCCTGCAGGACATGGCCGAAAGCTCCAAGGCCGGCCAGCGCGCAGGTAAGATGCAGCAGGGCAAGGAGAAATTCCGCAACAATAACCGCCGCGGCGGCAATATGACTTTTTCCAACAAGCGCCGCCAGGAGGAGCAGGAAAAAATGCGCCGCCTGCAGCTGGAAATTGCCAAGAAGGCCCCCCTCAAAGTGGAAATTCCTGACGAGATCAGCGTGGGCGAGTTAGCTTCCCGCATGAAAAAAACCGGTGCGGAAGTGGTAAAAGCCCTGATGAAGAACGGCGTCATGGCCTCGGTGAGCCAGGTGATCGACTTCGACACGGCCGCCATCATTGCCGAAGACATGGGCTGCAAAGTGGAGCATGAAGTGATCGTCACCATTGAGGAAAAGCTGATTGACACCGCAGAGGATAAGCCCGAAGATCTGGTCCCCCGCGCCCCCGTCGTGGTGGTCATGGGCCACGTTGACCACGGCAAAACCTCCCTGCTGGACTATATCCGTAAAGCCAATGTGGCCTCCGGCGAGGCCGGCGGCATCACCCAGGGCATCGGCGCTTACACCGTGGAGATTAGCGGAAAGCCCATCACGTTTCTGGATACGCCGGGCCATGAGGCCTTTACCGCCATGCGCGCCCGCGGCGCCATGGTCACTGACATTGCGATCCTGGTGGTAGCCGCCGACGACGGCATCATGCCCCAGACGATCGAGTCCATCAACCACGCCAAAGCCGCAGAGATTCCCATCATCGTGGCGGTAAACAAAATGGATAAGCCCTCCGCTGATCCCGAACGCATCAAGACCCAGCTGACCGAGCACGGCTTGCTGGCCGAAGACTGGGGCGGCGACACCATCATCTGCCCCATCTCCGCTAAAACCGGCATGGGTGTGGACGACCTGCTGGAAATGGTCACACTCAAAGCTGAGATGCAGGAGCTGAAAGCCAATCCCAACCGCGCCGCTTCCGGCGCAGTGATCGAGGCGCGTCTGGACAAGGGCCGCGGTCCCGTGGCCACTCTGCTGGTGCAGAACGGCACACTGCACCAGAGCGACATTATCATTGCTGGTACCTCCGTGGGCCGCATCCGTGCAATGGTGGACGACAAGGGCCGCCGTCTGAAAGACGCCGGTCCCTCCGTTCCCGTGGAGATCACCGGCTTGGCCGAGGTTCCTTCCGCCGGCTGCACGTTCAACGCCGTGGCCGACGAGCGCATGGCCCGTGAGCTGGTGGAGCAGCGCAAGGCCGATGAGCGCGCCGCCGCCAGTGCGCCGGTGCAGAAAGTAACGCTCGAAGACCTATTCAGCCAGATCCGTTCCGGCGAAATGAAAGAATTGAGCCTGATCGTCAAGGCCGACGTACAGGGCAGCGCCGAGGCAGTCAAGCAGTCCCTTGAAAAGCTGACCAACGAAGAGGTGCGCGTACGCGTAATCCATTCCGGCGTCGGCGCCATCAATGAGAGCGACGTGATGCTGGCCGCCACCTCCAAAGCGATCATCATCGGCTTCAACGTGCGCCCCGATGCCGCCGCGCGCGACAGCGCCGCCCGCAGCAACGTAGATATGCGCATGTACCGCGTGATCTACGACTGCATCAATGAAATGGAGGCGGCCATGAAGGGCATGCTCGCCCCCAAATTCCGCGAAGCCGTCATCGGCCGGGTCGAGATCCGTCAGACCTACAAAGTCTCCGGCGTGGGCACCATCGCCGGCTGCTATGTGCAGGAGGGCAAGATCCAGCGCGGCTGCTCCGTGCGTATCGTGCGCGATGGCGTGGTCATTCATGAAGGCGAGCTGGCTTCCCTGCGCCGTTTTAAGGACGATGTGAAGGAAGTAGCCGAATCTTATGAATGCGGCCTGTCCATTGAAAAATTCAACGACCTTAAAGAAGGCGATCAGATCGAAGCTTTTATCATGGAAGAAATCAAGCAGTAAGTCCCCTTCCCAACCATAGTTGCAACAGCCGGCAGGGCGGGTATCGACGCCCGCCCTGCTTTTTTACCGAAAGGAGCATCCATGAGCTGCATTACTCTGCTGTGCGCAGATCATCCGCTGCCTCCGAATGGTCCGAAACATGACAGTGAAGATTGCTTTTCCATTCAGCCGCTGGCGTACTACCGCAGCGCAGTGGAAGATCTGGGCCTTTCCATGAAGCCCTGCCGATATGAAGTGAAACTGCATGCCACCGAACCGGACGCCGCGCTGCTGCGGAACTATCTATCCCGGCACTGCAGCGCGGGCGAGCAGGTGGAGCTTTGGTATCTGTGGGTGGGCGAGGTCCATGTGCGCGCGTTTCGTTTGACAGGAAGCCTCTCCAATTTGGCCGCAGACACGCTGGCGCAGCTGGAAGAACGGGAACAGACCTGCGTCACCCTGACCGTCTGAGCGCGCTTGCGCCCCAAAATGAATAACACGAATGAACTCCACAAGGAGGATTTGCCCTATGGCTAAAAACCGTATTCACCGCATCAACGAAGAGGTCCAGCGAGAGCTCGCTTCCCTGCTGCGTACCGTGAAGGATCCCCGGGTGAAAGACACCATGCTGAGCATCACGCATGTGGACACCACCACCGATTTGCGCTATGCTAAAATTTATGTCAGTGCTCTGGATAAAACACAGGAAAAAGAGGCGCTGAAGGGACTCAAGTCCGCCGCAGGATACCTGCGCCGGGAACTGGGTGCTGCCCTGCAGCTGCGCTACACGCCGGAGCTGGTGTTTGAAGCCGACGATTCCATTGCCCACGGCACCCATATTCTGGAAGTCCTGCGCGGCATCGAAGAGAAAGAAGGCCTGCTGGAGGAGGGAGACAAAACCCCATGACGATTGAAGAAACCGCTGGTTGGCTCCAAACGCACGACCGCTTCCTGATCCTGACCCATGTGCGGCCGGACGGCGATACCGTAGGCTGCGCCGCTGCGCTGTGCGGCGCGCTGCGGCAAATCGGCAAAACCGCCTATGTGCTCGCCAACCCTGAGCTGACGGCCACCTGTGCCGATTATGTCACCTGCTACCATGCACCGGAAGACTATATTCCTGAATGTATTGTATCTACCGACGTGGCCAGTCTGGGGCTGCTCCCGGAAAACGCGGCGCCGTATCGGAAACACATTGATCTGGCCATTGATCACCACCCCTCTTACGAAGGATTTGCCAAAGCTGCATGCCTCCAGAGCGATAAAGCAGCGGCCGGTGAGATCATTTATGCGCTGGTTTGCGCCCTGGGCGTCATGACCCCCCAGGTTGCCACAGCCCTTTACTGCGCCGTATCTACCGATACCGGCTGCTTCGTCTATAACAACACCACCGCCAATACACACCGCGTGGCCGCAGCGCTGATCGAGGCGGGCTGCGATGTCCAGGGCGTGAACAAGCGCCACTTTCGTACCAAAAGCCAGGCACGTATTGCGCTGGAAAGCGCAATTCTGTCAGCTGTGGAGTACCATGACAGCGGCCGCATTGCCGTGGTCACCGTGCCTCAGGCGCTGCTGCGCAGCGTCGGCGCCGGGGCGGACGATGCCGAGGAAATCGCCTCTATGGCAGGCGTAATCGAAGGCGTGGACTGTGCCTTAACGATCCGTGAACTGGCCGGCGGCGAGAGCAAAATCAGCCTGCGTACCGGCGCACGCATCAACGCCACCGAAGCCTGCCGCCTGCTGGGCGGCGGCGGACATGCCCAGGCTGCCGGCGCCACGCTGAACTGCTCCCTGGAAGAAGCCAAACGCCGCGCGCTGGAAGCCATCGCCCAAGTATCCCTTCCGGATGTCTGACGCGCGTTTTCGTGGCGGCATATCCCGCCGACTTTGTGCCGGCGGAATGTTTCTATTGATACGCTGCACCGCATTTTTCCGGCAGCGTCCTGCTCAAAGCCCCTTCGGCTTCCGGCACAACAGCCCTACAGCACACAGGAGGTAATGCTATGCCAGACGGCATCCTGATTATTGACAAGCCTTCCGATTGGACTTCCATGGACGTATGCGCCAAACTCCGGGGAATCTTCCACGAAAAACGCATCGGCCACGGCGGGACGCTGGATCCCATGGCCACAGGCGTGCTGCCCGTGTTCATCGGCCGCGCCACCCGCGCCGTGGAATTTGCTGAAAAGAGCGACAAAGAATACGTTGCCTCGCTGCGCCTCGGGCAGGTCACCGACACCCAGGACAGCACCGGCACCGTGCTGGAAGAGCATCCTGTCCCCGCCGCCCCCGCAGCAGCTGTGGCCGCCCTTCTCCCCCATTTTACAGGGACAATCGACCAGATCCCCCCCATGTATTCCGCCATCAAAATTCACGGGCAGAAACTCTACCAGTTGGCGCGCAAAGGGCGGGAAGTGGAGCGCCCCGCCCGCCAGATTACGATCCGTGAACTGGAACTGCTGGAACCGGCGCCCACCGGAGATCTCCGGCTACGGATACGCTGTTCCAAAGGCACCTATGTGCGCACCCTCTGTCATGATATCGGACAGGCCCTGGGCTGCGGCGCTGTTATGACCAACCTGCGCCGCACTATGGCCTGCGGTTTTACGCTGGAACAGGCAGTTCCTTTGAAGCAACTCTCCTCCTGCGCAACTCCCAGCGCCTTTCTTCTCCCCACAGAATCCCTGTTTCTCGATTATCCAAAAACCGTCCTGTCTCCAGCAGCGGAGAAAAAAGTGCGTAACGGCGCCGCAGCTCCCTGCTGTGGCCTGCCGTCCGGCGACTACCGGGCTTACAGTCAGAGCGGCGCTTTTCTGGCCCTGTGCCGCAGCGACGGAACAACCCTTACCACAATCAAAAGTTTTTTCCAAGTAGAAATGCAGCAAAGCAGGTGAATTGATTTGGAACAGACCAATGTTGCCCACCGCGCCATTGCGCTGGGCTTCTTCGACGGAATCCACCGCGGTCACGGTCAGCTGATGGAACGCGCCATCCTGCGGGCCGGAGAACTTGCTCTCCGCCCTGCGGTTTTTACCCTCGACCGGCATCCCAGCGACTTATACGCCGACACCCCCGTACAACTGATCAACTCCGCCCAGGACCGGGCCGATCTGATCCATCGGCTCTATGGGATCCGGGAAGTCATCTTTTCCCATTTTGACGAAACCATGATGTGCATGCCCTGGGAAACGTTTCTCACAGAAATGCTCTACGGACAGTACGGTGCGCGTCATCTGGTCTGCGGGGAGGATTTCCATTTTGGCTATCGCGGCGAAGGCAATCCGTCAAAGTTGGCCGCAACCTGCAGAACGCTGGGTATCGGCTGCGACATTATTCCCCTGATGGAAATTGACGGCATCAAAGTGGGATCTACCTATATCCGCACGCTGCTGGCTGAAGGCGACATGGAACGGGCCACGGAATTTTTGGGCCATCCCCACTGCCTGTCCCATACCGTGGAACACGGTAAACGGCTGGGCAGCTCCATCGGCATTCCCACGGTCAACCTGACCGTGCCGCCCCATGTGCTGACACCGGCGCACGGCGTCTATGCCACCCGTGTCCAGATTGGCGAAGCATCTTATATGGGCGTGACCAATGTGGGTGTTCGGCCCACAGTGGATCGCTCCACCCATGTCACGGTGGAAACTTTTATTCTGGATTTCAGCAGCGATCTGTACGGCCAGACACTGCGTGTAGATTTTTACAAACGCCTGCGGGCCGAACGAAAGTTTGCTTCTCTGGACGAGTTGAAAACTCAGATTCAGCGGGATATGGATTCCACCCGCTCTTTTTTCCAGAAGCATCCATAACATTATTTTTCCATGCAAAAAGCACTACCCATTGTAATAAATGGGTAGTGCTTTTCGATTTGTTATCACTTTTGCTTACAAATTTTCCTCATCTTTCAGTTCTTCCACCAAACGGTATCCCACGCCCACTTCCGTGAGAATGTAACGCGGCTGCGCTGGGTTCTTCTCAATTTTACGGCGGATATTGGCCACGTTCACCCGCAGAATCTGGTTATCCCGAGAACTGTACGGTCCCCACACGTTGCGGCAAATGTATTCATAGGTCAGCACGCGGCCCGCGTCTTTGCATAGCAGCGCCAGAATCTTGAACTCGATCTGTGTCAGATGCGTATCTTTACCAGCCACAGACACCACACGTTTGCCAAAATCCACCCGCAGATCGCCCACCTCAAATATATCGGACACCATACTGCCCTTGATCATCCGCTCCGTATAGCGCAGCGTGGCACGGATACGGGCCATCAGTTCGTCCGTACCGAAAGGCTTGACGATATAATCTCCCGCGCCGGCATCCAATGCTTCCACCTTTTCCGCCTCCTGCCCACGGGCGGAAACGACAATCACCGGAGCGGCTGACCAGGTGCGAATGGTTTTCAGCACCTCCATGCCGTCCATATCCGGCAGCCCCAGATCCAATAAAATCAAATCCGGATTGTGGGAAGCAATCAATGTCAGTGCGCTGTGACCGTTCTCAGCCGTGACTACAGCATAATCATTGGAAATCAACAGCGTTGAAATCAGATTGCAGATGCTTGCTTCATCTTCAACGATCATAACCAAACGCTTGGTACTCATGATTCTCTCTCCTCCGTTTGTCCAGCTCCCATAGGCAGCCAAAATCGAAATTCCGCGCCGCCGTCGATATGGTTTACTGCACTCAGCATACCCTTGTGAGCCAGCAGAATCGACATACAGACGGACAAGCCAATGCCCATCCCCCGCGTGGTGTCCGTGTCATGCAGAACGCCGCTGAACAGATTCGGCAGATCTTTCTCTGCAATCCCCACACCGTGATCGCGCACAGAAAACCAGCACCGATCCCCTTCCCGCCAAGCTGCCAATTCCACAGGCGCCTGCACACCGGAATGGCGCACTGCATTTTCCAGCAGGTTAATCAGCACCTGCTCAATCAACATTGCATCCATTGGTACCAACAGGATTTCTTCTGGTACCGTAACCGATACCTGCTGCTTGGGAAAACGCCGCCGAAACCGCGTGACTCCCTCTTCCAGCACTTCTTCCGCCAGTTCTTCCCGCTTATTCAGATGCACCGGCTCATCTCCCTGGAACTTTGTTATGGAAAGAAGGTTTTCCACCATCTGAGATAGCCATAACGCCTCCTTGTGGATGTCCTCCGCCAGGTTCCGCCGTTCCTCCGGCGTCAGGCGCGCGTCGTTCATCAGCACAGAACTGGATCCTGCTACTGCCGTCAGTGGGGTGCGCAGGTCGTGGGATACCGCCCGCAGCAAATTGCCGTGCATCTTTTCCTTCGCCGCCTCCATTTCCGCCTCTGCGCGCTTTTCCTCCAGCTTTCGGTTGCGCTCGTACAGCTCCACTGTTTCCTGCTCGTGGCGGATCGCTTTCTCCGTTTCTCCCCGCAGCTGATAAGTAAGCACGCTCACCAACAGCGTCACCATTGTGAAACAGACAAAATCAATCGGATAGCCCACAATGTTCAGCGTAAAGTAATTATAAGGATAGGTAAAAAAATAATTGATGGCAAAGGTGCTGGCAATGGAAGCCGCAATTCCATAATACATATGATATGTGATCCGGGAGATCACAACCACAGCCAGCACAAATACCACCGGTGCATCGTTATCAATTCGTGTAAAATGCAGGATCGTGGCACAGATCGCGTAAGCCAGAAACAGCAGCGCCGCTGTCAGGATCCAGCTGCACAGTGCGTTGTGCGTCTTCCATACCCGTCTGCACCGCTCTTTCATACATGCTGCCCCTTTCTTGTCTTTTTCATTATACTCTAAGACGGCATAAATATTTTATAAAATTCTGTCGAAGTTTGTAAAATTTTTAACAAAGTTGGTGAGAAAAACGGATGCCCTTTTCGGGCATCCGTTTTGCGCGTGTGTATAAAGAAATCGATACGTCCTCGACAATTATTAGATAATCGCCCAAACCAGGAAGCCCAAGCAGACGATGATACCAACAACGATCAGCAAAGGCACCAGATAACCCATGATATCGCGGGCTTTCAGACCTGCAATAGCCAGGGCAGGCAGTGCCCAGAAGGGCTGAATCAGGTTCGTCCAGCAGTCACCCCAGGCAATACCCATGCCGCAGCGGGCTGCAGAAACGCCCATCTCTGCTGCAGCGGGCATCATGACGGGACCCTGAACGGCCCACTGGCCGCCGCCGGAAGGAACAAAGAAGTTCACGATACCGGCGCTCAGGAAGGTCAGCATCGGGAATGTCACATCGTTGGAAATGGCAACGAACGCATTGGCAATGATCGAAGCCAGGGATACGCCGTTCTCATTGGCACCCACCATCATACCCATAATACCGGCATAGAAGGGGAACTGCAGGATAATACCAGCAGCACTGGAAGCCGCATCGCCGATCGCATCGATGTAGCGACGCAGGCTGCCATGGGCCAAAATACCCAGGAACATGAAAATAAAGTTGACAATGTTCAGCGTCAAGCCGGACAGAACATCGCCGCCGTTCATCACGATCTTGGCAAAGTAATAAACAACATAAACCAAGCCTGCAATCCAAGTGATTGCCCACAGGACCTTGGACTGTTCGATCGCATCAGCAGGAACTTTCTTTTCGTAAGTACGGACTTCTTCTTCTTTCAACAAGGAAGGATCCACACAGATGGAGTGCTCTTTATCGGGCAGAACGGAAACCATGACCAGCGCACAGGCCGCGATCACCAGGACTACCAGCACCAAGTTCACCGGGAAGAAGATCGTTTCCGCAGTGGAAACCGTCATGGTAGCGTCCGTGGTATAGCCCACTGTTACAAGTGCGCCAGGCGTTGTCAACTGCAGAGGAATGGAACCGGACAGACCAGCATGCCACATGCAGATGACGGAGTAAGCCGCGGCAATCAGAACACGGTAGTCGATTGTGGGAATCTTTCTGGCCACTTCTTTCGCCAGCAGAACGCCGGCAATCAGGCCAAAGCCCCAGTTCAGCCACATGCAGATACCGGAAATGATTACTGTGACCAAAATACCCTGCTTAGGCGTATGAGCCAGACCGGCGCACGATTTCAGCAGCCGGTTCACCACAGGCGCCTGCGCCAGAGCAGAACCCAGCACAACAACCAGGCACATTTGCATCGAGAAGCCCAGCAGCCCCCAGAAACCGCTGTCGCTGCCCCAATAAGACAAAACTTGCAGCGGGCCAACACCCGTGCCGATCATCGCCGCAATAAAGACGACAATCGTCAAAACAATCGCAAACAGGAATGCATCCGGCAACCATCTTTCGATGATACGCACAGACAGATTGGTGATTGCTTTCATAAAATTTTACCCCCCTAATTTCTTTGACCTTATACACAACGCTATAACATGTATCTTATTTACCAGCTTTTTTCGTGATTGTCAAATCGCATTTTTTCCTCTTTTCCTTATTATTTTATCAATTTTATCCCTAAAAAATTAATTATTGAACAAATTGTAAACTTTTTAACCGGCTATTGCATCTTTATTCTCTTTTTATAAAAAATATATATATTTTTTATAAGTATGCAATATACGGATATTTGTACGCAATAGTAAAACTCCGCCCCGGCGCAATGCGCCAGGGCGGAGTTGAACCCCTTCGGAATGAGGGCCTGTTTTATTCAGATCAAAATACCCTGCTTCTTTGCAGCGAAGGTCAGTTCATCCCTGAAATTCGGATGCGCAATGGAAATCAAAGCCTTTGCCCGCTCCGACAGCGGCTTACCCCGCAGTTTTGCAATTCCAAATTCCGTAACGATGTAATCTACGTCGTTTTTGCTAGTTGTCACAATCGCACCAGGTGTCAGGGTTGGCATGATTTTGCTGACCGTGCCGCCCTTGGCCGTAGATGGGAAAGCGATAAAGCTCATACCGCCGGGCGACTGCGTCGCGCCGCGGACATAATCCACCTGGCCGCCGCTGCCCGAAACATGTTTGGTACCGATGGATTCTGCACAGACCTGCCCATAAAAGTCCACTTCCAGCGCAGCATTGATGGAAACAAAATTCGGATGCTGCGCAATCACGGCCGGATCATTGACATAATCCACCGGCAGCAGTTCAAACGCCGGATTATCGTCGATCAGATCATAAATCCGCTGAGAGCCAAAAGCAAAGGTGGCCACCGTTTTCCCAGTGTGAATGGGCTTTTTACTGTTGTTCACCGCACCACACTCGATCAGCTCCACCATGCTGTCCGTAAACATCTCCGTATGGATGCCCAGATCGTGCTTGTGCTTCAGTGCCAGTCCCACAGCATCCGGTACAGCGCCAATCCCCAGCTGCAGCGTCGCACCGTCGGGAATGCGCTCGGCAATCAAGCCGCCGATTGTCTTGCTGGTTTCATCGATCTCCGCTTTAGGCAGGCAGACCAAGGGCACATGATTTTCATAAAGGCCATCGATCTGCGAAATATGTACCATCGGCGAATTCAAGGCTCTGGGCAAATTCTTATTGACTTCCACAATAATATGCTTTGCCTTGTGTAACAGCGCCTGCGATGCAGATCCCACTGTGCTCATACTGAAGTAGCCGTGCTTATCCATAGGAGACACCGCCGCTACAAAATAATCCACATCCACATATTGGGTGAACAGGCCTGGAATATCGCGGTAATAACACGGCATCACGTCGGCCAGGCCATTGCTGACAGCCTTGCGGGCGCCGCCGCTGGAAAACCAGGAAACACCGGTGTATTTCCCCAGCAGCTCCACATCCTGATACATTTCATAGGGATAAACGTCCAGCAGAATATGCTGTTTGACATTGGTCAAGCCCTTCTCTTTTACATGCTTTGCCACCGCATTCAGCAACGCTCCCGGCTGCGCCAAGGTAATGTCGCAGCAGAGTACGTCATTGGATTCAATCCGGCCGGCCAGTTCGTCCGCCGTTGCCAGCAGCTGCTTATACATTTTTTTATACTTTCTTACTGCCTCCAAACGATTCACAATCCTCTCCTGTAAACTACGCCCACCAGCGTTTTGTATGGAATTTATTGTACCATACCGAACTCCAGCCCGCAATCCCCGATTCCGTTCTTTTCTTGGGAAGCAGCGGCCTGTTTTTGTTGCGGCACTGGCGCAGCCTCCTCTAAAATTCCCAATTCTCTTTTGTGTTCCCGGCGTCAGGCAAGATGAAGCCCATACAGATCGTTCCATCGGGGCGCATCATAAGAGGCTCCACTTCTTCATAGGCGGCGCTCTTTGACACTTACCGGCTAAATAATCAATCCGCATTCCATCTATCTGCCTATCTGCTTATCCCTTACCCCCATAGTATTTCGCTCATGTGCATTTTTTCAATGCCACGCTATAGAGCACTGACCATCATTAGTTAGTTATCCTGCGTGTATGCCTGTCATAGATCATGAAGAATTTTAATGGACATACTTCTCTTTCGCTTTTGTATTAAAACCATTTGTGTCACGGATCTCTCTGCTTAAAGTACCTGATACTTCTATATTTTTTATATTCCTGAAAAATTGGTCTTCTATTTCATCCATTGTCCCCAAATGGTACTGAGAACACTGAGGCGAATGCGTCCAAAAGAAAAAGAGAAGCGCCTAAGCGCTTCTCTTTTTTTACGTGCATATTCTGGTAGAGCAGCAACAGGCTTGCTGGTCTTATACTATAGCCCAGACCACAAAGCCCAGGCAGACGATAATGCCAACCACAACCGTCAAGACCACCAGATAGCCCATAATATCGCGGGCTTTCAGGCCTGCAATGGCCAGGGCAGGCAGCGCCCAGAAAGGCTGGATCAGGTTCGTCCAGCAGTCACCCCAGGCAATACCCATGGCGCAGCGGGAGGCAGAAACGCCCATCTCCGCTGCAGCGGGCATCATGGCAGGAGCCTGAACGGCCCACTGGCCGCCGCCGGAAGGAACAAAGAAGTTCACGATACCGGCGCTCAGGAAAGTCAGCATCGGGAATGTCATGTTAGTGGAGATGGCCACAAATGCATCAGCGATGATCTGCGCCAAAGACACGCCCTGATCGTTTGCGCCCACCATCATGCCCATGATACCGGCATAGAAGGGGAACTGCAGGATAACGCCCGCCGCGCTGGAGGCGGAATCTCCGATGGCATCGATATAACGGCGCAGGCTGCCATGAGCCAGGATACCCAGGAACATGAAGATCATGTTGACGATATTCAGCGTCAGAGCAGACAACACGCTGTTGCCATTGGCGACGGTGTTATAGAAATAGTAACCGATGTACACAAAACCCGCAATCCAGGTGATCGCCCACAGGATCTTGGACTGTTCCATGGCATCAGCGGGAACTTTCACTTCATAAGTGCGGACTTCCTCATCTTTCAGCAGAGCAGGATCCACAGTGATCGTATGCTCAGCATCCGGATGGGATGCGACCATGACAACAGCGCAGGCTGCAATGACCAGAACCACCAGCACCAGGTTCACCGGGAAGAAGATCGTCTCCGCAGTAGAAACCGTCATGTTCATGTCTGTGGTGTAACCCACCGCAGCCAGGGCGCCGGGCGTGGTGATCTGCAGCGGAATCGAACCAGACAGACCCGCGTGCCACATGCAGATGACGGAATAAGCAGAAGCGATCAGAACACGGTAGTCGATTGTGGGAATCTTTCTGGCCACTTCTTTCGCCAGCAGAACGCCGGCAATCAGGCCAAAGCCCCAGTTCAGCCACATGCAGATACCGGAAACGATAACCGTAACCAGGATACCCTGCTTAGGCGTGTGAGCCAGACCGGCACACTTTTTCAGCAGCCGGTTCACCACAGGCGCCTGCGCCAGAGCAGAACCCAGCACAACGACCAGGCACATCTGCATGGTAAATGCCAACAGGCCCCAGAAACCGCTGTCGCTGCCCCAATAAGACAGAACCCGCAGCGGGCCAACGCCCGTGCCGACCATCGCCGCAATAAAGACAACGATTGTCAGAATAATTGCAAACAGGAATGCATCCGGCAGCCATCTTTCAATGACACGCACAGACAGATTGGTGATTGCTTTCATAAAATTTTACCCCCCTAAAAATACAATCCTTTCTCTACCAGCGCCGGTTTTCTCCGGCAAAATGTATGCACTCTGTAAACTTACAGCAGTAAATATAGCATCTTTTTCTTGACGTTCCAAGGACTTACACCCTTTTTATATATAATTTTTATAGCATCTTTATGCTTTCTATATACAAAAATCCACCCTGCAATCAGCGGTGAAAAACACCGGTATCGGTCAGACGAAGACAGCGCGGCGCCAGGCGCGTCACAGTGCCAGCAAAGGCCGTAACAACCACCAGATAACCCATAATTCCCAGCACCGGGCCGCTCCTCTTCGTTCTATGCACTTTTCCAAACCATCCCTCTCCGGTATACTTTTTTAATACCCACAACTCATGGTTTTACAGCGTTCTTCCTCCCTTTTCCCGCCGCAGCTTTCCCTTTTCTGCGGCGGCTTTATTTCCCGACGCGATCTGCACGCAAGCCTTTGTACAATGGGCAGAAAAAGGAGGACAAGCCATGAACTTTGTACAAACGCTGACCGCGGTGGAAAAAAGCCGCGCTTTAAGTTGTGCCATCCGGTTTCTTTTGGCCGCCATACTCTCAGGCAGTCAGATTTTCGGCGCATACGCTCCCTTTGGCCTGGGCTTTGTGGCCGCCGCCGGCGCCGGCATGGAGGGCCTTTCGGCACTGCTGGGCCTTCTGGTGGGCGCGCTTTTGATGATGCCCTTCACCGCCGCCATAAAATATATTGCCGCCGCCATCCTGATCTTTTCGGTGTCCGTCGCCTTTTTTGATACGAAGCTCTACCGGAAACATGCCTTTCTCCCCTTGATTACCGCCGCCTGCACCGCAGTAGTAGGTTTTGTGTATCTGATGCCGCAGGGCGTCTTCAATACAGACGGAGCCTATTTCCTGCTGGAGATTTTCCTGGCCGGCGGCTGCGCCGTTTGCTACCACATGGCGCTGGCAATTCAGATCGACGCACCGGAGACCCTGGAACGACAGCAGCTTTTTGCTCTTTTTGTTCTGGCAATCTCTCTACTGATTGCCGTGGCCGCCATCCCCCTGGCAGGCCGGTTTTCCCTGGGCCGTATTTTTTCCATCGTGCTGGTACTGGCTGCCGGGCGGCTGGGCGGCATGGGTCTGGGCTGCGCCGCCGGACTGTGCGCTGGCCTGAGCATGGATGCCGTGTCCGGCACGCTGTATTTCTCCATGGCTTACGCTCTTTCGGCCATGACGGCGGGCCTGCGCCGGTGCGGCCGGGCGCGCTACACGCTGCTGTTCCTTTTCGGCACCGTGCTCTCTCTGTTCTGGTGCAGCGCCGAGACAGCGGTCTATACCCTGTTGGAAACCGCCATTGCCGGCGTACTGTTCCTCCTGCTGCCGGAAAAATTGTTTCAGAAAGGCCGCCGGCACAGAGCCGCCGCACTCGGCGCACCGAACGCTCTGGAGAAACAACTGCGGGGCGCTGCCTCAGTCTTCCGCGACCTTTACGACAGTTTGAGCCGGGCCGGAACCGCACCAGTCAACGACGAAAATGTGGCCACAGTATTTGATCGGGCAGCCGACCAGATCTGCCGGGCCTGCCCCCTGTGCGCTACCTGCTGGGACGCAGATTATGTGACCACTTACAACGCCCTGAACGATGTGACAGAACCCCTCAACAGCCGCGGCCACGTGCTGCCCTCCGATTTTCCAGCCCACTTCTCCTCCCGCTGCCTGCGCTTTTCCGATTTTACCGCCGCAGTGAACGCCGAATTCACAGCGCTTCTGATGCGGCGGCAGTACACGCGTCAGCTCAGCAGTACCCGTGCGCAGGCCCGGGAACAATACGCCCGGCTGTCCGAACTTTTGTCCGAATCTGCTGATCAGGTGGAACGCGGCGCCGCAGTCCCCGCCTCTGCCGAAGCCCCCGTGTGCGATATCTGCACCGCCGGACGAGCCAAAGCGGGTGAAAGCGTCAGCGGCGACACATTATCTACATTCCGCAGCGAAGACGGGAAAGTATTTCTGCTCCTATCCGACGGCATGGGCTGCGGAGAGGATGCCCGCCGGGAATCGGCTATGACAGTACGGCTGCTGGAGCAGTTCCTGAAAGCAGGTATTGAACCATCCACCGCCCTGAAAACGCTCAATAGCGCTCTCACCCTTCATACAGACGAAAGCGGCAGCTTCACCACCATCGACCTGCTGGCCATGACGCCGGAAAGCGGTTCCGTCTCCTTTTATAAATTTGGCGCCGCCCCCTCCTATATCCGCCATGGCAAAAGCGTCCGCCGTGTCACCGGCAGCGTGCTGCCCGCCGGGCTGAGCAGCAGCGACCGGATCCCGGACGCCACCACAGTGCATCTGAGCGCCGGCGACATCGTTTTGCTGATCAGCGACGGCTTTGCCGACAGCAGCGACGACGCATGGCTGGAAACGCTCTTTTCCCAGTGGGAAGGCTCAGATATCCATTCCCTCACCTCTGCGTTGATGGACGAAAGCCTCCGCCACGGCGGCCGCAGCGACGACGCCAGCCTGTTGGTGCTGCGCCTGAGTCCCGCTCCGCAGCATCCGGTCCAAGCGGTATAAAATCGCCGCAGTCTGGGCATACTGACTGCAAAAGCCCGAAACGGCGGCAAAAGGAGCGGACACAGTTATGGTAAAAGGCATTTCCCGTCGGGTTATCGTAGTATCCAGTCCCGACCGGCGGTATTTTGATGAGGCCATCTTTATCCTGCGCAGCGATACATCCGGGCCGGACTCCGGCGTACCGAGCGTGGCGGTGGAAGAAGCCTGCCGTATCGCCCGACGCTGTGCGGCCCGCAACGCCCCGCGCCCACCGCTCCGGATTCCAGCCCCCCTCTGGGCCGCCGCAGGCGCTGTCCTCATGGCTCTGATCTGGGTTCTTTCTTCTCGTGTCCCATCCCTTCTTTTTTGATTTTTCCTTCCATACTAACCGCCGCCGGCCAGTGCAGGATCAAAACCTGCACTGGCCGGCGGCGGTTTCCCCTTTTTTCGTCTCTTTTTTATGTTTTCCCTTGCACTTTCAGACGATTTTGTTATAATAGCAGACTGTATATTTATCCTCTGCCCCATCGGCAGCATATCCTGACTTGGAACGAAAGGAGCCGACAGCACATGAAAATCGGATCGATTGACATTCCTTCACGCCTGGCGCTGGCACCCATGGCCGGCGTAACAGACCTTGCTTTCCGCCAGATCTGCAGTGAACTGGGGGCGGGATTGACCTGCACGGAGCTGGTCAGCTCCAAGGCTCTGTGTTACCAGGACCGCAAAACCCGGGGACTGTTGAAGCAGTTTCCCGGCGAGCATCCCGCCGCAGCCCAAATTTTCGGCAGCGATCCGGAGTGCATGGCCCGAGGCGCCCAGCTGGCTCTTGAATACTCCGGAGCCGATCTGATCGACATCAACATGGGCTGTCCTGTGGGAAAAGTGGTTTCCAATGGCGACGGCAGCGCGCTGATGAAAGATATTCCCAAAGCGCTGCAGGTGGCGAAAGCCGTGGTCAAAGCCGTTCCCGTGCCGGTCACAGTCAAAATGCGCATCGGTTGGGATCGGGGGCATTTGAACGCTGTGGAACTGGCCCGCGCCCTGGAAGACACGGGCGTAGCCGCCATCGCTGTCCACGGCCGCACCCGCGTGCAGATGTACAGCGGACGGGCCGATTGGGACGCTATCGGTGAAGTAAAGCGCGCCATTTCCATCCCCGTTATCGCCAATGGCGATATCTTCACCGGAGAGGACGCTGTGCGGATTTTGAAATGGACCGGCGCAGACATGGCCATGATCGGCCGGGGCGTATTCGGCAATCCCTGGCTGTTTCAGCAGGCCCAGGCCGCTTTGGATGGCCGCCCCGTTCCTCCGCTGCCGCCTCTCGCCCAGCGCTGTGACACCGCCGTGCGCCAGATTGAACTGGCCGCCGCTGACAAAGGCGAAAAAATTGCCGTGCTGGAAGCCCGGCGTCACTACTGCTGGTATCTTAAGGGCGTGCCCTATGCCAACTATTACAAAGAACAAATCGTCGCCATGAACACCATGGAAGACGTTTACCGTATCACTGCGGGCATCAAGCGGGATCTGTCCGATGAAGCCCCCAGAGGAGGAATTGCACCATGAACATGGCATCTGTCAACGAACGGGATCTGCTGGCTGCGGCCACCCAGGGAAGCCAGGTGGCTTATCGAGAACTAATCCATCTGCACCAGGCTGCCGTCTACCGTTTTGCCTGGGCCATGATTGGCGAAGAGCATGCTCAAACCGTCACTGAAAACGCCTTTATCACCGCCTGGCGGCAGCTGGAATTTCTTCCGGCCATAAATCTGTCTTTTCACACGCATCTTCTGCAGCTGGTGTGCATCGACTGCACGGAACTGGCTAAACGCCAGCGGCGGCACCGGGTAAATCTGAACGCCCAAACCGATGAAGATACTCTGAATTTCCCTTTCGGCCCCCTGCGCTATGATCCGCGTACCAATATGGAGCACATCGCACTGCAGGCAGACATCGAGGACGCGCTGCATGCCCTTCCGATGCGTCTGCGTCAGATCCTGCTGCTGCACGAAATGGGCAACGTACCCGACACGCAGATCGCAGATATTCTCGGAGGCACCGCACAAGCCATTCACGCTGACCTGCTTCGTGCCCGTGCCTTGGTGCGGCGGCAGATCATGCTCAGCGGCGGTTTTTTCCCCGCCAGCACAGAGGGAAACGAGACCGCACCGGCACAGTTCCGCGCCTGCAAGTCCTATCTTTCCACGCTGTCCGCCGCCACAGACGGCCTGTGCACCAGTGAAGAAAAGCGCGCGCTCTCGGCACATCTGGCCGAATGCCCCGGCTGCCGGGGCTATTACGGAGCTATGAGCGCCATTCACCACGGTTTGGCGGTGATGAAACACGAGGTGCCCGGCGACATGGCCTCCTATATTATTCACCGTATTCAACAGGAGAGTGGCCCCGATGATTTCTCCGCCAACAGCGGCAAACAGAAAAAACGCTGGCATTTCCGTCCGGCCATCGGCCGCTTCACCATTATAGGGCTTTGCCTTGCGCTGGTACTGCTGGCGTATTCCGGCGGCATCCTGGAGCGCGGCCAGGCCCAGCTTCCCCCACCGCAGCAGAATCAGGATCAGACGCTCCCACAGCAGGCCAATGAGAATGAAACAACTGCCCTGCAGCAGCCGGACAGCACGCCGGAAGATCTCCCCCCGGCACAGCCCCCCGTTCAACCGCCGGAAACATCCTCAGACAACGACGAAACAGCAGAGCCGCCCAGCGGAGAGAGTACAGCTCCGGAAGACGGCAGCAGCTCCATTGTCCCGGGCGGCGGCATCAGCGATACGCTGGTTCCCGCCGGAGAAACCTATCGCGCCGTATATACCACGGATGCCTCTGCCGTCAGCATCCTTGCCCAATACAGCACCGTCACGTTCACCGCTGCACTGGCGGATGGCGTTCAGGCAGTATATTACGTCGTCCCGGCCGAGTCGGCAGAAAGCGTCTGCGCTGCGCTTTCGGAAGCCGGCATTTCCTGCAGCGCCTACACAGAAGATCCTTCCGTTCTCAGCAGTGCATCGGAAGCGCTCCTGTATATCCTTCTGGACTAAGCCTGTATCCCAAAGAAGCACCCCGGCTTTCTTTCATGAAAGAAAGCCGGGGTGCTTCTTTTCGGAAGGGGGAACGCAGGATGTTATTTCCCCATCGCCCGATACTCTTCAAAGGTATCCACAATCTTTTTCTCCGGCGGCGCTGTCAACAGCGACACCACCACCAGCACGACGCAGTTGAGCAGGAAAGCAGGCAGCAGTTCATAAAGATCAAACGCACCGCCCAAAGGCCGCACCAGGAACTTCCAGACAAACACCAGAACGCCACCGGAAATCATGCCGCAAAGCGCGCCCCATTTATTGGCCCGCTTCCAGAACAGCGCAAAGAGCACTACCGGACCGAAGGCCGCGCCGAAACCCGCCCAGGCAAAAGAAACGATCTTAAAGACCGAGCTGTCGGGATCCCGTGCCAAGATAATCGCGATCGCCGCAATGACCAGCAGCGTCGAGCGGGCGATCAGCATGGACTGCTTTTCCGTCATCTTCACCTTGAACACGCCCCACATCAGATCTTTGGAAACACTGGAGGACGCCGCCAGCAGCTGGGAATCCGCCGTGGACATGGTAGCAGCCAGAATCCCTGCCAGCGTGACGCCCGCAGCCAGCGCCAGCAGCACGCCGTGCTCTGCCATTAAGCTGGAGATCTGCACGATCACTGTTTCAGAAGCGGAGCCTTCCAGCACAGGCAGGGCGCCGACATTGGTCATCCCCAAGCCCACCATGCCAATTAAAACGGCGATAAACATGGAAATCACAACCCAAACCGTGGCTACACGGCGGGAAGTGGTCAATTTTTGCTCATTTTCAATCGCCATAAACCGCAGAAGAATATGAGGCATACCAAAATAACCAAGGCCCCAAGCCAGCGTGGAGACAATTGTCAGCGGCCCATATGGCACCGCCGCATTCGAAGCAGCGTCATAACTGGCGTTCATGGCGAGGTAGCCCGGCAGCGTCTGGGCATTCTGCACCACTGCGTCCAGCCCGCCAGCCACGTTCACGCCGAAGCACAGCACCACTACCAACGCAATTGTCATTACGCAGCTTTGGATCAGGTCGGTGGTGCTGGCTGCCAGGAATCCGCCCAGGGCGGTGTAGCCCACAATGACCACCGCACTGATAATCATGGCCAGCATATAATCCATACCGAACAGATTGGAAAACAGTTTGCCGCACGCGGCAAAACCCGATGCAGTGTACGGCACGAAAAACACGATGATCACCAACGCCGCAAAAGCGCGCAGCAAATTTTTGTCATCACCAAAGCGCTTGGAGAAAAACTCCGGCGCAGTAATGGAGTCCGTCAGCGCGCTGTAACGCCGGATGCGCTTGGCCACGATAAGCCAGTTGAGGTATGTACCCACGGCCAGGCCGATTACCGTCCAACCCACATCGCAGATGCCCGTCAGATAAGCCAGGCCCGGCAGACCCATCAGCAGATAGCTGGACATGTCCGAGGCCTCAGCGCTCATGGCTGTGACCAGCGGGCCGAGTTTTCGGCCACCCAAATAAAAGTCGTCGGCGTTGTTGTTTTTCTTTGCAAAACGCACGCCGATGTACAGCATCAGTACCAGATAGACCACAATGGCAATCAAAATACAGATGGTTGCACTTGTCATAGTTCCTTTTCTCTCCCTTCTGCACCAAAAAACGGTGCGGTGCAAAAAAATCTGATATAGTATACCATAATCTGGCGGCATAATCAAATCTTAAGAACCAAAACAGGCAAAAGAAGGTAGATTTTTTGCAGACGCTGTGATAGAATAGGCACGACAGGTTTCCACACCCTGTCCAAGCGCCCCTCCGGCCGCCTGTACGCAGGCCGGCACCGGCGTTCGTTCGAGCCGCTCCTGTTTCCCAAAAGGAGCGGCCCGTTCTCTAAACAAAAAATGGAAGGAACATCGAAAACATGAAACATTACTCTGTCCGCCAGCTGACGCTGGCCGCCGTCATCGGCGCACTCTATGCAGTCCTGACCCTCACCGCTTCGGTCTTTGGTATCACCTACGGCCCGGTCCAGTGCCGGGTATCCGAAGCGCTGTGCGTGCTCCCATTCTTTTTTCCGGAAGCCAAGTGGGGGCTTTTTGTTGGGTGCCTGATCGCAAACCTGCTGAGTCCTTACGGCGCGCCGGATATCATCTGCGGATCCCTGGCTACGCTGCTGGCCGCCTGCATCACTGCAAAGCTCCCCGCAAAATGGAAATGGTTTGCACCGCTTCCGCCTGTACTTTCCAATGCTTTGATGATTGGCGCTCTCCTGGGGTGGTATAGTGCAGGTTTCGGCCCTGCATTCCCTGCAGCATTCGCGTTCAACGCGCTGACGGTGGGGTTGGGCGAACTGATCGCCTGCTACGTATTCGGCGGCGTACTGCTGATCGGGCTGCCAAAAATCCACTTCTTCCGCCAAATGCTTCCGGCAGACAAGGTATAACCGCCGCGCAGTGCGCGGCCTGATTTTAATGAACAAAGGTGAGGTTTGAAGCTCATGAAAGTAAGAAAAGCCGTGATCCCCGCCGCGGGCCTCGGCACCCGCATGCTCCCGGTGACCAAAACCGTTCCCAAGGAGATGCTGCCCATGGTGGACCGCCCTGTGATGCAGTACATCGTGGAAGAAGCCGTATCCGCCGGCATTGAAGATATCCTGATTATCACCAATCGCGGCAAGGACGTGATGGAAGATTATTTTGATTACGCCCCTGAACTGGAAGATAAGCTGCGCCGGGCCGGAAAAGACGATCTGATCGAACTGGTTCACAAGCCCGCTAACCTTGCCAACATCTTTTTTGTGCGCCAGAAGCAGACTCTTGGCCTGGGCCACGCTATCTATCAAGCCCGCAGATTCGTGGGCAACGAACCTTTCGCCGTACTGCTGGGCGATGATATCATCCGTGCCAAAGACCCTGTGATCGGCCAGCTGATTCGGGCTGCGGAAAAATATGAGGCTTCCGCTATCGGCGTACAGCAGGTCAGCGACGAAGCCATCAGCCGCTATTCCTCCGTAGCCGTGTCAGAGCTGGAAGAGCGGGTGTTTTCCGTGTCGGATCTGAATGAGAAGCCTTCTCCGGAGGAAAAATTTTCCAATTATGCCATTTTGGGCCGTTATGTTCTGACACCCGAAATCTTCGATATTTTGGAAACCCAGGCCCCCGGTTACGGCGGGGAGATCCAACTGACCGACGGCCTTGAGACCCTGTGCCATCAGGAGCGCATGGTCGCTGTGGACTTTGAAGGCCGCCGGTATGATACCGGAAACCTCTGCGGCTTCCTGGAAGCTACGCTGGAAATTGCCCTGGATCATCCCGAAACCGGCGATTGGCTGCGCCGGTATATGAAAGAAAAAGCATTGCAGTTTTAAATGCACCCGCTTCCGCCATTTCAGCGGAAGCGGGGTATTTTACAACATGGCCTCCAAACGATAAAGCCGGGAAAGCAGATTTGCTTTCCCGGCTTTGCGCTTTTCTCATGATTCTTCCGCGCAGTGGGCACAAGATGCTTCCTTGAACAGCGCCGGATCGTAAGCGATTCCGTTTTTATCATAATAATCTTTTACCGCAGCCTTGACAGCCTCCTCCGCCAGCACCGAACAGTGGAGTTTATAGGCCGGCAGGCCGTCCAGCGCCTCTACCACAGCTTTATTGGACAACTGCAGCGCCTCCTCCACTGGCTTACCTTTAATCATCTCCGTGGCGATGGAACTGGTGGCAATGGCACTGCCGCAGCCAAAGGTCTCAAATTTGACATCACAGATAATACCGTCGTCAATTTTCAAATACATTTTCATAATATCGCCGCACTTGGCATTGCCTACTTCGCCCACGCCGTCGGCGTTTTCGATCTCGCCCACGTTGCGGGGATTGCGAAAATGATCCATAACTTTTTCACTGTATAACATAGTTTCTCGCTCCTTTTTCCAATTCTCTCCACACGGGAGACATCTTTCTCAAATAGGCCACCACGTCTTTCACCTCGCGGATGATCGTATCCATTTCTTCCATGGTGTTTTCCTTGCCCAAACTCAGACGCAGAGATCCGTGCGCCACTTCATGCGGCCGGCCGATAGCCAACAGCACATGGCTGGGATCCAGAAAGCCGGAAGTGCAGGCCGATCCGGAGGATGCGCAAATACCCCTGTCGTCCAGCAAAAGAAGCAGCGACTCACCCTCAATACCTTCAAAACAGAAATTGACATTGCCCGGCAGGCGATGGTCACAGCTGCCGTTCAGGGCACTGTGAGGAATTTGGGAGATCCCCGCGATCAGATGATCGCGCAAAGTGCTCATATGGGCCGCATCGCCGTCCATGTGGGCGCAGGACTCTTCCAGTGCCGCCGCCATCCCCACAATAGCAGGCAGATTTTCTGTACCGGCACGCTTGCCGCGCTCCTGGGCGCCGCCTTCAATCAGGGAGCGCAGCGGCAGCCCCTGGCGCACATACAGCGCACCCACGCCCCGCGGACCGCAAAACTTGTGGCCAGACAGGGACAGCATGTCAATCTGATCCGCCTGCACATCTACCGGAACATGCCCCACAGCCTGTACGGCATCCGTGTGGAAGAGCACTTTCTTTTCCCGGCACAGCGCGCCGATCTCACAAATCGGCTGAAGGGTGCCGATTTCATTATTGGCATACATAATGGTCACCAGTGCTGTATCTTCCCGCAGCGCAGCGGCCACATCCGACACTTTGACAATCCCTTCTTCCCCAACAGGCAGCAACGTGATCTCAAAGCCCTCCTCCTTCAACCGTTCCAGCGTATGGAGCACCGCATGGTGCTCGATGGCCGAAGAGATGATGTGTTTCTTGCCCCTGCGCGCGCCCCAGTAGGCCGCGCTGCGGATTGCCTGGTTGTCGGCCTCACTGCCGCCGGAGGTAAAATAGATTTCCCGCGCGGCGGCGCCAATGCATCCGGCGATGCGTTCCCGGGCACTTTGCAGCAGTTCGTTGGCTTCCTGCCCCAGCGTATATAAGCTGGAGGGATTGCCCCAGTGTTCTTCCATGCAGGCAATCATGGCCTCTTTTGCCGCACGGCTGGTCTTTGTGGTGGCAGCGTGATCTGCATATATCATGGTTCTTTCACTCCTGTAAAGTCGCATGCTTGTGCGCACGTGTAATTTAACTGAAATTTTATTACCTATATCTTTTATAGGAATATTACCATATTCAACCTATAAAGTCAATAGGTTTATTAAATTTTGGAAAGCGGGGCATGCCGCCCCGCTCATTGCCGCTCCAGCGCCTGCCTTAAACCTGCTGCGAACCGTCCTCGGTCTGCCGCAGGAGCTGGGCCAGAGTGATACCGGAAAAATAGTCCCGGATGGTGCGTTCCAGCCCTTTCCAAATCGGGAGCGTCAGGCACTGGTCCGCCCGGGCACAGTGAGTACGGTCCGCCTCCAGACATGCCACAGGGGCCAGCGATCCCTCCGCAGCCTCTAAAATGTCCCAAACCGTGCATTCCCCGGCCGGCCTGGCCAAGCGGTAACCGCCGCCTTTTCCTCGCAGCCCGATCACCAATCCTGCCTTCACCAGACTTTTTATGATGGCCTCCATATACTTTTCAGAAATTTCTTGTTTGCGCGCCACATCTCTCAGAGGTACCAAATCCTCTCCCTCCGCCGCAGCCAGTTCTGTCATGATACGCAGCGCATAGCGCCCTTTGGTCGAGATCATCATACGCAAGATCCCTCCTTGCAGTTGGTAAACCTATTATACTTTAGGGTTTATTGCTTTGCAAGGGCATCGCGTTTCTTTCTGTATTCTTTTCTTATTGTGCTTTCTTTCCGGGTGCTTTATACTGAACCAGAGATGAAAGAACAGGCACGCCGCACCGCCGACAGCAAACGGCGCCAATCAAACCGGAAAAAGCTGCCTGTCAACCGGCGGTTGACAAAAAGACAAGCCCCGGTTGGTGGCTTTTACTATCCCTTTTGGCTATACTGAATCCCGAAAGGAGGGCGAACCACATGACCGTTGGAGAACGCATCGCCCAGCTGCGCAAGGAACACACACTTTCACAGGAAGAACTGGGTGAGCAGCTCAACGTATCCCGCCAGGCAATCTACAAATGGGAACGCAATGCCTCCCTGCCGGAAATCGAAAAACTGATTGCCTTGAGCAAACTCTTCGGCGTTTCGGTGGGATATCTTCTGGGTGTGGAGGAACAGCACGCCCAGTCCGATCCTGCAACCGCACCCGGCGAATTGAGCGAACAGCAGACGAAACTGGCGGAAGAAATTGCTTCGCGCTACATTGCCGCCCTGCCCCAAACAGCGAAAAGGAAAAAATGGCCCTATGTCGCAGCCGCTACGGCCGCCGTCGCAGTGCTGCTGGCATTGAGCACCCTGAACGGGAAGTTGAACCGGCTGGATCAGCAGTATCAGAATCTGCAAAACAGCATCGTCAACATTCAGGATACCGTATCCAACCAGATCGGCGGCATTTCCAACCGCGTGGAAGAAGTATTGAAGAGCCAGAATACTTTAACCGCCGACTACAGCACCGAATTGCTCCGCGCCGATCCGGCGGCAGGCACCGTGACCTTCGCCCTGCGGGCCGTGCCAAAAACCTATGTGGACGGCATGCAGGCCGTATTCAGTGCAGATACCGGCACAAGCACCTCCGCCGAAACGACCGATACCACCCCCTCCGGCCAGGAATTTTCCGCAGAACTGACCTGCCCTCTGACCGATGATATCCGCCTCAACGTCACCTTTCTCAGCGGTGACAAAAAGGAAACGCAGCTTCTGATGCAGTATGACAGCCTCTACAGCGGTTCCTTTCCCTCTGTTTCCGTAGAGGACTATAACCTGATGTATCACAAGGTGAGCAACGACGGGCTCCTGACGCTGCAGGGGCAGTTTTTTACAGCCGACGACAGCCATTTAGCCGCTCCGATCATAAACGAGGCGCTTCCGCCAGCCGAGATCGTTTCACTCCGGGTGGGGCTGTTTCTCAATCAGCGCCTGCTGGCCTGGGCAGAACCCAGCGCCCAGCCCGACAGCTTCCATGGCGATTACCCCGGAACCTTCTACTACCTGCCCATGCTGGAGGTCACGCTGCACCCGGGCGACCTGCTCTGCCCCGCCGCCGTCATTGAGGACAGCTGCGGCCGCACGAGCGTTGTGCCTGGTTCCTGGTTCTGGTGGGATCAATCCAGCGGAGAACTGACCTGGGCGGATTACGAAGCGGTTAACGCTGCAGATCAATCTGCAGAAAACTGGCAATTTTAACGCTCATAAAAAAAGCGGACTGCAGTGCAGTCCGCTTTTTTCTTTTTCCTCTTCACAGCCGATCTGCCCCAATGGTATACAGCAGCGGTTCGAAGTCCACACCTTCCCGCATAGGCGTTCCCTGCGGGAAGGTGCGCTCAGCGCAGTCCCGGACAAATTTTGCCGCCAGCGCCGCAGCCTCGGTCAGCTTCCGGCCCCGCACCAGCGCTCCGGTGAGCACGCTGGAAAATACATCCCCGGTGCCGTGGTATTCTCCAGGGATACGATCTGTCAGGGCAAACTCCACCTGTCCGGTTCCCCGGTCAAATATCGCCGCGCCCAAAGTATCTGCCCCATCGCTGACGCCGGTAAGCACTACGCTCCGCGCGCCGCCGCCGGACAAGGCGCGGCACAGTTCTGCATATCCCGCTTTGTCCCGGGGCAGGGTTTCATAATCCTCCCCCAGCAAAAAAGCTGCTTCGGTCAAATTCGGCGTAATCACATCCGCTTTTTCCGTCAGGCGGCACGTGGCCTCGCACATTTCGTCGGTATACGTCACATAACGCACACCGTTGTCACCCATCACTGGGTCCACAACGGCCAGAGCATTATCCTTGCGAAAACGACGGATGAAATCCTCCACCACGCCGATCTGCTCAGTGCAGCCAAGAAAACCGCTGTATACGGCATCAAAACGCAACCCCAGCGTCTGCCAGTGATCCATGGTCTTTTTCATTTCTTCCGTCAGATCGAGGAAAGTAAAATCAGGAAAGGCCGTATGGGTGGAAAGATAGGCCGTGGGCAGCACGGCGCACTGCACCCCCATCACCGACAGGATCGGCAGGGCCACGGTCAGCGAACAGCGCCCAAAGCCGGAAATATCATGGATTGCGGCCACCTTCGGCGTTGCCGTCATCCAAAACCGCCCCCTTTTGCTTCGCTGCAGCGAAACACAAATTTTCGTATAGCATACCACAGCGCGCTGCGGCGCGCAAGGAAAGAATTCCCGGTGCCGCATTGCCGCAGCACCACAGCACCACCAGCAAAAGGACACGCCGCAGCGCCCTCCCGCCGCACAACGTGTCCCTCACGATTCTTGATCTTTCACATATTTCATAATATCGCCTACTTCACAATCTAAAATCCGGCAGAACATATCTATGGTATGAGTGCTGCCGCTTTCGGGGCGAAAGCATTCGCAAGGCATTGGCTAACAGATCATTTTCAATCATAACCATTCGATCCAGTGCATAAAATGCCTGACATTCGATGCACATGATGTAATCGAAGCAGGATGGTTCTATATGCAGACCTGGTGATACATCTGAAAACAGGATCTCCCGTTTTTGCTGTCGCTCCTTTTTACGATACCAATCTCTGGCTCGATTTTTTAATACTGTTTTGCAAAAGCTGTCAAACTTACCCTCGATCCGATTGATGTCCGCTCTGGAACATCGCACAATCTCACCCCCTCCCGCACGATCCCATCGCCGGAGATGGGTTCTTTCTTGTTCAGATACTAACTAATGCGTTCCCTCGAAACAGCGTTGCCACATTTACGAAAATTTTTAATATGCTTGTTGTCAGTAAAATAGCAGGATAGCTTATTAACCGCCCTGCCCCCTGCAATAACACCGAACTCTGCTGTTTTATGATACAGAGATTCGCATATCGGATAAAGACAGGCTCCCGTGCAATTTTTATCACACGGGAGCCTCTTTCAAATCAGATGGGTATTAGGCTATCCTGCTCCTGTTGTCAATACAGGAAACTTACAACTTGTCTATGAAGCGGGCTGTTGTACCTAGACTAAGCATTTTCAATTTACTGATACTGGTTCCAGTCCAGATTCGCGGTCAATTAACTCCACCACTCATGGTCTCCATCTTCATTTCGCTCAAATGGATAGCCATTGCAACCTTCCGAACAGTAAGGTAATACCATAACCCACATTGTCTGGAATGTTTTCATGTCAGGGAGCGAATCCTGTTCAACTTTCCAGCAGTCGGCCTAGCACAGGGTTGATCATCGCTATGTAATTGTAGCATTGGGGCGAAACGTGCCATCCGTATAGCCATTGACCCAGCCCCGCGCGGCAGCACGTTCAATGAATTTCTCTGCTCAATGTCCATGAATATTGGAGAAGCTATCATGGCTTTCCACGTTAGGCCGTTCAAATCCGGCCCAGATCATTGCAAATTCAGCACAAGCGATAGGCGTATTGGAATCAAAGCCCTCTGTAGAACGACCTTTGATAATTTCCAATCTTGCAATTGTGGAATAGCCATATTGCACCACATGGCCTCGATTACATCGCTAAATGTGTTCGTGCTGCTTTCGTTGACTGTCTGCACATCTTTGCCCAACAATCAATAGACAATCAATTAAAGCGATTTCTGAAACCGCTGTGTCGTTGTCTGGGTATTCCTTATCCAGCATGGACGCCACCGCATATACCGAACATATGATACACCAATCCAATATCTACATTAAATAAACAAAATTTCTTAACAAGTTTTTCATACAATCAAACGATTTATACAGATTAAAATCTACGAAAGAAGCCCACACAGGACGGCCTGGATCAGCGCCTATTCCTATGCGGGCTTACTTTTTCTTCTTCTGGAGCGAGCATTCTTCGCAGGTAAATCAAAGAAATGGATTCTAATTCATTTGGAAGTACTTAGCCCAACTCCAGCCGTGTATCCGTCAGATGATACCATCTTATACCGTCTTTTTCGTAAGGCTGGAACTCGCCAGTGACAGTGATCTCCGCACCAAGCGCGGGATAGTCCTCCGGATAAACACTATTCGCTTCCAGAATAAACTCCATGCCTTCCGCACAGCAAGCAGTGGCATCTGAAACGATACAGGCGTAAGCTACCGGATCAGGTTGCATCACGTTGTCGACAACCATCTGATAGGCTGCAAATTCACCGCTCATCTTTACGGTTTTACCAATATAATGCTCCGGATCATAATAGAGCATATTATAGAGCTCAGAGTAAACCACTGTATTGCTTATCACCGTCAGGTCTACATCCACATCGCTGTCAGTGCCCTGCGTCGGCTCGATTTTCTCCGTAGGTTGCGCCGCGTGATTCGAGGCGGCCGCACTATCTGTTTCCGCCAGCCCAGCATCGGAAATAGCAGCTTCATCCTCAGCGTTGGTGTGAGAAGGGATTCCGCAGGCGCAAAGGGCGGCTGCGATCCATAGGGACAGCATCCAGCAAAGGATTTTCTTCATACTTTCCCCCCTAACCGTAAACGGCCGATAATTGAAAAGAGAAGAAACGCCGCCATATCAACCGTTACAATCGTTGAACCTACCGGTGTTCCCGCCAGCACAGCAGTGAAGATTCCCAAAGCTGCACAGCAAACCGACAGCAGCACCGCACAGATGGTGACTGTGCGAAAGCTCTGATAGACTCTCATGGCAGACAATGCCGGAAAAATTACAAGCGCGGAAATCAATAGTGAACCCACCAGATTCATTGCCAATACAATGACAACAGCAATCATAACAGCAATCAACAGATTATAGAATTTCACCTTTATTCCCACAGCTTTTGCAAAATTCTCGTCAAACGTTACCGCAAAAATCTTGTTGTAGAACAATATGAACGTGAGTAAAACCAAGGCAGAAAGCGCCACGCATAGTCCAACCTCTGTTTCTGTCAACGTTAAGATAGAGGTGGAGCCAAACAGCGTGCTACACACATCGCCGGAAAGATTAGAGGATGTGGAGAACAGATTCATCAGCAGATATCCGATCGCCAGCGCCCCTACTGAAATCATCGCGATTGCGGCGTCACCTTTGATTTTTGCATGCTGTCCTGTGCGAAGCAGTAGAATCGCGCAAACGACGGTAATCCCCAGTATCAGCGGCATATCGTTGTGCAATCCCAGCACAGCGGCCACAGCCATAGCCCCAAACGCTACATGGGACAGACCATCCCCAATAAAGGAAAATCGTTTTAGTACCAGTGTCACCCCCAAAAGCGAAGCACATAAGGCGATCAATACACCTACCACCAATGCATAGCGCACAAACGGATACGCCCAGTACAAAGCTATCTTTTCCGCAGCAGACATCACTGCACCTCACCTTCCTTCCTCCATATCGGAGGGAACTCAGCCTGATACGCTGCTTTTGTTCCGAAAAACGTGGTCTCCCCAATATGCAGAATATGGCTGGCATACTGCAATGCCGCTGAAATATCATGCGAGATCATCACAACAGTGATTCCGTCCCGGTCATTGAGTTTTTGAACAATAGAATACATTTCTGCTGCGGCTGTGGGATCAAGGCCGGAAACAGGCTCGTCTAAAAGTAGTATTTTCCGTGCGGCGCACAACGCGCGTGCCAGCAGCACCCGTTGCTGCTGCCCACCGGAAAGTGTTCGATAGCAGCGTTTCGACAGCAGGGAAATCTGCATTTTCTCCATGGATTCCAACGCAAGCTGCTTCTCTCTTCTGGTATAAAAAGGCCGGCCTTCGCATCGCCCCTGGCAGCCAGAGAGCACAATTTCTCTCACGGATGCCGGAAAATCCGTTTGGACGGCTGTCTGCTGCGGAAGGTAGCTGATTTCCTTCCTCTGCAACCCATCACCCATTATCACACTACCGCTGACAGGAGGCTGAAGTCCAAGAATCGTTTTCATCAAAGTGCTTTTACCAGAACCGTTTGCTCCAACAATACAGAGATAATCGCCCGCAGCAACCTCAAAATTAAGATCTTTCAGGACCGCTTTCCCATCGTAGCCAACACAAAGCTCCTCACACATGAGCTGTGCCATGTGATCACCCCCTTAGCCCAACGCTTCCTTCAGCACGCCAAGGTTTTGTTCCATCACCGAAAGATAGGTGATCCCATTTTTTAGATCATCGGCAGCAATGCTCTGCATAGAATCCATAGTCAAAATCATCTGGTCTTTTCCATCCGTATTCTGCACCACAGTATCTGCAATCTTATGCTGCCTGCCTTCAATGGTCAACACGCAGGGAAGATTCAGCTCATTCACCTTTCCCGAAAGAAAGGATACTGTTTCAAAGCTCGCTTCGCTTTCTGCTGAACAGCCAGAAAAGGCAGCATAATAATTCAGCCCATAATCATCGACCAGGTAACGGAATGGGAAGCGATCCCCAAACAAAATTGTTTTTCGTGCCGCACCATCCACAGCCGTCTGATACGCAGTATCCAGCGCGGAAAGCTTTTCTACATAAGCCGTGGTATTGGCAGCATATTCATCTTTGTGATCGGGATCCAACGCTTGCAGCGCGTTAGAAATCGCACCGCAAAGCACCTTGGCATTCTTCACTGACAGCCAAACATGTTCGTCCATTTCTTCCTCATGTCCATGCTCCATCATATGTTCGCAAATTTCTTCGCCCGTTAGGTCAACCGGGAAAAAGGTTGGCCAAGAACGCTCCGGATCAACAATTGCGTCAAAGCTTTCGTCGCTCATTCTAAGATGAAAATGCTCTGCTACGGCAGATTCGATCATATGGTCATTGAACTCGATATATGTCGGCGCCGCAGACGTTGCATCCGTTTTCTCAAAACGGTACATCGCAGCTTTGGTTCCACTTGACCAGTTCTGGATAGCATATCCGACATATCGGTAGTCAGATGTAGCACTTGTGCCATCCTCATAGGTAAAGGTAATGTGGTTATCCTGGATCGTCACATCCACCAGATCAGTTTTATAGCCGGTTTGGTAGTATGCTTTATATTCCTCGGCAGACATTTCACCAGAGTCCGCCATCGCGGCAAATGCCTTGTCCAGCGTTCCATCAAGCGCGAACGGGTAAGCCGACTGCCAGCTGCCCGCCCAGTCGGAAAGACTTCTGTCCTGTACCTGATTATCTTCGAACGTAGAAACTTCTTTGCTATGGTCATGTTCCGCTTCCTGCATCCCCTCAACCATTTCTTCGGGCTTGACACCATCTCCAAGGATATCCAGCAGATTGATGACTTTCATATTTTTGTTAGTAGTCTCTTTCAACGCATCCTCAACCCAGTCATCCGATTCGCCGCCCACATATATAAAAAGATCGCAATCCGCAATTTTAAGTATGTCATCTGCGGTGGGTTGGTAGCTATGAAGATCGACGCCATTATCTAGAAGCATCGTCACATTAGCATTTTCTGCGTTGTCCCCCAAGATCTCACGTACCCAATCATATTCAGGAAAGATTGTTGTAACGATATTTAGTTTGTCAGCCTGATCTTCACTGCTTTTTGCAGCATTTTCGCGGCCGCAGGCAGTGAATAGACCAACCATCATCGTCAGGGCAAGAAACAGCCTAAAATACTTTTTCATAGGGTAAATAAACCTCCGAATTTCAAAAAATAGATACAACTGTACAAAGGCGGCGGCGCACTGCCCCAAACGGGCAGACTCCTCCTTTAATCGTGTTCTATTCAATTCGAAAGCTTCACCTTGAGCGAAACCAATGTAAAGGTGCAAACAAATTCCGAACAGAGCAAAATGACCCTATGCATGATTCTGGTAACCGCCAATGGGATCACCGCAGCAGCGCTTGCCATTCCAAAGCTTTTAAGCAAATGTTCACAAGCAGTAATATGATGGCAGACGGCACAGTCCTTACCAGTGCAATCATGGTTGGACTGAACCGCAATATAAACAACCGAGGACAGCATAACAAATGCCAGCACAGCGGCCAGCACTCCAGTCAGCCAGCGCTTTTTCTGTATCATGCCACCCTTACCTCACTTTTGTATTTGATCGGTCTCTACCCACATCATATCTCCTCTGATGATCCAACGTTCTTCCGCTCCCCATCCTTTTCCTCCACATGCGCCTTCAGCGTTTTCCCTGGACGGAATACGATCCTTCTCCGGAACGAACCACGCAGTTTTGGTCTGAGATAAAAGCTTCCAAATCCCGATATCTTAACGGATACCCCAGAACTAATCTCTTCCATCAATATATCAAACAGTGCGTTTGTCAAACGCTTTGCCTCTACCTGTGTAATATTCATACGGCGTGCTAATACAAGGCCCAGTTCTTTCTTATTCATGCTTCTACTCCCCTCTTTTATGACCTATTTTATTATTTAGTCATATACGGAACAAAAAAATAAAACGCGATAACTTATAACTACTTTAATAATATAGTAATTATATTACAGCGCAACTCAAATGTCCAGATAAAAATGACTTAATATCATAAATAGTTATCAAAAGAAAGCGATCTTTGGCCACCTATGCGCGCGATAAACCGGATTCATCTAAACTGTCAATTTTGTCTATTTTATAAGAATAAAACAGTTCACATTCTCAAGTATATCTATTATAATAAAAGCGACACCAGCTCGGAGGAATCGATATGCCAAAAATATTTTCAGATATCGAAAAAGATACACAACGAAATACATTATTCGAAAAAGGATTGCAAATGATTGTTGAGCGAAGCTATAAGAATGTAACCGTAGATGATCTGGTGAATTTGATTGGTTCATCTAAGGGATATTTTTATCGTCTGTTTGAGTCGAAAGAAGATTTCTTTTTGCAGGCAATCAGTTGGCAGATGACAAAGAACTTGGAAGTCCTTTCTGAGGCACATAAAGATGGTTCTTCACTTGAAGAACTCAGCCAGCTTTATAAAAAACTTTTTTTACAAGCCAGTACAACGAACTATATGGATTTATTTTATATCTACTCTAAAGTAAGTGAAGAACAGTGGAAACGGTTTCGTGATTTTGAAGAAGCACACTATATTAAGGTGGTTAAACTTCTTGGGAAAGATCCAGCCGTCTGTAATCCCAAAGTCCTCAGTAACCTGTCCACTATGATCTATCTCTCTTACGGAATGACACAATACGCGCCTTATTTGTTTGAGGAAAAGAATGACGCTGTTCTAGATATTCTGCTTGCCACCATGCACCGCTATGTAATTGAACATTGAGTCAGTCTATACTGTCATACTATAATATAAAACAGCTCCATGCCAATCATGGCACGGAGCTGTTTTATCACTTAAAATGGATACGCCTTCAAAGCAGCCTTGAATTTCCCTCATCTGCATCTTAGGATATGCTTCATTCAAAGGGACATGTTCCTACTTTTCCAGAACCTATCACATATTCCGAAGTAGTGATTACAATGGTATCACATCTTTGCAGATTTTGGTTTCCAATACAGTAAGTGCAGGAAGCCATTCTTGCCAGCCCCTTATCAGTACAAACAATTCTATTACTTCAATTTGATCCACCGCTCATGAACCCCATCTGCCTTCCGCTCAAATGTATGACCATTGGTGGCCTCCTGGATGGTCAGATAATACCATGCACTGGGGTCTGCATTGTCCGGCCAAGTCTTCATACCGGGAAGCAGATCCTTTTCGCTCTCCGGCAGCCGGCCCAAAACACGGTTAATCATTGCCATCGCTTCTGCACGGGTGATTGTGGCATTAGGGCAGAACGTGCCATCCATATAGCCATTGACCCAGCCCAGTGCAGCGGCACGCTCAACGAATTTCTCCGCCCAATGCCCATGGATGTCGGAGAAGCTTTCAGTGCTTTCTACCTTGGAATGGTCAAAGCGAGCACATATTGTTGCAAATTCAGCACGAGTGATTGGCGCATTGGGGTCAAAGATCTCTGTGGAGCGCCCCTTCACAATGTCCAATCTGGCAATTGTTGAAACTGCGGTATTAAACCACATACCATCAGTTACATCCGAGAAAGCGTTGCTATCGTTTTCATTTGCTGCGCGTACATCTTCGTCTAGCAACCGATAGAAAATCATCGCTACTTCTGCCCGCGTAATCTTAGCGTTTGGACGGACTGTACCATCCGTATACCCGGCCACATAGGCAAAATGGTCATCCCCATTGAGCATATCTGGGATATGGAGTGCAGGGGCATTCTTTTCCCAGCCCGCATAGACGGTTTTATTCCCGGTCATCTTAATGCGACTGATCTCATCTGTGAGTTTCTTGTCTGCGTACCAGCCGGTAAAGAGATAGCCTTCGCGTACGGGCGTTTTATTGAGCTTCACCGTAGTACCAGAATCATACCACTCAGCTTTATATTCTGTGCCGCCATTGGACACATAGGTGAGGGTATAACGTGTGCTCCCACTGTGGCCATCATGTCCTCCGTGGCCACTGTCTCTGCGGAACGAGTAGTTATAAAATAAGTTGCCAGTCACGGCATCCGCAGTGGTATCAGGCTGCTGGTCCCAGGTACCGCCGGTATAACCGCTGTTGGCTTTCATACCGGTGGGAATGCTGGCGGCATCCAGCGTACCCTTACCATCATGCAGAAGAATGAGGATCTGCTTATCTGCCGTAGAGCCGTCTGCCCAAGTACCGTTCGTGATTCGGAACGTGATCGTTGCGGTCTCTTCCAGCACGTCTGCTGTCCCATTGCCGTTTTCATCATAGCCCCACAGCGCATATACCGTCTCATCCTGATCGGAGATGGTAACCGCAGTCAACAAATGCGAGGGATCAAAAGAGACTGCGCCTCTTTCATAAATGGCAGTATCCTGTTCCGCAGTCCAGCCGATCCATACAACAGCTTTTCCATCGACTGAAGCATGGGTCGGTTTGGTGGTGCTTAACGGATAGGTGTCCGGAAGCAGCCCGGATTGGGCGGCGGGGCCGTCCGCATTTCCGCCATTCGTATCATAAGTCAGCGTGTAGGTTTTTCGGATGTTCAACATAATGTTGGACAGGTTTTTGTCTACGCGGATCGGGCTTTGAACAACTTTACCATTGACCAAAAGCTCATAGGTGTAGCCCTCCGGCAGATTACCTACTGTAAGGGGATAATCCCCCTCAGAGAACTGGGAAGCTGGGGGATCCGCAAAGCGCAGAGTAAGGGGAAAACCCGCAGCACCCACTGTATTGGAGGTAAAAGAGCGTTCGACTGTTCCCAGCGTGGCGGTAATTGGACGGAACATCTCCGGAAGGTTGCATTGGAGCCGACAGGTCCCTCTGCTGGCACGTCGATTCTCTGTCTCTCAATCATGATTCCCATTGTGGGGAAAAATACTTTTGGGGCGGACTCAAAGCGCCATCCACCAACCTCCAGAATATTCCCTGTAATCGTGGCAGATGTGCCGCCCGGCCAGCCAGCGAACACCCAAGTGCCATCGGTTACAGAAACGCTCGTTTTGTCCAAAAGCGGATAGGTAACTGTATCGTTCCGCTTCAGGCCGGTGATCGAAGCCGGAAGCAAATCCCGCACCGCCTGAGGCAGTTCTTTCGGTTGCCCATTCTCGTCCTTGGTCAAACTAACAAACTTGAACATGACTCGATATGTCACCCCAGGTTTGTTTGGTTTAAACGAATAGGTATAGACCACATCGCCTGTGACCGTATCGGGTGAGGTGCTCGGCTGTACGTCCCACACACCGCCGATATAGCCACTGTTGGCCTTCATACCAGTGGGAATGCTAGCGGCATCCAGCGTGCCCTTACCACTGATAAGGGGTACCATGACGTGTTTGTCTGCAGTTGTTCCGTCTGCCCAGGTGCCGTTAGCGATTCGGAAGGTCACCATAGCAGTTGTAGCAACATCCTTTGTCCAA
>QFCE01001700.1_pt1 | contig 46893 bp, 44 predicted proteins | sample 5346091 | NCBI WGS metagenome assembly QFCE01 (sample SAMN09062252, study PRJNA434731) | Human gut metagenome, whole genome shotgun sequencing project. | isolation source: stool timepoint A chromium assembly | host: Homo sapiens | collected 2015 | reverse complement strand
TTTTGTCTTTTCCTTGTCAGCCTTGAGCTCCTCGATCATTTCCTCCGGAATGTCGATACCTGCGACATTGGCGTTCATGTATCTGCACATTCCCACGGATTTCGGAATTACGATGCCAAGCTGAACCGGTTTGCCGAACTGTTTTGCTTTTTCCATAAATTCAATGAATTTTTCCGGCTCATACACAGCCTGTGTCTGGAAATATTCCGCGCCGGCAGCCACCTTGCGCTCCATTTTCGCAAGCTGTACGTCAACAGAATCGCTGCAGGGAGAAACCACTGCGCCCTTTGCAAATTTGGGCGGCTCTCCTACCAGCTCGTTTCCACCCAGGTCAACGCCTGCCTCCAGCTGCTTCACACAATGAAGCAAAGAAACAGAGTCCAGGTCAAAGACCGGTTTTGCCTGCGGATGGTCTCCGAGCTTTGTGTGGTCTCCGGTGAGGATCAGAAGATTCTCGATTCCGAACATAGCCGCACTCAGAAGATCCGATTCCAGCGCAATACGGTTCCTGTCACGGCAGGTCATCTGGAAGATGGGGGTGAGTCCCTCGTCCTTCAGAGCCTTACAGGTTGCCAGTGATCCAAGACGCATGACAGAAGACTGGTTATCCGTTACATTCACTGCCGTGATGCCGCTGAGATAGGTTTTTGCCTCCTCCAGCATGTGCTCGATATGAAATCCTTTCGGCGGTCCTACTTCCGCTGTAACTACAAATTCACCGCGTTCAAATGCTTCTGTAATTTTCATTCTATTCTACTCCTACTCCTTATAGATTTCATGAGGTCCGATGCACCGGAGTATGCCCGTTTGGCTTTCTCCGGTCTCTTCGCATACTGCGATTATTTTTCGGACACTTCCTCATCAGTTGCAAAATTGCGTATCTGCGTGGGACATTTCAGGACATCCAGACGTCCAAGCTGCGCAAGGCGTCTGTAAATACGTTCCCAGCCGCACTCCATTTCGCTGTCCACTTCGCATTTTCCGTTTTTGGAACCGCCGCACTGTCCGTTTACCAGACTCTTGGAGCAGGCTGTGATTGGGCAGATCCCGCCGGTCAGGTTCAGATAACACTCGCCGCACTGGTCGCAGTCATACTCCAGCGGCGTAACTCCCTGAAAACCTGGCATCGGATATGTATCGCAGGCCGCGCAGACCTTTTTGTCTTCAAAATACTCTGCAACCGTCTGCACGCCAACGCCGCAGGAAAATACCAGGATCATGTCAGCCGCTTTGATCTCGTCTGCATGCTTCTCAAGACGCAGCTTCAGATTGTCCGGGTTACAGATGTAGTCTGTGGTAAGGATTCCTGTCACTTTCCCTTCCGCAGTCCACTGCGCCTGAAGCTCTTTTGCTTCTTTTTCCGGGAAATGGACCTCCTTGCATCCAAGGCAGTTCAGGATAAAAACCTTGCCTTCCATCAGCGATGCGATAGTTTCTTTTGATTTTAACTGGGTTATCAACATATTACTTCATCCCCCTTACCGCATTTTTTCCGGCTTTTATCTTCGTCACCAGAGGAATCTTGGAGGAACAGATGTACTCGCAGCATCTGCATTCCACACAGTCCATGACATTCTTGTCTTTCATGCCCTGCCAGTTTTCCTCATCCGCATATTTGGAGAAATACAGCGGAGAAAGCTCCATCGGACAGACATCCACACAGCGTCCGCATTTGATACAGGGCTGCTCCTTGGTCTCATCTGTGTCAACGGCAATGATTCCGTTGGAGCCCTTGATAATGGGCGCTGCCATATCTTTCAGTTCAAATCCCATCATGGGGCCGCCGGCTTTGACCATCACGTCTTCACCTGCAATGCCGCCGCAGTAATCCAGAAGCTCCTGAACGCTGGTTCCGATCTTCACAATAAAGTTGCCCGGATTCTGGATCCGCTCGCCGGTCACGGTAACTACACGCTCGATCAGAGGCATACCGGTCTTGAGCACATCGGCGATGGCCTTGGTGGTGCTGATATTGGCAACGACCGCTCCCACATCTGCCGGCAGTCCTCCTCTGGGAACCTGCTTGCCCATGACGCGTTTGATGAGCATCTTCTCCGCGCCCTGGGGATATTTTGTCTTAACCTCTACAACTTCAATGCCGTCAAGCCCTTCGCATTTCTCTTTCAGAAGCGCGATCGCGTCCTGCTTGTTGTCCTCAATGACAATCAGTCCCTTGGGCGCATCCACGGTCTTCATGATCGCCTGAAGCCCGAAGATCACATCGTCCGCATACTCCAGAAGCACCCGGTGGTCTGCGGTCAGCAGCGGCTCACACTCGCAGCCGTTGAGCAGAATGGTATCAATGGGTTTGGGCGGTTTCAGTTTTACTGCAGTTGGGAATCCGGCGCCTCCCATACCTACAATACCGGCTTCGCGAACGATCTCCACGATCTCGTCCGGTGTCAGGCTGTCCAGAGACTTGTTGGGCTTCACCGATTCGTGCAGGGTATTTTTGCCGTCAGACTCGATCACCACAGACAGGCACTGGCCTCTTGTGGGATGAGGACGATCCTCAATGGCAACAACTTTTCCGCTGACACTGGAATGTACCGGGCTGCTGATAAATGCTGCTGCCTCGCCGATCTTCTGACCCACAAGAACATTGTCGCCCACCTGTACGATGGGATTCGCAGGCGCGCCTGCGTGCTGGGACAGCGGAATCACTACGGTCTTCGGATCCGGGAAGCGCTTCAGTGCAAGGTGCTCGCTGAATTCCTTGCGCTCTGAGGGATGTACGCCGCCGTAATATCCATCCAGTCTGTTCTCGCGGATTTCTTTTACATAATCGTTAATGGCCTTAAAGTTCACCTTTGAATAATCCCTGAGCTGTACCGGCTGGTTCAGGAATTCCTCCAGACGTCCCTGTTTTTCCAGACGACGGTAGATTTTTTCCCAGGCGCAGTCCTTGTTTGCGTCCACCTCGCATTTGCCGTTCTTCGCGCCGCCGCACTGGCCGTTGACCAGGCTCTTGGAGCAGTCCACGATCGGACAGATGCCGCCGGTGATATTGAGGTAGCACTGCGCGCAGGCATCACAGCTCTTCCTGGTCAGAGCCATGCCGTGATGTCCGGTATAGTTCAGAGAATTGCTGGCTGCGTATACCGGTTTCTTCACCAGATCTGCAACTGTCTGAATTCCAAGGCCGCAGGAGATCACAATTATATTTTCCGTGCCCTCCGGGATCATATCCAGCAGATCTTTCTGCGTATGATTCTTATTGCAGAGGAAATCAAGTCTCACACTTCCGGTGATATGTTTGCCCCGTTCGGCAGCAAATTTTTCAAACTCGGCGCAATCCGGTTCGTCAACAGTTTCAAATTCCTTGAAACATTTGTTGCAGGCAACAATAAACAGGTTGTCCTTGCCTTCCAGCAGGGCTGCCAGCTCATCGCTGCTTTTTAACTTATACTTCGTATAGTTTTCCAATTGCTCACCTTCCTTATTAAATCATTTTTCTGATTCGCACTTAATACGTGTCTAAGTATAACACATGTTAGCTATATTATCTAGTTCAAACATATATTTGTGCACAAAAATATACATTATGCCCACTCTTCATAGGAGGCCCGCTGGCCGCCAATGTACTTTCTTCTCGTCCGCGCGCACACCAGATGTGCCTCCCCGATACTTTTTGCCGAAATCCGCACGGGAACCGCCACATCCCGAAGGTGCATGCCGATGAGCGTATCACCGATGTCCATTCCCCCGTGGGCTTTGATGTGCTCTACTGCCGCCGGGTGCGCAAAGCCCTCATAGGCAGCCGTGGCAAAAGAGCCTCCGGCCTTTGGCTTGGGAACCACATTGACCTCCTCCCAGCCGTATTTTTCTGCCGCCTCCCGCTCCAGGATCAGCGCCCGGTTCAGATGCTCGCAGCACTGCGCCGCCAGATAAACCTCTGCTTCCTGTGCCGCGCGGTAAATCCCCCGAAACAGCGCCTGGCCCAGCTCCGGGCTTGAAAAACTGCCGATGCGCTCTCCCGCCACCTCGCTGGTGGAGCAGCCCACCACCAGAACCTGGCCTTTTTTAAGTCCAGCCGCGGCAAGCAGCTCCTTCGCCGCCTCATAGGCTTTTGTTTCCATCTCCTCATAATCTGCCTGCAGACGGGCTTCTTCCGTGCAGTAGCCTGTTTTTTTGTCCATGGTGCATCCTCCTTTCACCTGTGCCAAATCGATACACAACCTTCCTCTTAATCCCTACAATACTCTAAAACCCAATGAATATCAATAAACTGCTCAAAAAAAAGACTCCATCCCTTCTATTTGGGAAAGAGTCTTTGTCTTATCTGGCTTACATTAAATATATCTCCTTACCTGTCTCCGCATTCACAAGCATCACATGCCTTTCAGAATTATCATCCGTCAATTCCAGATACCAGACAGGCTCCGCGGTGTACTTCTGTGCTTCATTTCTATATACATATTCATAAAATTTTGCCCGTTCCACCATATACGTTTTTTCGTCCAAAATATTTTCATATTTTATTTCCACAGTTTTCGCAATTTCATCAAAGCTTTTCAGCGCCGTACTTTCTTCCGTTTCTTTAAAATGATACAAAGAATGCACGCGCAGACTTTCTATTCCTCTTGTAGAATAAACAGCTAATACCGGACAGGAATCCGGAGTATCATAGGCAAACGCCTGCACCATAACCGATAATTCCGGATAAACCGGCAAGCTGTTTATCATCTGCCTCGCATACACGACACAGGCATCGTCCTCCTGTGTCCATGCAGGCTTTCTTTTGGCCTCTTCCAACAACGCCTCTGCAACGTACTGGTTTTCGATTTCCTGCGACACCTTTGCACTCAGAGGATAAGTCTGAAAATCCAGCTCCTCCACTGCATACCCGGCTTTTTGAAGAGCTTCCTTCACCTGCTGCACAGCTTCCTCCGCATTCACGGAAACTTCCGGCCCAGAAAGGTAACGTTCCATATTTTCAGGATTTGTTGCACCAATTTGCCCATAATACGCATAATTTTCCGTAGAAATCCCAAACGCGTTTCCCTTGTCCACATGTGTACCGTCTGCCAGAATATAAAAGTTTTCTTCCGGATATTGTTCCGTTGCCGGATTATGATACTGCTCAATAACTTCTTTTCCCTCTACAAAATTTGCATATACTTTTTCGCTGTCTCCGAGGTCAACACTTTCTAAAACAATTTGGGGGAGCTCTTTTCCGTTCCAATCCTGCGGAACCTCTATTTCGCACTGAAATCGGACTTTACCGGATTCAGAGTCTCTCTCATAAGTCTGCGCAAATACGCTTCGGCTCGACATCAGACACAACACTGCGCATATGCCCAAAAGCCCTATGCTTTTTTTCATAATTTACGAATGACGCCTCCTTCCATTTCATAAACCTCATCACAAAGAACATCTATATCCTCCCGGTTATGACTGGCCAGAATAATCAGTTTGTTTTCTTCTTTCATCTTTAACAAAAGCTCCCGAATCTCCTGCACTCCATTTTTATCCAGACCATTCATAGGTTCGTCCAAGATCAGGATTCCGGGATCTTCCATAATCGCCTGTGCAAGGGCAAGTCTCTGGCGCATACCCAGTGAATATTTTCCAACCGGACGCTTCAATGCAGGATCCAAACCAACCTTTCTCAGAACAGAGCAGAGATAGTCTTTGTTCTTTTTGTTCCGTAAAGTATAAAGAAATTCCAGATTATGATAGCCACTCCAGGTTCGCAAAAACCCCGGTTCTTCAATAATGATTCCCGCATCAGTCAGCATATCCTTATCTTTTCCCATTACTTTACCGTTAACGGTTATCGTTCCCTCATCGCAGGAGAGAAAACCGCAAATAGATTTAAACAAAACAGTCTTTCCGGAACCGTTGTGCCCTACAAGACCATATATTTTTCCACTTTCACATAAAAGAGAAACATCCTTTAAAACCTTGTTATCTTTAAAGCTTTTACTTACATGAGATACTTCAATTACATAGTCCTGTCTGTCCATATATTTCACTCCTATATATCCTCATTTTCCCAGTTAAATTCTGTTTTTTTTACTTTTATTAAAACAATGACCGTCATACACATAATCCCTGTTATTAAAAACCCGAACATATAAGGTATAGATGGCAACCAATAGTAACCATAATCCGGGGTTGCAATCCTTGCCAGTTCAGCCCATATCGTCGGGATAAAAAAGGCCAGTTTATGACGTATCATAGGATGTATATTCAGTACAGGAAATAGAGCGATTGCCAGGGCAAGACCACCTGCAACTGCAGCAATCTTATTCAAAAACAAACTTAACAGGAACATCAGAACCCCTATAAATGTACAGACACAGGCACAAAGAAGAATCTCCAGCCCTATAAGCTGTAATGGCGAAAATTCAGAGAAAATCTCGTAATAAATAAACACAGGACTATCAAACTGCGTGAGAGTCCTTGTCGTTGCTGCCGTCCTCAGCAGCTTTCCCCATTCATTGCTCCATTCAATGTCCGGTAAAAGAGGGAGTATTGTGCAGATGGCTGCCACAACAGTAAGAACAACGGAACGGATAAAAATCCCTCCTATCTGCCCTAATGCCCAACGCTTTCTTCCTACACGGATTGCATGGTACATATTCACATGCTGCATAAAAGGCACATCCGTGTTCACATAAATTACTCCAAACCAAAACATAATTAGATAACTAAAACTACACATGGCAAATGGAAATACACACCACGAGGATGGATAGTCCACTGCAACTGAAAACTGTCGGATAGCCCCCACATATGTTCGGCTGACTACAATCATCAATATTGTAAAAACTGCCATTTTGCTATTGATAATTTTCATCATGAAACTTTTCCAGGTATACTGTAATAACTTCATGTTCCCACCTCTACAATCTGTTTTTTATTTTTTTGTAGATGCCACAGGTAAACAACGCTGAAAAACATAAACTGCAACCGAGAGCAGTAAGAAAGTACTGTATATCCGTCGAAAACCGATTCAAGGTCGGATATATCAGCATTGCATTGAACCAGCCTTTTCCACTGTATTCCATTAATATCTGTTGTATTAAAACAGGTGTTATTAATATGAGCATTTTATTAGAAACAAACATAGACAGAAATGAAGCCGCCAATGACAAGACCCCTGCAAGCATCCCCATTTGCAATGCGAATAAAAAAACATAAGGCCAGTAGTGTTCTCCAACAATCAGGGAACCGTACATTCCTTCCATAAAAAAAGCATCCTGTAATCCCTCTGAAGTCCAAGGTATCTTTAACCGTATAGATGCAACAAACAGAAGGCTTCCCAAAACCATAGTGATCACAGACGATCCATAAACAACCACTGCTTTGGATACCACATATTTCCATGTATTTCCTCTGTTAATGCCGTATCTGGCATATTTATGCTCCAAATCCTCACAAAACACAGTTGCATAAGAAAATGCGCAAAAAGCATAGGCAATCATAATCCCGGACATACTAACAGCGAAATGGTATGTATCTAGCGCATTTCCATTTACCATTCCCTCAGCAAACGCAAAATCTTCAAGGGAAAACCACATGGATACTGCAACACCCACAATGGCTAAATATATTGGATAATTTTTTATCAGACGACGGATATCCGTCTTTAAATAATGTGCTCTATTCATCCGTTTCTCTCCTTTTGTAAACAGCTCTTTTTCCACAGAAAAAAATAAATACACAAATACCTGCAGCAAAGCTACTTACATTTATCAGGAATAACATCATTTTTTTGTTTCTCTTTCTTTTTAATCAGCTCTTTGCTTGTTTCGAGAATTGTATCCAATTTGTCATAGGGAATCTTCATATCCCTGATCTTTCTGTATATTTCTTTCTCACACTCATTCGGGGCATTCTCTATACATTTATTGAGCCTTCTTCGTTCTTCTACAATTGAATAAGGAATTGTGGATCTATTCATAAAACATCCCTTTCGCTAATTTTTATTGCAAGAATATTTCCTTGCCTGTTTCCGCATTAATTAATGTTACAGATTTACTTATATTATTTTCGACTACTTCAAAATACCAGATAGGATCTGCCTTATATTTTTGTCCCTCATCCAAATATACCCTCTCATAAAATTTTGCTCTCGTCACTTCATAATCCGCATCATTTAAAATATTCTCAAATTTTTCCTCAACCACAGCAGCAATATCCTCGAAAGGCTTCAGCGAAACTTGTTGTTCTCCCTTTTCAAATTCATAAACGCCCATAGTATTCAAATATTCAATTCCCCGGGTAGAATATATTGCCTGAACAGGAGCATTATCCGGAGTATCATATGCCATGATTCCGGCAATACTCATCATTTCATGAAAAACGGGAATGTCTTCATATTTTTGATACCCGTAAATAAAATACGCATCATCTTCCTGGCTCCAACTTTCCTTTCTTTTTTCTTCTGTTAAATAATCTTCCTGTAAATATTGTTCTTCCAGATTTTTCATTGTCCGGAAATTCAAGGGGTAAAAGGCAAATATAAAGTCTTCTGAATGGTATCCCAATTCATCTATTATTTTTTTTAATTCTGTAATACATTCTTCGCCGCTTTTAAAAGAAACTTCCGTTTCTTCAAATACAGCTTGATTGTCTGAATTAGTTACGCCGATGTATGAATAATATTTGAAATTGCTGCTTCCGTAAGTAATTTCTTCATTTATACCAAGACTTTCATTATTCGCAAATCGATAATAGTCATACGGTGCCCTCCCTTTATCTACTGGCATTTCTGGTTTTTCAATTATTTCTTTTCCTTCACCAAACATAGACCATGCTTTTTCTCTGTCACATCTATATAGTCCCTTTACATCAACTGTACTTATGGCTTGTCCTTTTATATTTTCCGGCACTTCCAACTCACAATTAAATTTTACCCTCCCCGAATCAGAGGTTTTTTCATACTTTTCCGGGAAGCTATATTCTGCTTCTTCCATTGAAACTATTTCTTCCCCGGCTTTTTCTTTGACGTCTACAGCACTCTTGTTACATCCAGCACAAATCGTACATATACATACTACCAGACAAAATCCTCTCCATTTTTTCATATCAATCCTGCTCCTTTTTCTTTAATACCTGCACTATAGCACGTATGGGCGTAGTTTTTATTTGATTGTAAAAAACAGCCCATACTTTTGTAAAAAAAAGACGAAAAAAAAGAGACCCAGCCAAGTCTCTTTTACTCTTTGATATGCGAAAGATACAGCAACACCTGCACACAAAATCTATTTTCCGTGTATTCTATTTTTATTTCTCCGCCGTTTGCAGCAACTACTTTTTTTACATTTTCTAACCCTATGCCGTGTATCGCAGGATCCTTTTGTGTTGTCTGCAGTGTATCCGTCTTTTCTATGATCTCTCCCGAATAACTGTTTTCAATAAAAATAAATAATACTTCCTGTTTGACTTGGATTTTTATTGTCAGTCTCTTTTCCTCCGATTTGCTGGCCGCCCTCACCGCATTGTCCACCAAATTCCCCAGGATCACACAAATATTAAAATCATTCAAATACATGCCTTCCGGAATATTGATCTGCACGTCTACCTGCTTCAAAGCCGTATTTGCCTTCTGAAGCATATAATTTAATACTCCGTCTATCTCCTTGTTTCCGGTAGATGCGTATTCTTTCGGATTTAACATAAATTCCTGCATCTCCGTCAAATACGCTGCCATTTCATCATTATTATTTTTCCTGGCCATTGCTGACAACTCAATGATATGATGCTTGATATCATGTCTCAACGCTTTGACCCGTTCCTCCGACTCCCGCGCTATATCCAGCTGATAGGAATATACCTCCAGCATCTGTTCAAATACACGTTCATTCATTTGGGAAGAATAAAATTTAAGCAGTGAATGATACAAATAAAAAAGAAGGATATTGATAAAAAGAAGGGTTACCGCCGACAAGATAACAATTGCTTTTATTTCATGCACAGTGATTACCAATATATAAATATAAACAATGCTCGCAACAGGAACCAGCAAGAGAGCTACCATGTATGGCAGCGGCAATTCTATTTCTTTTTCAGCCCGTGTTTTCCGCTCCAGAAGCATTGCAATAAACAGCAGGATCAGGCTTGTAATACATTCATAGATCTGATTTACAGATTCGCCTACCACATACGTTGTCAGAGACAAAATCACAATGCTGTCTACCAACGCATTAATCACATAAATGGCAAAAACAGCCAGACATTTTCTTGTCCATTTAATTTGATACGGCAAAAAAATGATAAAAAGGCTTGTCACATTTGACAGGATATTCATGGCCGGAGAAGAAAAGCAAAAGCTTACCAGGCTTGTCAATGCCCAGCCCAAAACGTACAGCAGCCCCCCCACTTCCATTTGCATGTCTCTTTTGGGGCAAAAATACAAACAAAATGCTTCAACGCATAAAAGCGCAATGCGTTTGTCAATAATGCGATTATATAATCATATATTTCTAAACTCATCTGCTACACTCTCTAATATCTTTCTGCGTACATCCGCGCGGTTGACTTTACTGATGTTCAATATATCACCATTACTCATTTTTACCCATTCATAAGTGAATTCTTTTGCATAATTTCGATTAATCAGATAAGACTTGTGGATCTTCCAAAAGAATTCCGGCATTTTTTCTTCAATCTCACTTAGCTTTCCATAAAATGTTTTTATTTCTTTTTTCAATATAATGTTTATTCTTCTTCCTTCGCTCTGAAAATACAAAATATCATTGTACGCAATCCGATATCTGTCATTCTGATTCTGAAACTCAAAACTCAAATTACTTTTTCCTGCAATACGACAGATATTTTTCAGCACATGATACACCTTTTCCTGTTCTATGGGTTTTATCAAAAAATCAAACGGATGATTTTGGAACAACTGCAGTGCATAATTCTGTTTTGAAGAAATATATATCAAAAATATATTTTCATCCTCCAGAATCTCCCTGATGTATTTTCCCACAGAAACCCCATTCATTCCCGGTAATTCTATATCCAGAAAAAGAATATCCGCTTTTTCTCTTTTCAAATACTCTAACAAAGTATCTCCCGAATAAAATACTTCGGTAACGAGAGGCGTTCTCTTTTCCTTCGCGTATTTTAATAATAAACGCTCCAGATCCTGACAGGTACTCTTTTCATCGTCACAAATGATAGCTTTCATAAACAATCTTCCAGTGCCCCTATATTTTTTATCCTTATCAAACGGCCACGCATGAACTCCCCAGGCTGCGGGCATCTCGAGGTTCCGCAGCACAACCTCTATATATAATATATAGTGACGGCAATTTAAAGTCACACTACATTTTGTTTTTATGCCGCATGCTTATAATCAATCACAGCAATCTCCTGCATCAGCTTCTTGGCTAAGTTCACAATCATTTCCAATTTTTCAGCCACTTCATCAGTATAATATTTTTCGCCGCACTGATCACATTCAAGGCAAGGTACATTTTTGACTACGATAATGCAATTTTTATAGTTTACCACATGGGTGGTCGTACTTTCTACAGTAGTTGTATTTTTACAGAACATACACATATCTATTTCCCCTTTCTTCTTGTCTTCAAATCGTTTTCAAATTTCTTTGTGTCTGGGTAATATGCTGTTATGATGTATATATTTATACTATCACAACCGGCAACGATATGCAAAATTCGATTATTAACAGTATACCCAAAAATCAGACAGCTGGGATTCGGATAATCTTCTGGATAGTCTTCGATAATTTCTCCTGTTGCTATTCCATTTTTCACATCTGCACGACTGATATCTCGTTCCTGCATTCGTTCTAAACAGTGTTTTGTCCAAATTATTTTGGAATCTGAACATAAAATCTGGTATGTTTTTAAATCCATTTTTATCCCCTCTTTCTTCTTTTCCATGATAAAAGAAACGCCCGGACTTTTGTCCGGGACTTTGCCTGCAGTCTGAAGCAGGTTTTGGCAACCTGCCTATCTGTAATATCGCTCTGCGTTTTCCTTCAGTTTTTCAAATAATGGACAGTATACTTTTACGATATCCTGAAATTTCTCCGCCGCAAAGGTTCCGTCATAGTCATGCGCCAGCTGATTTCTGCTTCTCAGCATCTGCAGCCACCTGTCATCGTCAATCAGCCCGTTTGCAAAGGCTTTCTGCAGGGTTTCCCTGGGAGAGCCCATGGCAAAGTCAAGAACCTCCAGACGTTTTACCAGAATGTTCTTCATTGCCTTCCCCGCCCTACTGCTTTATTTTTTCGTAGCAATGAGGTCTTCTGTCCCGGAACAGACCCCAGCTCATGCGGTTTTCTTCCACCTCGTCCAGGTCAAAGGCCGCGGTGAGCACTTCTTCCTTATCTCTTTCCGCAGAAGCCACAAGCTCTCCGGTCTCGTCTGTGATAAAGGATGAACCGTAAAACAAAAGCGACGAACTCTGCCCGCCATTTTCCTCATCCGGCTCTACTGTCTCCAGACCGATGCGGTTGGCCGCCGCAACCGGCAGAAGGTTGCTGCCCGCATGTCCCTGCATACATCTTCTCCAGTGGGGCATACTGTCACAGTTGAGAATGGGCTCGCTTCCGATGGCGGTAGGGTAAAGGATCATCTCCGCGCCCCCAAGCGCCAGGCATCTCGCCGTTTCCGGAAACCACTGATCCCAGCATATTCCCACGCCGACCCTGCCAAAACGGGTGTTCCACACCGTGAAGCCGGTATTTCCGGGGGTAAAATAAAATTTTTCCTGATAATAATGGTCGTCCGGAATATGCGTCTTGCGGTATACCCCAAGAATCTGTCCGTCCGCGTCGATCATGGCCACGCTGTTGTACAGGACCACTCCGTCCTTCTCATAGAAGCTTACGGGAATCACCACGCCAAGCTCTTTTGCAACCGTCTGAAAATGCAGAACCGCATCATTTTCCAGAACCGGCTTTGCGTAGGCGTAGTATTCATATTTTCGTTCCTGACAAAAATACTGCCGCTCAAAAAGCTCCGGCAGAAGGATCACATTCGCTCCCTGCTGTGCCGCTTTGCGAACCATGCTGTCTGCCTTTTCAATATTTTCCGTTACCGTCCTTGTGCACTGCATCTGCACAGCACCAAGCACAACCTTTCTCATTCTTCTTCACCTGCCCTGTCACATGTTTTTCCCAGCGGGATCTGCTGGGTGATGCAGTGAATATTTCCGCCGCCCACAATAACCGGACGGGCATACACCGGAACCACCTTCCGATCCGGGAAAAGCTCTCCCAGAATATTCACCGCCCTCTCGTCGTTTACGTCCCCAAACTGAGGGACCAGAACGCTTTTGTTTGCAATATAAAAGTTCACATAGCTGGCAGCCAGACGTTCTCCGGCCTCCCGCATGTCCTCTCCCTCTTCAAACTCAAAACCGGCCAGCTCTTCTTCGGTAATGCACACCGGCTTTTGGGGAATCGGAAGCTTATGCACCTTGAGCTTTCGCCCTTTTGCATCCCGCTCTTTTTCCAGAAGTTCCAGACAGGCATGGCTCAGCTCCCACTGGGGATCCTGAGGATCATCCGTCCAGGCCAGAACCACCTCGCCGGGACGGACAAAGGCGCATACATTATCCACATGCTCGTTTGTCTCATCCTGATAAATTCCTCTCGGGAGCCAGATGACCTTCTCTGCGCCCAGATACGCCAAAAGTTTCGTCTCAATCTGCTCTTTGGTGAGCTTCGGGTTTCTTCCCGGACTGAGCAGGCAGGCTTCCGTCACCAGAAGCGTTCCCTCTCCGTCCGCATGGACAGAGCCGCCCTCCAGCACAAAATCCTGCGCGTCATAGCAGGCAAGGGAAAGGGCGTCACAGATCTTTTCCGCTGCCAGATTGTCTTTTTCCCAGTGGGCATAGAGACCGTCATACGCCCCGCCCCAGGCATTAAACTGCCAGTCAATGCCTCTGACCTCGCCGGCCTCATTCACCACGCAGGTAGGGCCCACATCTCTGGCCCAGGCGTCGTCCGTCTCTATCTCCAGCACCTCAATATTTTCACAGCCTGCAAAGGCGCTTTGCGCCTCCGCAACATGCTCCCCGAAGGCAAGCATCCACAGCGTCTCGCTTTTTGCGATCTCACGGGCAATGGTGACAAAGGTCTGCTGTGCCTCCCGCGCGCCGTAAGGCCAGGAGCCCGGACGCACCGGCCATATCATCACACAGCCTCTGTGGGGCTCATATTCTCCCGGCATCCGAAAGCGCTCCTGTCCCGGAAATCTGCTGCTTATCTTCATGTTCACGACAACCTTTCCTTAAAATCCCGGTAACCAAATTCCTTGATCACACGGCAGTTTTTGTCTTCGTCCATAACCGCAAGGCAGGGCAGGCCGATTCCGTTGAAGGTATTGTTTTTTACCATGGAATAAATCGCCATATCCTCAAAATACAGCCGGTCTCCCGGGTGGATTTCCCGGTCAAAGGAATAGTCTCCGATGACATCCCCGGCAAGACAGGTGCAGGAGGACAGACGATACGTATATTTCTTTTCTCCCGGAAGCCCGCTGTCCTTCAGCGGCGGCCGGTACGGCATCTCCAGCACATCCGGCATATGGCAGGCCGCAGAAGCGTCCAGGATCAGAATCTTGATTCCGTTTTCCACCACATCCATAACCTCTGTCACCAGATACCCGGCGTTTAAGGCAATGGCCTCTCCCGGCTCCAGATAGATTTCCAGGCCGTAGGTTTCTTTCATATGGCGCACGCAGCGGATCAGACATTCCACATCATAATCCTCGCGGGTAATGTGATGCCCGCCGCCCATGTTCAGCCACTTCATCTGCGAAAGGTACGGGGCAAATTTTGCCTCCACTGCTTCCAGGGTCTTTTTCAGAGCGTCCGCATTCTGCTCGCACAGCGTGTGAAAATGAAGTCCCTCCACGCCCTCAAGCAGCTTTGGCTCTGCTGTAATCTCTCTCTGAAAGGTCTCAAAGGGGATTCCCAGCCTGGAGCCCGGCGCACAGGGATCGTAAATCGCATGGCCCTCCTGGGTGGAACACTCCGGATTGATGCGAAGGCCGATGCTTGCCTTACCCCGGCATTTTTCTTTGTATTTGCGCAGCTGGGAAAAGGAATTAAAAATAATATGGCCGCAGATCTCTGCGATCTCGTCTATTTCTGATTCCCGGTAGGCAGGCGAAAAAATATGGTTTTCTCTGCCCATTTCCTCATATCCCAGACGCGCCTCATAAAGGCCGCTGGCTGTGGTTCCCGCCAGATACTGCCCGATGAGGGGGTATTCGCAGAACATGGAAAACGCCTTCTGGGCGAGCAGGATCTTACATCCTGCCCGCTGGCTCACACTCTTTAAAATTTCCAGATTTTTTTTCAGCTTTTCTTCATCCAGCACATAGGCCGGTGTTGGGATTTCATGAATTTTCATAGGATCAGTCCACTAATACCGGATTTTCTTCCACAACCCAGGGAAGTCCCCAACGGTTCAGAGCTTCCATATAGGGATCCGGATCAAACTCGTCTGTGGTAAATACGCCCGGCTTCTTCCACAGTCCGGACACGACCATCATGGAGCCGATCATCGCCGGAACGCCTGTGGTGTAGGAGATTGCCTGGGATTCCACTTCCTTATAGCATTCCTGGTGGTCACATACATTGTAAATATAAAGGGTCTTTTCCTTGCCGTCCTTGATTCCGGTAAAGATGCAGCCGATGTTGGTCTTGCCAACGGTTCTCGGGCCCAGAGATGCCGGATCCGGAAGCAGTCTTCTCAGGAACTGGATGGGCACGATCTGCTGACCGTTAAAATCAACCGGTACGGTGGAAAGCATTCCTACGTTCTCCAGACATTTCATATGAGTCAGATAGCTCTGTCCGAAGGTCATGAAGAAACGGATTCTCTTCACACCCGGAATGTTCTTTGCCAGAGCCTCGATCTCCTCGTGGTGAAGCAGGTACATGTCTTTTTGTCCCACTTCTGCGAAATTGTATTCCCGCTTGATGCTCATCGCCGGAATCTCCACCCATTTGCCGTTTTCCCAGTAGGAGCCCGGTGCAGATACCTCGCGGAGGTTGATCTCCGGATTAAAGTTTGTGGCAAATGGATAACCGTGGTCGCCGCCGTTGCAGTCCAGAATATCAATGGTGTGGATCTCATCAAAATAATGCTTCTGCGCGTAAGCCACAAACACGCTGGTCACACCGGGGTCAAAGCCGGTTCCCAGAAGCGCGGTAAGACCTGCTTTTTCAAATTTTTTCTGATATGCCCACTGCCAGGAATAATCAAAGTATGCCGTAAAGCCAAGACGCTTGCAGCGCTCTTCATAGACCGCACGCCACTGCGGGTCTTCGGTATTCTCGGCCTCGTAGTTTGCTGTATCGATATAGTGTACCCCCGCTGCCAGGCAGGCGTCCATAATGGTGAGATCCTGGTAGGGAAGCGCCACATTCAGCACTGCATCCGGCTTGTAGGATTTGATGAGCGCGGTCAGCTCCTCTACATTGTCCGCATCCACCTGCGCTGTGGTGATCTTCGTCTTTGTGGTGGGCGCCAGCTTCTCCTTCAAAGCATCGCACTTGGAAACCGTGCGGCTGGCAATCATGATCTCCTCAAAAACCTCGCTGTTCTGACAGCATTTGTGTACAGCTACGGAAGCAACTCCGCCGCATCCGATAATCATCAGTCTGCTCATTTTATTTTTTCCTCCTCTTTCAATAAATCTTCAATATATTTTGGAAGCATGAACGCCCCTCTGTGGAGATTGGGCGTATAGTACCAGGTCTTGATCCCTCTTTTTTTCCACCGCTCCGGGTTAAAATCTCTGAGCGGATGGTATTTCTTGGAGGCAAACCCAAACATCCAGTAGCCCGCCGGGCAGGTGGGAATACTTGCCTGATAAACCCGGCTTATGGGAAAGCTCTTGTAAACCTTGCGGTGCATGGCCCGAAATGCCGCCTCGTCCTCATCATAAAACGGGCTTCCGTGCTGATACACCATAATGCCGTCCTCCCGAAGGGCACGATAGCATTTGCCGTAAAATTCTCTGGTAAACAGGCCTTCCGTATGCCCAAAGGGATCTGTGGAATCGTTGATGATCAGATCGTATTGATTCTCGCATCCTCTTAAGAAACGAAGCCCGTCCTGATTGGTGATCTTCACACGCGCATCGTCAAAGCCCTTGGCCGTCTCCGGAAAAAACTCCCGGCTCACCTTTACAAACATCTTGTCCGGCTCCACCACGTCAATGGTCTCGATCTCCGGATACTCAATACACGCTCTCGCCACGCCGCCGTCGCCGCCGCCGATGATCAGAACATTTTTCACATTGGGATGCACTGCCATGGGCACATGCACCACCATTTCATTATAAATAAACTCGTCCGCCTCGGAAAAAATAATCTCCCCGTCAAGGACGATCATTTTTCCGAATTCCTTGGATTCAAACACATCAATCCGCTGATATTCACTGGTTGCGCTGAAAAGCTGTTTGTCCACACGGATACTGGTTTTTACATTCTCTGTATCCATCTGGGAAAACCAAATATCCATCTGCCTTCACCTCCCTCAAACTATGACGCTCAGATATTCCACCTCTGGGTCCTTGGTCCCCTGAAGCGAACAGCCCTTTTCCTTTGCGTAGGAAATATACTCGATGATCTCCTCTGTGATCCGCTCTCCCGGTGTCAGGATCGGGATTCCCGGAGGATAGCACATCACCATTTCGGCACAGATGCCGCCGGCGGTATCTTGCAGCGGCAGCTGCTTTTTTTCTGCATAAAAAGCCTTCTGCGGCGTCATCACGCATTCCGGCTTGATAAAATCTCCGCAGTAAAGGGTGCCGGATTCTTTCTGATAGGTATGCCGGATATCCTCCAGCGCCCCCACCAGACGTTCAATATCCTGGATCCGGTCTCCAATGGAGATATAGGCCAGAATATTTCCGATATCTCCGAATTCAATCTGAATGTCATATTCATCCCGCAGAAGATCGTACACCTCAATCCCCGTCAGGCCGATCCCCTGGGTATACACGGAAAGCTTCGTCACATCATAGTCAAACACATGCTTTCCGTCGATCAGTTCTTTTCCGTAGGCGTAATATCCGCCGATCGCATTGATCTCGCCTCTGGCATATTCCGCCATTTTGGTCACCTTGGCAAAGGACTCCCGTCCTCTTAAGGCCAGGTTTCTTCTGGAAATGTCAAGGCTGGACAGAAGAAGATAGGACGCGCTGGTGGTCTGAGTCAGATTGATGATCTGGCGCACATATTCCGCATCCATATTTTCCCCGCACAGAAGGATAGAACTCTGTGTCAGGCTTCCGCCGGATTTGTGCATGGAAACTGCCGCCATGTCCGCGCCCGCGGCGATTCCCGAAACCGGAAGGTCGTCTCCGAAATAGAGATGCGTCCCGTGGGCTTCGTCCGCCAGCACCTTCATGCCGCGCTCATGGGCAAGCCTGGCGATTTCTCTGATATCGGAGCAGATGCCATAATAGGTAGGATTGTTCACAAAGACCGCCACCGCATCCGGGTGCTCATCCATGGCACGGCGCATTTCCTCCACAGCCACGCCCATGACGATGCCGATCTGGTGGTTTACCTTTGCTTCCACATACACCGGGACTGCCCCGCAGAGCACCAGCGCATTGATCACGCTCTTGTGCACGTTTCTGGGAAGAATAATTTTGTCTCCGGCCTTACACACCGACAGGATCATGCTCTGCACGGAGCTGGTGGTTCCGTTCACCATGAGAAAAGCATGGGCGGCCCCGAAGGCTTCTGCCGTCAGCTCCTCCGCCCTGCGGATCACGGATACCGGATGCCCCAGATTGTCCAAAGGCTTCATGGAATTCACATCCAGACCCACGCATTTTTCCCCCAGAAGATTCACCAGCTCCGGGTTTCCTCTGCCTCTTTTATGTCCGGGCACGTCAAATGGCACGACCCGTTTTTTCCGAAAACGCTCCAGTGCCTCATACACCGGAGCGGACTTCTGTTCTTCCAGATTCACTGTCTCTTCCTCCGCCAAATCCAAAAATATATATTTCCTGTTACACAAAAAAGCAAGCGGAAACATCCACTTGCTTTTTTAACGTCGTTAATAATCACTCTTTTCAGGGAATATGTTCAGAGTACAATCTGTAAAATACCAGCTACTCTTATTGACCGTTTCACAAGATGACATGCTTACGCACTGATTATAAAGTAATCAACTTATAAAATTTGAGCTTCTAACTCAATCAATAATTCGCTTTGCAAAACATACTCCGTTTTACTCACTGAGCTTATTATAATTCGTAAAGAAAACTTTGTCAATGAATTACACGCAATCACCAAATAATTATTGACAATTTGAGCTTCTTCGCTTAAAATGAACATCGTTCAATTTGGGGTGATGAGATGCAATGAATACTATCGTAACATCAAAGGAAGAAATCCTGCAGACCAGCAGGAAACTGATCCAGCAGCAGGGCTGGTCTGCCGTCAGCATCCGCTCTGTTGCGGCAGCCTGCGACGTGTCTGTGGGTTCCATCTATAATTATTTTGATTCCAAAGCCGCATTGATGGCCGCTACTGTGGAGAGTATCTGGTGTGAAATCTTCCATCGTCCAAAGGATGAGGCGGTATTTCAGGATACACTGGCCTGCATTGTCTGGATGTATGGACGGATGGAATACGGCTGCAAACAATATCCTGCTTTTTTTACCCTTCACTCTCTGGGTTTTATGCAGGAAGATAAATCGGAAGGCAAGCAGCAAATGCAGCAGACCTGGCAGCATATTTTAACCGGCCTGACTTCCGTTTTAAAAAAGGATGCCAGGGTCCGCCCGGATGCCTTCACAGAAGCCTTCACAGCCGAGAAATTTGCAGATGTATTGTTCTCTTTAATGCTGTCCGCTTTTCTCCGGCAGGATTTTGCTCCTGATTCTGTGCTGGAAATCGTCCGCAGGACTCTTTATTAAAATTTCCGCATTTATTGGCTATTTCGCCATGAGAAAGGAGTGTAAGTAACACAATGTATCTGAAACGTTATATCAATACCTCATTATTGTATGCAATCCTCGCCATGATCGGAGGCGTATTTTACCGGGAGTTTACCAAATTCAACGGTTTTTCCGGCAAAACCGCACTGGGCGTGGTACATACCCATTACTTCATGCTGGGCATGGTCTTCTTCCTGCTGCTGCTTTTGCTGGAAAAGAATTTTTCCTTTACCGGTGCAGCCGCAGCCCGCGCGCTGATTTTTTATCATATTGGTCTGAACCTGACCGCTGTGATGTTTTTGGTACGGGGCATCTCCCAGGTTCTGGATGTTGCGCTTTCTTCCGGTATGAATGCAGCAATCTCCGGGATTGCCGGAATTGGTCACATTCTGCTGGGTGTCAGCCTTGTCTTATTGTTGGTGCAGATAAAACGCAGCGTTGTTTCAAAACACTAGACAGCAAAAACCTCTCTGATACATTGAAGTAACGTATCAGAGAGGTTTTTTCATCAGGCACGCCTTACACGTAAAGCCGCAGCGTTTTAATCTCATAGGGCTTCATCACAAACCGGAACCCATTTTCCTTTACAGGCAGCTCCTCCTTATCCTCTTCCAGCATATTGCACTCCCAGGCTTTTTGGATCTTTGGATGCAGCTTGCAGGATACATTCGTATAGCGATTCTTGCATTCATACAAACGCAGGATCAGGCTTCCGCCGTCTTCTGCCCGCTTCACGGTCTCCACGATCACATTGGAGGCATCTGTCTGGATCACGGGAAGAACTTCCGGCTTTTCTCCGCTGGTCTCCGCAGCGCTTACAACACCGCGCAGCGGATTGTTGAACCGGTAGGCCTCCCGCACCGTATCTGCCTCCTGCCAGCGCCAAAGATGCGGATACATGGCAATAGAAAATACATGACGTCCTCTGTCTGCTTTGGGATTCGGATAGGTTCCGCACTTGATGAGAGAAATCCCAACCACGTTTTCCTCCACGCTGACGCCATATTTGCAGTCGTTCAGGAAACTTACCCCATATCCCTCCTCCGACACATCCATCCACTTCTGGCAGCACACTTCAAAACGTGCGCAGTCCCAGGAGGTATTTCTGGCTGTGCTTCGCGTCACATTTCCATACTGGATGTCAAAAGAAGCCTCATTGGTGTTCAGCTCCAACGGGAACAGCAATTTCAGGAACAGCTGGTCTTCCTTCCAGTCAATAGCAAAGTCCAGATCGATTCTGCTGCTGTCCGGATAGAAACGGAGGGTTTCCACGATAACCGAATCCAGATATTGATAGGTAAGCCTTATGCTGTAACGCAAAGGCCCTGTCTCCGTAATCTCTTTTTGGGTCAGCTCCGTCACTTCCCAGAACTTTTCGGTGTAATAATGCTCCAGATTCCAGTTGTCAAACTGAAAGGGCTTATCCTCAAAGGTCATCAGCACATTTCCGCACATTCCCTCTTTCAAAATCTCGCGGTTCACACGCTTATCATAAAAGGAGGCAAACTGCCCCTGCTTGTTCAGTTTCAGCCGGTAAAAAGAGTTTTCCACACATTCCTCTGAAAACTGCACCATGTTTTCCACCGTTTCGTCTGAATTGCGTTCTGTGATGTTCACAAACCCTTTTGCCGGAATGCCGGAAACGGCAATCCGCACCGCCCCGTCGTCACACAGCTGGCTTACCCCCTGCTTCACCGCCGGCAGCAGCTGATTCCACTGCTCTTCCCCAAGGGCAACAAGACCGCTTTCCTCTGTTCCGTTAAAATTGTAAATTACAAGACTTCCTTTTGGGATCTGATATCTTTCCGCCACCTTCCCAAAAGCTGCCTCCATTGCCTTCTCCACTTCCGGAAGCATCTTCCCATACTCGATCCAGGAATCGCGGTATACTTCTTCAATGGAAGAACCCGGCAAAATATCATGGAACTGGTTGCGAAGCACCACCTCCCATGCCTGCTTCAAAACTTCTGCAGGATACTCTCCGCTGTAAATTCCCAGCATTTCCAGATTTTGGAGCAAAAATTCACTGTAGCGGTTCAGTCTTTTGTTTTTCGCCATGGAGGTATAGGTTGCGCGGTGATATTCCAGATAAAGCTCCCCGCTCCATACGGGAATTTTTTTCCCCTTCGCTTCCTCCTCCAGCCGGTGGAAAAACTGTCCTGCCGTCGCCATTTTGGTCTTTGGACAGCCCGGTATCGCCTTTTCCAGTCTTCGCTGGATTTCCAGCATCTCTTTTGTCGGGCCGCCGCCGCCATCCCCATACCCAAAGGAGTTGAGCACCTGGCGGTTGAGATTTTTCTGCTGATATCTCTGCCAGCCGCCTTTGATCTGGCTTGGCAGAATGTCTCCATTATAATTCGTGCTGAAAGAAGTCGTATGCTCCCGGTTGGTCACCGGCTTTCTGCTGGCGGAGGAATAATCTCTGGTTGGCACAAAATGCGTCAGAACTTTTGTCCCGTCAATTCCCTTCCAATAAAATGTATCATAGGGCAGCTTGTTCGTGTCATTCCAGTTGATCTTTGTGGTCATAAAATACCGGATATTGCATTCCTTCATGATCTGCGGAAGTGCAGCAGAATATCCAAATACATCCGGAAGCCATAAAATTTCACAATCTTTTCCGAATTCTTCCCGGAAAAACCGGATTCCCGCAAGAAACTGGCGAACAAGAGCCTCCCCGCCTGTAAGATTGCAGTCTGCTTCCACAAACATTCCACCCTCCGGCTCCCAGCGTCCCTCCGCCACTCTTGCGCGGATCTGCTCGTACAGCTTTGGCGCTTCCTCCTTGACAAACTGATACAGCTGCGGCTGGCTGGACATGAACGTGTATTCCGGATACTGTTTCATCAGATTCAGAACCGTGGAAAAGCTGCGCACGCTTTTTCTACGGGTAACCCCCAGCGTCCAGAGCCAGGCCACATCAATGTGCGTGTGTCCCACACAGAACACCTCTTCCGTGTAATGACCGCCGTATTTCTCGTACAATTCCTTCTGAATATATAGATCCGCCTTCCCAATGCTCTCATAAAAGGCATTGGAATAGGGCTTGCGCAGATCAAGCCTTTTCACGGATTCCTGCAGGCACTCCAAAAGGATCGTGTATGTCGTATCCTCCTTTTCCAGAAGGCACATCACCTCAAAGGGCACATAGATATCATAATAATACTGCTCTACCCGTTTCTCCAAAACCCTCACGTATGGACGGAATTCCTCCTGAAGCTTCAGAGGTTTTTCGTAGCCTCTCAGAGAGATCGTAATTTCTCTGTTTTTCCATTTTTCCTGTTCCAAAAGGACATTCCGGTGATTCCGGTCAATCCCCTGACAGATTTCTCCATTTACATAAAACTCAAACTGAGGATTTTCTTCCTCCCACTCGCCTTTCACACCGGTGTCCAGATGAAATTCCAGGCTCTGTCCTTCCTGTACCTGCGGAAGTACAAGCCGGCTTTCATACCACACAACCCCAGGCGTATTCAGCTCGTCTTCTCCGACGGAGCGTTCCTCACAGCGGATATCCCAGTCGGAAACCGGCTCGCATTTTGAACAGCACAGTATTTTTAGCTGACGCAGAATTTCCCGGATCTGCTCCTCCCAAAATTCCATAAGCATTCTTCCCCCGTCATTTTAAATATTTTATCTGGATCCGTACCTTCTCTTCTTTGCAGGGAACAAATTCTATTTGCTCCGGCACCTCCATCCGCACATCATAAACGCCGTTTTCCTTATACCAGTCTATGCTGATCATGCCGTAAGGCGTAGGGATGCTGCTTCTGCACCACTGCAATTCAATCGGACAGGTTTCAAAGGTGATCTTTCGGAAGCCCTCCTCCAGGATGCGGATTCCCGACAAATACCGCAGCATAAAAAAGGCCGGAGAGGCAGACCAGGAATGACAGTAGCTCCTGGTTCTTCCATTTTCATAAAATCCCGGAAAAACCTCCCAGCAGGTGGTAGAATCGTACTTCAGCATTTCTCCCCAGCGCTTTTTGATATCCGGAAAAATAAGGTCTCTTTTTCCTGCCTTCCCATATGCCTGATAGAGATAATACAGCATAAACGGCGACCCCACCTTCAGAAATTCCGCCGGCGGATTCAAAAGATACTGTTTCACCAGCTCTTTTTTGTCTTCCCCCATAATCCCGTCATAGAGATACAGCATTATATGGGTCTGAATGCTGACCGTGGAGGAGTTCCCCTTTTCCGGTGACCATCCGTCCAGATACATGCGTCTGTCCTTGTCCCACATAAACCGGTCTATATATGCCAGAAGAGCTTCGTCTGCTTCCAGGAATTTCTTTCCCTCTGCTGTTCTTCCGGTTTCTTCACAATATTTTCCGACGATGCGGTAACAATAGGCGAGCTGCGCCTGATGCGCCGTGACAACTCCGTGGTTGCCGATATCCATTGCAGCCCAGTCGATCATATTCCACGCATTGATGAGAAAGCCTCCGTCCTCTGTGATAAACTGTCTGTAAAATTCCAGCACCCGATATATATAGGGGTACAGCGTTTCTATGTGCTCCCGGGAGCCGGAAAGCTCCTCTGTCTCAAAAACAGACAGCACCCAGTTCATCATCCACATGGGAATGGAGGTGTCCCAGTCTGTCGGCGTCAGCGCATTCATCATCATGGTATTGTTCTGCGCCGTAACAGCCAGCTTCTGCACATGAACCGCGTATTCATAGTCACCGAACAGCCATCCGTTGATCAGCGAGCTCAGCTGGGCATCTCCGGTCCAGAATGCCTGCTCATAGGTTGGAGAATCAGTAAAACAGTCCTCGGTACAGAACCGGTTTGTATCCCGGCACATTTCAAAAATACGGTTCAAAAGCGTATCGCTGGACTCAAACTGTCCCATGGAAGAAAGGGCATAGGTCTCATGACGCATATGGAAATCCCGTATCAGCACCGGCTTTTTGGCATTACGCACGGTGATCAGCGCGTAGCGCATTCCGGTACGCACCATACATTCATAGGTCTGCCAGCCTTCCGAAGTCACGTACCGGATCCCATTATTCAGACCAATGGTAAAATCAATTTCTCTGCGGTAATAATTTTCAAATCCGTAAATATCAATCGTTGTCCCCTCGGCTGCCTTCAAAGTGAAGGAAAGCTGCCCTACGCAAATGTTTCCAAAATCCACGAGAATCCTCCGGTAATCTCCTGCCTGAGGCAGGCCGATTGCCGTACAGCTCTGATTTTTCCAGAGAATTCCGCAGTCCTCTGTCGTTACGGCATACTCCTGGACAACCTCCTCTGTCCGCGCCAGGGAAAGAAGATACATATCTTCAAAAATATCCTTCTCATCCAGAAACACAATCTCGTCCGTCAATTTCTGCAGTTCTTCCAGACTCTGCGCCTCAAATATCCGACGATGCTTTTTTGTATAGCTTTCCATTTCATTGAATTCATCCAGGCCACCGTAGATGCGGGAAACCCCGTCAAGCTTCTGGCAAATTCTCTGCGTCGGTCCGACTGTAAAAAATCCTCCGGTCTTCAGTTTTTCGGGGAACCGCAGTTCTATATGGCAATACAGGTCGTCAAATTTTCCGGAAATCTGCATCAGGAAAAACTGCTGGCCCGCCGGTATCTGTACCGGGATGTCCCGATGCGCATTGTCCACCGGATACACCTTCCCGCCCAGGCGGAAGGTTCCGATGATCCCATTCCAGGTACGGTTGGGGAAAGAAATCATTCCCTCCATGTCCTTTTCTGCAGTAAAGCAGCCGCCCAGAAATCCTGAGAAAATCGTCTCATTGGCATCGCGCCGGTCGCCGAAAAACGCGCGTCTGGTGTTCAAAGTCAGCTGCTGGCAGCCTCTCTTCACATCCTGGATGCACTCCACCTTTTTTGGATACACTTCTGTGGAATGAAGCATCCGAATGGGACGGCTTTTTTTCTCTGTCTGCTCCCCTTTCCTTGGCAGAACTTTTCCATATCCCCAGTCCCCGGCTTCTCTGCTGTCTGCAATCCACTTCAGATTTCCTTTTCTTCCGTCATAATAGTCCGAAAATCCAAGATTCACATTTCGTTTCGGCGCATACCGCATATGGCCCAGATCTTCCCTGCATCTCGTGGTCTCTCCCGACTCTGCAAGGATATGCCCGCCCTGTGCAGCCGTGAAATCCACCCCGGGGGTATCGCTGATGCTCTGGTAAGTGGACCAGCCATAATTCCACACCCGGACCGCAATGGTATTTTCTCCCATTCTGCAAAGGGGCAATATGGAATAGGAATCGTAAGTAAAACTTCCTTTTTCCCCGCGAATTGGTCCTCTTCCCACATAGCTTCCGTTGATATACACCATGTATTTTGTCACTGCACAGATTTCCAGGGTAATCTCTTCTTCCACGTTTTCCACAACAAAGGAATCTGCAAAACAGGCTCTTGTATTTTCCCGAAATTCCCCTTCCTTCTCATGCATCCATATCCATTTTCCCATATTTCCCCGCCTTTCCTGCCTGACAGGCTTTTTTACTGTATTCCTTCAAAAGCTCCACATAATATCTGTAATTTTCCATAGTCACTCCCGGCGGCGTCTGGTGGTCCATGCTCACCAGATATTTTCCGTTCTCTATCACCGGAAGAAGCCGTTCAAATTCCCGGCGGATCGCTTCCTTTCCCTGCAAAAGGCTCATTTTGTCAAAGCCTCCCAGAAACAGAAATTCCGGATACGCTTTCTGCAGCTTCACCAGGTCCACTCCCGCCTGCCGTTCCAGCGGAAGAACGCCGTCCACTCCCGCCTCAATGAGCCAGGGGATCATCTCCTCCACGTTTCCGTCCGAATCCACAAAAACCTTTGTCCCGTACTTTTTGATTTCCGGAATCAGCCTTCTGTAATAGGGAAGCATAAACTCTTCAAACATCTGGCGGGATATCATGGGACCCTTGTTGTAGCTCATGTCTTCCGCAATGGTCATGAAATCTGCCTTCATGAAGCCGGCAAACGCATCGATCTGTTTTATCTGCCACTGCAGCAGATCCTCACAGATTCTGTGATACAGCTCCGGGTAATCATAAAACGCGTACAAATGCGCCTCATCTCCAAACAGCTCTCTGGGAAACCAGAAAAAACCGTTTATGGTATACCATACCAGGGTTTCCCCCTTCTCATGTTCCGGGCGTACTTTCTGGATGTCATCCATCATCCGTTCCACTGCGTCCTCCGGAAGAAAATATTTTCTCAGACGGTCATAATCCTCTTCCTCCTGCACAATGCCCGGCCCCACATACTTCGACTCCGGCTGCGGACAATCTTCCTGGTAATGGGGAAACCAGAACTGTGCAATTCTGTCCAGCCCGAAATAGTCCATCACTTCCTGCTCTTCCATTCCTCCCGGCATGCCTTCTTCCTGCCAGCATTCCAGCGTCTTGTCCCACCAGGGCGCCCACTCCAGGACCGGCGCACGGTCCAGGGAGGAATCCCCCTCCATCACTTTGCGAAATCGTTCTCTTGTTGTCATATGCCTCGTGCTCCTTGTAATCTTTTTAACGTTATCCTTTTACCGCACCGCCGGTAAGTCCTTCTACAATCTGCTCTGAGAATAAGAAATAAATAATAATGATCGGGATCAGCGCAATGGTAATGGCCGCAAAAATTTTATTCCAGTTTGCCAGAAAATTGGCGCTGTAGCTGTAAATGCCAAGGGTAAGCGTCTTTACCTCTTTTTTTGTCAGAAAGACCAGGGGCATATAAAAATCATTCCATATCTGTACGAAGCTGATCAGGCCAACCGTGGAAATGACCGGTTTGGAAATCGGCGCAACAATCTTTGTGAACACCTGATAATCCCCGGCTCCGTCAATCTGTGCAGACTCCAGCACTTCCTTGGGCAGACCGCGGAAGAAATTCGTAAACAGCACTGTGGAGAACGACAGATTGGCTGTATAGATCAATACCAGCCCTGGCAGTGTATTGTTCAGATGCACCTTTGTAAGCATAATGAACAGGGGCAGAATTCCAAGCTGTATGGGAAACATGAGTCCCAGAAGGAAATAGTTTTCCAGGAGGGCTTTCCCCTTAAATTGGTAGTGGGCAAGCGCATAACTGAGCATGGAGGATACCAGGCACAGGCAGAACACAGATGCCACCACCAGAATCACACTGTTCAGCAAATATCTCAAAAATTCATCCTCCACAATCACCTGCAGGAAGTTATCCAGCGTAACCGCTTTGGGAAATCCCATAGTATTGTTGATCAGCTCAGATTTTGTTTTAAAAGAATTCAGCACGGTCATTCCAATCAGATAAATGGAAATAAACGTGTACAACACCAGGATGCAGGAGATGATGTTTTTTACAACCGTAGTATGCTTTCCTTCAATTCTTCTTTGGGATTTTTTCTTTGTACTCATTTTCTCATCCCCCCTTAGTATTCCAGCTTCTTGGCAAGCTTCTTGGTAACCAGCGTCAATATCAGGATGATCACGAACATGACCACACTGATCGCGGAACCAAATCCAATGGATGTTTCACCAAAATAGGAGCCGCCAAACGCGTTGCGGTAAAATACCATGCTGATGAAATCCAGTTTTCCCGTGGCGCCTCCCTGCGGTCCCACAAGAATATACGGAAGGTCGAACATCGTCATTGCATAAATAACGCTCAGCGTAAGGTTGGTCTTCATGGAAGAGGTCAGCATGGGCAGCACTACCGTCCAGAATCTCTTCCACTCCCCGCATCCGTCAATGACACTGGCCTCGATGATCTCCTCCGGTATCTCCTGCATATTGGCATAGAAAATCATCATGCCCGAACCGATGCACTGCCAGATGACAACGCACACGAATATCTTAAAGACCAGATTCGGATCCCCCAGCCAGGCCTGGGCATGCTCTTTTCCGAACAGACTCACAAGGATCTCATTCAGAACGCCAATATTCGGATCAAACAGGATCAGTGCAAAAAAGCCTACGATCGAAGTGCTGATCACATAAGGCATAAACAGCATAAATCGTATGTATTTGTGACATTTTATCTTTATATACAGCATGTATGCGAAAAAGATCTGGATCGGTGTGATAATGAGAAGCACACAGGCAAGATACTTGAAGTTGTTCAGCAGCGCCGCAAAAAACGTCCTTGAGATTCGTGTACTTGTAAACAGTTTTATAAAATTGTCCAGCCCCACAAAGGTTTTCGGGCCAATGCCGTTCCAGTCAAATACACTGTAGTAAAATGCAAAGGCCAGAGGAATCATCATAAATATGGTGTATATGAGAAAGCCCGGCGCAATGAAACCTATATGAGCCCATTTTTTCTTCTTTTTCAAATGATTTGCCCCCTTTTGAAAGGAAAGGGGGGAGGCTTCCACCTCCCCCTTTTGATCCTGTTTTTTTGCTATATTTTTTCCGTTACTCTACCAGGAGACTTTGCAGACTGTCCACAAATTCCTGTACGCCAAGTGTTCCTGCGAATACCTTACACTGGTCAGATTCCCACACTGCAGTCGCTGTGTCATCCTGTTCCGGATCTGCAAGGTAGCCAAGGATATTGTAATAGCTCTCTGTCAGATAATCGAAGGATGCGATTTCATTTACAACGGCATTGTCAGAAACAATCTTCGTTGTGCAGGGAATGGAGCTGAGTCCGTTGATCCAGCGTGTCTGCCCTTCCTCACTTGCAAAATAATTCACAAATGCAAGAGCCGCATCCGGATTTTCTGTGGTTGCGCTTACTCCGTAACCGCAGCTGTTTGTTCCGACCATCGGCTGCTCTCCGTCTTCTGTCGGGATCTGGAAGGCTCCGTAATTCAGTTCCGGGTTGTTCTCATCAATCGTGGAGATATTCCAGGTTCCTTCCACGCACATTGCTGCCTCGCCCTTGGAGAATGCCAGAAGTGCTCCGCTCTCATCAACGCCCAGGTAGCCTTTTCCGTAATAGCCCTTTTCTGCCCACTCAAGCATCTTGTCATAAGCAGCCACAACTCGTTCGTCGTTTACCTTGATCGTTCCATTTTCTTCGTATTCTTTGATCCAGTCAACCGACATTGCATTTAATACCGGCTCAAACTGGAACAGAATCGCCCACGGATCTGTCGCGGAAAATGCAATGGGTGTGTAATCGCTTTCCGCGATTTTTGCCAGAACGTCCTCGAACTCGGAGAAGGTTTTGGGAACCTCGAGTCCCAGCTCTTCAAAAATGTCCTTGTTATAAAATACGCAGCGTCCGCCGGTTTCCGCAGTGGGTGTGGAGTACACCTTTCCATCTTCCATGGTCACGATATTCATTGCTGTGGTGCCTTCATACAGGGAAAAGTCAACCACATCTGTCAGATCCATCAGATAGCCTGCATCTACGTAAGATTTGTAGTGTGTGGTGGCAAGACCGTTGGTCCAGAACAGGTCCGGCGTCTCTCCGGCCTGCATCGCGGTCTGCAAGAGATTATAATACTGATCGGATGTCTTTACTTCTATCTGCACGTCCACATCCGGATACAGCTCGTTAAATCCTTCAACCACAGATTTCAACGGTTCTGTGAACTGGTCCGTATGTTCCCAGATGATCAGGGAACCGCCGATTTCGCTTTCTTCTGCGCTTACCGTCACTCCTCCAAAGAGAGAAACCGCCATAGCGCTCACCAGAGCCATCGATAAAACCTTTTTCTTCATATTACCTGCCTCCTTTGATTTTTTGTTCTGACTATAAGTATAGTTGTCCTCTCCTCAAAGAGCAATTGTCATAATTTAGATTCTCATTCACTTTTTTAAGTTTATTTTCAGTCTTTATTCACTTTTTTAAGATGTCTGCTAGTTTGATTTGCGGTATTCCCCAATGGTCATTCCCGTCATTTTTTTAAACAGCCTGCCAAAATAATTGCTGTTTTCAATCCCTACCATTCCGGCAATCTGCTCCACAGACAGTTCCCCCTTCTGCAGCAGCCTTTTTGCTTCCTCCATCCTCACCTGGTTCAGGAACTGCACATAGGTAATTCCTTTCTTTTTCTTAAAATACTGGCAAAAATATACCAGGTTCATGTGAAAGTGAAGCGCCATATCTGCCAGCGAAATCTGTCTGGTATAATTTTCCCGGATATATTGCTCAATGGCCTCAAAGCCTTCCTGCTGCTTCTGCATGTACTGCACAAGCATTTCCGCTGTTTTCAGCAGCTCCCGGCGAAGCTGCTCAGCGGAGTCAAAGGCCTCCACCTCCTGACAGCCCAGATAGGGTTTTTCTCCAAAAATACTCTGAAACGAAAGATTCTTATAATTCTGCTCCAAATACAGCTCCATTTCATTCAAAAGCCGGATAATCCTGTATTTCGCCTCTTTTGCCGAAATTCCCGCTGTACAGCACCGCTTCAGGAACAGATTTACTTCATACTTCAATGCCTGGTACCAGCCGTCCTTAAAAATATGTTCCCGCGGCATTTTCAGCTCCGGGACAGCCTCCCTGCACCCTCGGTCCTGATTCCCCACCTGAAAACAGGCTGATTTCTCACAGTAAAAGCAAGCGTCCCGTTCTTCCTGGAGCCGCACATAATGCGCCTTGGTTTCCTGCAGGGCATAGTAAGGCTCCGACAAGAACATAAACGCGTTCCGGTTAAAATAATTAAATACGCTGCTTGCCGCCTCATGCCAGAATCGTTGTATCTTTTCCTGCCCCGCCTTCACATCCTTCTTTTCCGAAAAACTGAATATCACGCAGATTTCCATATTTCTGCGGACAAAGCACTCCCCAAGCCCCTCATCCTTGAGATACTTTTGAAACATTTCTGCCAATATCTCAAAATCAATCTCCTCGCTGGTTGTATTTTTCCGGTCTCCTTCTCTGCGAAAAACAAAGGATGCCACCTGAAACGCTTCGCCGAATCTCTCCTCTTCTTTGCGTTCCTCTCCCATATAATGCCAGGCTTCGCCGGAAATGCCGCTGCATTTCTTCCGATACTGGTTCAGGATAAGCTTCGGGAACTCTTTTTCATCAATTTCGTGTTTCAGCACATAACTGTCCACACCGAGAGAAATCGCCTCCTTTGCATAAGAAAAATCCTCATAACAGCTCAGGATGATCGCCGATAAATACGGCTTTTTCCTCTCCAGCTTATGGAGCAGCTCCAGGCCGCTCATGCCATTGAGACGGATATCTGTCACAAGTATGTCCGCTGTATTTTTTTCAAAATATTCCAGTGCCTCCTCCGCGGAAGAAAAATCTGCCACAACCTTCAGCTGCGGGTCATATTCTGTAATGCACATTTTCAATCCGATCCGCACCAGCATTTCATCTTCAATTATTACAACTCTGATCATATGTTCCCCCATATCCGCTCTCCAGCACCGGCAAAGTCAAATGCACTTTTGTACCGGCACCCGGAACGCTCTGAATTTCTGCGCCGTAGCTTTCTCCATAGTTCAGCCGGATCCGCTGCACCACATTGTAGATTCCCACATGCTCCGCAGATTCTTCCCGGTTTGCCTCAAAAAACTTCTCCTGCTCCCTCATATCAAAGCCAATACCGTTATCCTCCACCCAGATATGAAGAGCTTCCTCCTGGCGGTAAATCCGGATTTTGATCACGCCTCCCTGCCTTCTGCCCTGAAAGGCATGCAGAATACAATTTTCCACAAGCGGCTGCAGAAGAAGCTTCAAAATCTTGAGCTTTTTCGTGTTGTCGTCTACCTCATACCCAACCTCAAAATTTACAAAACGCATCTTTTGGATATATACATAAGATGCAAGAAGCTCCAGCTCTTCTTCCACGAAAACCTCTTCTTTTCTGGTATATGTTACGCTTTTCATCAGTGCGATCAGGCTTTCTATCATACATTTTATATTTGTCTGCTTATTGGAAATAGCCATCCATTTTACAGTATTTAACGTATTGAATACAAAATGCGGGTTGATCTGCATGGACAAAACTTTCATCTTTTCCTCATTTTTTTCCTTTTCCTCCTCACGCACCTCCGACATCAGACGCATGATCTCATCAATCATAAAATTGTAATTTGTGATGAGCATTCCCATCTCGTCTGTCTTTTTTCGGAAGCCGATTTTTTCAAATTTTTTGTCCGACACATTTTTCATTCCCGTGCTCAAACGCTTCATGGGTTCAAAAATATAACAGGTCAAAAAGAAATAAATAAGCAGCAATACAAGCGCCGTGAGAAGCATCAGCCAGATCGTCATTCGCCGCAGCTCCTTCACAACGCCAAACACTTCATCCGGATCGATGATGACAGTTGTCTTCCATCCGGTTTCCTCGGATATTTTACTTACTGCAATGCTTTCATCGGAAGAAAGCTTAATTTTTTTTCCGCTTTTTTCGTTTTCAAAAGCCCGGATCAACTCCTTGTCTTTCAGCTTTTTTCCCGCCGGAAGGTCCCGGCTGCTGCACACGACTACATTATCTTCTGTCAAAATATAGTAGCTGGTTCCCTCCTGATCCAGACGCTGATAGCTCAGAATATCTGAAATAAAGTCCGCGGAAAAAAACATCCAGAAGGTTCCCTCTGTTCCCTCTGTGGAATTGATCGCTCTTGCCAGCGCAAAGGTTTTCAGGTTGGAATGATAGCGCCCGGACATCGTTTCTGTCGGTATCCAAATGACCTTTCCCTTTTTTTCCTTCACAGCTTCCCTGTGTCTTTCCAGATATTCATCCAGATTGTGGTAACGATATCCCTCTACGTAACGGGTATCGCCTAATTCCATCACTACCGCTTCCACATTACTTTCTGAATTTACAATTCCGGATAAATAGGCTTCTACATTTTCATTTACACCGTCATAATTTCCGCTGTTTATGTAGTCCAGAATCGTTTCATTGTAGTAAGCTGTCATGGAAATATTGGCATAATACTGCAGCTGAAAATCAAGATTCTGCGTCATTTCCTCCACCAGCGCTTCCTTTTCTTCAATGATCCTGTTAAAAGAATCCTTGTAGTACTGGTAGGAAGAGTACACGGAAAAAAGAATGCTGGGAATGACTGCCAGAAGGATCATAATAATAATTTTATTTTTTATTCTGTAAGTAAATCTGTGGTTCATTCTCGACTCCTTTTCGCTCCGGTCAGTGTATCTATAAAATCATGCATAGATACTTCTTTGCTTCACTTGGACAAATCCCGTAAAATTTTTTGAAAGAACTGCTGAAATTTTTACTTTCTCCATACCCCACAGCTTCTGCAGTCTCACTGACCGAATGTCCCTCTTTTTTAAGATATTCTGTTACGACTGCCGCCATTCTGTATATAGTACATTCTGATATAGCCGCACGCGGAATTTTCCTCCACGTTCCATGTTTTCGATACTTTCGTTATCCCATAAAGAAGAAGCATCTTCCCTCCTCCTGTTGTGCACACAATATATTCTATAATCTCACAATCGTTATTATTTTGCAACAGTCTTCCAGAATTGTAAAATATCTTTCTTTACCATGTCATTTTTCCAGTGTTTTTTCTCTCTATCTCCGGTTTCCTTTTTGTATGGTTCTGCTATCCTAAAATAAAAAGGAGGTATCTAAAAATGGATATTACAACTGGAGAACTGTCTGTCTTACGGACGCTTGCAAACAGCTATATGGAAATTGCCTCGCTTCCCGTTCAAAGAGAAAAAATGAATCTTTGGAAATCCTTCAACCGACGCGACGAGGTCCGCCCCATGGTGATGATCGATCAGATTCCATGGCATGACCTGAATTATGACGGTTCTCTTACCTGCGTTACCCAAGAACCCTTTATTTCCCAAAACTTTGAAAACAGAAGAAGATGTCGGGAAAATACAGAACTTGAATCTCTCCGTTGATATACAGACATCACGGGAATGGGCAGATATTTCCCAATTTATTTTTGATGGAATTTTACCTGTACGCCAAGCCGGAGGCGCCAATATAAAGCTGCAAATTTGGGATATTCTGTCCGAGTTTATGGGAGTTGAAAACATTTATTTTGATTTGGCAGACCGCCCGGATTTTATCCATCAGATCATGAATCGTATGACTCAGGCCACATTAAACGGGATTCATCAGGCAAACAATTTGGGCCTAATTCCTTATGCAAAACAGTTGGCAGCAAACTTTGGCATGCTTTATTATGGATGCTGTGAACGGCTGGACGACCGCTTGGCAATCGTTCAGACCATTCCCAATATCAAAAAAATCTCCTGCAGTCCATGGAGCAACAAAGAAAACTTTGCCGCAAATTTAAACCCCAAAATCATTATGTCCAACAAGCCCTCTCCCGCTTTCCCGTAATTCTTTTATTTTATCCTTCATTTTTATATGTTCTCTCGTTTCTTTTTTACACATTGTGTATATACCATGGCATGCCGTTCTTCTAACTGCAATATTCTTATATCTGATTTTAATCTGGTATACTGTCACCCACGCACAGCGTTCCCCATCCCACTTCCGCATTCGGATATTCCCCATATCCCGGCAGCGGCTTTGCTCCACGCCTCAGATACGCTTTCACCTTTTCCCCATACAAAAACGGATCATTCCCTCTCACAATCCCCCACTCCATCAACAGCGCTGCCGCTCCGGTAACAAACGGTGTCGCAAATGAAGTCCCGGTCATTGTATCATACCTTCCGCCTGGAACCGGCGCTGTTATGTTGACGCCCGGAGCTGCCAGATCCGGCTTTCGCCGGGGTAGAAAATCGCTCCCTCTTCCAGAAAAATCCGCATAGGAATTCCGGGCGGAATCGTATGCGCCCACGGAAATAATCTTCCCCGAAGTGGAGGGGATCGTCAGCGTTCCCTGTGCTCTTGGAAGATAAAAATTTGTCCCGGGATTCAGTACATTTCCTCCCGGCATCCACAGAAAATATTCTCCGCTCTTCACTTGTTTTCCCTGTAAAATCACTTTCCACACACCGCTGTCCACAAAACTTCGTGTTGGAAGAAAGTCAAAATAAATCTCCTGCGTCACATGATAGGGCGCCGGCTTTCCATAATAGATCAAAAGCTCGGTATTCCCCAGTCTGTACCTCTGTGCTCCAAGCTCTTCGTACAGTGGTCCGATCCGCTCTCCGGCTGGATTCTCCACATAGATTTCTATTTCGTCCTCGTAGTCTTTCCAAAGCTGAACATTCAGAGTTGTTTCATAAGCTCCAACGCCAAACTCCACCTCTGTACGCTCTCCGGAAGAAAGCTTTCCCCCGGTGTGAAGAGCATCACTGCCATTATTTCCGGTTCCGGTACAGAGTACCAACCGTCCAATGTCAGATACATTGTCAATGTAGGTTTCCACCAGAGAATCTCCACGATGGGATCCATAATTATTTCCAAAGCTCAGATTAATTGCCATAGGTCTTCCAAGTTCTCTGGACATACGCACAAGGTAATCTATCCCCTGAATCAACTCTGTTGTCCTGGGAAAAGAATTTTCTCTTGGCCTTCCCAGCTTTACAACCACCAGCTCACTTTCAAAAGCCACACCTCGGCTCATACCTTCCGATGCCCGTCCATTACCTGCTGCAATCCCAAGAACAGCTGTCCCATGTCTGCTCAAGTCCTGACTTGGTACAAGTTCGCGCCCCTCTCTTTCCGGTAAAGTCAACGCCAGATCTATCTGCTCTTTTGTGTATTCTGTACCCAGCACATACCCCGCCGGAGGATTTCCTGATATTTCCTGATCCCAGAGCCGAAGGATCCTGGTGGTTCCGTCCGGGTTCCGGAAATCCGGATGCCAGTAATCCACGCCCGAATCTACAATCCCGATGAGAATTCCTTTTCCCGTAAGATTGTCTGTTCCCCCACGCCCGCTTCGTCCTGTCTGGAGCGAAGTGATACAGCTTGCCTGATTTGCCGCATAATCTGCAAAAAATAATCTTTTGGGAATCTCCACAAACTCGATCTGCGGACGTCTGGCGTAAGTCTCCAGCTCACTCTCCGGCAAGGTTACCACTGCATAATCTCCCAGAAGAGGCACTGCAAAAACGCCGGGACCCTCCAGCCCCGACGTGTCTCCATTGTATTTCACAAGCACATCCCATAGGCGCAGCTCCTGGTCATATCCCACGTTCAGATTTCCCGATTTTTCCCGCTCCTGCTCTGTCGCACTTAGTGCAAGGTTCAGCAGGTTGTCAAGTTTCTGGTCCGGCATCTGTCATGCTCCTATTGGTTCCGTCATAGTTATTTTATTCCTGCATTTACTCTTTGTTCCCATATCCGGTCGTTTCTTTTACACTTTTTTTGCGTTTTCTCCCATTCTCCTCCTATTTCTCTCCATTCGATAATACACCGGTATCAGAAGCAGACACGCCCCAATCCACGCCAGCGGACTGGCGAGCGCCACTCCCGTATAACCAACAACCTTCACAAGTATCATGGTACTTCCAATCCGCATTGCCAGCTCTATCATACAAGCTGCAAAAGGCGCCGCTGCATTCTGCATACTCTGTATGGTTGTACGGTACACCAAAAGCAGTCCGAGAATCACATAAAAAGGCGCTACAACCTGAAGATAGCCATTGGAATAACGCACAATCTCGGCAGACGGCTCTGTAATAAACAAGCTTACAAGTGACTCCCGGAGCAGAAGAATCCCCGCGCACATCATCACATTGAGTGCTTCTGTCTGAATCAAAGCGGCGCGCACCACCTTTTTTATCCTTTCCATTTGTCCTGCTCCGTAATTCTGCGCAACATAATTGGAAATGGCTGTTCCCATAGCATTGTTTACCAGAACAGAAACCTGATCTGCCTTCGTAGCCGCTGTATATCCCGCTACCGCCGCTGTTCCAAGCGCGTTTACTGCCGCCTGCATGGCAAGCTGTCCGATACACATGACAGACATTTGAAATCCCATGGGAAATGCCGTTTTCAGATGGAACTGCATCTGCTTCCCCATCCCCTGAAAATCCGCAGTGCAAAGGTGCAGCGTTTCAAAGGATTGAAGCCCGGCCGCTAAGCAGCATACCGCCGCTGCCAGCTGGGAAAGTACCGTCGCCCAGGCCGCTCCCGCAACGCCCATTTTCAAAGGCACAATAAAAACAAGATCCAGTATCACATTCAAAACAGAAGAAAACACCAGAAAATAAAGCGGCGTCCTGCTGTCGCCAAGCGCACGCAGAATGTTGGAGATCATATTGTAAAACACCGTCGCGCCTGTTCCCAGGAGAACAACAAACATGTATTCATATGCCTGTGCGCGGATATCCTCCGGTGTTTTCATCATGTCCAGAATTTCCCATGAAAACATACAACATACAAGAGTGATCACTACGGTAATGCCAAGACATAAAACAACCGATGCTGCAATACTTTTCTTCATCCCATCTCTGTCCTTCGCCCCAAACCTCTGTCCGAGACAAATTCCCAACCCATTGGTAAACCCCTGGATAAAGCAAAGCACAAAATAGATAATAATGCTTGTCGAGCCAACGGCTGCCAATGCATTTGCCCCCAGTGTTTTTCCCACAATCACAGAATCTGCCAATGTATAAAACAGTTGGAACAGATTCCCTCCTATGACCGGAAGCGCAAATCTCAGCAGTACCCCAAAAGGACTTCCTGCCGTCAAATCCTGTTTTCCGCTATTTTCTTTTTTCATGATAGTCCCCTCTCATTTTTCTTGAAAAGTCACATTTTCTCTCTTATAATGAGTAAACAACAAACCACTTGTCTTTGAAAGGATTCTTATGAGCAAAAGAACCATACAAGTAGATCCGTATCAAAAAGAACTCTGCATTCATGGCACCTCTGAATTTCCCATGACCGTCCATCACGATCAATTGTGGACTTTTGAGGAAAACTCCATTCCCTGTCACTGGCACGATGACCTTGAACTTGTTCTTGTCCAACAAGGGTATATTCGATATCAGATACGCAACAAAAGTCATATCCTCACACCTGGACAGGGGCTGCTTATCAACAGCGATGTCCCGCACAGCGCTGTCCCGATCCCCGGAAGCCGCGTCAGCCTGCTCACCGTCATCATACAGCCGGTTTTCCTCTACGATCATCCAGGAAGCAGTATGGAAACAACCTACTTTCGACCTTTTCTTCACAACCGAAGATACCCCTGCCTGCTTCTGGATCCGGAATGCAGCTGGATGAAAACATGTCTTGCACAACTGGAGGCAGCCGACCGATATTTCACACAGAAGCCTTTTGGCTACGAGCTGAAAATCAAAAGCCTTCTCTGTGATCTTTTCTTTGAAATTTTTACACGAAACCATAAATTTTCACAGTGCTTGGCACTTTCCAGCCAGGATGATCTGCGAAGGCTCTCCATTCTTCTGGAATATCTGCACCTGCACTATAGTCACAATATCTCTCTTCGCGAACTGGCAGACAAGATACATCTCACAAGAGAAGCCTGCTGTCGTTTCTTCAAACGCATGACAGGCCAGACAATCTCTCAGTATCTGACAGAATACCGCGTCAGCAAAAGCTTCTCTCTGCTTGAAGACGGACGTTTTTCTGTCACTCAGATTTCCGGTCTCTGCGGCTTCAGCAGCCCCAGTCGCTTTTCCGCTGCCTTTCACGACAGAACGGGACAAACGCCTCGTAGCTATCTGAAAAAACACAACGACTCCAGCCTCCTGCAGTCTCCGGAAAAACTCCTGAAAGAATATTGATACAGCTTTTATAGCATAAAAAATAAAGGAGTGGATTTCCACTCCCTTATTGACATATTTCATACAGATATTGACCAAATCTTCAGCAGAGCTCTTCCAAAAATCCAAATGGATCTTCATCCTTCAGAAAATGCATCAACATGTATGCACACATGATTGCAACCTTCTCTTCTCTGAGAATCCGTTTTACTTCCTCCCGGTCTGCCAGCACCACTTCTATTTCCTCCGTATCCTCCTGCGCATCTGTACTGATTTCCCCTGTTGCGTACCCATAAACGGTGGCACAGGATTCGTCTGTCAGCCCTACGGTAGTAAAACATGGCTTTTCGTAGGAGCCATCCACTTCCAGCGGCAAAAACGAAAGTCCTGTTTCCTCGTACATTTCCCGCACTGCCGCCTGATGAAAATCTTCCCCCGGCTCCACCAGACCTGCCGGAAATTCATATACATAATCTCCTATGGTATATCGAAACTGCCGTACCAGTACTACCTTGTCTTTTTTTTCTCCGCAAATACTGTAAATGATCACTCCGTCCGGCGTATTTTTTCTGGTTTTCAGCTTCATCTTTTCCGCGCTTTCCGCTCTGGATGCCACAAAATAATCCAAGTCCTTCCCATGTACGCTTGTTGCCTTCACACAATACAGGTTTACAAACCTGGTATCCGTCATTTTTTCCACATTATGTATTGTTCCCATATTTTTCCCCCTTTTGTATGCTGACTGTACGCTTCACCGGCATTGTCAGATCCATAATACCGGTCAGCTTATCTGGCTTTTTTCTTACAGCTTTCTCCGCAGTCCCGGCAGCCGGCGCATCCGCAACAGCCACCCTGCTTTCTTTTTTTCACCATAGAACGTATCGCTGCACCTGCGGACACACACAGCACCACAAGTACAATGCCATTCCCCAAAATCGAAGACATTCCGGACGCTCCTTTCCTCTGGCTGAATCTTAAAATTTTATACTCTGATTTTCTCATATTATACAAGATGAACACCTGTCTGGCAACTGCATTCATCCGGACAGCTTCACTTGCTTTTTTCCATACAAGATGGTAACATGTTAGAGAATAATCTTGTTTAGAACAGGAGGTGTTTTCTATGGGATATGTAAGTCATAAGTCCGAAGAGTCCGTTGAAGACTATCTGGAGACTATTTATATACTGAGCCAGCGTCTGCCGGCAGTACGTTCCGTTGATATCGCCACAGAACTTGGATACTCCAAACCAAGCGTGAGCGTTGCCATGAAAAACCTGCGGAATCGGAAATTCATCACTGTATCAGAAGAAGGCTATATTTCCCTCACAACAGACGGAAAAGCACTTGCCACACGTACCTTTGAACGGCACACGGTGCTCGCAAACTGGCTGGTAAGCCTGGGTGTCGATCCGCAGACTGCCTCCGTGGATGCCTGCAAAGTAGAGCACGACATCAGTCAGGAAACCTTTGATGCCTTAAAAAAACATATTCTCGGCTAAAACAAAAACTCTTGAAAACGCCTTTTTGCGTCTTCCAAGAGTTTTTATTCTGCACACTGTATTTATTTTAAACATTCTTCCAGCAGAGCTGCCATCTCGTCGATATGCTTCTTGCTGATAATCAGCGGCGGTACAAGACGCAGTACATCGCTTCCCGCCGAAATTACCAGCAAGCCGTTTTCCAGCGCTTTTTTCACTACATCTCCTACCGGCCGGCCGGAAATTACAAGCCCCTGCATAAACCCTTTTCCACGTCTTGCAGCAACACATTCACACTTCTGCACAAGTTCGTCCAGTTTTTCCTCCAGATAAGGTGTCAGCTCCCGTACATGTGAAAGAATCCCATCTTTTTCAAAAATGTCAAACACTCTGCTTACAGCCGCACAGGCAAAAGGGTTCCCTCCATAAGTGGTGCCGTGATCGCCCGGCTTTAAAGATGCCTTCGCCGCTTTTTCATTCAGCGCAAAGGCTCCCACCGGAACCCCGCAGCCAAGCGCTTTTGCACACGCCATAATATCCGGCTGCACGCCGTATTCCTGCCATGCGAAATAGTGTCCGGTCCGTCCCATACCACACTGTACTTCGTCAAAGATCAACAGCATGTCTCTCTCATCGCAAAGTTTCCGCAGACCTTCCAGAAACGCCTTATCTGCCGGATATATTCCGCCCTCTCCCTGCACGACCTCCGTAATGATCGCACAGGTTTTGTCTGTAAGCTGTGCTTTTACGCTGTCCAAGTCATTAAAATCTGCAAATTTCACACCGCCCATCAAAGGATAGAAGGGCTCGCGGTAATGGTCTGTGCCCGTGACGGACAACGCGCCCACCGTTCTTCCATGAAAAGAATGGTGCATGGCAATTATTTCATGGTCTGCATGTCCGGTTTTTTCGTAAGCATATTTTTTCGCCGCTTTCAGCGCACCCTCAATGGCTTCCGTACCGCTGTTGGTAAAAAACACCTTGTCCATACAACTTGCAAGTGCAAGCTTGGCCCCTGCCTCAATCATTGGTTCGTTATAATACAAATTAGATACATGGGTAAGGCGGTCAATCTGATTTTTTAATGCCTCGTCATATCCAGGATAATGATATCCCAGAGAATTCACTGCGATTCCAGCTGCAAAATCCAGATATTTCTTTCCTTCCGAATCGTATAGATAACATCCCTCTCCCCGCGTAAACACAACCGGGAAACGATTATAGGTATGAAGAATGTTGGCCTCCGCTGCCTGCATCTGTTCATTCATGTTCATTGTATTTTTCTCCGTCCTCCCTCAAAATAGCCGTACCGATCCCCTGATTTGTAAACACCTCCAGCAGAAGGCTGTGGGGAATCCTGCCGTCCAGAATATGTACGCGTTTTACCCCTTCTTCAATGGCGTTGATACAGTTGCGAAGCTTTGGAATCATTCCACCGCCTACATAACCTTCCTCGATAAGCTTCTCCGCTTCTGATACATGCAGCTCGGATATGAGCGTCTCCGGATCATTCTGGTCCTTGTAAACGCCCTCGATATCCGACAAAAAAGCAAGCTTTTCCGCGTGCATTGCCTCTGCAATGGCGCAGGCCGCATCATCCGCATTGATATTATAGGACTGAAAACTGTCATCATATCCTACAGGAAATACAATCGGAAGAAAATCCTTCTCCAACAGATCATACAGCACCTGCGGCTCTACTTTTGTAACTTCTCCCACAAAACCGATATCTCCGTCTGCGCACTTCTTTTTTGTGCACTGCAGCAAGCCTCCGTCTTTTCCGCTGATGCCCACGGCCTTTACACCAAGTGACTGCACAAGTGTAACAAGTTCCTTGTTCACTTTTCCAAGCACCATTTCTGCAATTTCCATCGTTTCCGCATCCGTTACCCGCAGGCCATTGATAAACTGCGGCTTCATTCCAACCTTTGCCACCCAGCGGCTGATTTCCTTTCCGCCGCCATGTACAATAATCGGCTTAAAGCCCACAAGCTTCAAAAGAACTGCGTCTTCAATGACATTACGCTTTAATTCCTCATCCAGCATAGCGCTTCCGCCGTACTTGATCACCACGATCTTGCGGTTAAACCGCTGAATATAAGGCAGCGCCTCAATGAGGACCTCTGCTTTTTCCAGATATTTCTGCTTAACCATAATATCCTCCTTATGAACGATAATCTGCATTTATTTTCACATAGTCATAGGTAAGGTCGCAACCCCAGGCTGTTGCACTTGCATTTCCCATTTTGATATCCGCAACAGCGGTCACCGCTTCCTCGGAAAGGATTCTGGTCGCCTCCTCCTCGCTGTAGCCTGTAGATACGCCGTTTTCGATGATTTTGATCTTGCCTGCGCGACTCTCAAAATACAAGTCCACCTTTTCCGGATCAAACTGCGCGCCGGAATATCCCATGGCGCAGAGAATTCTTCCCCAGTTAGCGTCATGTCCGTAAATTGCAGCCTTCGTAAGTGAGGATGTGACTACAGATTTACTGAGCGTCACAGCCTGCTCCTTGCTCTCTGCCCCCACAATTTTCACCTCAAACAGGGCGGTTGCGCCCTCGCCGTCTCCGGCAATTTTTTTTGCAAGCGCTGTATTCACATAATTCAGAGCCTTTTTGAATGCCTCATAATCTTCATTTTTTTCTGTAATACAGGGATTCTCTGCCATTCCGTTTGCCAGAAGAAGCACGGTGTCATTGGTGGAGGTATCGCCGTCCACCGAAACCATGTTGTAGGTATCCTGCACATCTTCACTGAGCGCAGACTGCAGCAGTTCTTTCGATATGCATACATCTGTGGTGACAAATCCAAGCATTGTGCACATGTTCGGATGTATCATTCCTGACCCCTTGCACATGCCTCCCACGGTCACTGTTTTTCCGCCGATTTCTGTCTGCACGGCAATTTCCTTCTTTACGGTATCTGTTGTCATGATCGCCTTTGCCGCCTCTGTCCCCGCTTCCAGCGTATCGGACAGCTTCGGCGCCATGGCTTTCACCCCTGCGGAAATTTTTTCTATAGGAAGCTGCATTCCAATGACTCCCGTCGAAGCAACCAGCACCTCCGATTCTGAAATGCCCAGTGTCTCTGCTGCTGCCTGTGCTGTTTCTTTACAATATCCATAGCCCTCGCTGCCTGTACAGGCGTTTGCAATTCCACTGTTGCACACAACTGCCCTTGCTCCCGGATGCTGATATACAATCTCCTGATCCCATTTCACCGGGGCTGCCTTTACCACATTGGTTGTAAAGGTACCGGCAGCCAGACAAGGTACCTGGCTGTAAATCATGGCCATGTCTGTACGATTCTTATATTTGATTTCCGCGGCCGCCGATGCTGCCTGAAAGCCCTTTGCGGCGGTCACTCCTCCGGCAATTTCTTTCATAATGCTCTCTCTCCTTTTTTATCTGACTTTTACGGGAACATGGGAATCTGCTGCAAGCCCTCTGCCTCCGGGAATCCGAAAAGCAGATTCATATTCTGGACGGCCTGTCCTGCTGCACCTTTTACCAGATTATCCATTGCGCCCATCATGACAATGCGTTTTGTCCTCGCATCAATTTTGAAATTCACATCCACATAATTGCTGCCTTCCACCCATTTTGTCTGCGGACATACATCCTGATCGAGCACACGCACAAACTGTTCCTTGTCATAATACTTGTCATAGGCTGCCCGTACCTCTTCATAGCTTACCTCTTTTTTGAGTGAAGCATAGGCAGTAATAAGAATTCCTCTGTTCATCGGCACAAGATGCGGTGTGAAATTGATCATCACCTGCTGCCCGCAGGCATATCCAAGCTGGTCCTCAATTTCCGGGGTATGTCTGTGCACAGTCACACCATACGCCTTGATATTTTCATTGACCTCACAGAAAAGATTATCTGTTTTTGCCCCTCTTCCAGCCCCTGATGTTCCGGATTTCGCATCAATGATAATCGTGTTTGGATCTATCATCCCTTCTTTCAGCAGCGGATATATGGAAAGGGTGGAACAGGTAGGATAGCATCCCGGATTGGCAATCAGCCGTGCTTTTTTTATGTCTTCCCGGTTGATCTCACAAAGGCCATACACGGCCTCTTCCACAAACTGCGGTGACTTGTGCTCAATTCCATACCACTCTTCATAACGGGAAACATCCTTAATACGAAAATCCGCACTGAGATCAATCACCTTTACTTTTGAGAGAATTTCTTCATTTATCAGAGATGCGCAAAGTCCCTGGGGAGTTGCTGTAAAAATAACGTCCACCTCATCTGCAAGTGCCGACATGTTGTCATCCATACAAGTAGCATCCACCAGCTTAAAAAAATTCTGATAAATATCTGCATATTTCTTATCAATGTAGCTTCTGGAACCATACCAGGCAATCTCAGCCTCCTTGTGTCCCAGCAGAAGTCTCACAATTTCGGAGCCTGCATATCCTGTTGCCCCGATAATACCTGCTTTTATCATAATATCACTCCTCCCGTCATCTGATGCTAGAGAGATTATACATCTCATTTGCATATTATGCAATAATTTTTTTATTTTTTTCAAGAAACGCTTGCATATCATTATAATATGGTGTATATTATCCATTGTTGAACACCACAGTTCTTCATCCCAAAATGAATATTTATTCATAAATTACATTTTTTATTCATCAATACACGATTCATATTCAGGAGGTTTTATTATTATGAAAGAAAAAGTTATTTTGGCTTACTCCGGCGGTCTGGACACCACCGCACTCATTCCCTGGCTGAAGGAGACCTTTGATTATGAGGTTATCTGCTGCTGCGTCAACTGCGGACAGGGAAACGAACTTGAGGGCCTGGACGAACGTGCAAAGCTTTCCGGTGCTTCCAAGCTGTATATTGAAGATATCGTTGACGAGTTTTGTGACGAATATGTGATGCCCTGCGTCAAGGCCGGGGCCGTCTATGAGCACAAGTACCTTCTTGGTACATCCATGGCGCGTCCGGTAATCGCAAAGACACTTGTGGACATCGCCCGCAAAGAAGGCGCGACCGCTATCTGCCACGGCGCGACCGGCAAGGGCAACGATCAGATTCGTTTTGAGCTGGGCATCAAAGCGCTTGCTCCGGATTTGAAGATCATCGCTCCCTGGCGTATGACAGATGTATGGACCATGCAGTCCCGTGAAGATGAAATTGCCTTTTGTCAGGCACACGGTATCAACCTGCCTTTTGATGCCAGCCACAGCTACAGCCGCGACCGCAATTTATGGCATATCAGTCACGAAGGACTGGAGCTTGAGGATCCGTCTCTTGCTCCCAACTACGACCACATGCTTGTACTTGGCGTAACTCCGCAGAACGCACCTGATAAAGAAACAGAAATCAGCCTCACCTTTGAAGCCGGAGTTCCCAAGGCACTCAACGGAAAAAATATGAAGGTCTCCGAAATCATAACCGAGCTCAACCGACTGGGCGGGGAAAACGGAATCGGTATTGTAGATATTGTAGAAAACCGTGTGGTAGGTATGAAATCCCGCGGCGTTTATGAAACTCCCGGCGGAACCATCCTCATGGAAGCCCACGACCAGCTGGAAGAATTAATTCTTGACCGTGATACCATGGAGGCTAAGAAAAAGCTTGGCAGCCAGTTCGCACAGGTTGTCTACGAGGGAAAATGGTTCACTCCTCTTCGCGAGGCGATCCAGGCATTTGTAGAATCCACACAGAAATATGTAACCGGCGAAGTAAAGCTGAAACTCTATAAAGGCAACATTATCAAAGCCGGAACAACCTCTCCCTACAGCCTGTATAACGAATCTCTTGCTTCCTTCACAACCGGAGACATGTACGATCATCATGACGCAGACGGATTCATCACCTTGTTCGGTCTTCCGCTCAAGGTACGCGCAATGAAGCTGGCTGAGGCAGAAAAAAACAAAACAAACTAAACCGTCAAAGAGGGCTGTTGCAGTTGCAGCAGCCCCCAGACTGTAGACAAAGTCCCAGGCAAAAGCCCGGGCTTTTCTTTTATCATATTTT
>QFCE01001989.1_pt1 | contig 46977 bp, 48 predicted proteins | sample 5346091 | NCBI WGS metagenome assembly QFCE01 (sample SAMN09062252, study PRJNA434731) | Human gut metagenome, whole genome shotgun sequencing project. | isolation source: stool timepoint A chromium assembly | host: Homo sapiens | collected 2015 | reverse complement strand
CATGTACTGAACAGTGAATTCGTGCGGATGCCGTACACGGAGGCGATCGAGCATCTGTTGAAGGCCAAGAAAAAGTTTGAAAACCCGGTTTCCTGGGGCGTCGATCTCAATACGGAACATGAGCGTTATCTGTGCGAAGAAGTCGTAAAGGGACCGGTCTTCCTGATCGATTATCCGAAGGATATCAAAGCGTTCTATATGCGGATGAACGACGATGGGAAAACCGTGGCGGCCTGCGATTTGTTGGTGCCGGCGGTTGGCGAACTGGTCGGCGGTTCCCAGCGTGAAGAACGGCTGGAAGTCCTGCAGAACCGGATGAAGGAAATGGGCGTTCACGAAGCGGGACTGCAATGGTATCTGGATCTGCGCCGTTACGGCGGCTGTCAGCACGCGGGCTTTGGGCTGGGCTTTGAACGGTTCATCATGTATGTTACCGGAATGCAGAATATCCGCGACGTGATTCCGTTTGCCCGTACGCCGAAAAATTTATTGTTCTGATTGTGTTTTTCTTCGATCAACCTATCCGTAAATTAAAATAATCTTACTGAAGATTACTCCATGAAAAAGAGTTAAAAATCGTTTGGATTTTTAACTCTTTTCTCTTTATACAATATTTCCAAAGTTAACGATTAAGAACAGTTTGTTTCATATGAACATTTTGATTTGTCTTGTCATGGATTTGTCTTTGAAAATCCTCCGATGTATGGATTGCATCTAAGCTTTGAATAAGATCCAAAAGCGTTTCTCCATTAAGTTCGTCAATCTGTTTTTCTTCCCGCTCATTCAGTGCCATTCGCTTTCTTAATACAAGCTTAACCAACATTTTCTGACCTTCCTCTTTACCTTTAGCGATTCCTTTTTCATAAACCACCTGTTCATCGCGCTCATCAAACTTCGCCCGCATCCGGGCCAGTGCCAGGTTGGTATCTCTTAAAAAATCCATCTTTTTCTCTTCCATCATCTGAATGATTTCCTCCTTTTCTGATAATCCCTGAATGATTTTTTGTTTCTCGGCGACGTGGCTGAACCGAATCATGTAATGTATTTTCTCCGATATCCTCTATTCCTCTACCGGCTTCTTTTCCAGTGCTTCCAGCTTGTCCATCTCCACCCAAAAAGTCCGGCATCGCTCATCCAGTAAGGATACTGTCGTTTCGTATTTAAATTATTTTTAACATTATCGATTAAGAACAGTTTGTTTCATATGAACATTTTGATTTATCTTGTCATGGATTTGTCTTTGAAAATCCTCCGGTGTATGAATCGCATCCAAGCTTTGAATAAGGTCCAAAAGCGTTTCTCCATTAAGTTCGTCGATCTGTTTTTCTTCCCGCTCATTCAGTGCCATTCGCTGTCTTAATACAAGCTTAACCAACATTTTCTGGCCTTCCACTTTACCTTCTAAAATTCCTTCCTCTTTGCCGATTGTTTTTCCTTTAGCGATGCCTTTTTCATAAATCACCTGTTCATCGCGCTCATCAAACTTCGCCCGCATCCGGGCCAGTGCCAGGTTGGTATCTCTTAAAAAATCCATTTTTTTCTCTTCCATCATTTGAATGATTTCCTCCTTTTCTGATAACTCCTGTATGATTTTTTGTTTCTCGGCAGCGTGACTGAATCGAACCGTGTAGTGTATTTTCTCTGATAACCTCCATTCTTCCACCGGCTTCTTTTCCAGCGCTTCCAGCTTGTCCATCTCTACCCAGAGAATCCGGCATCGTTCATCCGGTAATGGAACTGCCTTTTCTTCTTTAGTATAACGATAATCATGCAGATAACCGTCATTCTTTTGGATTTGCGGGACATGGTTGGTAAGCATTACCTGAATCACCGGATTAAATTCATACGGATCACCGACACAGAGCTGATCGGCAACGATGCGGGACAGATATCCCTGTGAGCGCATTGCCAGTGAATCGCTCATCTGATAGTTCTGCATTTCAAGATTGATCACCAGGCTGTTCCCCTGATCATCTTCAGCTTTAATCAGTAAATCAAATCGAATCCCTTTCTCGCCCTGATGATTTTTTACAGGCTCGGTATTCATCATAGAAGTCCGGACAAACCGGCAGAGAAAGAGATCGGATAAATAAGCGATCCGGATCCTTCTGGATAGTTCATCCTCAGAGCCAAAAGTGTGGCGGAAGACGTCGTTCTCTCGAAAGTCAATGGTGGCCAGAAGCTGACGAATCTGAGCGGAATCCAGACAGAGCGTCAGCGATTGCATGGGATTGTCGTTATGAAGTTCATTCGTATTTTCCATCGCAATAAAAACCTCCTCTACTTTAATATTGCGGAAAATCAGAAAAAGCCTCATAAAAAACAGAAATTTGTAAAAATACTTTTTTGAGTTTATCTTTCAAATCAATGTTAACTCTTTTGAATCCCAATTTCAAGAATAAACTAAATTAAAATTCCAGATGGGAAATGATCGGAAGGATCTGTCTCTTTATGCTTGGCAGGAGAATTAAATCCTTTAGCTCCGCACAAACTAAAAAAACTTGAGGTTGATCTTCAATTCTCTTATAATAGAGCGTAGGATGTGATGACATGAAAAAATACGTATTAAAAACAGATGAAAACGGCAATGAGATTACCGTGGCCGATGTCCATAAGGTTCTTTTGGAAATGCTTAAAATGATCGACGGCATTTGCCGGAAATACAACATACCGTATTTCCTCAACGGGGGCAGCGCCTTAGGTGCAGTTCGGCATCAGGGCTTTATTCCGTGGGACGACGATGCGGATATCGCCATGCTTTATGAAGACTACAAGCGCTTTATTGTCGCTTTAAAACAGGATCTTCCGGAAGGCTATACCTTTCAATGCTTCGATACGGATAAGCGTTATAACCCGTTAATTCCGGGGAATGAAGATCCGGAAAAAAGGAACATATCTGAAAGAAGTCAATACGCTGTTAGCCAACCGCTGTACTGAATGCGACGGTATTTTCATCGATGTCTTTGTTTATGATTACTGCTCGGCAAGCAAAACGATGGATCTGCCGCTGCGAATGTTGAACCAGCTGATTATGCCGTTTATCATTCTCTTTGATAACCTCGGGCATGAATCCGTTGTTCCTTAAGCGCTGGTTTGTTTCCAATGCCCGGATGTATGGGAAACTCAATGAAGGAAGCAAGAAGATCGGTTTTGATCTGACCTGGACATTTAAGAGTCCGTTAAAACCATTTATCTTTGATTATGACGATATCTATCCTGTTCAGTATGTTCCGTTTGAGGATACGCAGCTGCCGATCGCGCATCATCCGCACGAATACCTGTGCACGGCGATTGCGCCAAGCTACATGACGCTGCCTCCGGAAGAAGAACAGAAACCGAAACATATCGTCGATATCCGGTTATAAGGAGTTTTGGAAACCATGACAGTGGAACCAAGCTATGTCCCGCGCGGCTCCAAACTGCGCTGGAAATCTTTCCTTTTCATCTTTATCGCCTGCTGCCTGATCGCATACGGGGGGCAATGGTTGTTGAATCAGCGTCAGAAAAAACAAGTCGATACCTATGGTGTTTGCGGATTGAGTAATCAGAAAACACGGCAGCTGTTTGAAAATCAGATCGTTGATGAAGCGCAGCTGTTGTCATTGGGCGATTATCTTTACTATGGAGAAACGCTCAATCTTTATCACGAAACCTATAACCGCAACGGTCAGGATCTTTTTGCCGGGAAGACGGTCATTCTGCGCAATGTATGCAGCGGACTGGATTTTGTTTACATGATGGAAAAAAATGCCGACGGTCAGATACCTCTGGAAGATCTGGACGAAGGCTTTTATCAGGTTTTCATCATGCAGGATCTGAAAGAAAAACAACTCGTCAGTCATGAAAAGCTGCACGATACCTTCTATACGGTTACACGGGAAAATACAAACAAAAAGATCGAGTTAATCGCCGATCAGAATCTTTTCGACAACCCGGATGAAGAACCATTTTTACAAAAAAACTATGTGTTTGTCCAGGTAAGCACCCAACCGCAGCCGGAAGACTGGATCGATGTAATGATCGATCCCGGCGCGATGCACCAGGATAATGGCTATACCGATAAAGGCGTTCATGGAAACGGCTTGTTGGCATATGAAGAAAATTACAGAATCGCGGTCAAGCTGAAGGATCAGCTTGAAAAACTAGGTTTAAAAGTCGATTTGACACGGGATCTGGACGAAATCGTCAACAGCTACGGCGAAGACGGGCGGCTGGACCGTGCTTATTCTCAACATGCACGGTATTACATCAATATCGAAATGAAAAGCGCGACAAACGTCAACTTACGGGGAACAGATATTGTTTATTCTTCATTTTCCTCTAACCGGATGGCTTCTACGGTGCTTAAATCCATTGTCGAAAACACTTCGCTGACGTATGCCCGGGAAGCGACGGGTTCGGCCAGCGGGAACAAGCACGGGTGAGGATGGAACGGCGTATGACGGCCAGAAAATCATCCGCGAATCAGGCGGACGAATCCTGGGTGCAGGGACATTCTCTGAGGCTTCCCGTCAGAATCAGGCGTTTGCGGCTGAAAATCGTTGCGGCATGCAGGCGTTAACGATTCAGTATTTGTTTCTAAGCAACAGTGAAGATGTCGCAGCGTGGCAAAATGAGCTGGACAAGATTGCGGAAGCCACGGCTTCAGGATTAGCGAAAGCGATGCGGATCCCGACCGGCAGTTAAACCGGGCAAGTGTAAAGTTTTAGCTGAAATCGAGAATAAAAAAGGAAAAAATTCGGTAACCTGCCCGTACAGACGGCAGGTTCCTGTTGTTCATTAAGAAAGGGAGTGACATCCATGCTCTATCAAATCAGCCGCGGAAGTAAAGCCTTCGGCACGGAGACTGTGTTTGAGGATATTCAGTTTGAAATCCGGGGCACTGAAAAAATAGCGGTCGTCGGCCGCAACGGATGTGGAAAATCGACGCTTTTAAAAATTATGACCGGCGAGCTGGAACTGGACAAAGGTGAAATCCATAGTACCTCCGGCACACGGATCGGTTATTTGGCTCAGACAACCTTTCCGGATGAAACGTTAACGGTCCGGGAGGATCTTGAAAAAGTATTTGAACCCTTGCAAAAATTAAAAGCTCAGCTCGATAAGCTGACGGAGCGCATGGCGACGGATTACAGCGAAGCCGTACTGGATCGCTATGCCCAGCTGGAAACGCAGTTTGAGATGGCCGGGGGATATACGTGGCAGTCGGAATTAATGACGGTGTTTACGAAATTCGGCTTTCAGGAAGAAATGTTGGATCGGATAGATCAACACATTTTCCGGAGGTCAGAAAACGCGTCTGGCGTTTGTTAAATTGCTTTTAAGCAAGCCGGACATTCTGCTTCTGGACGAACCGACCAATCATCTGGATCTGGAAACGATCGAATGGCTGGAAGGGTTATTTAAAGCGGTACAGCCGGGCTGTCGTGCTGGTTTCTCATGACCGGATGTTTCTCGATCACATTGCGGAAGAAGTCTATGAGCTGGAATATGGTTCGATGAAGCATTATACCGGAAACTACACAAGCTTTCAGAACCAGAAGCAGCAGGATTTAATCCGGCAGCAGCAGATGTATAATCGGCAGCAGAAGGAAATTGAACGATTGGAAGGCTTGATCGAACGATTCCGCTACAAGGCGACAAAGGCGGCGATGGCACAGTCGAAGATCAAAGCGCTGGAACGGATGGAGAAGATCGACACCCCGCAGAAAAGCGATACTAAGAGTTTTTCCGCTCATTTTGTGCCACGGTTAAAAGGCGGAAAAACCGTGCTGGAGATCAAAGAGCTTAAGGTCGGCTATGATCGTCCGTTATGTGAGATTTCCCTGGAAATTTTAAGCGGGCAGCGGATTGCGGTGCTGGGGCCTAACGGCTGCGGCAAGAGTACATTGATGAAGACGCTGGTCGGCGATCTGCCGGCGCTCGGCGGGGATTATCTGTACGGACATCAGATTGAAACGGGTTATTTTGATCAGCAGCTGGCGCAGTTTTCCTCCGGAAAAACGGTGCTGGAGGAATTGTGGGACGACTATCCGGAATTAGATCGAACACAAATCAGAACTGTACTGGGGCGTTTCCTGTTTACCAGCGACGATGTGTTCAAAACGGTCGACGTCCTTTCCGGCGGGGAAAAGGTTCGGTTGTCCCTGGCGAAATTGATGCTGCGTCAGGCCAATTTCCTGCTTTTGGACGAACCGACCAATCACTTGGACATCGTAGGCAAGGAAGCGTTGGAAGAAGCGTTAAACGGATATACCGGAACGATCTTGTTCGTTTCTCATGACCGTTATTTCATTAAGAAAATCGCTACGGCGATTCTGCATATTGATATGCAGGGGAAGGCTGTCTATTATCCTTTCGGCTATGATCAGTTTGATGAGGATCAGCAGGAGAAGGAAAAGGAACAAGCGCCGAAGAAAGATGCGGAGATTCAGCGGCAAACCCCGAAGCGCAATCCGAATGCCCGCGAAGCGGCTAAGCTGGAAAAGCAGATTGCGGAAAAGGAAGAACAGCTGGAAGAATTACGCCAAAAGCGGTTTGATCCTGAATACTACCATGATTATCAGAAAATGAACGAACTGGATGAACAGATCGACGATCTGCACAACGAGATTGAGCATTTAATGCAGCGGTGGGAAGAATGTTTGGAGGGATAGAAATCCGGACTTGTCCAAACCCTGTCAAAACGCTATAATAAACATGAGAGAAAAAAAGGAGAACACAACATGTCTGAATTAAAATTAAATCATTTAACAACCGAACGTCGTAACGAGAAAACCATGAATCTCGATACGCTGTCTACCCGTGAATTGCTGGAAATCATGAATGAGGAAGATCATAAAGTTCCTGAAGCGGTCCGGGAAGCGATTCCTGAAATTGAAAAAGCAGTCCAGGCAATCATCAAAGCGCTGCGCAGCGGCGGCCGTCTGATTTATATGGGCGCTGGCACATCCGGCCGTTTAGGCGTTATCGATTCCGCTGAATGCATGCCGACCTTCGGCACAACGTATGAAGTCGTTGGTTTACTGGCAGGCGGCCCGGGCGCATTCTTAACTGCTGTAGAAGGCGCTGAGGATGATGCGGAATTAGGCAAGCAGGATCTGGTCGATCAGAAGCTGACTGAAAAAGACGTTGTCTGCGGCATCGCGGCTAGCGGCAGAACTCCGTATGTCATCGGCGGATTAGATTATGCGCGTTCCATTGGAGCGATCGCGGTTTCTGTTGCCTGCAACAAGAACAGCGAAGTCGGCAAGCATGCGGACGTTGCCATTGAAGTCGATGCGGGACCGGAAGTTTTAACAGGCTCGACGCGTCTGAAATCGGGAACTTGCCAGAAATTAATCCTGAACATGTTATCCACGGCTTCGATGGTTGGCTATGGCAAGGTTTACGGCAACCTGATGGTAGACGTCAAGGCTACGAACTTAAAGCTGGTAGAGCGTTCCAAGCGCATCATCATGATGGCAACGGACTGCGATTATGAAACAGCGGCCAAGATGTACGAAGTATCCGGCAATTACCCGAAGGTAGCCATCGTCATGATTCTGACAGGCTGCACTAAGGAAGAAGCGGAAGAACGTCTGAACAACAACGAAGGCTTTGTTCGTCAGGCAATTAAATAAGGGAAAAAGAAACTGTAGCGCTACGGGATAGATCAATGAATCCCCAACGCTACAGTTTTTTTATTTCCGGTGTTTTTGATTCCAGGAACGGTATTCTGCCAGCAGCAGCGCGGATAAAGTTTTCAGATCATAGTCATCATTGATCAATAAGGATTTCAGAGAATCGCTGCTGGAATTAAACGGATATTTCATACGCAGTGCCATGAGCGGCAAGGGATCCGCCGGATCTTTTTTCAGTTTCTCCTTCAGCTTCCGTAAATCGTTTTCCATCTGGATTCTTAATTCTTCATCATTGCTCATACTGCATACCTCTTTTGTTTAACTCATTCAATTTCTTAAGATATTTAACTTGCTTGACAATGGAGCGGGTTTCATAATACTGAATCAGTTGTTCGTAAACGAATATCAAGCCTTCAGCATCACCTTGATGTTGCAAATACTTTTCACATGCTTTTAGTTTAGCTTCTAATTCGCGATTACATTCGGGTTTTCGTTGTAAATCAATTATCGAAATAACATCATCAATGAATTTGTTTTTAGGGAATCCTTTACTGTATTCGATGAAATGATCTAATCCTTCATTGTCTTCCATTTGGAGCAAAGCTAAAGATATTCCGTAGAAGATTTCAGGAATTTGTTGCCAATCAGGTTTTAGTTTCTTATAATAGTCAATAGCTTTTTGATAATGTTGAGCTTTGATGCTATTTATTCCAGCATTACATAAAATTGTATTAATTAATCTTGAATTGAGATTATGACTTTCTGATAATAGATGATCATAAATATTCTCCGATTTTTCAAAATGATTCTCAAGCGTATAGATAATTGCATCATGCATCATTGTGTAAGCTAATCGAATCAGGTTATGCTCGGAAATAAACAGATTTTGTGCATCTTTGTTTAGAGATTGTGCTAATGTTAAATGCCCCATTTGTATCAAGCTTATCGAAGTATGATAAAAAAGAATTTCACTAAAATAGCGTATACGATAAGGTAAATCTAATAGATCTTGAAAATACTTCATAGCAGAATCCGGTTTATGGATATTTTTGGAGTAGATTCCTAAGTATAAAATGTAGATATACTTATTTTCTAGACTAAAACAATATTCATATTCTTTCAGCATATTTAAAGTTTTAGAGTCAACAGGATTTGAATAAGTAACATTGTAAATTAATTTGATTAACTCAAATTCCATGAAAAGAAGAGAATTAGCTATGGTATCTTTGTTTGCCAAAATATCCTCAAAAATTAACCTTGTTTTTGCATGATTACAGTAATAAATGCTTTGCTTAAGTTCGTTAAAATATGTATTTTCTTTACTATACCATTCATCGTTTAAGTTAGGTAGCGATAGTTTGTCGTTTATTAATAAAAGTATATCTTCAGGGACACATCTGAAACCTCTTTCTATTTCACTATAGTAAGATAATGAAATAGGTAGATTATTTACTAAAGACTCTTGTTTCCAGTTAAGTTCTTTTCTTCTTTTTCGAATTAATGCTGCTTGTATCATATTTTTTTTTGCATTAGTCACAAAAAACCTTCTTTCCAATAATAATGGTTAAAAAGCTATGAAAACATCCGTTTCTTAAGGCAAATTAGGTAAATTCCTCATAATAACTTTGATTGAGCTGAGACTTATTCGATTCTATAATTATTACAGACAAACGTTTGTCCTGAAGAAAGGACAGAAAAGATGAAAAAGATTTTAGTTAGTCTGATGCTGATTTTGCCATTGATGGTTGCTGCTCCAACTGCACCTATTATGGCCACATACGGACTCAGCGCATTTGGAGAAAATTAAATAACTAAGCTAAGGGCCCTTAGTTTTTAATTCTTCTTAATCTCTTATTTGTTCTTTTATTTATTTTCTTTTAAATTCATTTTAAGTATATTATCACTTCCAATAACCCAATTTTCCATATTATACCAAAATTGTTCATTTTAATAAACGGTCAAAATAGTCGATTGCTAGTCTTATATGTAAAAATTCCGACCGCTATAATGAAATTAATGAAAGCGGGAGAGAGCAGTTATGAGTGAAAATGAACAAATTTTAGATCTGAATTATGCTGTCTATCTGCGAATTCAGGAAGTTATGTCAATTTTAGATATTAAAAGTATTAGTAAACTGGCCGAGATGTCCGGTGTCAATAAATCAACGATCAGTACGCTGAAAACAAAAAAGGATAAAACGGTGACCTTGCAGACAATTCGCTTGATCTGTAAAGCCGTTGGGATGACGCTCGCGGAGTTTTTCGATTCACCGCTGTTTCCAAATGATAAAGAGAAACTCTTGATCGAGGGATAATTCCTTCGATTTTTTCATATAGTGGAAGTGAAAGAGGGATGGAAACATGGATGAAATGATGGAACTCATGCATCAATTATTACTTGGCAACGGAATTTTAATCGCAGGCTGCGTTTATGTCTGTGCAGAATTACTTAAATCATTTTTACCGCGGATGAACAGTACCTGGATTCCTCTGATCGGCGCAATACTGGGCGTGGTGCTGGGATTGATCATTCCCGATTTTTCAGTAGGGCAGGGAATGTTGGTAAAAGCGATCAGCGGTCTATGTTTGGGGTGGGCTGCGACCGGTGCTTTTGAATCCATGAAGTGTATTAAAAACCGTCAGCGTAGTTAAACTACCATTATGAACTGATAGATAAGAGGGGAACTGAAAGCAGTTCTCTTTTTGCTATAATGAAACTCTGAGAGGGTCGTAAGAATACAATAACATTTGGGTTCCCAATGATTTTTTCTTGATCGGCAGCTTGTGTCTTTACGCCATAACGCCGCTTCTGGAAAAAGGGCTTTTCAGCCGGAATTTTCCGATGAGAAAGACTTTGCTGATAAAGACAAAGGTATATGGAATGTGAGGAATTTCATCATGAATGTGTCGCAGCCGACGCAGACAGAGCTGGTAAACTATGGTACAATAAAACGGAAGAAGCGCTGACAGCGCTTTTGAATATGAATTGAAGGAGATTGACACATGAGTGAAAACCAGCCGGAAAAGGCTTTATTTCAACTGATCGCCGAGGCATTGACGCCGGAGGGAACACTGCCGAAAGATTTTTCGCTGCCGAAAGAAAAAGCACAAAATAAGCTGATCTTCGCCGATGGGGCGATGGACGGCATTAAGTTATACCATACTCAACCGAAAGAAGTCGATATTGAGCCTGTCTGTCAGGCGCTGCTGCTTATCAGCCAGGGCCAGGAAGAGGCTGGGAAAACGCAGCTAACGGCTGCCTTGGCGCAGCACAGCGTGATCGAAGTCATTGACGCTCTGCACAAGTGGATCTATGAACATCATCAGGAGCTGGATCCGGGAAAACTTTCCGGCTTTGCGATCCGCTGCATTATGACTTCGCCGGATCCGGAATTGATCAAGCTGGGGCTGGCGATTATGGAACTCTTGAATACAGATAAGCAGGAAGCGCTGAAAAAAGTGATTCGCGCGCTTGCGTTGTGTAATGAATTCACGCTGTACTGTCTGTTCATCATGCGCAGCTGGACAGGTGGAAATGATGAAATTTTCGACCTGATGCAGAAGGTTCACGGGTGGGGCCGGATTCATTGCGTGAATCAGATCGATCCTGCCAACCGTCTGATAAAAAAATGGCTGCTGGATCATGGCTGTGAGAACAATGTCGCGCCAGCTTATTCAGCGTTGACCGTGGCGAAAAAATGTGATTTGGCCGATCAGATTGTTTGTGAAGATTTATCTCAGGAAGACTGGGCGGGAATCACGCTGATCATTGACGGATTGATGGCGGAAGGCCCGGTCGCGGGAATTTCGGAGATTGAGGACCGGGAAGGGTTGTTTGCCGGTTATCTGAAGCAGGCTGAGCATTTCCCGATGACGCTGGCGACGGTGCAGAACCTGATCGCGATCGCCCAGTATATTGACGGTGAACAGGTTAAGCTGCCGGAGATTAAGAATCAATGTTTGGAGTTGTTAAAATCATCGGAATGCTACGTTACGGTCAGCACGGCGATGGAGCAGGGCAAAGGGTTTGAGGAAGCTCTGAAGCTGAGCATCCCGTATGAAGAAAAGGCGATGGCCTGGCTGAAACAGAATCCAATCGAGCATTGCATGGCCGCACGGTTGTTGATGGCTTCGGAAAAGGATTGCGATGAGATTCTCGCGTTGTATGCCGACTGCCTGCCGCTGGATACGATGGCAAGCGGTCCGGCGGATGTGCTGGGACTGGGGAAGGATTATCAGGATTTCCATGCACTGGCCGCAGTATTGCAGTCGCTGCGGCTGTATCCGGGCAAGGGTGAGGCGTTTATCCGCTGCGCTCTGCTGTGTCCGGTGATCAGCTGCCGGACCTACGCGCTGGACACGCTGGAAAGCTGGGTGAAACTGGCGCAGACCCCGTTGAAGGGCATTGCGCCGCAGCTGCTTGTCGTGCTGGATCAGGCGGAAGAACTGGAAGTCAAGGACGAGCTGAAAACCCGGATCCAGGCGTTAAAGCGCGCGGCTTAAGCGTCATATTAAGATCAGGAAAAGGGTCTGCCTAAATTAACAAAAAAGGGGATTCGGATTGATGCCGGATCCCTTTATTCTCTCTATGTTACTTTGTCGGTATGAAGCCTGCCGCATCCAGTTTAACGCAGCGGGATAAGCCTTTATCCTCAGTTAAACCGACTGTTTCTGATCAGCTTTTATCAGATCCCGCAGCGCTTCGATAGCCGTGCGGATCGGGGCTTCGGTATCGTGATGCTGAATATTTTCCAGCCCGGCTTTTTCCCGCTGCTGGTTGGCGACTGTCAGGAAAACCGAGCCGACGCGGCAGCGCAGATATCCGCCGACGATGAACAATGCCGCCGATTCCATTTCGCTGGCCAGGCAGCCCATCCGTACCCAGGCATCCCATTTGCGCAGCAGTTCCTCATGGTTCGGCAGTTCTTCCGGCTTGTGCTGCCCATAGAAGGCGTCCTTGCACTGAACGACGCCGACGTGATAAGGTAGATTCAGGTTCGCTGCGCTGTGCGCCAGCGCGTTGACAATCTGGAAATTCGCGACCGCTGGATATTCAATCGGCGCATATTCTTTGCTTGTACCTTCAAAACGGACCGCACCGGTGGCGATGACGAGGTCGCCGCCTTTGACGTCCAGATCCATGCCGCCGCAGGTACCGACCCGGATGAACGTATCCGCGCCGCAGGCATGCAGCTCCTCCATCGCGATCGAAGCGGAGGCCCCGCCAATTCCGGTTGAAGTGACGCTGACTTTTACGCCGTCCAGCTCGCCGGTATAGGTGACGAATTCGCGGGAATCCGCAACCAGCACCGGGTTGTCAAAATGCGCCGCAATCTTGGCGCAGCGCTTCGGATCGCCCGGCAGCAGGACGTAACGCCCGACCTCACCAGGACCGACGCCGATGTGATACTGTTTCCCTGAACCTTCTGTATAATCAATCATAGTTGTTCCTCCTTTGTAAAGGGCTTTCATTACTTATAATGTACCACAGCTGAGAGATCAAAAAAAGCGACATTTGTCGCTTTTTGAGTGTTTTGTTTGATTAGTCGTTGGCCGGGTTGAGATCATTGTTGACGATCAGGTCGATCGCTTTCCAGCTGCCGGAGCTGCGCGTCAGGACGATCTGATAGCCGCAGTGGTAGGTGCGGTTGCCATAGGTATTGCTTAAGACAGTGTAATCGAAGATGATCTTGCCGACCAGATCGTTATCGCCAATCTGAATCAGATCGAGAACTTCGGCGTTTTCAAACTTGACGCCCGCATGACCAGTGTACCACTGGTTGTCCATTGTACGGATCTTAGTGGCAAATTCGCTGCCGGACAGGAAGTAGCCGGTCAGCTTACCCAGACCGCCGTCTCCAGTGGCATAGCGGGCCGCCGCTTCGGCAATCGCCGTCATCGTTTTTTCACCGGCGCTCTTGACGTCGCCGCTGGCAGCCTTGCCGACGTAGAACCGTTCTTCGTAGGCATCTTTCACAACGACATAACCCTCGGCGGTGATCTCCGGTTCAGACATCAGCTCGCTGATTTCATAACGGGTGACAGTCGGAGCGGCGGAGCTGGTCTTGTACCGGTCGTAGGTGCCGGCTGGAACGTTGCTTTCCTTGATGTAGTCGCTGCCTAACAGAATGCCGTTGACCTTGACCTGCGCATCTGCCGGAGCGTCGATCAGGTAGCTCAGGTTGCCGGAACTCTGCATGACGGTTTCCACTCTCCAGGTTTCGTTCTCTTTGCGCAGATCCAACGTCGACACTTTCTTGCCGCCGGAATAGACGCCGTAGGTGCCTTCATAGCCTTCTGCGGACTTGTCGTCTTTCACATAGCTGAGATCTTTAAAATCGACATCGCTGTAGATCGTATTCATCGCGGTGCTGAAGTCAGTTTCGCTGCTCAGGCTGCCGGTGCGGGTTTGGAACTGTTCGTATAATTCAGTGTAATCCTGCTTTTCAATCTGTTTCATATACGCTTCCAATGCGGCGTTGGGCGTCGTCTTTTCATACGCGCTCATCTTCGTGTTGACTAAGGCCAGCACACCGGCGGAAGCGCCGATGACAATCACCAGGATCAGTCCGATCATGGCCAGGGCAGTGCCTGTTGGAATTCCTTGTTTTTTACTCATCACGGTTTCTCCTATTTCACGATAAAGGCGGTTGGCACACGGCGGTCGCCTTTAATCGATACGGTAGTGTTCAGGGTTTCCCCGTCATAAACCATGACGGTGGAATTGCCGCCGTCCAGATTGGCGGCATTGACGGCGTCATACTGCTGCATGATGTCGATGATGTCCTGATAGGTGGAGCCGAAGCTGCTCGGCTGCCGGCCGTCCAGCACCATCAACAGGAACGCGCCGTCATAGCGCTGACCGATGACGGTACGCGGATTCAGTCCCGGGTGCCGGCCTGATTCAAAGACGACTTCCCAGTTCTTGATAAAGACCGGACCAAAGGTTACGGCATCGCGGATATCATAGTCCAGCGCCTGCTGGGCGGTCATGTCGCCGACGACCAGCTGGTTGGCGTTGTTGATGCCGATGACCGGCGTGAATTCACTCGGGCTGCCGCTGATCAGCTTGCCGTCATGAATGACGATGCCGTAAGCGGTGCCGCCGTTGCCATTGCCCCCGGCATCCTCAAAGCCTCCGGCGTTCATCCCGGCGATCGCGTCGTTCAGCTCGATGTATTTTTCCACGGAATAGCCCGGCGCTCCGGAATCCATGTTCGGGTTGCAGGCGACAAAGACGCGGGACGGGTCGTGAACGATCATCAGCTTGCCTTCAAAGGTCGTACCTTTCAGATCGATGATCTCAATCTCATCCAGATCCGCGCTTTCAGGCGCAGACGGTTCCTGGCTCGCATCGCTCAGCTGCGGATTGCGGATTGCGTCCAGTTCTGCCTTGGAATAGAACAACTCCGCGGCTTTGTATTGCAGACTGCCTTCCTCCATCGTTTCCAGCAAATGCTGCGTATACGCTTTGTACGGCCCGCGATAGATCGAATTGAGCGCCAGCGTACCGGTAATCCCGGCGCCGGTCAGAACCATCACCAGGATGATGCCGCTCAGCGCTCCGGCTGAAATTCCGGATTTTTTCGCTTTTCTTTTTTTACTCATCTGATTCATGTATGAAGTTCGGTCTTCATACGACTCCTTTCTTTTCTCGGTGTTGAACCACAGCCTAATTATATCGGCAACGGGACAAGAAAACAATGCGTGAGCCAATGAAAACAATGAAGACTTCATGACAAAGGTGAAGGGTAAGCGCTAATTGTATTTCTTTCATTAAAGGAATACATTAATCCTATTGACAGAATATGTGAGTTTATGGTTAAAAAGAAAAGCAGACTAATTCTGGTCAGTGCGTTTGAGCGTAAAATGCAACGATATTAATTTATAGAAAAATCTTATTCGGAGAATATCAAGGTTTTACTCAGAGTGTTCACTTCCATTAATTTTTTAGGATTTTGCGTCTTTTCTTTTTTTCATTATTTAATGTCTCTTTAAAGAACTGGCGTTGGAAATCAGAGTGGAAACGATCACTTTTTTGCTTATTCAGAATTTTTCGCAGAATCCTGTTCACTTTTTCAATTCACAAAACACAAAAATTTTATCTTCGTTTTTATTTTTTTGTTGAAATCATAAATGGTTTATGCTATTATTACAAAGCAATCGAAAAAATGGCTCGTTGGTGAAGTGGCTTAACACAGCGCCCTTTCACGGCGTCATTCACGAGTTCGAATCTCGTACGAGTCACCATTTTTTTAGGGGTGTGGTTCAATGGTAGAACAGAGGTCTCCAAAACCTTTGATGGGAGTTCGATTCTCTCCACCCCTGCCACTTTATCGTGAAAGCCTTTAGTAAAAGGCTTTTTTTGTGTTTTTTTAAAATCTGCACACAATTTATGCATAAAAAATCTGAGGATAATTTTTCTGATCTTTTATAATTGACGTTCGTAACTCTTTATAGACATCAGGATGACGATCGATATTGAATGCTGAATTTATCATTGAGTCATCTTGGATCATGCAAAACAAGCGGTAATTTCCAATTCATAATGACATCGAACCTCTTTAAATCCGTTAAATTTGTCTGAGAACTTATTTCATGAATAGTTTATCTTTATATTATAATAAAGTCAGCACCAGATCGAGAAATACTACCGGATAATTAAAGCCCGGCAGTCAACTTTCCTGTCCGGGCTCTTTATTGTCGATGGGAAAATGCCTATTTCCGTGCTTTAAATTGCGTATTCGGTTATCCTTTATGAATGAACTTTCTGTTGAATAAACCGTGGGAAATTGGACCCCAGAGATCAAATCTTCTGAATGTTCCGTTTTTGTGTCTTTTGTCATGCTGAACACGCGAATACAGGTTTACTTTTCAGGTTAAATATCTTAAAATTACGATGTATCTAAGATGAGAAGGAGATTAACTATGAAAATTTCATCACTACAATCTGCTAGATATGAGTATTCACCGAAACTTCCAGGTATGCTGAGACATGGCATTGCCAATATCGGGGTTCAGGAAGGCGAAGAAACTCAAAGCGCAGCCGATCAGGAAGTAATCAAACGCTTATTTCCAAACACATACGGCAAAAAGGAAATTACATTTGTCCAGGGCGAGAACACGGCGGAGGCGAAGAAACAAGTCGTCGGTGTTATTCTTTCCGGCGGTCAGGCTCCGGGCGGACACAATGTCATCTGCGGTTTATATGACGCATTAAAAGCCGCAAATAAAGAAAACGTTCTCTATGGCTTTAAGAACGGTCCAATCGGTCTGATTGAAGACGACTATCTGATTTTTGATGATGCCTACATCAACCAGTACCGCAACACGGGCGGATTCGATATCATCGGTTCCGGCAGAACGAAGCTGGAAACGAACGAACAGTTCGCGATCGTTGCGGATATCTGCAAGAAGCATGGAATTACGGCGATCGTCATCATCGGCGGCGACGATTCTAATACCAATGCGGCGGTTTTAGCTGAATACTTTGCGGCGCATGACACCGGCGTTCAGGTTATCGGCTGCCCGAAGACGATTGACGGCGACCTGAAGAACGAAGATATCGAATGCTCGTTCGGATTTGACACAGCGACTAAGACTTACAGCGAAATCATCGGCAACATCGAAAGAGACGCGAATTCCGCGAAGAAATACTGGCATTTCATCAAAGTCATGGGCCGTTCCGCTTCCCATGTTGCTTTGGAATGTGCGCTGGAAACCCAGCCGAATATCTGTCTGATCTCCGAAGAAGTATCGGAAAAGAAAATGTCGCTGTCGCAGATTGCGGATTACATTGCGGATTCCGTTGAAAAGCGTGCGGCAAAAGGCATGAACTTCGGCGTCGCGATCATCCCGGAAGGCGTCGTTGAATTCGTTCCGGAATTCTCTGCGTTAATCCAGGAAATCAATGAACTTCTCGCCGGAAGCAAAGCTGACGCGTTCAACGCGCTGGCGACGTGGGGTGAAAAGTATGCGTTCATCGAACAAGGCCTGACGAAAGAATCCATGGGCGTCTTCGCAATCCTGCCGGAAAACATCCAGCAGCAGCTGTTCCTGGAACGCGACCCGCACGGCAATGTTCAGGTTTCCCTGATTGAATCGGAAAAATTATTCTCGGCGTTAGTCAAGGATAAGCTGGATGAAAGAAAGAAAGCCGGAACCTATAAGGGAAAATTCAGCCCGCTCCATCATTTCTTAGGATATGAAGGCCGATGCGCATTCCCGTCTAACTTTGATTCCGACTACTGCTACTCCCTGGGATATAATGCGTTCATGCTGATCCAGTACGGCTATAATGGATATTTGTCAAAAATCTCCAATCTGTCCAAGCCGGCCAGCGAATGGACGGCAGGCGGGATGCCGATCACGAAGATGATGAACATCGAAAGAAGACACGGCGAAGACAAGCCGGTAATCAAGAAGGCGCTTGTTGAGCTGGATGGCAAACCGTTTAAGTTCTTTGAAGCTCACCGTGAAGAATGGGCTGTTGAAACCAGCTTCGTTTATCCGGGCGCTATCCAGTACTATGGACCAGCGGAGGTCTGTGATATCACGACGAAGACGCTGGCGCTGGAGCACGCTGAGTAATAAACCAGAACTCTGTTTTGCGTTCAACCTATTTTAAATAGAAAAAAGAAATTGCTTCCCCGGACTTCATTCCGCTGCGGCAATTTCTTTTTTGTATTAAATGATTAATCGTTAATCTCAGGAACGGAAGAGGAAGCAATAAGCGCAGTGTATTCATATAGGATCACCGTCAGATTTTCCGTCAAAGGCGCAGCGCCGTTGAGATAAAGTACGCGGCAGGGCAGGGTGGCCGCCCATTCCAGGTGCCGTTTGCGGCAGGGAGAACCGTCGGTATCGTACCGGTCAGAATCCGCTAAGAAACGCTGATGCTCTTCAAACATATCCCCGCCCGGTAAAATCCGTTCACCGAAAGCCTCCAGTTCTCGTTGGTGCAGACGCTGCCGGCGAAGCTCAGCCGGGGCGTCAACATGCACCGCAAGATCAAATAGCGGCACAAACGGAGCATTAAAGCTGTCCATTGATCCGGCCATGACGAAATGATCGAATGGAGAGATATCATGCATCAGCCGGCTGGCTTTTTCAGCCCGCGAGTACATGCGGGTGAAAGGAATCGGCGTGTCTTTGCGCCAAAGATAATCATCGATGTCAAAATAGGGATAACCTAGGGCTTCGGCAACTTTTTTGCCAAGTGTGGTCTTTCCCGAACCAGAAGAACCAAATAGAAGAATCCCGCGTGTCATGTTCATTCCCTCCTTTAAAAAGTCTGGACTTTTATTCTACCATAAAAATCCCGCGCACACGGAAAAATGTCGGCCATTCCGGCAAAGCTCGTCAAGCGGCATGGAATCTGATAGAATGGAAGCAGAGCCGTTCAACACAGCGGAACGTATCATCGGAAGTTCTTTGTCCATTGCCGCCGATTTGGCTTGCTAGGAGAAAATTATGCTTATTTTTGACGCGTTGCGCAGTACCGTTCTGGCCAGTGTTGTCTTCGGTTTGATTCCTGTTGGATGGTGGCGCATAAAAGGACGGAAGCAGGCCGGGTTCGCAGCGTATTTCGGTCTGATCCGGCCGCAGAAAAACAAATCGGCAGGGAGAATGATCGTTGTGTATTGGCTTGTCTGGGGTGTGACGCATCTGCCGGTTTTTACGCAGTTTACCCAGCCCTCAGCCAGCGTCTATACCGGATTGGGCATGTCTGCGATACTGCCGATTGTGATCATCAGCTTTATCCAGACAGGCTTTTTTGAAGAATTTCTGTTCCGCGGTTTTATCAACAAGCGGCTGATCCGCCAATTCGGAGACTCCGGCATTCTCCTCCAGGCAGTTTTGTTCGGCAGCCTGCACGTGCTTCTGGCCGGGAACCTCACCCTGCTTTCAGGGACGATCATCTTTGCAACGACAGCGGCAGGCGGCTTTCTGCTGGGGTATCTGGCTGAAAAATCATTCCAGGGCTCGATCCTTCCCGGCGCGTTTCTGCACGGTCTGGGCAATTTCATCATCAATCTGATTCAGGCATTCTCGTAAAGGGACTGCGGAATATCAGAAACTAGATTGACTTCGTTCACGGAGAACGGAAGATCCATCAAGTCTTCTCTTTCTGGACGCTGACCACCGTCTTCTCCATTTCAATAAAAAACGTTGAGGAATCCCTGAGAGAGGGAAGCTCAACGTTTTTTATTTGATTTCTGAATTCCTAATGGTTAAGAAAGTTCGCGGTCTTTTATTCCAAGTCGATCAGGCGGACATTGGTCACGCCTTTTTTCTCTTTCAGACTGCGCAGCACTTCGTCGATAGAACAATCCAGATCCGAGATATCGAGCGACAGACTGACGGAGGCGTGATCGTGAATCGGGATCGACTGATTGATGGTCAGCACGCTGGTATGCTGCGCCGCCAGCTCGTTGAGCACTTCGCTTAAGACGCCCTGCTGATGAGTCAGGATCATGCTTAACACAGCTTTGCGTCCGCGCGCGTTTTCTGAAAATGAAAAGATTGAATCTTTGTATTTATAATAGGTACTGCGGCTGATCCCGACACGCTGGACAGCTTCGCTGACGCCTTTTACTTTGTGCTGCTCGACCAGATCTCGGGCTTCCACGACCTTCGCGTAAAAATCCGGCAGGATTTTTGTGTTGACGATCAGATATTGTTCACTCATGCGGTTCCTCCTTCATCTCAATGCGGGTACCTTCGTGCTGGACGCGGCAGGGCAGCAGCTGCCAATGATGATTCAGCGATTTAAGCTTCAATGTCAAAGCCGCTTCCGGAAGGGTGTCGAGAAACAGCGCCAGCAGCGTCGGCCCCGAGCCGCTGATCATCACCGCGGCCGCTCCCTGATTGACGCACAGCTGACGGACCTCTTCATATTCCGGAATGAGCGGAATGCGGTAAGGCTCGTGCAGCGGTTCGTTCATCGCCGCTTCCAGCAAAGCGCTGTCCGCCGTTTCCAGCCCTTTCAACAGAAAGGCCAGCTTGCCTAAAGCGCCGGCGGCCTGGGCATGGGGAATCGCGTCCGGCAGAGCCTGGCGGGCGCGGTGCGTTTCCAATTCAAAATCAGGAACCAGCGCGGCAAACCGCAGTCGCTCGCTGACGCTGAAATCAGCGGTCAACAGACAATCCTGTTCGACAAGCGCAGCTTTCAATCCGCCTAACAAAGCCGGGGTGACATTATCCGGATGCCCCTCCAGCTCGCAGGCCAGCCGTAAGAGATCCAATGCGGAAACCGGTTCGCCCAACAGCGCGTTCGCTCCGCACAGCCCGCCGAGAATGCAGGCGGAGGAGGAGCCCAGTCCCCGGCTTGTGGGAATCGGCGAATCGATCGTGATCCGCACGGGGATCGGTTTCTCATTCAGCTTTTGAAACAGGCGGCAGTATGCCTTCAGGACTAAATTGTTTTCATTGCAGTAGCGCTGAGGACAGCCGGTGATCTCAAACTGCGCAGCCGGGGCAAAGGTGAATGTGGCTTCAATATCCAAAGCCAGCCCGAGCGTGTCAAAGCCGGGCCCTAAATTGGCGGTCGTCGCCGGGACCGTGACTTTAATCATGGCTCATCGCCTGCGCTTTCTGCCGGACGTAATCGAGGATCGCGTCCGTTTCGATCTGATCGGTATGCCGGACCGGCTTGTCGCGCAAGCCTTGCAGCGGAGCGGGAATCGGAATTCCAGTCCGTTGATTCAGCTGTTCCATTGCCGTCCACTCGTCCATGTCCGCCGGCCCGAACAGCGCTTCATAGACGTCCTTGCTGAATTTGTAGCACGAAGCAGTCGCCAGGACGACGCACGGCTTTTTTTCAAATCCTTCACTTCGCAGCTGGCGCAGGACATGCACGCCGACAGCGGTGTGCGGGTCGAGCACCTGACCGCTTTCAGCATAGACTTGCCGGATTGTTTCGGCAGCCTGCTCGTCGGTGCAGTCGCCGCAGGCAAATTGTTTCTGCAGGCGATGAAGCAACGCGGAGTCAATCTGATATTCTCCCTGTTTCTGCAGCTGATCCATATAGGCTGCGACCTGTTGGCCATCCAATCCGGTTTCATGCGCTAACAGGCGTTCCAGATTGCTGGAAATCAGGATATCCATCGACGGCGACGTCGTTTTCATGAAGGGCCGCCGGCGGTTGTAGCAGCCGGTGGTGAAGAATTCAGTCAGAACGTTGTTGGCATTGCTCGCGACGATCAGCTTGCCGACGGGCAAGCCCATCTGCTTGGCGTAATAGCCAGCCAGAATATCCCCAAAATTACCCGTTGGCACACTGAAATCCAACGTCTGCCCAGCTGTGAGCACGCCTCGCTGACGCAGCTGGCGGTAGGCCCAGAAATAATATACAATCTGCGGAACCAGCCGGCCGATATTGATTGAATTGGCGCTGGAAAGCTCAAGCTGGCAAGCGCTGAGCGCGGTGCGCAGCTGCGGATCGGCGAAGCAGCGCTTGACTGCGCTCTGGGCGTCGTCAAAATTGCCGCGGATCGCGCACACGCCGACGTTGCGGCCTTCGCTGCTGACCATCTGACGCTGCTGAATTTCGCTGACAAGATGATCGGGATAAAAGACAAGCAGTTCGCAATCCGGCCGATTTTTGAAACCTTCCAGCGCCGCTTTGCCGGTATCGCCGGAGGTTGCCGTCAAGATCAGCGTTTTCTTCGGCTGCTTCTGCCGCCGGGAAGCTTCGCCCAGAAATAACGGCAGCAGCGATAACGCGATATCTTTAAACGCCGCCGTCGGTCCATGATACAGCTCAAGCAGAAAATCGCTGCCCAGCGGAGAAAGCCGGACGACATCCTCGGCGTCGAAACGTCCGTCATAAGCCTGATGAATCAGCGCTTTAAGCGTCGGGGCGTCCAGATCATCTGCAAAGCAGGCCAGTACCGCCTGTGCGATGTCCGGATAACTCAGCGGCAGAGTCTCCACGTTGATCTGCCGGTTTTCCCAGTCAGCCGGGATGATTAAGCCGCCGTCACCGGCGACGCCGTTTCTGACCGCGGTCCAGAAATCCGCATCGATATATGAACCTCGCGTACTGCATAACTGTTTTTTCATGTGTTCACCTCTTGAATTTTTTAACAGTTCTATGATACAATGTCTTTCAATGAAAAACAAGTGTATTTATTTCAGGCACACATAAGGGGGAATTCATTTGAAAATCGCAATGCTTGGCTGGGGTACCGTTGCCCGCAGCCTGATGGAACAGATTGAGAAGCGTCATGATCCTGAGCTGCAGGTCGCGGCCATTTTGATCCGGAAGCCGCATCCGCTCACTCATCCGGCCATGACTTATGATTACACGCAAGTTTTAGCGGATCCGCAAATCGACGTCGTCGTTGAAATGATTTCCGGAGCTGAGCCGGCATGGGATTATTGCCGGCAGGCGATGGAGGCGAGCAAATCGGTCGTGACCTCCAACAAGGCGATGGTTTCCGCGTATTATCGGGAACTGGTGAACCTGGCAAAGAAACATCAGGTTCAGTTCCGTTATGATGCCAGCGTAGCCGGGGGTATCCCCTGGCTGCGGACGATCACGGCGTTAAAAGCCACCGATCCGATTCTGGCGATCGAAGGAATCTTTAATGGAACGACGAATTACATCCTCGATCACATGGAGCGCGATGGATTGTCGTTAGGCGAAGGCATCGCCCAAGCGCAGCGGTTAGGTTATGCGGAAGCGGATCCCCGCGCGGATTTAGAAGGGGAAGATCTGGCGCGGAAGCTGATGATCAGCGCCGGCTGTGCTTTCAATGTCCTGCTTCATCGGGATCAGTTCTCCGCTCAGGGTCTGCAGGGACTAACCTGTCAGGATATCCAGGCGTTTGAAGCGAAAGAGAAACGCTGCCGGCTGTTATCGATCTTAAAGAAGACGGAAGCGGGAATTCAGGCCCGCATCGAACCGGTGTTATTGCCTGTAACCGCGTCCCTGGCGCAGATCCGCGATAATCTTAACGCCGGCTTGCTGCGGACAGCCAGCCTGGGCGAGCTGACCTTGATCGGTCAGGGGGCGGGCGGACCGCCGACAGCGCACGCCGTTCTTACCGATATTCTGGAAATAAAAAAGAAGAGTCAGGTTTCACCGCTGGCGCTGCATGAAGTGAAAATCAGCGAAGCTGCTGAGGATGTTCGCTATTATGTGGGAACTAACGAACAGACCGCCGCACTTTTTAACGGAGTCACCGCGGAAATCCGGCGCAGCGAAGGCCGCGTTCAGCTGTGGACGCAGTCCGGGAACAGCCGTGATCTTCAAGCTCTGATCATCCAGGCCCGGACATTCGATCCGCAGCTGTTCGCCGCAAGGATCCAGGAGGAAGAAGCATGATCGTCGCAAAATTCGGCGGTTCCTCGTTAGCCGATGCCCGTCAGTTCCAAAAAGTCAAAGCGATCGTCGAAGCCGACCCTGAGCGTCAGATCGTCGTCTGCAGCGCGGCGGGAAGACGGACGAAAACCGATAATAAGATCACGGATCTGCTTTATTTATGCCATGCTCATCTGCAATATTCTGTTTCCTGCGAGCCGCTGTTTGATTTGATCCGCCAGCGGTTCTGCGAAATCCGGGATGCGCTGGGGTTAAGTCTGGATCTGGAGGAACCCTTAGCGCAGCTGAAAGAAAAAATGCGGCAGGGAATCAGCCAGGACGAACTGGTATCGCGGGGCGAATGGCTGACGTCGAAGCTGATGGCAGCGTATCTGGACTGGCCGTTTGTCGATGCCGCCGAGGTGATCCGGTTCGGCTATGACGGCAAGATCGATCACAACGTCACCCGCCAGCTGACCCGGGCACAGGCTCAGCAGACGCCCCGGTTTGTCATTCCCGGCTTCTATGGCGCACTGCCCAACGGCCGGATTAAGGTCATGGCCCGCGGCGGGTCGGATATTACCGGCAGTTTAATGGCTTCGGCGCTGTCTGCCCGACTGTATGAAAACTGGACTGACGTCAGCGGGATTCTGATGGCCGATCCGCGGATCATCGACCATCCCGTGCAGATCGAGAGGATTACCTACAGCGAGCTGCGCGAGCTCTCTTATATGGGCGCGAACGTCCTGCATGAGGACGCGATCTACCCGGTCAAGGACGCGAACATTCCAATCGTCATCCGCAACACAAACCAACCGGACAATCCCGGCACGCAGATTGTCGATCACGTCGATCCGGCACTGGAAGACCGGTCGCGGTTTGTCACCGGGATCGCCGGGAAGAAGGATTTCACGGTCATCACGATGTACCGGCACAACGCGTCCAACGAGGTCGGTCTGTTGAAGCGGGCGCTGGAGGTCCTGGAAAAATATAAAATCAGCGTCGAACACGTCCCGTCAGGCATTGATAATTTCTCAATCGTCGTTTCTACGGCGGCGATTGCCGACAGTCTGTACGAAATCGCGGCGCAGTTAAAACAGGTGTGTGAATGCGACGATATCAAGGTTGTCAACAATCTCAGCCTGATCGCCGTCGTCGGCCGCAACATGGCGTTGCAGTGCGGCATCTCCGGTCAGCTGTTCCAGACGCTGGGCGCGCATCAGATCAACATCCGGATGATCGCCCAGGGATCCGATGAAATCAACATCATCGTCGGCGTGGAGAATGAAGACTTCAGCCGGGCGATTCAGGTCTTATACGCGGCGTTCGCGCCGAAAGCAGGGAGGATGCAGGCATGAAAAGCTGTCGAATCGCCATTTTGGGCGCTACCGGAGCAGTCGGGCGCACGATGCTTCAGGTTTTGGAAGAACAAACAGACTGGCCGATCGGACCGGTAAAGCTGCTGGCCAGTCCGCGCAGCGCCGGCCAGACCTTAATGTTTAAAGGTCAGCCGCTGACCCTCGAAGCGGTCAGCGAGGACAGTTTCGCAGACGTCGACGTCGTTTTGGGGGCAGTTGAAAATGAACTGGCCAAGCGCTGGGCGCCGGGCATTGTGAAAGCGGGCGCGGTGTTTGTCGACAACAGCAGCGCGTTCCGCTTGGATCCAGCTGTGCCGTTAGTCATCCCGCAGATCAATCCGCAGGACATCCGCACGCATCAGGGGATTATCGCCAATCCCAACTGTGCGACAATCATCGCGCTGATGGCGGTCGCGCCGATATACCGGCTTTCCCGGATTACGCGGATGATCGTGTCGACCTATCAGGCGGTCTCCGGCGCCGGGGCCGCAGGCTTAGCGGAACTGAAACGCCAGATTGCCCAGCTGGAGGCGGGACAGCCCGTGTCAGCGGAAACCTTCCCGGTTCAGATCGCGTACAATCTGATTCCGCAAATCGGCGGCTTTGATAAACAGGGCTACAGCTCGGAGGAAATGAAGCTGCAGAACGAAGGCCGCAAAATCCTTCACGATCCGGCGCTGCGGGTCAGCTGCACGTGCGTCCGCGTGCCGGTGCTGCGCTGCCATTCCGAGTCGATCACGCTGGAAACCGAGCGGGAAGTCAGTCTGGATGAAGTCCGTCAGGCGATCGCGGAAGCGGAGGGCGTCGTCCTCAATGAACAGCCGTACCCGACGCCGCTGTCCTGTACGGATCAGGACATGGTTGAGGTCGGCCGGCTGCGGCGGGATCTTGCCAGTGAACAGGGGATCGCGTTGTGGTGCTGCGGCGATCAGCTGCGCAAGGGAGCGGCGACCAACGCCGTTGAGATTGTCCGCGCTTTGTGGCAGGGGCAGGAAGTTTGACTCGCAGAAAGTCAGAAAACACATATCATGATACACGTTTAAAAAAGCCAGGAAACTGAGGCAGCCATTGCGTTCGACGCAGCGGCTGATTCGGCAGAGTCTGGCTTTTTTTGTCAGAAAAGAAGAGGATCGTGGCTGTTTTTACAGCTTATGAAAGTAATTTCATGATTGTTGCAGGAAAATCTTAATAAAATATAATGATAATGATTATCACTATTGTAAAATGCCGGGATATGTGGTTTAATAAAGCCAAGGAGGGATGAACATGCCAAACTTTGCGAATCCATTTCAAGGAAATGTCAACCGTAAGATGACCAACGCCGAACTGATGCAGGCGATCCGCCTCGATATCGCCGGCGAATTGGAAGCCATTTATCTGTATGAATCCCATATTTTAGCGACGGACGATCTCGCCGCGAAAAAAGTACTGGAGGATATCCGCGATGAAGAAAAGGCGCACATGGGCGAACTGATCACCTTGATGCGTTATTTGGATCCATCGGAAACCGATCATTTCTTAGCCGGTGAATCTGAAGTGAAGGAAATGCTGGAAGACTTGGGAATTACAAAAAATGCTGTAGTGAAGACCGGAATGACGGTCGGATCGCTCAAAGAGTAGAAAGGAGAATCAAGATGGATGTTTTAGGCAGAGAATCCGCGCCGATCAATGCGGCGTTATGGAATCAGATCGACGAAGCGGTTATTGAAACGGCCCGGAAGCTGTTGACCGGCCGCCGGTTTTTATCGCTGGCCGGTCCGCTGGGTGCAGGCGCGCAGAGCGTGATCGTTGACAGCGCGGCGATGACGGAGGAGCTGGAAGCGGGCCTTGGTCAGATCCGCGGCCGCCGCTTTCAGCCGTTAATTCAGTTATTTGAGGATTTTACTTTATTGTGGCGTGATTTAGAAAGCGTGGAAAGCGGTGCGGTATTGGATCGCTCGCGAATTCTGGAAGCGGCGCGCAAATTGGCCCGGCGCGAAGATGAACTCATTTTCTTCGGCAATCCTGCGGCGGGAGTCACCGGATTAGCCAATACCGAAGGGGCAGTGCATTGCGTGCGCGGCGACTGGAGTCAGAGTGAGAACGCGTTTGCGGATATCGCCAAAGGCTTGAACGAGCTGGAAAGCCGCGGTTATGTCAGCGGTGTTACGCTGGTGCTGAGTCCGGACCGGATGTTGGATTTACAGCGAATTCAGCCGGGTACCGGCATGTTGGAAGTCGACCGGATCGCCCGGCTGATCGACGGACCGGTCTTAAAATCGCCGGTGCTGAAGCAAAATCATGCGCTGCTGATCGCGGCGGAACCGGAAAACGTCGATTTGGCGTTAGGAATGGATCTGAGCACAGGTTATCTGGAAACCAAGGATTTCAATCATGTGTTCCGGATTCTGGAAACGCTGGCGCTGCGGATTAAACGGCCGGAGGCCATCGTGGCGTTCGATTGAGCAAAACGGACAGATTTGTAGCAGACAAGTGTAGAACTTACGCTTTGACAAAGGTAAAAAAATAAGAAAAAAGCCCTGGGGTAAGCGCCCGGGGCTTTTTACGAACAGACAGACGAATCGGGAGGACTGCTTATGGATTCAGTCAGATCCGTCCTCTGTTTCGGAATAAGTGAATTTATATGCGGGAAGGATTCGGGTTCATTCCGGCTAACTGCAAGACATCCGCAACCTGTTTCAGAATCCAGGTCGGAGTGGTGTTTGGCTTGTCTGTCCGGCCCCATTGCGCCAGCGCACAGTCGCAGCCGGCCCGCAATGCACATTGCAGATCATAATCCGCATCGCCGATATAAACGGTTTCCGCCGCGCTTGCACCGCTGCGCATAAGGTAATGCAGCATCGGTTCAGCGTCTGGTTTGTGCTGAACGGTATCGTCGGCGGTGACGATGACGGAGAAATATTCGGCTAATCCCAGCACACCGAAATCCTGCGCCAATTCGATCTGAGTCTTGGACGTGATGACTCCCAGGGCGACGCCGTGATCGCGCAAGGTTTTAAGCAGCTCGGGAATTCCTTCAAAGACTGTGATTTCATCAAGAAATTCGGTATATTTCGCGTCCCATTCGCGCAGCACCTGATCCGGATGAGCTAGAGAAAATCGTTTCAGCGCGTCTGTTCCGGGGATGCCCAAAGCAAACCGCAGCTGATCCAGCGGTAATTCGATCCCCTGGCGTTTCAGCGCCCATTGCAGAGAATGCAGCACGGCCATTTCTGTATTCAGCAGCGTGCCGTCGATATCAAAGACAAGATGCGTATAGGTTTTCATGCTGAAACCTCTTGCGGATTCATTAACCGCATCGCCCGGCAGCTCAGACCGATTTCATAATCGGCGCGGAAATCATCGGATAAGAGCAGCGCCGGCGGCTGGACTCCGGTAAAACAGGTGTTGAGCTGGGCTTGAATTTCATCGAAGTGATCGACGAAGAATGGATGAGTATATAACTGGATAAAATCCGGATCGGTGATGATCGCGTAAGTCAGGATACAGCGCAGGATTGTTTCCGGCAGCGTATCCGGCCACTGGTTCGCGTTTAGTCCGGCTTCGCGGATCCACGGCAGCAGTTCGATTTCCCCCGCGACCTGATGGGCGCCTTTGATCGTTTTGCCGCCGACGACAAAACTGGAGCCGAATCCGCAGCTGCCTAAATAGAAGCTGATCAACGTCGTATGATCGTTCATCCGGCAGCGCTGCCAGCAGCCTTCCGCGGAAATCCACATATCGTTGCCCAAGGAGCCTTTCAGCCCGCTGGCGCATTCCAGCTCTTTTAACAGGTTCATGCCTTTGAGCTGCGGATATTCAAAGCTTTGCTGGACGGTTTCGCCGTTGGTATTCGCGGCAATGCCCAGACAGAAGCAGCACAGCGAGGGTTCCTGCCGGCGGGCTTGCAGAAGCAGCCTGGTCAGCGTTCCCAATAAATCGCCGTCAATTTCAATCCGGCCCTGGTTTTTCGTCATGCCCAGGCTGTCGAGGATGAACCAGTCAAGATTCTGACCTTCCAGGATCATCGCGATCGCGTTGCGGAAGTCAGCGTTGTATTGGTAGATCCGGCTGCACCGTCCGCCCGAAGAATTCCGGGTTCCGACAATCTGAAGCTGCTGGGTCCCGACCATTTCGTCGACAATCTTGCCGACCGTCGGGAAGCTCAAACCGGTTTTTTCCGCCAGCTCGGTCTTACTGAAGGGTTCACCCGCTAAAAAGGCGTTCCTTATTTTTTGAAGATTGATCTGCTTAAGCATTCCGGCATCAGCCATGGCGAGCGCCTCCTTTATTAATGAACTACTATTCAAACACTTTTTAAAACTGATTTAATATTAAATCGAAGAAGCTTTTTTGTCAAGTCGGTGTCCAGATTTTTTATTTGCAGTGTCCGGCTCAGCGGATTCCAAAAACCGTTGCAGAAAACGAACGGTTTTTTTTGAAAATGAATTAAAATCATGGTACTCTTTAAAAGAGGGGGGTGATCGCATGCTGAACCAGCGTCAGAAAGCCATTTTAAAATATCTGGATGAAGAAACGTACACGACGGCTTCCTTTATCGCTCAACAGCTGGAGCTGTCCGACCGAACGGTGCGCAGCGAGCTGAAGCAGCTGGCTGAGGAGCTGCCGGATTATGGGATGGCGCTCATCAGTAAGCCGAAGTTCGGTTACCGCGTTGAGATTCTTGATCCGGTTTTGGCAGGGAAAACTCAGGCGCCGCGGACAGAAATGCCCGCGACACCCCAGCAGCGTGTTCGCTTTATCCTGGAATATCTGCTTGCGCATGAGGACTATGTGAAGACCGAGGAACTGTGCGATCTGTTGTTTTTAAGCCAAAGCTCGATTTCCCAGGATCTCAAGACGGTCCGTGAAATTTTGGAGAGTTATAATTTAAAGCTGACGGTTCGTCCGCATTATGGATTAAAGATCGAAGGCAGTGAATTCGATTATCGCCAATGCCTTTCAACGTGTCTGACTTCGATGATGGAAGATCAGCCGGAAGCGGATCAGCGCCAGGGGCAGCTGCAGCGGATCTCTGAGATTCTGGAAACTGTTTTTGAAGAAGCGCAGTTTTTTATGAGCGACTTCGCGTTTAACAATTTAGCGATGCATCTGCTGATCGCACTGCAGCGCATTGTCAGCGGCAATCATGTGCCGATGACACCGCAGAAACTGGAAGAACTGAAAGCCAAGCCGTTATATCCGCTGGCGCAGAAAATCGTCAGCTGCATCGAACAGGCGTTTTCCGTCGTCATTCCGGAAAGCGAATGCGGCTACATCGTCATTCATCTGCTCGGCAAGCAGATGATCAAATCACCGCAGCAGGAGAACTGCATCATCAGCGAAACAATGTATGAAACGGTCGACGAGATGCTGCGGGTCGTGGACGATGAAATGAACCTGGATTTAAGCAGCGATCTGAACCTGCGGTTAGTCCTGGCCCTGCATTTGGTGCCGCTGGAAAATCGTCTGCAGTATGATCTGAATATGCGCAATCCGTTGTTAAAGGAAATTAAAAATCATTATATGCTGGCGTTTATGATCGCGACGACGGCCTGCGGTGTGCTGAAGGAACGCTATCAGAAGGAGATCAGCGAGGATGAGATCGGCTACATTGCGCTGCACATCAATCTGGCGCTGGAGCGCAAGCGCGAAACGATCCGCCGCAAAAACATCGTGATCGTCTGCAGTACCGGGCGCGGGACGGCGGAGCTGTTGGAGTATCAATACCGCGATAAGTTCGGCAAGTATATCAATCAGCTGATGACCTGCGACGTTCTGACGCTCGACCGGATCGATTTCTCCGATGTTGACCTCGTTATCAGCACCGTTGAAATTCCGGTCAAGCTGCCGGTGCCGATCCTGCGCGTGCAGTATTTCATGCAAACGCGGGATGAATCGAAGATCAAGCGTGTGCTGGCTCAGTCCGGAACCAGTTCGATCGAGCATTTTTTTGATCCGAATCTGTTTCTTGTCAATGTGCCGGCGAAAAATAAAACGGAAGTCATCGACTACATGTCGGCGCGGATCCGCAATTTCTACAAAGTCCCGCGCAATTTCAAGGAGCTGATCCTGCTGCGGGAAAAGAAGGCCGTGACGGAATTCGGCAACCTGATCGCAATTCCTCATCCCTACCGCGTCTGTACGGATGAAACCTTCGTCTGCGTCGCGCTGCTGAAACGGCCGATTTTGTGGGATAAAAAGAAAGTCCAGCTGGTTTTCCTGCTTTCGATTGAGAAAGGGAAAAACCGCGACTTACAGAAATTTTATACGCTGACAAGCAAGTTTTTAACGTCAAAGGATTATGTGCGGCTGCTGCTGCATGAAAAACGCTATGCCACGCTGATGCGGATCTTCAGGACGATTGAGGAAGACCTGAATAATTGACTGCATCCTGACAGCCCGCAGCGTCTGCCGCGTTTTGCCTTTAGGCTTGTAAGAATCAGTCTTCAATGACAGACGTTCGGTTCCATTAAAGGAACCGGGCGTTTTTTTGTGGCTTACCGTGTTTTTCCGGATTGAAATCGATTTCCGCATTCCATTTTCATTTCCGGATTCAAAGCGGAAAAAGGAGCTATGGAACGTGAATGAATTTCCCTGTATGATGAAACCAGATCAAATGAGGCTGCAGCCATTTGAGATCACAGCCAGGGAGGAATCGTATGGAAATGTATGAAACAGCATTTGGATTGATCCTGAACGCAGGCAATTCAAAATCAAAATCCATGATGGCCATTGAAGAGGCCCGGGATTACAACTTTGCGGAAGCTGAAGCTCTGATCAAGGAAGCCAGAGAGGATCTCCGCCTGGCGCACCAGACGCAGACGGAGCTGATTCAAGGGGAAGCCCGCGGCGAAAAACAGGAAGTATCGCTGATGATGGTGCACGCCCAGGATCACCTGACGACCGCTATGATGATGGCCGATCAGGCGGAAGAATTCCTGAACATCTATCGTCTGTTATCAAGCTTATTAAAAAAGGAGGATTCAGAATGAGAATCATGTTAGCCTGCTGCGCGGGCATGTCCACCAGCTTAGTCGTTTCCAAAATGCAGGAAGCCGCCAAGGAACAAGGTAAGGATTATAAAATCTGGGCGGTCGAACAGGGCCAGATCCAGGAAGAATTAGGCAATTTCGACGTCCTGTTGTTAGGACCGCAGGTCCGGCATATCCTGCGCAAGGTCACCAAGATCGTCGGCGACCAGGCGCCGATCGCCGTTATCGATCCAGTTGCTTATGGAACCTGCAACGGGGCGAAGGTTTTGGAACAAGCCGAAAATCTGGCTAAGAAGTAAGAGGGGAAAAATATGGCTTTTTCAGAAAAATTTGAAGACGCGCTGCTGCTGGTCGCCGAAAAGGTTGACGGCAATCAGTATCTGACCGCGATTAAAAACGCGTTTACCGCGTACATGCCGTTCATCATTGTCGGCTCGTTTGCCACGCTGTTCAACACGCTGATCTGTTCCACCAGCATCGGTCTGGCCGCCTTAATTCCGGCTGCCGCCTCCTTAAAACCAGCCTTTACCGCGATCAACTTCGCGACGATGTCGTTCATGACGATTCCGATCGTGTTCTTAATCGCAATGAATCTGGCGAAAAATGACAATCTGCCGCCGCAATTGGCAGGAGTGGCCGCCGCCTGCGCTTACATTACCGTCATTCCGCAGACCGTTACCGTCCTGGTTGACGGAGTGGCCAACAGTGCTGCGGGTCTGGGGTCGACGACCTTGGGCGCGCAGGGATTGTTCATCGGCATGATCGTCGCGGTCATCGCGGAGAAAATCTTTGCCCGGCTGATGAAATTTGAAGCGATCAAGATCAAGATGCCGCCGTCAGTACCGGCTGCGATCTCTCAGTCGTTCAACACCCTGATTCCGATTCTGATCACATTGACGGTCACAGCCGTCGGCGGTATTCTGTTCTATCTCGCGACCGGCAGCTATCTCAACGAATGGGTGTACTCAGTGATTCAGTCGCCGTTGGAAGTCATCTTCCAGTCGCCGGCCGGCATCATCGGCATTGTCATTATTTCGCAGATCTTCTGGTTCTTAGGCATCCACGGCGGTCTGATCATCTCGCCGATCCGCAATCCGTTAATGAGTGCGGCCATCGCGGCCAACACCGCCGCAGTAGCAGCGGGCTCCGTCGCCAACCAGCCGGTCACAATGGGTTTCTGGACCTTCTTCATCGTCGCTGGCGGTGCGGGAATGATCTTATCTTTAATCATCGCGATCTTCCTGTTTTCCAAGCGTGAAGATCACCGCATGATCGCCAAGCTGGGCGCGATTCCGGCACTGTGCGGTATTTCCGAGCCGGTCGTCTTCGGTCTGCCGTTAGTACTCAACCCGACATTCGCGATTCCGTTTATCTTCAATTCCGGCATCGCCACAGCGATTGCGCTGTTTGCGACCAACATCGGCTTTATGCCATGCAACACGGTCGACGCGCCGTTTGGTCTGCCGATTATGATCGGCGCGTTCATCGGCCATGGCTGGCAGGGTGTCGTCGTGCAGTTGATCATCATCGCGGTAACGACGTTAGTCTGGATTCCGTTTGTTCTGATGTCCAACAAACAGGCGCAGAAGGAAGCCGGCAACTAAGACAAAGCATGTTATTTTCGGGAAGCGGAAGGATTAACCTCGGCTTCCCGGATTTCTAAATAAAAAAAGGAGGATACAATGGGAAAGTTTCCAGCAGGATTTTTATGGGGCGGCGCTACCGCTGCCAATCAATGCGAAGGTGCGTGGAACGTTGATGGGAAGGGAGTTTCGGTCGCCGATGTCGCCCGGTTTAAGCCGGAAGTCGACAAAAAAGACTATGTTGCCCAATGGCATACGTCGCCTGCCGATATTGAAGCGGCGCTGAAGACGGAAGACGAAGTTTATTATCCGAAGCGTCACGGCATTGATTTCTACCATCATTATAAAGAAGATATCGCGCTGTTTCAGGAAATGGGCTTTAAGACCTTCCGTATGTCGATTGCCTGGACGCGGATTTTCCCGAACGGGATCGAGGAACAGCCGAATGAAAAAGGGCTGCAGTTCTATGAAGAAGTGTTCAAGGAGCTGCGCAAGGCTCATATCGAACCGCTAGTCACGCTGTCGCACTACGAAATGCCGCTGTATTTCGTGACCCATGGCGAAGGGCTGGGCGTCGCGCGAGGTCGTCGATCATTTTGTCCGCTATGCCGAGGTTTGCTTCAAGCGGTATAAGGATCTGGTGAAATACTGGCTGACGTTTAACGAAATCGATTCGGTGTTCCGTCATCCGTTTACGACCGTCGGGATCGTCGAGGAGAACTATCCGTCCAAACTGAAGGCCGAGGAAGCCATTTACAAGGCGCTGCATCATCAGCTGGTCGCTTCCGCGCTGGCGACGAAGCTTGCCCGTCGAATCAACCCGCAGTTTCAGATCGGCTGCATGGTGACCAAAACGATGACCTATCCGGAAACGTGCAATCCCAAGGATATTTATCTGGCGCAGAAAGATAACCGGATGAATTCCCTGTATACCGACGTGCAGGTGCGCGGCGAATATCCGCGCTGGATTAAAAAGGAATGGGTCTGACAAAGGCTTTGAGATCCCATGGCGGCCGGGGATGAGGAAATTCTCAAGCTGCACACCGTTGATTTCATCTCTTTCTCCTATTATATGAGTATGGTTCAGTCCGTCCACGCCGATCAGCGTGAAAAGGTTGGCGGCAATCTGGCGACCGGTGTTAAGAATCCCTACCTGCCGACGTCCGATTGGGGCTGGCAGATTGATCCGGAAGGGATTGAAAATCTCACTGATCGATCTCTATGACCGCTATCAGAAACCGTTGTGGATCGTGGAAAATGGTCTGGGCTACAACGATCAGGTCAACCCGGACGGCACAATCGACGACGATTACCGGATCGAATATTTCCAGTCCCATTTTGAACAGATTGCCGAAGCGATCGCGGACGGTGTCGAGGTCATGGGGTACACCTCCTGGGCGTGCATCGATCTGGTCAGCGCTTCGACCAGTCAGATGTCCAAGCGGTATGGGTTTATTTACGTCGATCTGGACGACTACAACCAGGGCAGCGGAGCACGCCGCAAAAAGAAATCGTTCGACTGGTACAAACGGGTCATTGCGACCAACGGGGAGGACTTGAGTCATGAATAAAAATTTCCGCCATGATTTTCTTTGGGGCGGGGCAATCAGCGCCTGCCAGGCTGAAGGAGCGTATGACGCCGACGGCCGGACGCTGACGTTCCCGGATATCGTCAAGCGCATCGACCCGAACCAGCGGCAGAATTTCGGCCAGGCCTGGATCACCGACAAGGAGATTGCCGAAGGCCGAGACTGGAGATTTGCTGGACTATCCCGAAACGCTGGGGCATCGATTTCTATCACACCTATGCCGAGGATATCGCACTGATGGCGAAGATGGGATTTAAGGTATTCCGCTTCTCGATCGCGATTTCCCGCGTCTTCCCGCATGTCGGCGACCGTGAACCGAACGCGAAAGCGCTGGCTTATTACGACGGCGTGATCCGTGAATGCCGCAAATGGAACATGGAACCGCTCGTCACGATGTCGCATTTTGATCCGCCGATTGAGATCTGGGAGAACTATGGCGGCTATACCAACCGGGAAATCATCGACTATTACTACCGTTATTTTAAAACGCTGATCGACCGGTATCATCGCGACGTCAAATACTGGCTGCCGTTTAACGAGATCAACTGCGGTCTGTTAGCTCCGTTTAAGGGACTGGGGGTCTGCAACGGCGAGGGTGTTGAATTTGAGAACCGGCGCTGGCAGGCGATTCACAATCAGTTTGTCACGGCCGCTAAAATTGTTCAGTACGCTCATCAGCACTATCCGGATTTAAAAATGGGCTGCATGGTCGCTTACGTGACCTCCTATCCGTATTCCTGCGACCCGCGGGACGTGATCGCCAACGAAGAATTTGACCGGATCACCAACCTGTTGTTTCTGGACGTGCAGGCGAAGGGCGAATATCCGTATTTCGCTAAAACCTATTTTGAGCAGAACCAGATTCATCTTCAGATTGAGGATGGTGAACTGGAGCTTTTGAAACAGGGAACAGCGGACTGGGTCGGCTATTCTTATTACCAGTCGATCGTCACGGCCGCGGCTACTGACAAGAAGGAACGCACCAGCGGCAACCTGACTTCGGGACTGAAAAATCCGCATCTGAAGGCCAACGAATGGGGTTGGCAGATCGATCCGGACGGTCTGCGGTATCTGACGAATAAAGTTTATGACCGGTATGGAAAACCGATCTTCATCCTCGAAAACGGAATCGGCAAGATTGAAACGTTGAACGCGGAAAACACCGTGCATGACGACTACCGGATCGATTATCTGAAACGGCATCTGAAAGCGCTGAAGGAAGCGGTGCAGGACGGCTGCGACGTCATCGGGTACACGTGGTGGGGGCCGATCGACTTGATTTCCTCCGGCACCAGCGAGATGAGCAAGCGCTACGGATTCATCTATGTTGATCAGGATGAAAACGGCCAGGGCAGCAAGCGCCGCTATTGCAAGGACAGCTATGCCGCATATAAGCAGATCATCGAAACCAACGGTGAAGAATTGTAGCCGTCAGTGTTACCCAAGTCATAACGATCAGGACAGCGAGGCGTCGCTGTTCTTATTAATTAAGGGGAGGAAATTAAAATGAGCCTGGTATTTGAACAGGTGACAGTGATGTTTCTATTAATGCTCGCTGGGGCTGGGGCCTACCGCGTTCATCTCATCAGCGACGAGGGCTCGCGGCAGCTGACGCAGCTGTTATTGTATCTGTGCAATCCGGCGCTGATGATTTCGTCGCTGGCGCTGCCGTTTGACGTCCAGCTATTCAAGCAGGGCGCGCTGGCGGCCGGGGTCAGCGTGATCGTTGTCCTGGCGGCGTTAATCAGCGCACGGCTGATGTTTCCCGGCGGTCAGGGCGTCGAACAGTTCGGCGTCGCCTTCTGCAACGCCGGGTTCATCGGAATTCCGCTGGTGTCCCAGCTGTTGGGCGAGGGCTGTCTGTTTTATCTGACGATCTATTTAACGGTCATGCCGCTGTTTGTCTGGACGGTCGGACTGACGCTGATCACTGGCGATGCCGCGGGAATCCGCTGGCGTAAAATTTTCGGCAATCCGGCGATGATCGCCTTTCTGATCGGGTTCGCTTTATTCCTGCTTCCGGTGCCGATTCCCGCAGCGCTGGGACAGACGCTGTCGTTTTTAAGCGCATGCAACACGCCGCTGGGGATGATCGTCCTGGGCGTCTTTCTGGCGCAGTGCCCGATCCGCGAGATCTTTGCGAACCGGAAAAGTTACGCGGTCAGCTTTGGACGGCTGATCGTGGAGCCGCTGGCATCGCTGGCCTTGCTGAGCCTGCTTCCGGCATCGCTGACCGAGATGAAGCTGACGATCTACATCGCGGGCTGTACGCCGGTCGGAGTGCTGCTGGCGATGCTTTCGCAGAAGGTGGGCAAGGATTGCCGGTATGGAGCAACGTTGGTGTGTTTGTCGACGCTGCTGTCGCTGTTCAGCCTGCCGCCAATGATCGGCCTGGCGCTGCGGCTGTGGACTTGAGACACAGAAAAAATGAATTTTTGCCTGCACAACAAGATGAAATTCAGTACAATAAAGATAAAATCAAGGAAACTAAAGGAGGAATACCATGGGACAAGCATTTCCTGAAAACTTTTTATGGGGCGGCGCTGTCGCGGCCAATCAGATCGAAGGCGCGTATCTGGAGGACGGCAAGCAGCTAAATGTCACCGACGTGGTCGTTGGAATTCTGAACGAACCGGATTTAAAATGGAATCCAAAGCGGCAGAAATGGGAACCGGCGCTGAAAGCCGACAAGGTATATCTCAGTCATGAGGCGATCGATTTTTATCATCGCTTCAACGAGGATCTGGCCTTGATGGAAGGGATGGGCTTCCAGGCATTCCGCACGAGTATTTCCTGGGCGCGGATTTTTCCCAACGGCGACGAAATCGAGCCCAACGAAGCCGGTCTGCGGTATTATGACGAGCTGTTCGCGCAGATGCGCCGGCGCGGCATGGAGCCGGTGATCACGCTGAGCCATTATGAAATGCCGCTGCATCTGTTGACGGAATACGGAGGCTGGCTGAATCCGAAGATGATCGATTTCTGGATGAAGTATGTTGATATCGTTTTCCGCCGCTATCACAACGTTGTGAATTACTGGATGACGTTCAATGAGGTGAACAACCTGTTCAGAATTCCGTTTGTGGCCGGCGGCGTACTGGACATTCACCCAGCGCATCCGGAACATGTCAATCAGGATCTGACCGAGCGGCAGCTTTATCAGGCCGCGCATCATCTGTTTGTCGCCAACGCGAAAACGGTGCAGCTGGGCCATCAGATCGATCCGCAGGCGCAGATCGGCTGTATGCTTTCGCTCTCCAGTCTGGCGACGTATCCTTATACCTGCGATCCGCAGGATATTCTGGGCGTGATGGAACATCAGCACAAACAGATGTTATTCCTGGACGTTATGGTGCGCGGGGAATATCCGGGTTATGTCCAGCGGAGCTGGCGTGAAAACGGATCGCGGCCGGACATGACCCAGGACGAGTTGGAGCTGATCCGCAGCTTTCCGGTCGATTACATCGCGTTCAGCTATTACCGCAGCACGGTTTATCATGCCGGAGCGGAAATCCGGACGGATACCGGCGGTTCGGCAGGACTGGACAATCCCTATCTTAAACAGACTTCCCCGGCGCCCTGGCGCTGGCCGGTCGATCCGCAGGGGCTGCGCTATGTCTGCAACTTCCTGACCGATCACTATCACAAGCCGCTGTTTATCGTGGAGAACGGGATCGGTTTGGACGAACAGCCGGATGAAACCGGAGCGATTCACGATGATTTCCGCGTCGAATACATCCGCGAGCATTTGATCCAGCTGCGCGAAGCGATCGCGGACGGCTGCGACGTGATGGGGTATCTGTATTGGGGCCCGATCGATATTGTATCGGCGGGCACCGGCGAGATGCGCAAGCGCTATGGATTTGTGCATGTCGACCGGCAGAACGACGGCAGCGGCACGCTGAAGCGGACGCGCAAGGACAGCTACGAATGGTTCCGCAAGGTCATCGCGACGCAGGGCGAAGATCTGAGCGATAAGTAAACGAATCGTTACAAAACAGGACGATCTGAATTCTTTCAGGTTGTCCTGTTCTTTTAGCCTCACTCTGGTACAATAAATTCAAGAGGTGAGGTCATCATGCTGGAAGCTTATGAACTGTATCTGCGCCAGGTCCGTGTGAACGAAGACGAAACCGGACGTCCTGCGGGATATCCGTTTACGATTCCGCTGTTTCAACATTTTCAGCCGCTGACGTTCCATAAACCGCTGACGTTTATCACCGGCGATAATGGAACCGGAAAATCGACGCTGATCGAAGCGATCGCTGTTGGGATGGGTTTTAACCCGGAAGGGGGAACGCGCAACTTTCAGTTTTCGACACGGGAAACCCATTCGTCCTTATATCAGGCGCTGACGCTGGCCAAAGGTGTGCGCCGCTGCCGCGACGGCTTCTTTTTCCGGGCCGAAAGTTTTTATAACGTCGCTTCGGAAATTGAAAATATCGCGGCCGAGGACAGCCGCATGTTAACCGGCTACGGCGGGGTGTCGCTGCATAAGATGTCGCATGGGGAGAGTTATCTGACGCTGCTGCGCAGCCGGCTTTCCGGACATGGCTTTTATATCTTCGACGAACCGGAATCCGCGCTGTCGCCGACCGGTCAGTTCGCGATGCTGGCGATCATGAATGATCTGATTCAGGAGGATTCCCAGCTTGTGATCGCAACCCATTCACCGATCCTGCTCGCCTGTCCGCAGGCGGAAATCCTGGAAATTCAGGACGACGTGCTGGTGCCGGTGAGCTACGACGAGTCGCAGACGGTTAACCTGTACCGCCGCTTTCTGAACAATCCGCAGATGATCCGTCAGATTCTCGATTGAGCAGTCCGTTCGGTTTTCGTGGTGCAGGCTGGATCTAATTATGAGATATAGAAAATCAGAAAATATGATAATCAAGCCGGATTTCTGTCGCTGCCTTTTTTATCCTGCTTTTTGAGATAAGCCGAAAATTATGGCAGCGCGGGACTCAGTTCATGAAAAGGAATATTGCAAAAGCTAGTAAAAGATAAACTGGGATATTTCATACAGCTAATGTTAATTTGGTCTGCTGAAAAGCTTTTATAATTTATAAATAATGATACAAAATGTATCGAATTTTATTTTAGTTGAAGATGTTCTGTTCCTGTGGTAATATGAAATCAAGAAAAAGAACGGAGGTTTTCGGATCGTGAAAAACTCAATTGTACGTTTAGAAAGTATAGAGATCAGAAACTTCAAAAATGTCAAATATGGGAGAATGACGTTTGAGAATAATCGCAAAGAATATCAATCAAGTATTCTTGGCTTATATGGACAGAATGGTTCGGGCAAAACGGCCCTGATTGATGCTTTATCGCTTTTGAAATCTGTGTTAACAATGAAGTCTATTCCCTTGACTTTTGCGGACTATGTCCATGTAGATGCTGACTACAGCGCTTTGAAATATGAGTTTAAGGTTACTGACGATGAGCCTGAAGGCGAATACGTCGTATATTATGAATTCAAACTATGTAAAAATAAAAAAGAAACGTTTGAGAATAAAGAATATATAAGCGATGATTCTGAAAAAAACAAAGCGCTTATTTTTGATGAGGTACTTTCCTATTCTTACAAGAGTAATGATTTAAAAATGAAATTACTCCCGATTATTGATACTCGTACGGATGAGGTTTTCATTCCGGCAACGAAATACGAAAGTTTAGTTGGCAAAGAAAAAGCAACGGAAACTAATTTGCTTGTTGCAAAAAAATACGCTGCTGAAACTTCAAGATCCTTTATCTTCTCTAAAGAATTGTTGAATGCAATCCGGAAAAATTGTAAAGAACATTATCATTCAGCGTTGTTTAACAGACTTTTCTATTTTGGAGCTTATGAACTATTCATTATCAATACAGCGAATTCAGGTTTGATTACATTAAATACGTTGCCGTTAGCGTTTAATTATGCTGATAAAGAAAAAGGAAAATCCACGATCGGAAATTTATTGATTCAGTTGAATGGTTCCTCGCTCATCCCGATGGAAACTTTGGATGTCGTTTGTAAAGTCATTGAGAATATGAACGTTGTCCTGAAACAAATTGTTCCAGGATTGACCATCGGTGTTGTAAACCTGGGTAATGAGCTTTTTCCCGATGGAAAAAGGGGCAGTAAAATTCAACTGGTATCCTGTAAAAACAACCGGGAAATACCTTTGCAGTATGAATCAGAGGGAATCAAGAAAATTATCTCCATCCTTCAACTGCTGATTGTCGTTTATAATAAAGCATCCATTACTGTCGCGATTGACGAAATTGATTCAGGGGTGTTTGAATATCTTCTTGGCGAGCTTTTGAGAATCATATCAGAAAAAGGAAAAGGACAGCTGATCTTTACTTCACATAACCTGCGCCCATTGGAAACGTTGGATCGAGGCTTTATTGCTTTTACGACAACAAATCCAGACAATCGGTACATTCGCCTGAGTAACGTTAAGACGAATAATAATCTGCGGGATTTTTATTACCGTGATATTGTTCTTGGGGAACAAAGTGAAGAAATTTACGAACCAACAAATAACTACGAAATTGCGTTTGCATTCAGAGAAGCGGGTGAATGGCATGGCTCGTAAGAAAATCATATTCGTAATTGTTGAAGGACCTTCTGATGATGAAGCACTGGGCATGATCTTCAGTCGGATTTATGATAGCCGAAAAGTATATGTTCATATTATGCACGGTGATATCACTACAGCTCGAGGTGTTTCTCCGGCAAACGTTTCTTCTAAAATTGGGAATGAAATCCGGACCTATGCGTCTTCCAATCATTATGGTAAAGATGATTTTGATCAAATCATTCATATCGTGGATATGGATGGTGCTTTCATCCCTGATGAATATGTAGTCGAAGATCGGAAGTGTACGGGAATATTGTATACGACGACAGGAATTTTTACGAATAATAGACAGGGAATTTTAAAAAGAAATCAACAAAAAAAGCGAATATAAGTAAGCTTTGCGCCTGTCAGGAAATATGGAAAGTTCCATACAGGATGTTCTATATGTCTTGCAATTTGGATCATGTGTTGTATGGCAAGCAGAATAGTACGGATAAAGATAAAGAATATGATGCTTTTCAGTTTGCAAGAAAGTATAAAAATGAGATTCCGGAATTTTTATCCTTTATTTCTAAGTCCGATTTTTCAGTAATCGGGAACTATAAGGAATCTTGGGAATATATCAAGCAGGAACTGCATTCTTTGCAGCGGCATACGAATCTTGGCTTGTGTTTTACTGAACAAGAGCTAAAGGATAAATTTATAAAATAAGATAGGAGAATGGCTGAATTTAGATTGTTTCTATTTCACCTTCAGCGAAACAAGGATAAAGGGATGGAGGACAAAGAGAAAGCAAGGTCCATTTTGATATTTTGGGCAGTTGAAATTCCTAAGCGACGATTAAACGTTATTGGCTAAAAAGCTCTGTCAAATCAAAACTGACGTGTTTTTTGTGGCAGAGTTTATAATTCTGGAATTACGGTTCTTAAGGAATATTCCAAGGAATCTAACGATCGGCGGCGTTGTTTCAGCGCCGCTTTTCCTTTGTTTAAAATTTCCAGAATTGATCGCTTGACTTTGCCCTAAGGACAAGGTGTATCCTGAAGCCAGACACAGGAAAAAGGAGGAAAAAAGATGCTGACGATCGGCGAATTTTCAAGGATCTGCCGGGTTTCAACGAAAACACTGCGCTATTACGAAACGATGGGTCTGCTTCAGCCTTGGCTTGTCAATCCCGCGACCGGGTATCGGTTCTATACCGCAGATCAGCTTGGGACAATGCGGCTGATCAACCGGCTTAAGGCCTACAACTTTACGCTGGAAGAAATCAAGCTGCTCGTCGTCACGTTCAATGGCGAGCGAAGCAGTCTGAGCGCGGCGCTGCAGGAAAAAAAGCAGGAACTTCTGCGTCAGAAAACGCTCCTGAATCAACGGCTGCGGCAGCTGGACGGGGATATTGAAAATCTCCGGCAAGGCTGTCCGCTGGTCAACACCGGGGATGAGATTGTGGTGGAGTTGACGGAAATGCCGGCGATGACGCTGCTTTCGCGGCGCTTAAAAGTACGGGAAGGCGATTTCCCGCAGGCCTATCAACAAAGCTTCGGCATCTTGCTGGACAAACTTCAAAAACAACGGCTGACGATGGACGGATCGCCGATGACCTTATTTCATGACGATGAATTCAGCGAGGAAGGATTGGACACGGAATTTGCGATTCCTGTCCGGGAAACCACGGAGGAAACCCGGCTTTTCCAGCCAGGTCTCTGTTTGAAAACTGTGGTCAGCGGCCCGGACGCGGATTTCCCGGCGGTCTACGCCCGCCAGATTCAATGGGCTGAGGCGGAAGGATATCACAATGCGGATGCGTTGTTTGAGGTCTATCGTTCTGATCCGCGGGATGATCCGCAGGCGTTTTACTCCGAAGTCTATTATCCGGTTAGAAAATAAACAAGGAAAAGAGGAAGAATATGGATCCGAAAAAACTGTCCGCTCTCGACAAAATCATCAAAACAGACTATCCGAATCTCGCCGGACTGGTCGTCTGCCATAACGGCCGGCGTGAACTGGAAGCGTATTACAACGGCTTTACCGCTGAACATCAATTTCACGTCTTCTCCGTGACCAAAAGCATCGTTTCCCTGTTGATCGGAATCGCTCTGGAACGCGGGGAAATTACCGGAGTGGATCAGAAAATTCTCGATTTCTTTCCCGAATTTCCAGTCCGCAAAGGGCATGAGCTGCTGCGTGAGGTCACGCTGAAGCACTGCCTGACGATGACGGTCCCATATCGCTTTCGCTTTAATCCCTATACGAAATATTTTACGAGTGACGACTGGGTCAGCTTCGCGTTAAATCAGATCGGCGGGCGGGGAGAATTAGGTGAATTTCGCTATGCGCCGATCATCGGCCCGGATATACTGACCGGAATCCTGACGCGCGCAACCGGAAAAACGGTGCTCGACTATGCCCGGGAACACTTGTTTGATCCGCTGGGCATTGCGATAGAGAAAAGCCTTTTCTTTGAAACGAAAGAAGAACAGATGGACTTTTACAAGGCGACGACAAACAGCTGCTGGGTCTGCGGACCGAACAAGATCAATACTGCCGGATGGGGTCTGACACTATCGGCGCGGGAAATGGCGGCGATCGGCGAGTGCTGCATCCATGGCGGTCAAGTGGACGGAAAACAGATCATCCCCCAAGCCTGGCTGAAGGAAAGCACCCGCACGCAGAGCTGCTGGGAAAAACGAAATTTGAACTACGGCTATCTGTGGTGGATCGTGGAGGAAGCGGAACCTTCGTTTGCGGCGCTGGGCGACGGCGGCAATGCGATCTACGTCAATCCGCAGAAAAACCTCGTCGTCGCGATCGCGTCCACGTTTGTGCCGCGGGTCAAAGACCGGATCGACTTCATCCGCGGTCAGATTGAACCGTTATTCTGCGAATAATTAAAACGGATGGGTCTGATCACCCAAAGACCGGAGACAAGAACGCTTGAATCGATCGGCGAAAAGGATTGACGGAATGAGGTCAGAATGGTCTAATGAAAACGAGGTGATCGCAGATGAATCCGATTGAAGCTCAGATTGAAGAACTGAAAAACAAAGATCAGAAGACCGCGTATCAGACGTTAAAGCACCTGTTGGCGATCAGTGAGACCCGCGCGGAGGTTTCATATTATTTTGACAGGTTCGTGGTGCTGCTTCAGGACCCACAATCTTATGTCCGCACCCGCGGCTTGCTTTTGATCGCCGCCAATGCCCGCTGGGTAAAGGAGAAGACCTGCGCCGCCGCGCTGCCTTTCTGCTTGGAATTAATCCAGGATCCCAAACCGATCACACGCCGCCAGTGTATTCAGACTTTGCCTTCCCTGAGTGCCGCGCATCCCTCGCTCAAACCTTCGATCCTTGCCGCTTTAACCGGCGCGCAGATTCAGGACGTGCCGGAAACGATGCAGCGGTTGATCGCGAAGGATATTCAAAAGACGATGCAGGCAATTCAAACCCAAACCGCAGAGGAAAACCGAAACGAATCTCTGTAACCGGATGACCTATCCGGTTTTTTTGCGGAAAAGCGGAGTTAAGTCAGCGCTTTCAGCAGTCAGAAAAAATGGAAAACAAATCGGAGTTCCGGTCGAATTTCTGGATGAATTTCCGTTGGGAACACGGTATAATGAAAGCAGAGTAAAAAACCAGATCAATCCGGTTTTGATACCGTAAAAAAGCTGAGGGGAATACGACCTATGAAGCAGAAAAGAAACGAGGAGGAATATCCATGCCTGAAGGGATTAAAGAGCTTGTCTATCCAATATTAAAAGAAGAACTGATTCCGGCGCTGGGCTGCACCGAGCCGATCGCGATCGCTTATGCCTGCGCGAAGGCCAAAGAAGTACTGGGGGCGTTCCCGGAGAAAATGACGGTGCGCTGTTCCGGCAACATTGTGAAGAACGTGAAAGGCGTCGTCGTGCCCAACACCGTGAATTTAAAAGGAATTAAAACCGCGGCGCTGATGGGCGTTGTCTGCGGAGACGCGTCAAAAGGCCTGCAGGTTATCGCCGGGAGTACGGCGCAGGACGTCGCGCGGGTCAAGGAGCTGTTAAAGAGCGATTTATGCAAGGTGGAACTGATTGAAGGCGAGGAAAACCTGCAGATCTGGGCGGTTCTGGAACAGGCTGAAAATCAGGTTCAGCTGCAGATCAAGCGCGAGCACACCAACATTACGAAAATTATAAAGAACGGAGAAGTTCTGCTGGATAAGGATGATTGTTCCAGTCAGCCGGTCAGCGCGATTGACCGCAGCCGGCTGACCGTGGAATCGATCGTCGCTTATGTTGAAAATGAAGATCTCAGCGAAATCCGGCCGCTGCTTGAAAAGCAGGTGGAATGCAACATGGCGATCGCCGAGGAAGGCTTAAAGAATCCATTCGGTTCGCAGGTCGGCCGGATTATGATGAAAAACAATCCCGACGATTTGTTTACGAAGGTCATCGCGTATGCCGCCAGCGGTTCCGACGCGCGGATGAGCGGCTGCAACCTGCCGGTCGTCGTCAATTCCGGCAGCGGCAATCAGGGCATGACCTGCTCGGTCCCAGTTGTCGTGTACGCCCGGGAAAAAGGCATTAGCGAGGAAAAAATGTTCCAGGCGCTGGCCTTAAGCAATCTGATTACGGTGCATTTAAAGACCGGGATCGGCCGGCTGTCGGCCTATTGCGGCGCCGTCAGCGCGGCGTGCGGCGCGTTCAGCGCGATCACCTGGCTGGCCGGCGGCAACCTGCGTCAGATCGAGATGACAATCACGAATTTAGCCGGGACAATTTCCGGCATGATCTGCGACGGGGCAAAGCCTTCCTGTGCCAGCAAGATCGCTTCCGCTTTAAGCTGCGGCGTGATCGCGCATCAGATGGCGCTCAACAACATCGCGTTTGAGGAAGATACCGGCATCATCAAGCATGACATCGAACAGACGATCGACGCCGTCGGAAAGCTGAGCCGGGATGGAATGCGGATCACCGATCAGGTCATTTTAAATATGATG
>QFCE01002447.1_pt1 | contig 47121 bp, 56 predicted proteins | sample 5346091 | NCBI WGS metagenome assembly QFCE01 (sample SAMN09062252, study PRJNA434731) | Human gut metagenome, whole genome shotgun sequencing project. | isolation source: stool timepoint A chromium assembly | host: Homo sapiens | collected 2015 | reverse complement strand
CCCGGGATACTCGGCAATTTATCAACGGTGTATTCTGGATACTGCGTACTGGAGCACCTTGGCGGGACTTGCCAGAGACGTATGGAAACTGGAAAAATGTACACCGCCGGTTCTGCCGGTGGCGTGACAAGGGAGTCTGGGAGAAGATTCTGGAGGCCCTGGGGGACGACACTGACTTTGAGTGGTTGATGATCGACGCCAGTCATGTCAAGGTACATCCTGATGCCGCTGGAGCACGGGGTGGGAATCAGGCAATGAGTCGTACAAAAGGGGGCTCAACACCAAGATACATTTGGCCGTGGATGCGCATGGTATGCCGGTGCGATTCTTTATCACTTCTGATACCACAGCGGATTGCACAGTTGCAGCACGGTTGATTGAGGGGTTCCAGGCAGAATATCTTCTGGCCGATCGCGGTTATGATACAGACGCGATCATTCTTCAGGCGATGGAACAAGACATGATTCCTGTCATTCCCTCAAAGAAAAATCGGAAACAGTTACGTGAATACGACGAATATCTCTACAAAATTCGACATCTCGTTGAGAATGCTTTCCTGCTCCTCAAAAGATGGCGCGGTATTGCGACGCGCTACGCTAAAAATCTTGCTTCCTTCGTCGCCGCCGTCCAAATCCGTTGTATTGCCATTTGGTTGCTCATTTATTGACGACACTATCTAAATAGTGTTTACACGAGCGATATGGTATAATGGGAGCAAGAGATCCGAAAGAGGTGTTCCCATGAAGAATGAACAACAACGCCACGACATCAGCGATGCGGTATGGAGCCTGCTGGAACCGCATCTGCCAGGACAACGAGGGCAGTGGGGTGGAACAGCCCAGGATAACCGGCGCTTTATCAATGGCGTGTTTTGGATTTTACGCACAGGAGCACCGTGGCGGGATTTACCGCCGTTCTACGGGAAATGGGGTACCGTGTATCAGCGGTTCCGCAGATGGCGTGACAAGGGGATCTGGGAAAAACTGCTGGAAATTCTGGTTGATGAGCCCGATTTTGAATGGCTGATGATTGATGCCAGCCACTGTAAGGTGCATCCACATGCGGCAGGAGCCCGTGGCGGTAATCAGGACATGAGCCGTACAAAAGGGGGCTCAATACCAAGATTCACCTTGCCGTGGATGCAAATGGTATGCCGGTCCGAGTACTTATCACAGAGGGTACCCGAGCTGATTGCAAAGAAGCTATTCACTTGATTGATGGAATATCGGCGGAAACATTGCTGGCCGATCGTGGGTATGACACCAATCAAATCATTGCTTATGCCGCTGATGCTGGAATGAATATCGTCATTCCGGCTAAACGAAATCGCAAGCAGCAGCGGGAGCATGACCGTTACTTGTATCGGCTTCGTCATCTGGTGGAAAATGCTTTTTTGCACCTGAAACGTTGGCGAGGCATTGCTACTCGATATGCAAAAACTACAACATCTTTTCTGGCTGCTGTGCAAATTCGTTGCATTGCTATTTGGTGTACTGTTTTGACCTGATCTTGTGTAGACACTATTTAGAATTGTTAGTCCTTTTTCCAAGGCAAGTACATGATATTCTTTACATTCTTTATTCTTTTCGTCCATAGCCACCCCTTCTTTTGATGATATTCATACACGCAACAACGCTGCAAGTACCAATCAGCTTGAAGACGGGAGTGTTAAAATACAAGTAGGGGTCTTTATTGGGTATGTTTGCTCCACTACCCATTTGTTCTGAATAAAACGCCCAAATTGCACGCAATTGCTTTTAGTGAATGCTGCGGCTAAATATGTTCTTTCTATTGGAGCGACATCCCATGGGAAAATTTTCTCCGTCATAAAAAACTTCGGATTCTTTAAAAGACCGGTCGGTTCAATTTCTAATACCCAAAATCCATTTTGTCCGCGACAGCCGACCAGTAATCTGTCTTCTAATAAAAAACGAATAGACGAAAGCGCACAAAATTCGCCAGAATGCAGAACACAGTCGATCCGCTGCAGTAAGATACCACTTTGAGTATCCATTATCAATATTTCATTGCTCAATTCACATACTACATACAGTATGCTATTATTTTGATTCAATATCAAATGTCGCGGCCCGCTGGCAGGAGGCGTTTTTATTGGATCAAGCTCCTGTAAACTCTCCACATCGTAACGCGCAATCTCATCTGCCCCCAAATCGCATACATACAAAATTTTTTCATTTGGAGTCAACACGCAACAATGTGCATGGGATGTTTCTTGTTTGGGGTGAGGGCCAGCTCCTGTTCGCTGTATTCGTTTTACAATAGATAATTGATTCTCAGCGTCCAATGTCAATACATCCACGGTACCTTCCGGATAGCTAGCGGCAAATATCATACGTTTAGCCGGTGACATTGCCACATGGCAGATACCACGGCTCAGTCCCTTGATTTTGCTGCATACCTCAATTTTTCTCTTCTGAAGCTTGCATAGTGCTATCCCTCCCCCTGGCGTTCCCTCAAAATCATCCGCCTCAACTGCCGCGATTACCAACCCATCGGGGCCTGGTATGAGAAAGGATGCACAATCTGGACCACCCTCCGCAATTGTACACCACCTGCCTTCTTTCTGTTCCAGAACGTGGATTTTCTGTCTCCCGGACGTTCCAATCCAAACTTGACGCGATTCGCTCATTTGAATCACTCACCCTTTCAGTCAACTAAGAAGCCCTGGTTTGTCCAGGGCTTCTTATGTATCATAGCGCACCGTATTTTTGGTACACCTCTTGTAATGTTTTCCCCTCCAGCAATTCCCTCCTCGTACTGTTCTCCGCTCCTACTTTTTCATGAGCAAGGCGAAATACCTCTTTTTCCGCTTCACGAGGGGCCACCACTATGCCGTCAAAATCCGCAAACACCAATTCGCCCGAGTGCACCAGCACATCTCCGCAGCGAATAGACACGTCATAGTCTACCACCAACCCCTCGACCGCTGGAATCCAAGGGACGAATTCCTACATAAAATACCGGGAACTCCAATTTCTTTATTTTCACACAAACACAAATTTGACTATCACACATACATCCCACGGCTTTTCGAACCCTTGCTGTTGTCGACATCAGTTCTCCCCATGGCGCATTTGTGCCGGCATAATCTGTTGAGTGCACCACTACGTCATTTTCCTTCAAGGAATCCATAAATTCAATTTCTTTTCCATACGGGTTTTCCGGATGGTAATAATCCACATCTATCCTCCGCGCAGTGCGGGCACGCCCCACAAAAGTGCAACACTGATCGTCCAAGGAACACAGGCGTTGATGCATGGCTTGATTACAATAACCCAACTGATCCAAAATATCGCACACCGCTGCTGTGTAAAGGTTCTCTTTAACCCATGTAAATAATTCGGGTCAATCATAAAAGCTGTGGGATGAAGGATTTCTGATGCAGGGTTTCCGGCTGACATCGAATAGCTTCAGGAAGAAGTAATCGTCATCTGGATAGTCGTACCCATTGCACCGTAGGGTCTTGATTTTGTTGTTCATGCCCTCAATTCTGCCAGCGGAGATATTGAAAGTAGCATGGGCAATAATGCCCTCAAAATGCTCGTCGAGAATACGACGGAACCAGAGCAAGTGCTTATTCTGCGTAACGTCGCAGATGTCCATGCTGTCGGATATTTCCTCCGCCATGGCTGCCTCGTCTGTCTGCTTGTAGGCACTTGCCAACTTGAGCCACCGCAGCCTATCACCTCAATGTCGTACTTCTCACAAAAAGCAAAAGTCTCGTCAAAGGTCCGGCACACATCTCAGAAAGGTACATGCACCAGACCAAAAAGGGTAAATCAGTGGTACTTCGGAATGAAGATGCACATTGGCGTAGACGCTGGCTCTGGCATGGTTCACAGTCTTGCGGCTACCTCAGCCAATGTCCATGATGTCGATGTTACCTCCAAACTCATCCGTGAGGATGATAATGTCGTCTATGGAGATTCCGGCTATCTGGGACTGCCCAAGAGGCCAGCAATCCGGCAGGACAATAAAAAGTCCAATATCGATTACCGCATCAACCGCCGCCCTACCCAGATAAAGACGACCGACAACTATGTCGGTATCAACTGGGAAAAAGAGAGTGAGCACCAGAAGTCCTCTGTGCGCAGTAAAGTGGAGCACTCATCCCTCATTGTGAAGCGTGATTTCGGCTACAAGAAAGTGGCCTACAGAGGACAGGCAAAGAACCTAAACCGGTTCTCTTTCCTGTTTGTCAGTGCGAATATCTTGATGTATCTGCGTGGCGGCCACAAAGAGCCGATACCACTTATGAGATAAGTGTGCCCATTTAGGGCAAACTCCCAAAGTTATCCATAGAAAATGGCTCTATATGGGTCGTTTTTCTGCATTTTTATGCGATGTGCGCGGGCCGAGAAACAAAAATTTCGATAAAAGAGCGTAAAAGCTCAGTTAAACATCGTTTCCCTAATAGTTCTGAGATTTTCCGTGAGAACTGCTCAATACGTAATACCTTTCTTACGGAAAACTCCAATTCACCCGTAGAAGACACAAGGTCACTATTAATGCTGTCTGCATAAGCAAGACATATTCGTCTGAAGGCAGAAAACGATTGGCTTAACTCATTCAGACTTTGTTTATACTGTGCCTACACTGCGTTTAGTCGGGCCTAGTATTCGGAAAGTTTTGCCAACCGTTCTCGCTCGTTCACAATAGCAGCAAAATAGCAGCAAAAATATTGCTAATTCGCTCATTACCCTCTATTTTAGGCTTTAAATGTACTGACTGTTTCTTCATGCTTACTTATAGCCAACCTAATATCTTCACACTAGCTTTGCAGACGTCAAGGAGGCTACCCTTGTTGTGTACGATATAGCATTCCGATATGACCCCCATTGCCCTTGCTACGGCGAATGGGATGATCAGTAAAGTCACACTTACTATTGCTAAGATTGGGATACCTTCCGTTGTAACCGAAGGTGAAACTTCATCAAATCCGCAAGAGAACAGCATGGTAAGCCCTGATGGCTCTAGTACTCTGCCAAGTTAGAAATTACAAAATAATGGGATAAAGCTTTCTGAGTTTACATCTGGCATCACAGGAGGAAAATCTCCAATGGACAGTAGAACAAGCGGCATTTCTGTGTAAAGTCCATGCGTTGACCTGACGAGTCATAAGTTCAAAAGAGGACAGGGATTGGGACAGGCACTGTCTGGAAAGAATGCCGATTTCGATTTCAGCCATATTCAGCCATGAAGCGTGAATGGGTGTATAGTGGATCTCCAAACGCCGTGCGATGTGTCTGGCTGTGGCTGGATCAAAGACCTTATACAGCGAAGCGATGGAGTGGATATTCAAATTATCCATGACCAGTACTATTTTTTCGCAGTGGCTGTAATGAACCTCTATCAACTCGCGCAGGAAATGGGCAAAATCCACGGCAGTTCTGGTATCGGTCAGTTTTACCACTCTCTTGCAGGCCAACGGTTCAAATGCAACGAACAGGTCGACCACGCCGCAGCGGCGATATTCATAATCCTCCCGCTCTGGATTTCCGGGCTTTGGCGGAATGCTTCGCTTCTCAATAAGTTGCCGGTTCGTCTCATCCAGGCAGACCACCGGGCGCAGAGGATCATAAGGACGCTGATATACATCCAGAACGTCCTCCATCCGCGCTACAAACTCCGCCCCGGGCTTTGGAATGCACCATTCCTTCTTTTGCCAGGGCTTAAGTTCGTTTTTTTCAGTGTTTCCATTACCGCTGTGTCTGAAATGCTGCCCACAACGCCAAGCCGTACCAGTTCATCCGCTATCAGCTGCAAGGTCCACCGCTCCCGTCCCTCTGGCGCTTGTGAACAGGCAATGGCTATGATGTGAGCCTCCACCCGCCCATCGATCTTTTTATGTCGGTTGGCCTGCTCTTTCCGCCCCAGCGCCGCTTCCACTCCGCCTGTTACAAATCGTTTCGCAATCTGGCTGATGGTGTGGGGGGTGGCATGATACGCTGCCTTTATTTTCTCGTATGTCCACCCCTGGTTCTCCGGTCTTTCATCCAGTTTCAACAGTATTTGCGCGTGTTTGATCCGATATCCCTGGGTCTGCCCTTTTTGGACCAGTGCTCGCAGTTCCTGCCGCTCTTCTTCTGTTAATGTTACGATATATTTGCCCCCATACCCGATTTGCCGGACAGAAAAACAATCTGTATAATGGAAAGGGGTAATGAAAAATGTCAACCAAAGAACGAAAGCACCCAGCGCCGCCGGGTTACGATGAGGCCTTCAAGGCGGGGGCAGTGCGGATGGTCACCGAGCAGGGGCGGCCCAGCCGGGAGGTGGCCGCGGAACTCGGCATCTGCATCGACACGCTGCGCAGCTGGCTGAAAGCGGCGGGCGCACCATCGCCGGGGCAAGCTGACCGCCAAAACCGCGACGCCAGACGCCTGCGCGAACTGGAGGCGGAGATTCGAGCACTGCGCAAGAAGCTTGAAGAGAAAGACGGGGTCATTGACATCCTAAAAAAATCCGTCGGCATACTTTCCAAACCATAGAGGACAAGTACCGGTACATCCGTACGGCCCGCGCGGGGGCCTCTGTGGAACTTGTATGCCGACTGCTGGAGGTCTCCCGCAGCGGGTACTACGAATGGCTGGGCCGCAAACCCTCTTTGCGCCGGCAGAAGGATCAGGAACTGAAACGCCGGCTGCTGAGCCTGCACCAGCGTTATCCCGCCCTTGGGCTGGACAGCCTGTATCACCTGATCCGCCCGCAGCTTTCCTGCTCGCGCAAGCGCATCCACCGCCTGATGTACGAGATGAACATCTCCTCCACGCGCAGGCGTGCCTACAAAGCCACGACCAACTCAAGACACGCGCACCCCATCGCGCCCAATCTCCTTGCGCGCCGCTTCTCCTTTGACAAGCCAGACACCGCATGGGTCGGCGATATTACCTATATCCCCACCGGCGAGGGCTGGCTCTACTGCGCTGTTGTGAAAGACCTTTGCACAAAGCAGATCGTCGGCTACGCCTTCTCCGACCGCATCGACACAAATCTCACCCTCGCCGCCCTTTGCATGGCCGTCCGGCGCCGCAAGCCTCTGCCCGGCCTCATCTTCCACTCCGACCGCGGCGTCCAATACGCCGCCTACGCTTACCGTCAGCGTCTCGCCAGTCTCGGCATCCGGCAAAGCATGTCCCGCAAGGGCGATCCCTATGACAACGCCGTGGCCGAAAACTTCTTCAGCTGCCTCAAGTGCGAGTGCGTCCATCTGCGCCATTTCGCCTCAAGGGCACAAGCCATGGCAGACGTCTTCGCTTATATCGAGACTTTTTACAATCCGGTGCGCCCGCATTCCTCTATTGGCTGGCGTCCTCCGGATGCCTTTGCGCGTGCCTTGTCTGAGCATCCCGCCGCCTGACTGTGATACGACAAGATATCCTGCGTTTCTTTCTGTTTTTTCTTCATTTTTACTGTCCACGAAACCGGGAAGGGCACAATTTGTGGTTCACTTCTCATCACCCGACGATAGTTTACCATTTCTTTCTTCTTTACGCTACTTCTAGTTACTAACTTGACAAACTACTAGTACAGCCGTTGTCCCTACCAATAAATATGCGAGCGAATACACCAGTAGTAAAGGCGTACTGACTGTTACCAAAATTACAATTATTTTTGATGGCTCTGACTACAGCACGAGTTAAAGGGTGCAGGAAATCAAAGATAATAATGGTATAGGTGCAGGGGTAAAAAAGTCCCAAAGTCCGTTGATTGGTAGAAAGAGTTTTTTTACTCTTTCCCACCCCTGCACGCCGCGCCGCCTCCCGTATCCGCAGCTGTCCAGACAGGCATTCCAGAATGAGGTTCTCCTTTTCCTCGACCGGCATCTCGATTTGTTTCCCCATTTCTTTTGCTCCCCTTCCTTTTTTCACTGTCTACTTTATTGGGAGCATATCATTTTGTCCAGAGGGTGGATCAAGGCAAGGGGCAGTACTTTTACGGTGTCGCCCCCCTGCGTGTCCCCACGAGACAGCCGAGGAACCAATCACGCGTCGAGGAAGTTTTACATATGACGTTGACAATAACGGAACTCGAAAAAATGCGGAGCGTCGATATTGGCGCGGTGGACACGCAGACCCCGCCCAATCTGGACGGTGCGGCTTTCCAAATTTTAACCTCTGTTCAAAAAATTATCAGCTCCAAACCCTGTCACTTGACCGTTCGGAATCCCATTGCTCTGTTTCTTCCCAAACGGCGGTGTAGCCAGGCCATAAATGCTGGCGGATTACCTCATCATTAAAATCATCAGCACCCAGCCCAGGCCGTTCCGGCACAACAAACATTCCATTTTGAATGAGGGGCCCTCCCTGAAACTGAATCATTTCCTCCCAGTATTCGTCGTCTGGCGCGTTAAATTCCATGGCAAAAAAATTTTCCGTCGCCAATCCTACATGCCCCGTGGCTAAAGCGGCCAACGGGGTTTCACACATATGCATCGACATGGAAACGCCGTATTTTTGAGCCATATCGCCTATTTTTTTACATTCAAGGATCCCTCCGGCAGAACAAACATCCGGATGGATAACCGCGATCCCGCGTTCCTGACAAAGCTGCTGGGCGTTTTCGACAAAACAAATATCCTCACCGGTTGCCAGAGGCGTCCTTGTGGAACGAGATAAAATTTTATATTCCTTTGTCAAATACCATGGCAAAACGTCTTCAACCCACATCAAATGATATTTTTCTAACCTTTGTAAAAGCTTGCATGCATCTTCCAAACCGATATGCCCTAAATGATCAATTGCCAAAGGCGTTTGCCACCCAACAGCCTCCCGTATTTTGCTCAAATATTCCTCATACCGGTCTAAACCATGTTCCGTAATCCGCAGCATCGTATGCGGATGGGAAACGTATCTGAAATCTTCCTTTTTACGAAGAAACGGTTTGTCTTTCACCGCAGCCAACCCTGTTGCACTGTCCCTGTGCGTTGTATTTTCCGCCTCCCTCTTAATTTGTGCCAGATAATCGGGCGGCCCGCTCAAAATTGCTTCGTTCGGATACAATTTCTGGATATCCTCTATACCCAAAATTGTTTTACACATTTTCATTTGAAAACGGTCCATTCGTTTTTTTAAAGCCATGCCTTGAGCCGTACCGTCCATTCTTTCTTCCGGGGGCGTCCTTCCGTGGTCGCAATACATCCGAAGGCTATCTCGAAATTTCCCGCCCAGCATCCGGTAAACCGGGATTTGGTAAGCTTTGCCCGCCAGATCCCACAGGGCGATTTCTATTCCGCTCACCCCTCCGCCTTGCCGCGAGGGCCCGGCAAATTGCCTGATTTTGCGGAAAATGTAATCGACATCGCAGGGGTTTTCCCCAAGGATTCTACTTTTCAGCATTGCCGCGTAAGTAGCGCTTGCACCGTCGCGGATTTCACCCATGCCAACCAGCCCCTGATTGGTATAAAGCTTCAGCAATATGCAATGGACGGAGGAAGACTCTACGTGCGCAAAACGCATATCTGTAATTTTCAGTTCGCTAGGTTTGGAATATGTATTCACGTAGTTCAAGGCGTCCTCAGCAAATTTTTTCATGTTTTAGTATTCAACCTTTCTAGATAGTGTCGTCAATAAATGAGCAACCAAATGGCAATACAACGGATTTGGACGGCGGCGACGAAGGAAGCAAGATTTTTAGCGTAGCGCGTCGCAATACCGCGCCATCTTTTGAGGAGCAGGAAAGCATTCTCAACGAGATGTCGAATTTTGTAGAGATATTCGTCGTATTCACGTAACTGTTTCCGATTTTTCTTTGAGGGAATGACAGGAATCATGTCTTGTTCCATCGCCTGAAGAATGATCGCGTCTGTATCATAACCGCGATCGGCCAGAAGATATTCTGCCTGGAACCCCTCAATCAACCGTGCTGCAACTGTGCAATCCGCTGTGGTATCAGAAGTGATAAAGAATCGCACCGGCATACCATGCGCATCCACGGCCAAATGTATCTTGGTGTTGAGCCCCCTTTTGTACGACTCATTGCCTGATTCCCACCCCGTGCTCCAGCGGCATCAGGATGTACCTTGACATGACTGGCGTCGATCATCAACCACTCAAAGTCAGTGTCGTCCCCCAGGGCCTCCAGAATCTTCTCCCAGACTCCCTTGTCACGCCACCGGCAGAACCGGCGGTGTACATTTTTCCAGTTTCCATACGTCTCTGGCAAGTCCCGCCAAGGTGCTCCAGTACGCAGTATCCAGAATACACCGTTGATAAATTGCCGAGTATCCCGGGCGTTGCCTCCTCGTGTCCCTTTTTCACCGATGGTGTGCGGTCTGATTTTCTCCCACGCTTTGTCATTGATGTCATGCCGCTGCTGTTCTGCTGTCATTTTTCTGCCCCCCCCCTTTTTCTTTGAGGACTATTATATCACATTCTTATTGACGACACCATCTAGCAGGTATTGAGCTTATGGTTTCAGCAACCCTCATATAGTAAACTAGTAACCGCCGCCCGGCTAAACAAGCATGGCCCCTCCGTCTATCCTAAGGCTCGCGCCGGTGATGTGCTCCGCCTGGACTCCCGCGAAATAGCATACGGCATTGGCAATGTCCTCCGGGCGCCCGAATCGTCCGACCGGATAGCCTCGGTACTCCCTGTCCCTGTGTATCGCCTTTAAATTCCACTCTTGAGAACCCTTTACCTGTGTTTTAAATTCAATATCGACAACCGCCGGCAAAATTTCATTACAGGTAATCCCTTTTGACGCTAACCTGATCGCCGCTTCCCGCACCAGCATTTTGATTGCCCCTTTAGACATTGCATATAGCGGATCGACGCCAGTCGGCCTTTTGGCATGGACGGAAGAAATGCATATGATTCTCCCTCCCGCGCTTTTCTCCAAATGCGGAACCGCGTACTTGATGCAATTCCAATATCCAAACAGGTTTGTCTGTATAATGAGGCGATAATTTTCTTCCGTGCAATCCTCAAACCTCCGGTTTAATTGAAGCGCCGCATTGTTAACCAGGATGTCCAAACCTCCAAGCTGCCGCGCGGCGCTTTCCACCAGTTGGCGGCATCCCTCGGCAGAGGAAACGTCCCCTTTCAACAGAACAGCCTTGGCCCCGCATTGGTTTAGCATCGCCATGGTCTCCTTTGCGGTATCCTCGTTATATTGATAGTTCACCGCAACATGAACACCTTCTTTCGCCAACGCTAGTGCGATCCCCCTCCCAATCCCTTTTCCAGAACCTGTGACCAGCGCTTTTTTCCCTGTAAGTTGCAAATCCATCACGGCACCCCTTATTTCCTTACTTCATAATGCAGCAAAAAACCTGCATCCACCCGTATTTCACTGCCATTCAACGAACTGTCTCCTATTAGCTTCTTTACAGTTTGGGATATCTCCCCTTCTCTAATCAATTCCCGGCGCGGGATACAATCCTTCGTGTGGTCATAAAGAGGGGAAATGGTTCCGCGCATTTTTTCAACATCCTGTTCCATCGGCCCAACTTCCAGCAAGATATATGCATTTCCCCGACCTGCCATTTGTATGGCGGCCTCTCGGTGCAGCATTTTTATCGCCCCCATTGAGCAACTGAACGGCAAACTCGCCCCTGTTGGTTTTTCATCATGGAAAGAGCCTATGTAAATTACGCTTCCCCGACCCTGCTTGGCAAAATATCGCCCTACATATTTCGTGAGAAGAAAAGCCGTTTTTACATGGTGGTCAAACAACGCTTGAAACCTGCGTTCGTCCTCCAAAAGAATATGCATTGCTTGTATTCTCCGCGGTGAAACCACCAAAGCGTCCCAATTGCCGACAGCCGCCATAAAGCCAATCAGTTCCTCCATATCCGTCTCTTTACTCGGATCATATGGCAAGTAGGCAACTCCTGAAAGCTTTTCTGCTGCTTTGTTGCAGGCGAGCGCATACACATCAAAGCCCCAGCCCGCAAAATCAGCAGCCAGCTTTCTGCCGAGTTCATTTTCGATATTAGAAATCAAAATTCTCATTTTCAACTTCTCCTGTTTTTCCATGATCGCAGCGTTCCATCAATTCCATACACATCCGACCGTTATGGTAAGGCCCAATCCAATAATCCGCTTTGCACTGATCCGGCCAAGGACAATTTGTTTCAGCGTTCAGCCTGGGGAACCAGCCCCCCCCAGCCTTATCGACAAAATGCCTCAGCGTAAAATCTAATATCTTTTTGGAAATCTGTAAAAAATGGCTTTCTCCCGTCATTTCCCATGCGTTTAAAAAGCCTACTACCGCCTCCGTCTGTTCCCACCAACTCCAATAGCGCGTCTTTTTCCCTGTTTGAGGGTTAACCTCGGAGATAACCGCACCATCTTCCGTCACGCCCACCTCTGAACATACTCTAGCCATGCAAACGCAAACCGGCCCGACGAGCTGCAACAGTTCCGCTTCCCCAAGCGCTCTCGCTGTGTCCCACATCAACCAGCTCCCCTCAATATCGTGTCCGTTGGAAAACTCGCAAGTGGTAGGCGCCCAATCCTTACGCTGAAAAAAATAAAAATGTCCGGATACCGGATCTACCACCTTTTGGACGAGCAACTGCAACTGGCTTCTTGTCCAATATTTGACCAAAGCGTTTCCCGTCACTTTATAAAGGGTGGTAAACGCCTCCAACACATGCAGTTGCGTATTCATGGTTTTCTCGTCAAACGGCGTCCGACTCATCCCTTGAACCCAAGGCGCACGTTCCCAATTCCTGGTGAAGCTTTCTAAAAAACCTTTGTACTGCCAATCATACGCTTTGTCTAGGAGCAGGGAAAAAACGCCCATCGCTTTTTGAACCGCTTTTTGATCCCCAGACGCTGCCCCGTATTCCGCCAGCGCATACACCGCATAGGCGTTTCCGTACACGCTTTTAGTCGAATCCAAAACCTGCCCGTCCGGGCCGACTTGCGTAAAATATCCCCCGTATTCTTTGTCCTCAAAAAAATCGGTGAGATAACAGTAGGCACGTTCCGCATAGAATAACCATTTATCTTGATGTAAAATTTTTGCAGCCTTAGAAAATGTCCAAAGCAATCTTGTAGTCAAAATAATATGCCTGGGTGCGTTGAAATCCATTTCATTTTGGATGGTAACCCTCCCCGCGAATATCCCTTGCTTTTTGTCAAACGCACAGCCGCTCCACCAAGGCAGGATATTTTCCGTAAGTTCACGGTACGCCGCCTGATACATGCCCTCTAAAAGCTCATTTTTCCCCATTTTCTTGCCCCCGTTTTTGATATAGGGATGGGTTGACCCCCACTGCCCTTTTAAACACCTTTGAAAAATACAGCGAATCCGGATAACCCACTTCCGCAGCAATTTCCTTAATCGGACGCTTTGTCCGCATCAAAAGATCCTTTGCCCGTTCAATGCGCAGGCACTGGACATATTCCATCGGCGTACTGTCATAAAAGGTTTTAAAAATACGATTGATATAAGCTGGCACGAAGCCAAAAACATCAGAAAGCTCTTGCGCGGATATTGCGCTTTTATAATTAGTTTCCAAATATTGCACAATCGCTTCCGCAACCGTCTTTTTGTCCCTACCCAGCATGCTTTGCGGACAAAGTATTTCTTCCGCCAAATATTTTGTTTGGGCCATAATATTTTCCAGTGATTGATAACTTTGCAGAATTTCCAGCAAGGTTTGGTCGTATTGAAAATAATTAGTTTCTGGCAGTCTACTGCAAAGGGCAGAAAAGAAATTCCTGAACATGCACTCGATTTCTTGCTGGCGAACCGGCTTGGCCGAAATACATCCGAATATTTTTTCAATAATGGTTGCAACCTTTTCGTATTGAAGGTTGTACCGGATTTCCGCAATTATCTTTTCTATCTGCAAATCTGTCCTTTCATCCCTCGCTATCTTTATATATGCGGAACCCTGGTCAGGCATCACCAAAAGCGAGGATCTGCAAAAAAGCTGGTGCTCTGCGGCGTACCCTTGCATCTCCTTATATTTTTCGTAAATATTTTTGAACTCCACTGTATTTTGAAAAAAAACCACCGTTAAGTAATTTACAAACGGGTTAATGCTCAAAAAAATCTTTTGCACGACTGAAAACTCTATCGAAAGGCCCTCGATAAAAACAACCCGTTCGGCTTCCTTTTTTCCCGCGACAATATGGTACTCGCAACAAGGAAAAATTTCTTTCATCCGTTCCAAAAGGTTTATTTCTTCCCAAATACGAAGATACATTTCTGGAAAATCCAGGTTTTGGGCGCCGCATGCGCCAATATTCAACAGCAGAATTTGATAAACGGAAGAGATGTCTTCTGTTTTCTTTTTTAGGGTGAGTACGTTTTGCAAATAATTCTGCTTCTTTTCCCTACCGTAGGCATAAAATGTGCTGACTACCTTATCCAATAAAAGATCGAATTGGTTTTTCTCCAAAGGTTTCACCAAATAATCGAAAACCCCTAGTTTAAAAGCTATGCTGACATATTCGAAATCAGTGTAGCCGCTGAGCACCACCTTAATTATTTCGGGATTTAGCTGATTAATATGCCGGATGACTTCCAATCCGTTTAAAATCGGAATATTAACGTCGATAAAGGCAACGTCTATTTTTATTTGTTCCAGCAGATGCACCGCTTCTTCTCCCGTGGAGGCACGGGCAACCACTTTAAACTCATCGCTATATTGCTCTATCTTTCTGCAAATATCCCTTTGGATTGGTGCTTCATCCTCAACAACCAATACCCGAATCAATTCAATCTCCCCCCTATGCGAATCTGAAAATACTCGCCTTGGACGCTGTCCACTTCAAATATCATGTTTTCTCTGTAGAGCAGGAATAAACGCATGCAAATATTGGGAATTGAAAGTCCGCCTATTTTCAACTCTTCAATAATTAATCGGGTGGATTCCTTTTTTATTTGAGCAATCTTTCCCCTTATCTTTTCCAACGCCGCCACGTCCATCCCCACCCCATTGTCGATCAATTTCACATACCATAAATCAGAAGTGGTGTAAACTTCTAGGAACAGCTGCCACGGAAACGCCTTTTTAAAGCCGTTGCGGAAGCTATTTTCCAAAAGCGGCTGCAAGATAAATTTAGGAACCAATGGTACGGAATCGTCTCCAATATACTGAATGCTATATTCCAACTTTTCCTCATATCGGATTTTCATAAGCTCTAAATAAGATATTGCGTTACTAACCTCATCGTTCAGCGGAACTTCCGTTTCAGAAAAGGAACTGACATAGCGTAGGTTCTGAGACAATTTTCCACATACCTTCACAATTTTTTCATTGTCTCCCTCTTCCGCCAAGCTTGCAATAACCGCTAGCATGTTATGGAAGAAATGAGGGTTGATTTGGCTTTGCAGCGCGTAAAGGGTCGCCTTGGCCGCACTTGTAGCGTCAAAGATATGCTGCTCCGTCACTCTCTTTAAGGCTTCCAGCAACTGCTGGAAAGCCCGCGATAACCTACGGACTTCATCTGAATCCTCTTGAAAATCCAACGTAAAATCAAACAAGTTCATCCTGGAGACGTTGACGCTTTCTATCAATTGGCAGAGCTCCGTAATAGGCTTGGACGTATTTTTAATGGTGAAGTACTGTCCAAACGCGACGGCAAAGATAACCAGGACGGACAGCAAAAGCGACACGCCGAACATAACGCTGATAAATCCATTCTGCACGCTCTTCGACTGCGCCAGGACGAGGTTGATGCCTAAATTTTCAACGGGCACCTCCGTATAGAAAAAGCCCTTTTCGAAGCGATTGTCCCTTAGCGCAGCTATCCCCTCTTCCGTCTGCTGGTAAGCAAACAGAACCTTGCCGCTTTTCTCGTCAACAAGGTATCCCTCGCACTGGTTTGGCAGCAGAGACAACGCATTCCCTAAAGCGCGAATCGCAACCTGTGCCTCTACATATCCTTTCACTTCGCTTGGCAGGGAAATTAGATTCTTGATTTCCCTTGTAATCGAAATAATGTATTTGTCCTGCGCTGGAATCAGGACATCGCGAGGATAAGAGCGCAGATAGAACGATTGAGCCCCGCTGTCAAAATACTCGCGGGCCTGAACGCTCAGGGAGTTAAGCACCTGATTTTTTTCCATATATTCCCTGTCTACCGCAGAGCCGACATAGGTAAAGTCCCCTGAATTTGAATAGAGGATAATTCTATGCAGAGAATCTTTTTTGATGAGGTAAGACCACATAAACGCCTTTGTTTGAGCATCCAGTTCCGGGGATTTTTCAAACACGTTGCCCTCCAAATTTGGGAGCCCCTCAAAAATCCGGATAATATATGAATTGGCGGAAAGCTGCAGGCAAATCTCATTCACGCCATCAATCGTGATTCTTATTTGCTCTAAAATGCTGGAGGCGTTGCTTTCAGTCTGTTGCTGGATACGCTTTGCGTCCTCGTGAATCAGATATAGATTCGCGCATATGAACAGCACTACAACCACAAGAGTTACTACCGCCGTATTTCCCATCAACATACTTTTTTGAAAGCTGCGCTTTTTCATATGCATCGTCCTTGTTTTATCCTAATAAACAAAATATAGCACACATCTAACCTTTTACCGCGCCTGACGTCATTCCTCCAATGATATATTTCTGCAAGACTGCGAAAAGAATCAGCATAGGCATTATCGTGAGCGTTAAAACCGCGAACACATGCTGCCATTCCCTGGAATACCGTCCAAAAAAGTTATATACCGCTAAAGGGATCGTCCATTTTTGGGATGATCCCAGAAAAAACAGGGGAATCATAAAATTATTCCATATGTCGATAGCGCTTATTATGATATTGGTGAGTGTCACCGGTTTTAATATTGGCATCAGCACGCGAAAAAAAAGCTGCAACGGGTTACAGCCGTCGATGATTGCCGCCTCATCTATTTCACGTGGCACGCCTTTCGCAAAGCTGCAAAAGGTCATGATGGTAAACGGCAGGCGTATGGCGATAAACAGGCAAATCACCGCGAAATAAGAGCCGTAAATATTCAAAAATTTCAGCAAAGAAAAGGTAGAGGCGATTTGCAGGGTAATCGTCAGCCCAAAGATAAAATAGTAATAACCTTTTTTTGCGACGCCGTCATTCCGTCTAGAAATGCAGGTCCCTGCCATTGCACCGAACAGCACCGCGCAAAAAGTTGCCGGAACCGTTATCAAAACGCTATTTTTATACCCGTTCCATATTTTCCCTGTCTGTATCACCTCAGCATAATTCGTGAACAAAAATTCATCCGGCCAGCTAAGATCAAATCTTGCCGCCTGGTATTGCGGCTTTACGGAACCGAGCAGCATCATCAGCACCGGGACGAAATAGATAAGGGCGAGCAACACCAATATTATAACACAAAGTGGGTTTGCGCGTTTTTTTTCTTCCATAGCTTTACAGCCTAACCTCCTTTTCCACTAAATACCGGTTAAGAATAAATGAAATCGTTACGACGATCAGCGACAGTATCACCGTAGCCGCGCTGGATTCCCCTAGAAACCCCAAACTGAACGATTGATAGGTATATGTAGACAGCACCTGCGTATCAAACCCCGGCCCCCCGTTCGTCAAGACATAAATAATATCGAACACTTTCAAACCGCCGGATACGCTTAAGGTTACAACTGTCGTCATTGCCGGCGCAATTAACGGGAGTGTTATTTTAAAAAACGTGACCGTCTTAGAAGCGCCTTCAATTTCCGCATACTCATAGAGATCTTTGGGAACCGCCTGTAGGGCGGAGATAAAAATAAACATATTAAACCCAGCCCACATCCAGCTTTCCACTACAATCGTAGATCCCAGCGCCGTACCGTACTCAGCCAGCCAATTAGTTGCCAAGCCGCCTAAATTCACCATGGAAAGCGCGTAGTTCAGGAGTCCATCGTTTGCCAAGATTGATTTGAAAAGCACGCCGACAACAGTGACGCTCAAAGCGCACGGCGCGTAAAAAACCGCTCTCAAAACGCCGCTTCCCGCAAAGGCTTTATACAGGGCTAGCGCCAACAACAGGCCCCCCACGGTTTTCAGCACGGTGGTAAACAGCGCAAAAATCAGGGTGTTTCCGATTGAGCGCAGAAAAATATCATCCTGAAACAATGTGATAAAATTAGAGACGCCTTTCCATTCCGGTGCATACAAGCGTTCAATGTTCCAATCCGTAAAGGATAACGCTATGCTGATAACAACCGGTACGATTGTGAAAACCGTATAAACCGCCAAAGCCGGCAGCAGCATCCAAAACGGATAAATATTTTTGTTGCTTTGAGAATGCATTGTTGTTCTCCTATCTAAGGCAGGCAGGCTGCATTGCAGCCTGCCTGTCTTCCTCTCAACTCCAGCCTTCTGCTTTCTTTTCCGTCATATATTGCGCAACATCTTCCTGGAACCGTTCCAAAATAGCTTTCCCGTCCATATTTCCTTTGGATGGCGCTTCCAGGTAATAAACCCAAAGCTTTGTAGCAAAGAGCGGCTGGATGGTGCCCCAATGCTCGTTCATCTCCGTCACTGTCCGGCCAGAACCAACATAGTCTTCATAAATTTCATTTACAGAAGAAGAAAACAGCTGTTGATTCCCATTTACCCCTTCTAAATTTGGGAAACCCGGCTGATCCTCAAAAAAGAGATCGCAGTACTCCGGAGTGCTCCACAATTGGAATACTTTTTTTACAGCGTCTATATTTTTCGACGTCTTTGGAATCCCTAAACCAAAAGAATAATAGCAGGTAGAAAGGAGGTCTTTCTGGTCGTAACTGACCGGCGGGTTAAACATTTCCAGATTTGCGTCCGGATAACTGCTTTGGATGGTATTCAGAATACTAGTCGCCCCGTAAAGCATAGCCGTTTCCCCGGTTACCAGCCTGTCCAACACCGTATCATAATCTACTGTTAAATAATCGCTGTTAAAATAACCCTTATCAAACATTTTAAGATAATCGTCGATCACCATCGCGAATTCTGGATAATCGTTAAAAACGGCCTGATTCGTCAATATTTTATTTGTTGCCTCCTCGCAGGCCTCGTCGGATCCAAGGGCTCTTGAAAAACCTGACGTCATCCAAATCTGCGGCACCCAGTTATCTGATGGGAGGGCGATGGGCGTAATCCCATTATCCAATAGGGTTCCAACAATTTGATCCAATTCCTCTACCGTCTTGGGAACCTTCAGGTTAAATTGTTCAAAAACATCCACGTTGTAAATCATCCCTTGGAACCCGTCCGATTCCTGGAAGGTAAACCCGTAAATTTCGCCGTTACGCGTGCTAGTACCCGGGTTTTTAAGTTTGGATGTCCATTCTTCATTTGTGAGGGGAACCAAGTACTCCTCAGGGTTAATCTGCGCAAACAGATGCGGAAAATTGTATGCGATGATATCCGGCGCTTCCCCTGAGTTTACTTTCATTTTAAGGATATTATCAAACTGATCGTCCGGGATAACCTGAAAATCAATCGTGATGTCTTCATCCTCAGCCAGTTTGGCTACCATTTTTTGGAGGCCTGTGTAATTACGGGATTGCATTACCATAGCGCTCAACTCCACTGGCCCTTCCGCTTGGCTGGCATTGCCACCCGAACTGGCCACGCCCTGAGAACCACAGCCATACATAGACGCCGTTACAAAAACCATGCTGATTGCCACACATAACAATTTCTTGCAAAAATTCATTTTCTTTTTCCTCCCATTCTAATAGAATTCCTTGTTATGCTGATTTTAATTATATTATTTTGGTTGATTGTAAAATGAAGTTGGACACCTAAGAAAAAATCCATAGTGATTTTCCCCACATGGTAGAATGAAGTTTGCACACAACTTCTTCCAAGGGAGGGCAATCACTATGGACTGCCAAGATTATATCACAGAATCGGTAGAACGCAAGAAGGGACAGCACTTACAGCGAGAGGAACGAGGCGCGATCCAGCATCTCAAGAACGCAGGCTACACGAACAGAGCCATTGCCAGAGCAATCGGATGTTCACCAACCACCGTTGGAAACGAGCTAAAGCGCGGCACACCGCCCCGAAAGAGCAGCAAGGGCAGGAAGCCCGGATACTCGGCAAGGCGTGGAGAAGCGGTCTACAAGGCGAACAGAAAGCGTTCTCGGAAACCACACCGAATCTGTCACTGCACTCGTTTCATTCGCTGGATAATGGAACAGGTCAAAGAACACAAGTGGTCTTTGGATGCCTGCGTCGGATATGCTCGTCTGCACAAGCTGTTTTCAGCAGAGGAGATGGTCTGCACCCACACGCTTTACAATGAGGTCTGGGCAGGCAGCCTTGACTTGTCTGTGACAGAACTGCCCGAAGCCATGAAACGCAAGCAGCACAAGGATTCCAAGCCCCGTGAACACAAGAAGAACTTCGGCACAGACATTTCTCAGAGGCCTGAGATCGCAGCTCTGCGCATCGAGGGAGGTCATTGGGAGGGTGACACCGTGGTCGGCAAGAGGGGCAGTAAGGAGGCTGTTGTCCTCTCCCTGTTGGAGAAGAAAACGGAGAACTATATTGCCATTCGAATTCCCGGCAAGGATGCAGACTCCGTTCTGAACGCCATGCAGTCACTCAGGGAAGGATTCGGAGAAAAGTTCTCACAGGTCTTCAAGACCATTACCGTGGACAACGGCTCGGAGTTCTCTGCGTTCAGTCAGGTCGAGAACTGGGGCTGTGCAGTCTACTTTGCGCATCCCTACACCTCGTGGGAACGTCCCCAAAACGAACGTCACAACGGGCTGTTTCGAGCCTTCGTTCCGAAGGGCGTGTCCATTGAGGCTTTCTCTGCTGAGTATATCTTGGCTGCAGCTGATGAATTGAACGGACGGCCTCGCAAGAAGCTTGGCTACCGCACCCCGGAGGAGCTGTTTGACGAGTTCCTCGACTCTGTTTACGCAGCCGAAGGCTGCGGCAGCATCGCCCAGGACGGAAGCCAGCGGCTTCCATCCTGACCGACGCTCTGATTCACTAAGTTCTACCGTGCAGGTGTCCAACTTACACTTGCAATTTGCGATTATATTATTTTGTTTTACCTTTCGTAAATAAAAAATTCTAAAATAAATATGGAAAATCCCGATCAATGTAAAAGACCGGTTGATGAGGAAAAAATACTATGCTATGATGGAAAGGCGCTTCAGCAAAATAAAGAGACGGGAGTTATTTTATGAATTTTTCTAACGCGGTGATTTATCAAATTTATCCCAAATCCTTCCAGGATAGTAACCAAGACGGTATCGGAGACATTCCGGGGATTATTTCCAGATTAGACTATCTTGCACAGCTTGGCATCGATTACCTTTGGCTAACCCCCATTTATCCTTCCCCCCAAAAGGACAATGGTTATGATATCAGCAATTATTACGAAATAGACCCTGTGTACGGCACGATGGAGGATTTTAAAGCCCTTGTTTTTCTAGCGGGGAAATTGGGAATAAAGATTATTATGGACATGGTTTTTAACCACACCTCAACTGAACACGCATGGTTTCAGCGCGCGCTGTCAGGAGATAAAAAATACCAGGACTATTATATTTTCCGTCCTGGTTCCAATGGTTCCGAACCAAATAATTGGCAGTCAAAATTTGGCGGAAGTGCATGGGAATTTGTCCCCCAGCTTGGCCTCTATTACCTTCACCTCTTTGACAAAACACAAGCCGACCTAAACTGGGATAACCTTGAAATGCGGCGCGAATTATATAAAATTATTCATTATTGGATCGGCCTTGGCGTCAAAGGGTTCCGATTTGACGTGATTAACCTGATCTCCAAGCCGCAATCCTTTGCAGACGACCCTTCCGGAGATGGGCATCGTTTTTATACGGACGGCCCTCATATCCACCAATATTTAAAAGAAATGCATCAGCAGACCTTTGGGAGGTATCCAGATATCTTGACGGTTGGCGAAATGTCTTCTACAAGCCTGCGCCATGCGTTACAGTACTCCGATCCACGGCAGGGAGAGCTTTCTATGCTATTTCACTTCCACCATTTACGCACAGATTATAAAAACGACCAAAAGTGGGAACTGGAACCTCTGCGTTTCATGGAACTAAAAGAATTATTCGCAAAATGGCAAACAGCAATGGAAAACAACGGTTCTTGGGATTCCCTGTTCTGGTGCAACCATGACCAGCCCCGGATCGTTTCCAGATTTGGGAGCGACAGCACCTTATACAGGGAAAAATCTGCTAAGATGCTTGCGACTGCAATCCAGTTGATGCGCGGCACCCCATATATTTATCAAGGCGAAGAGATTGGCATGACAAACGCGTATTTTACCCAAATCGCCCAGTATCGGGACGTGGAGTCGCTTAACTTTTATTCTCTCTCAGTTCAGAAAGGAATGGATCCATACCAGGCTTTAAAAGTATTGCAAGCACGCTCCCGTGATAATGCCAGAACCCCCATGCAATGGGACGCATCCCGCTTTGCAGGCTTTTCTACTGTCCAGCCTTGGATCGAAACGAACCCTAATTATCAGGCGATCAACGTCGAAGCATCCCAAAAAAACTCCAATTCCATATTGCGGTATTATCAAAAGCTTATTGTGCTGCGCAAGCAATCATCTGCCATTACAAACGGGGGCTACCGTATGTTGTGTTGCGATCACCCCGAAGTTTATGCATACCGGCGGTATGACGAACATGAGGAAATCGTGGTTTTTTGCAATTTCACCGCGAAAACGGCAAATGTAGATTTCCCCATGCATGCGGGATTTTCCTTTTTACTTTCAAACGATATCCCCAAACCGGCCGCCCCTTTGCTAGAACTCAGCCCTTATGAGGCAATTGTGTTTTATAAAAAGCGAGTGGCCCTATAATATCTCAAATGCTATAATGCCACTCGTCTTGGGTTTAGGGCAACACCACACAATTCACAAGCGGCATTTCTCTGAACAGCAACAGCCGCGAAAAGCACGGATCACCCTGCTCATTGATTCGCGAGAGCATACGGCTTCAAGCCGTCAGGCAGGGCCTGTCAGCCAGAAGCAGATCTGCTAACGCGAACATCATATTGCATTTGGCCCGTTGCTTTTCGAGCCCTCGGTATCGCGTCTTGCGAAAACACAGCTGCTTTTTGACAACACCGAACACATGCTCCACTTTCGCACGCACAGAAGACTTTGCGTGTTCCGCTTTCTTTGCGTCGTACTGGCCGCTCCTGCTCAGCTTCTTGATCTGAGACGGGCGGCGATTGATCTTGTATTTGATTTTCCGGCCAGATTTGTTTCGGACGATCGCATCTTCTCGCTTTTGGGCACCAAGATAGCCGCTGTCACCGTAAACGGATTCTTCCTCGCCTGTCAGCAGAGACGCGGTCTGTGACACATCGTGAACATTGGCGGCGGTCATCGCTATTGTATGAACCAGGCCACTATCCTTGTCTGCACCGATATGCGCTTTGTAGCCAAAGTGCCAGGTGTTGCCTTTCCTGACCTGATGCGCATCCGGATCCCGCTTCTTCTCCTTGTTCTTGGTGGAGGACGGCGCAGAGATAATGGTCGAGTCAACGATCGTTCCCTTTTTCAGGATCATCCCCCGCTTCATGAGTGCTGCCACGACCTGCGCAAACAGCTTCTCCTGCAGTCCATTCTTTACCAACAGATTCCGAAAGCGTCCTATGGTATCCCCGTCCGGAACCTGATTGCTTGAATCGACTCCACAGAAATCCGAAAACGCCCGGCTGTCGATTGCCTCTGCGGCCGTCGCTTCATCGCTCAGGTCGTACAGATTTTGCAGCAGGTACAGACGCAGCATGGTCTCCAGCGGATAGGGTTTGTTGCCGCGTTCTCCTTTGTAATAGCACGGCTGGATCAGGACAAGCCATTCCTTCCACGGGACGATCCGTTCGATCTGCGCCAGAAATTCTTTCTTCTTTGTCCGCACCTGCGCCAGTTCATCGCTCAGTGCGGACATTCTCATTTGTTTTTCCATCCTTTCTTTATATCATATCGAGCAATATTGTGTCTGCTTTTCTGTGCGGTATTGCCTTAGGTGATCAGTTGATACTCCCACGTTAAAAAAACGGAAATTTCAAATTTTGATATAGGGGGACACCGCACATCAAGTCGTTATCGGTTCATTGTCGCTTCCCCGTCCCTGTGATTATATTATACATTGTTCAATGTATAATGCCTATTGACAAATTGCACAATCTTATACAATGTATTTAATGCATATTTTACATTGTATAATGTATCAGCTTGTGCTATAATATAAACAGTGGAAAAAGGCTTAATATAAAAGCTCGTCAAAAAGGGGTGAACATGTTGTCAGAAAAGAAAAAACCGGGCGCATATTCCGGTTATACGCAAGCAAGGAAAACTGCTAATGCAAAATATGAAGCAGAAACCGTTGAACGCATTTCCCTTGTCGTTCCAAAAGGACACAAAGCCGACATCAAGGCCCACGCAGAACAGAGGGGCGAAAGCGTGAACGGCTTCATAAACCGCGCCATAGATGAAGCAATGGAGCGGGACAAGGGTGAATGATCGGCACACAGGGCAACACACAAACGGCACAGTAAAAAGCCCCGTATGCCTTGCTTTGTGGGCTGTCTGTCTTTCTCAGGTAGCACACAAGTAACACACTGCCGGGCAGTAAATCGGCACAATGCCCAATTGTAAGCCCCGCTTTGATGGGGTATAATATCAAGCACAGGAAGGTGGAGCCAATGACGAAAGAAGAAATGCAGCTTTTGCGCGATATGATGAAAGAGGAAATCGGGGCAGCTTTAGAGCCGGTAAAAGATGATATCCGCTATACCCGCATGCTTGTAGAGCAGCAAGACCATAAAATCAGCCTTATAGCAGAGCAGTACACCGATATCGCGGAGAAATTGGACAAAGCCAACGACCGCGCCGCGCAGATCGACGATGTACGGGACAGGCTGCGCACGCTGGAAACTGTCGTGATGAACCACACAGCAGCAATTAAGGAACTGCGCAAAGCAGAATAAAAGCACAAAGCGGACAGCGTAAAAGCTGCCCGCTCTTTTTATATGCGCTCCGGCGCGGTTGCAACGGCCCGAGAAGCGTTTTTATAGTAAAGGCGGGAAAGTGGTCTGCACATTGCCGTGCTTCTGTGCGGCCTGTGTGGGTCTGCTGCTAACAGCATAATAACAGCGTGCTAACAGGCCGGTTACAGGTTTCCGTGCCCTGAATTAGTGGCAATTAGTGGCATGCGAACGTTTACCGAACGTTCCCCGGCGTTCGCTCCTTGGCGGCGTGATTCGCCCTATGTGCTGGTGGGGAGAAGGCCCACAGCGCATGCGTGCGCGTTTACACTTTCTTCATGGGGTGGGGCAAGGTATAGACAAGGCATAACGTTTTATAACGCTTATCGCTTCCGGTCGTAAAACGGATAGAAAACGGTGCCTTGAAAGCAAAACACCTTTTAATATTGAAGATTTCTGTATATTTTGGGAGATTGTCTCGCGTTTGGAAAATTCCCTGTGTGTAAATCGGCGCTGGACGGCAAGGGGGCGCTTGCCCCCATGGGGAGGGGTATTCCCCCACCCGTGCAAAGCGGGGCGCATGTTCAGAAATATTAAGGTTCTCGCGCGCGAAGATGCTTTCAGGTTTCTTCAGGTTTTCAGCCGCACAGCTCCGGGAACCGTTGCAATACCTCCGCGCGGCTGCATTGGTAGATCTTCATCATATCCGCTATAAAGGCATCGGCTGTATAGCGCTCTGTGTGGGCTTCTATACGCTCGGCAATGCGTTCTTCTATGCTGCCGCGTTCTTTCCATGCCGTAAAGCCTGTGCCGTGGTATACGCTGCCGGAAAGGATATTTCCCCGGTACGCTTCCAGCTTGCGCTGAATCCGTGGAAAGCGCATCGAGCGCAGGGCCTTTGATTCTGTTTGCCGGACACGTTCACGGGATATGCCAAGCTGCACGGCAAGACTTTCCAGTGTGCGGCCCTCATAGAATCGGCCACGCAGTACGACGGCCTGCCGTTCATCCAGCAAGGCCAGGGCATCATCAAGGGCGCTGTGGAGCTGTGCGGTATATAAGCATTCGTCTGCATCGGTAAAAGCCTGTTCGGCGGCTTCGTCCGGCACTGTGTCCCCTCTGGTGTCGCTGCCGTTGTCCTCTGCATACAGCGGCACGTCCAAGCTGTCACAGCGGCAAAGCGGCTCCCGTCTAAGGCGTTCCGAATTTAGCCCCACAGCACTTTCAAAAGCATTCTTGACCGGATAATATAGGAACGTTGAAAACTTCGCCCCGGCGTTTGGGTCGTACAGCTTCGCGGCTTTGGCTACGGCAAAGTAGCCCTCCTGCTCCAAGTCCTCAAGCGTCACGCCCGCCGCGTCCATTCGCTCCCGGTAGGCCGCTGCCAGCCTGTTGAACATGACACGGAGCAAACCCCGGTTTTGTTCCCATAACGCCGCCAGCGCTTCACGGTCTCCCGCTTTGGCCTGCGCGGCAAGGGCTTCATTTGTGGGCGTTTTCTTCTGTTCGGCTTCTGTTCGCGGGTTTTCTCTTGCTTCGCATTGCGCTGCCCTCCCGTCTGATGTATAATAATCTCAAGGTTTAGGGCCGTCCGGGAGGGCGGCTTTTTTCATTCGTGCGCTATGGCATCCAACCCGCACGCAATTCCCACGATTGCACAGTATTCTGTGTATTCGTCCCCGTAAACGTGCGCACGGATGCAGAATGCGCACCGCTCACCAATGCACGGCGCAAGGTTTTGCACGTTTTGACCGCTGGCAGCTTGTGCAATCGCCAGCAGCGGGCATACTTTTTTCAGGCCCTGCTTTCCCATCAGATCACCCCCTTTCCGCTTTGGGATTGGTGAGGCGTATAGATGCACCCAACCGTGCCGGACGCTTCATCCAAAACAACCACTTGCGCCCCGAGTTCTTCGGCTGTTGTCAGCAAGCAGCCGCCCTCCGGCTGGTTTATGTACCTGTCCGGGCAATCCTGTTCACAGGGCTTGCCGTACAGCGGGCATATTATTTGACGCATTTTTTTGCTCCTTTCTCTGCAAGGCCCACAAAGCCGCATAAATACAGGCTTTGCGGGTGTGTGGTGTGATGTGGTGCGGGCATTTATGTTACCCCTTAAAGAAAGCGATTTTTATACTACTATGAAAAGTCGCACCACGCCGCACCACATACTTTTTTATATCCTAAAACAAACCAACGTTTTGCCGCTTCGCGTCCACTCCCAGCGGGCCTTTTACTTTTAACTTCCGCATATGCTGCAATCTCCGCTTTGAAATTCGTCATGCTCTCCGCATAATGCCCGTTGCGGCGGCACCATTCTGAATATGCGCCGTATGCCTCCGTGGTGAGGATTTCTCCCTGTGGGTCTGGTTCCAGCATTTCCGACACAAAGCGGCCTATTTTATCCGAGCGTTTGCGGTATTCGTCCGTTGCAGACTGCACAGATTCCGGCATGTCAAAGCCGGTCTCCCCGAGTATCCACAGCCCATCAAGGCACCAGTTAAGGATCCCTGACAGGCTGGCGGGCTTGGCAAGCTCTTTTTTCAGCCCCGTGTCCCGCTCCTGCTCTGAAAAATGGCGCTCAAACGGGATGAGCTTCACCCGGCCAGAGGAAAACAGCGTCACATCCGTGACTTGCGGCAAGTGGTTGGTATTTATGAACAGCTTAAACTGTGGTTGAAATTCAAAGCTGTTCTCATGCAGAAACCGCGCTGTGATGGTGTCGTTTCCCGTCAGGGTTTTTACAAGCGCTGCGCTCAATACCAGCTTTTTGTCCGGCTCTGCCGGGCCGTCCCAAGGCTTGCCTGTAATGGTGAAGTACCGGGCACGGTCATACATTTCCCCGCGCGGCTTCTTGACCGCCTCGCCGGGCAGCTTGCCGCGGCAAAGGATGTGCAGGCCCGTGCCGCTGGGGCTTACCTCCGTATAGCTGTTAAACCGCTCCACCCATGCCGCCGCCCATGCATCCAGCTTGCCGTCCTGTATGCAGTGGTCGAAGTCCACGCCGACGATACCTCCGCCGTTGAACTCAAAGCCCACGCCCTCATAATACCCGGCGTTTACCGCCGCCGTGGCCGTGGCAAGGTCGGCCCATGTGTCTGGCTGTCCCGCTTTGGCCGGATACCCTGTGCGGGGATTGTATGGGCATTTCCGTGCCTTGCCCGGCGCTCCCCAGCACACCCACTGCGCCAGTGCCGCCAGTTCAGCGGGGATGCTCCATTTTCTTTCCTGCATGTTTCTGTGTCCTTTCGATGAAATACCCGCCCGCGTTTGCCGCCACGGGCGGGAAAACAGCTTATATTTATCCTTTACGCCTGCGCCCGCTCATTTTTCAACAAAGCGGGGCATTTATTTTTGTCGGGTAAGCTGGTCGCTTTTTAATCGTTTGGCTTGTCTATAAACTGGCCGTAAATCTCCCGCGTGTTTTTAATGAATGTCTGCACCTCAGCCGTTTCAATCCCAAACGCGGCATCTAAGTCGCGTGAAAACTCGAAAACTATATCATCAACCGCATTCAGCACCGCAAAGATATAGGCGCGATCGCTGTCCTCTACGGAAGTAGAAGAAAAGTATTTCTCTAAAATAGCGTTGAGCATGATATGCGCCTGCCCCATACCCGATTTATCCCGCCCTTGGGCTGGACAGCCTGTATCACCTGATCCGCCCGCAGCTTTCCTGCTCGCGCAAGCGCATCCACCGCCTGATGAACGAGATGAACATCTCCTCCACACGCAGGCGTGCCTACAAAGCCACGACCAACTCAAGACACGCGCACCCCATCGCGCCCAATCTCCTTGCGCGCCGCTTCTCCTTTGACAAGCCAGACACCGCATGGGTCGGCGATATTACCTATATCCCCACCGGCGAGGGCTGGCTCTACTGCGCTGTTGTGAAAGACCTTTGCACAAAGCAGATCGTCGGCTACGCCTTCTCCGACCGCATCGACACAAATCTCACTCTCGCCGCCCTCGGCATGGCCGTCCGGCGCCGCAAGCCTCTGCCCGGCCTCATCTTCCACTCCGACCGCGGCGTCCAATACGCCGCCTACGCTTACCGTCAGCGTCTCGCCAGTCTCGGCATCCGGCAAAGCATGTCCCGCAAGGGCGATCCCTATGACAACGCCGTGGCCGAAAACTTCTTCAGCTGCCTCAAGTGCGAGTGCGTCCATCTGCGCCATTTCGCCTCAAGGGCACAAGCCATGGCAGACGTCTTCGCTTATATCGAGACTTTTTACAATCCGGTGCGCCCGCATTCCTCTATTGGCTGGCGTCCTCCGGATGCCTTTGCGCGTGCCTTGTCTGAGCATCCCGCCGCCTGACTGTGATACGACAAGATATCCTGCGTTTCTTTCTGTTTTTTCTTCATTTTTACTGTCCACGAAACCGGGAAGGGCACAGCCTGCCAGAGCCTGCCGCTTTCACTTTCAATAAACGTTATCACGATATTTCTATCAACCATTTCCAGCGCCTCCATTGCCGTTCCTTTCCGTCAGTTCCCGCAGCGCTTTTGCATCGTCGCTCAGGTTATAGAGTACATAGTGCAGGCCGTCAAGCCATCCCTCCGGCTCGCAATCGCCGTTAATCATGGCTTCATGGATAGCACGGGCAGCGTTTATGCCTGCCTCAAGGCGATATGAGAGGATTCCAAGTTCTATAATATCCATCACCGCCGTGCCCCCTTTCCATCGGCCAGCAGGCCCACAGCAGAGAATACAGTGCCCAGCACAAAACCCAGGGCTACGGCTCCGAGATATGTAACGCTCATGCTGTGGCCTCCTCTCTGCGGCTCCACGCCTTAACTGTCCGTTCAATTTGTTCCTCTAATGAGTAGTAACGGTTCAGCACGGTTTTTTCTTGAAACAGTGGTTGCGTTCCGCAATGGCACTGCGAGCACTCCGCTTGTACGCCCGAGCTTGCATACATCCAGCGCCCGCGCAGTACCGTAGGAGCGCCGCAGAACGGGCAAGCGGGAAGCTGCTGTTCTGCGTTGTCCATTAGCACTTGAAGCTGCGCCAGCCTTTCCGGGCCTCCCAGCCATTCTATGTACTTGTGCATTCCGGGCCGTATCGTGTTAAAATGATCGCCGTGTGGGCGTGTCTTGGCGTTTACCATATTGCAAAACCTCCATTTTTCTGTTAAAATGCAGGTGAAACGGCCTTGCAAATCCGCTTCACCTTTGCGCCGCTTTGATGTTCCAGCATCAGGGCGGCTTTTCTTATGTCCTCACACATCAGCGGCCACCATTTCACGGGCAAGGGTCGTGCGTGTGATAAAGGCCATCCTGCCCTTACCGACAAACGAGAATTGCTTTGCAACGGTTCGCTCATCCCGCCCGCAGTATTTCGCGACTTCTTTCACGCTCATCTGCTCCCCTTGTGGGTGTGCCGCTATGATGCTTTCGAGCTGGTCTCTAAAGCCTTTGCGCTCCCTTGGCATGCGTTACACCTCCCTGTAAAATCTCCCGTATAGCCTCGTACTGCATGCCGCAATCCAGCAGCGTGCAAACCTGCGCTTCCCGCTTTGTGACCTCTGCCAATTCGTCAGCAGTTAGCAGGCCCACAACATCCGCGCCTCTTTCAGCGCCCCGGCTCTTGCGCAGCATTACAGCGTTTTTCCCTGTCACAGTCTTGTAAATCAGGTTGGTGTACGAATTATAGGCGTATCCCTTCATGCGCTCCGCTTCGCCGCTGTCCCGGATTGCATCCGTAAGACTGCGGCGCACGGGGACTTTAACGGCCCGCTGGGCTTCTCTCCGGGCAAGCTCCTGCCGGGCTTTGAAGAAGCCACGAACAAGGGCTTTCTTAAATTTGCGCACTGGCTCGGTGTTCTTCAGGTAGGTAATCAGGAGCGTGGCCTGCTGTTCGTTCAGGTGGTAGAGCTTTTCCGGCCTGCCGCCCTTGCTGCCTTGGGTAGGTAAAGCGATTTCAAATCGCAAACCCCCGAACTCTTCCAAGTCTTTTTCGTGTTTGCGGATAAGGTCGTTTACCGTCTTGCGTTTCACTTTCGCATACTCTGCCACGGTGTCGGCGGTCGTGTACGGCTCCATCCGGGAGCCGATGGGCTTAATAAGTACGAGGTCTGTACTGAGCGCAAAAGTGTGCTCAGTGCCTTTTGATTCATTCATCTTTGTGGGCCCCCTCTCTGTCTCAAGAGCACTATTTGTACTCAAACGGTGAAAAAAATATCCTCCACAGAGCAATTATAAAAGCGCACAATGCGGATTTTGATTTCATCACGGGGAACACGTTCGCCACGCTCATACATGAAAAGCGCAGAACGGCTTATTCCCAAAGATTCCGCGACAAAATCGGGGGGTCTGCGTTCCTCGCAGAGCTTTCAATCTTTTACCAATTTCAACAGAGTTCAAACTGATCGCCTCCTTTCTGTGCACCAATTGTACTCAAACGGTCAAAAAAATGCAATGCGCATTGTACACAAACTGTGCTCTAAAAATCTATGCACAATTTGTACTTGATGTAGTGCACGATTTGTGCTATTATTGAAACGGAGGTGATATAGTGAGTTCTTTTTCTGCCGTCTTTAAAGACCTTCGCTTAAAAAAAGGCTGGTCACAGCAACGCCTTGCAGACGAATTGCGAATTTCAAAAAGTAGCGTTAATATGTACGAAAGGGGCGAACGGGAACCCGGTTTTGAAACCCTTGAACATATTGCCGATATTTTCAATGTGGATATGGATTATTTAATGGGGCGGTCTCTCGTAGAGCGTAAAAATCCAGTCGTTTTAGATGGTATCCCTCCCGGCTTTATCCCTCTGCCGGAAACTTACAAAGTCCCGCTTGTGGGCCGTATTGCATGCGGTCAACCTATCACAGCAGAAGAAAATATAGAGGACTACATGGACGTTCCCAAAGGGAAGCACGTTGATTTTTGCTTAATTTGCGAGGGGGATAGCATGATTGACGCGGGTATATCGGATGGTGATGTAGTATATATCCGCAAGCAGCCAGACGTGGAAAACGGGCAAATAGCCGCCGTGCGCATTGGCAATGAAGCTACATTGAAACGTGTTTATAAGTATCCTGATAAGCTGATATTACAGCCTGCAAATACAGCGTATCCGCCTTTGTCCTACACAGGGGCAGAGCTTGAAGACGTACAAATAGAGGGAAAGGCCGTTGGTTGGCTCCATTGGGCATAATTTCAGACGCATACCACCGCCAGCGCCCGTACAAGCGCGTTTCCCCCCTCAAGGTGATAAAGATACCACCCCACCCGCAAAGCGGCTAGAATCGAGCCGTAGAGGCCCACACGACAAAGCAAACTGCTTTGTTATCCCGACATTTCCGACACCCTAAAAAGAAAAACGCCCTTTCGCTCAAAAATGCGCAAAAGAAAAACGCCCCGAGCCGAAGCCCAGGGCGCAGAAATAAAATAAGCCGTCGCTGCTGCTAACACCGACGGCTTATATAGAACAGCTTACACAGGAAGGTGTAAAATCTGCCCCAACAGCACGATTATACACCTCTTTGTGTGGGCTTGTCAAAGTGTATCATAAGGAGGCTTTTTAATTGGCTAGAAGAAAACGTTATACCCGTCCTGACGGCCTGCGGGAAAAAAGTGTAACCATCGGCGGGCGGCGGCATGTATTCCGGGGACATTCTGAAAATGAAATCATGCAGAAAATAGCGGATTTCAGGGAGCGAGAAGAGCGCGGTCCCACGTTTGAGGAAATAGCCGGGGAATGGTGGGAGCAGCACGAACCGCTTATCCGTCACGGCACTGTTCACGGCTATAAGGCAGCAATGGGCCGGGCCGTTGAATACTTCGGGAGCGACCCGGTAAAACAAATCGAAGCCGCAGACATAAACGCATTTCTTTTGCACACAGCAAAGCGGGGTTATGCACAAAAGACAGTGAGAAACCAGCTTACCGTTGTGCGGCAAATATTCCTTTATGCCCTTATGACGCGCCACATCAAGACGCTGCCCACGGAGGGCGTAAGGATCCCGCAAGGGCTTTCCCATAGTTCCAGAGAACTTGCCCCTCCTGATGCCGTAGAAATTATAAAAGGCACAACGCCGGATGATTTTCTGCTGCCGACTCTGATTCTATATACCGGCATGCGCTGCGGTGAAGCCTTGGCCCTCCAATGGCAGGATATCGACTTTAACGCGGGCACAATCTCTATAACAAAAGCTGTTGTTTATTATTCGAATCGGCCCGTAGTATCTCCCACGAAAACAGAGAAAGGCGTGCGCATCGTACCACTTTTGGTGCCATTCCGCAAAATCCTTGCACAGCGCGGCCCGCATCTTCCCGGAGATTATCTCATAGGCGGCGCTGCCCCTATCAGCAAATCCGCTTTGTATAAACGCTGGGAAGGGTTCTGCCGGGCGCATGGGCTGGCCCACAAGAACGAGGAAAGGAGCAGCAAAGCGGGGCGTACTGTGTGGGCCTGCGACATAGACCGCCACACGCTGCGGCACGAATATGCTACCATACTGTACGATGCGGGCATTGACGCGAAGGTCGCGCAGGAACTGCTGGGGCATGCCGACCTTTCCACCACGCTTGAAATATACACCCATATCCGACAGAAAAGATTGACGGGTGCCGCCGCTACTCTCAACAGCTATTTAACGCCAGAAAACACAGAAAATACACAGTGTACCCCACAAAGCGCAGTATAAAGCCATTCTTTCGGGGTTCGAATCCCCGATGGCTCACCACATCGGAATGGACTGCGCGCCATTCAAAAAGCCCCGCTTCGGCGGGGCTTTTCTCATGCTTCCGCCTCCTTTCCCCATCCGCCCACAAAATTTTGCGGCGCAAGCTTTCGCGGAGTCCAATGGCACCTGTGTTTCAGCGTCTGCATGGTATCTTTTTTCATCTGAAATGAACTGCGCGCCCGTTGGGAGCCCGGCTTTATGACGGGCCTTTTTATTTTCTCCCGCCGTCTCTAACTTTTTTAAAGTTTTGGTTGACATTCCCTCTTTTATAGCGTATACTTAACTAATCGCCGAAGTGCGAACTAAATTAAAGAGGTACCACATGTTCCAAGACAAAACGATCGTCTGCAAAGATTGCGGACAGGAATTCACCTTCACCGCCAACGAGCAGGAGTTTTTTGCTGAAAAGGGCTTCACCAATGAGCCGCAGCGCTGCAAACCCTGCCGCGATGCCCGCAAAGGTGCTTCCAACAACCGCCAGGGCGGCGAGCGCCAGATGTTTGACGCTGTATGCGCTTCCTGCGGCCGTTCCTGCAAAGTTCCGTTCCAGCCCCGTACAGACCGTCCGGTCTACTGCAGCGATTGCTTCCGTAAATAATTCGCAGCCGACACGCCTTTCGGGGCGTGTTTTTGTTTTCTGCTCCGGCAGGCTTCGTCCGGCAAAAACGGCGTCCCGCGTTTCGGCGGGACGCCGTTTTACTTTCTTCGTGTATTCACCAGCACCAATCGCAGGACGTATAGCCTTCGTCCTCGGCTTCCTGCCGCGTCATTTCCTTCGGTTTGATGACCAGCGGGCAGTCCGGTGAGCTGTGGTATCGGGAACCGAGGCGCTTGGACACCCACACACGTGTGTTCTTCTCCGCTTCCGCCGCGCTCTGCGCCGCGTCCGACGTACCGGAATCATATCCGGCATCGTATCCCTCGCTGGAGCCGTCCTCATGCCCTGCGGCATAGCCCTCCTCGTAGCCCTCGGTTTTGCCCTTGGCAAAGCCGGCGGTATAGCCGTCGTCATAGGTTCCTTTTTCCGCGATGGCTGCATCATAGCCTTCCTGATAGGTGCCGCGCTCCGCCATAGCCGCGGCAAAACCCGCGTCATAGGTTCCCTTTTCCGCAATGGCTCCGTTGTAGCCCCAGCGGTAAATGCCCGCCGCCGCAACGATGAGCAGCACGACCCCGAGCGTGAGCCCAAAGGCCAGCACAAAGCGCCGGGTGTTTTTCGTCATCGCAGGCAGCCGGAGCCGCTTCCAGCTTTCCGGTAATTCCCATAGGAACTTGCGGCCGCTGCCTCCACCCGGCAACTCTTTGTCGTCCGTCGGCTGCGCCCCGGCCTCCTCCGCAGCCTCCACGGCCGCAGAGATCGCCACCGCCGTTCCGCTGCGTCCATCTGCCACGCCGCTGAAAAAGTCATCCACGTAAGCGCTTTCCATATATTGTTGCGCCGTCATGCCGTAGCAGGATGCGATGCCCTGCACCAGCCGCAGCACGCGGCATTCTTCAGCGGGCACGTCCAACGTCCCACAGTTCTCCCGCCGCTGCGGGCCTGCGGGCATGACCTTCCAGCGCACCTGCTCCAGCCGCTCTTCCAGCTCTGTCATAGCGTCATCGAAAGAGACTCCGCGCTGTTCGGCAAACTGCCGTACCCGTGCAGCATACGCACACGCTGTACCGCAGCGCCCGTCCATCTGGGGATATTGCTCCGCCATCTCTCTGCACCTCATTCCATCTCCGGCCGGCAAAAAAAATGCCGTCCCTTATTCCATGTAAACATATCGCCGTTCCCACGGCAGAAGCCGGTCAACTCTATCAAATTTTCACATCATGTTTCGCATATCATCCGCATTCAGCGGGCGGGCATATTATACCATGACGCCGCAAAGAGGCCTCAACAAAACCGCACCTGCTGCGGTTTTGCATGGTTCAATGTTCTCAAAGCCCTGTGCGCCAGCACAGGAGCGTGTGCGGCGCACACGCGCAGCCGCGCAAGCGGCAGCTTTGGGGGTTATTATACCATATGACGGGTCCGCTGAAAAGCACCAATCTAAGCCAAAAGATTTGTTCCGCCCGGGCCTTTCCTTTTTCCAGGCTCCACCGGTGGCGCTTTTTTCATTTTCCGCTTTATTTCCGAAAAAAACGCCACAGCTTTTCCAAAGAGCTGCGGCGTTTTTCTCCCAATTAAACAAAATTTAATGTGCTGCCTCACATAGGATCAGATAGCGGTGTATGACGGAAAGCCCCAGCTTTCCGCTTTTCTCCGGGTGGAACTGGCAGCCGATGACACTGCCCTTCTGCGCCGCCGCACACAGCCTGCGGCCGCCGTATACCGTGTCTGCCAGGCGGTGCGCGTCATAGGCGGGCTTCGCCTCATAACTGTGAACGAAATACAGCTCCCCGCCCGGGGGAACATCCTCGAACACCGTTCCTCTGAAGCTTCCGCCCCGCTTCTGCGGCGGCAGAACGGGCGCCCATCCCACATGGGGCACGCGCTGCGGCGCGCCGTCCGTGTCCACGCCGGGAATGCGCTCCACTCGCCCGGGGATCAGTCCCAGCCCCCTGTGACGTCCGAACTCATCACTTTCATCGAAGAGCATCTGCATGCCCAGGCAGATGCCCAGAAGCGGCGTGCCTACAGCGCATTTATCGGCGATGGCATCCGCCAGAGAAAGACCGGAGAGGCCCGCCATGCCGTCCTTGAACGCGCCCACGCCGGGAAGCACCAGCGCCTTCGCGGACAGGATGCGGCTGCGGCTGCCGGTAACCTCCACCTCCGCACCGAAATACTCAAAGGCACGCCGCACGCTGAGCAGATTCGAAAGCCCGTAATCGATCACTGTTATCTTCATTTTCAGCGCACCTCTATCCCGTGTTCCCGAATACCGGCCTTGAGCTGCGGCACCGTTGTTTTCTTGTAATGGAGGATACTGGCTACGGCCACGGCGGACGCGCCCGCCTGTGCCGCGGCTGCGGCGTCCCCCGGGCCGCCGCACCCACCCGAAACGATGACGGGCACGCTGACGGCCGCGCACAATTCACGGATGAGCGGGCAGTCCATGCCCCGTTCAAATCCCTCTTTGTCCACGCTGGTGAGCAGGATCTCGCCCGCGCCCAGCGCCACGCCGCGCCGTGCCCACTCGATGACATCCTTGCCCGAGTGTTCCCGCCCGTTGTCATAATAAGCCTCATAACCCGGGCCGTCCCGGCGTTTTTTCGCCTCGATGCCCAACACCATGCACTGGCTGCCGAACGCCTCGGCCACCTGGGTAATGATGCTCTCGTCCTTGATGGCCGCGGTATTGATGGCCGCCTTGTCCGCCCCCATCTGAAGAATGCTCCGCACATCGTCCACACTGCGCAGGCCGCCGCCTACCGTGATGGGAATGAACACGTCGTCCGTGGTGCGCCGCACGATAGCCGACAGGTTGTTGCGGTTGTACAGACTGGCGACGATGTCCATATACAGCAATTCGTCGACACCCTGCCGGTAATAATCTGCCGCGAAATCATGCGGGTCTCCCAGCTTGCGCAATCCTTCCAGCTGAATCCCCTTTACCAGATGGTCGTTCTTTACGTCCAGACGGGCGATGAGGCGTATTTTTTTCGCCATGCCGCTTCCTCCTTTAACGTTTTTCGGCAGGCACGCCGTAATTGCATTCGGAATCCCCCTCAAAGGGCTTATGGCGTAACTCCCACCGGCCATTCCGGTACATCCAGATGTGCGGTGAACGGAAGCGGTCCGCCAGGTGCATGAAGTATTCTCTGTCCATGGCGGGCTGTTCAAACAGCCTGCTCGCGTAGGGGAAATGCCTTTCATCAAGAGAGAGGTAATCCCATATCTCCTGCTCAAAGCGCGTGGGGAATTCGCCGTCATAGCGCTTGCAAAGCGCCACTCCCTCTTCGCGGGTGATTTCTTCGTTGCGGATCTCCTGGGCGGCGTCATAGCTGGTGCGGCCGATGCCATATTTGATATAGGTGGTGTAATAGAAGAAATCGTCGATCTTATCGTCGATGGAATTGTATTTGGAATAGGTACCCTGCGTGCGCTCCGGGCTGGGTTTAAAGCCGCCGTGCTCCACACTGTAATAATAGGCGCCCTGCGGGTGCCATTTGAGATAATAGCCCAGATAATGTACCTGAATGTGGTTTTTTTCGATGTCCGAGGTATCGCTGGGCAGATAGATGGCAAGGTCCGCCGGGTCCACCTTGAAATCCTCCTCCAGCTGCCGGAGAGACACGCCGCCCAGATAGATATTATCCCGGGAATTCGTGGCAAAGAAATGCTCGTCCCGCAGCGCGGATTCATTGTCCGCAATGGGATTGCCGAACTCGGCTTCATTTTCGCCGTAGAACACCAGTGGGATGCCGAATTTCGCAGCCATTTTCGGAGCAAGCTGTTTCTGGCCCAGAATGAACGCCTGGAACGGATGGAACAGGTTTTCGGTGGCGAGCCGTGTCAACAGGCGGTGCGTCATGCCGTTGGGCGTACACAGGTAATTGTCAAAGCCCGCGTGAATCCATGCCTGAAAGTTCTCCCACCCCCACGGCGTATAGATATGCGGCGCCCAGGTGACGGTGAGCGGGTGCATGCCGTACTTGTATTTGAGCATATGCGCCGCGTAAAAACTGTCTTTGCCGCCCGAGCCGGGCACAAGGCAGTCGTAGCTTCCGTCTGTTCTGCGGTAACGGTCGCACAGCTCCCGCAGCCGGCGCTCCCGGTCCTCCCAGTCGATCCTGCCCACCTTGTTGCGGCAGGCGTGGCAGGCGTCACACACACCGTCCTCCCCGATGTGCATGCTTTTTTTCACGCTGTTGATGGTATGCTCGAACTCATAGCATGAATTGGGCTTCTGGTTGCTCATCACACATTCCCTGCAGAACTGCACATGGGCAGGCAGACCGTATCGGGCCTCCAGCTCCGCCTCAGACAGGTCCGGCGCGAATTTTGCATAATCGATGGGAACATAGCGTTTATACGGTTCCATACTTCATTTCCCCTTATCCTCATATTCCTTGCTGTATCCGGCAGCAAAAAAGGCGCCGCCCGCAGGGTATACCATACCCTGCGGGCAGCGCCTTTGCTGTTCACACGCATTATCATACCACAGTGCCCGGCAGCTTTCAAGCCTGCGGCCCATTTTATCCGAATTGTACATTTGCCCGAAAAAAGTATATAATAGGGAATAACAAAACAACGAAGGGCGCCGACGGCCGCGCCCCCCGAAAGGAACGACTATATGGAAAACGACGGAAAGGTCATCGCGCTGCTCATCGACGCGGAGAACGTCTCGCCCAAATACATCAAGACGATCATCGACGAGGTGAGCATGTACGGCACCCCCGCCTACAAGCGCATTTACGGAGATTGGACGGCCCCCGACATGGTGAGCTGGAAAAAAATGCTTCTGGAGCACAACCTGACGCCCATCCAGCAGTTCAGCTACACACAGGGCAAAAACGCGTCGGACTCCGCCATGATCATCGACGCAATGGATATTCTGTACACAAAAAATGTGGACGGGTTCTGCATCGTCAGCTCAGATTCCGACTTCACGCGGCTGGCCGCGCGCCTGCGCGAGAGCCGTATGTTCGTCATTGGCATGGGAGAGAGCAAGACCCCCACGGCGTTCAAATCCGCCTGCGACACCTTCAAATACCTGGACGTGCTGATGGGAATGAAAAAGGAGACGCTGCCCGTGGCTGTGTCCGAAAAGGCTTCCAAGCAGCCGGCCCAGCAGCCGAAAGCCGCGAAGAAGCAGGCCCAGCCCGCTCAGCCAAAAAAAGCCGCAGGCAAAAAGGGTCAGAAGCCGGAGCCGGAAAAGGAACCGGAGCCCGTTCCCGCCGCGCCTGCGGAGCCGCATCACGACGAGGAGCTGGCCGCCGCGTTCGTCTCTTTGGACGAGATCGTAGCAAAAATCCGCGAGATCGTAGAGCACGACTCCGACGAGGACGGCTATATGCCGCTTTCCCAGGTGGGCGTGATGCTCTCGCGTATTTACGCGGACTTTGATTCCCGCAACTACGGCTTCTCCAAGCTGCACAAGCTCATCGACTATACCAAAGCGTTCGAGACGAAGTACGAGCAGTTTGAAAACGGCGGAAAGAACCTCGTTATCCGCAACAAGGGGTGAACGGGATGGCGCCGGAGCTGGAGCGGCAGCTTGCCGCATACCATCCCTGCTGCGAGCAGGAAGCCGTGGACCGGGACGTGATGCTGCATTTTCTGCGGGAAAACACGGATGCGTTCACGCGGGAAAACCTTGTGGCGCATTTCACCGCATCGTCGTGGATCGTAAACAGCAGCCGTACCCATGCGCTGATGGCCTGGCACAACCTGTACCGGGCATGGAGCTGGACGGGCGGCCACGCCGACGGCGAAACAGACCTGCTTTCCGTGGCTCTGCGGGAGGCCCGGGAGGAGACGGGCCTCGTTCACGTCGCGCCCGTATTTCCGGAGATCTTCTCACTGGAGACCCTCTGGGTGGAGGGGCACGAAAAGCGCGGCAAATATGTGCCGTGTCATCTGCATCTGAACGTAACCTATCTGCTGGAAGCCGACGCAGGAGACGCGCTGCGGGCAAAGCCCGACGAGAACAGCGGCGTGCGCTGGTTCATGCTGGACGAAGCCGTGGAGGCCTCCACCGAGGAATGGATGCGCGCCCGCGTGTACGAAAAGCTGAACCGCAAGGTGCGCGCGCTGGGCTGACGCCCGCAAGTCTTTGAAAAAGCTGCCGCGTCCGGGGCGGGGCGGGGCGGAGGATAGCCCTTCCGCCCGCCGGGCGCTTTTTGAGGAAAACTCTATGAAGATCGACCGTCTCATCGGCATCGTCACGATCCTGCTGCAAACCGAAAAAAGCACCGTGCCCGCGCTGGCGCAGCGGTTTGAGGTGTCGCGCCGCACCATCGAGCGCGACATCGACGCACTGTGCCGGGCCGGTGTCCCGCTGGTAACGGTGCAGGGCTACGGCGGCGGGGTATTCATTGAACCGCGCTATAAGCTGGACAAGACGCTGCTCTCCGGCCCGGAGCTGGCCGCTCTGGTGGCCGGAGCTGCGGGCGTAGGCAGCGTTTCCCCCGCGCCGCTGGCCCGCAGCCTGGCCGAAAAGCTGGGCGGTTCAGGCGCGGACGACCTGCTCATCGACCTCTCCTCCCATTACCGGGAGAGCCTGACACCGAAGATAGAGCTGCTTCGCACGGCCATCGCAGAGCATGCCCGTGTGCGCTTCACCTATTACTATGCCAAAGGCGTTGCAGAAAAATGTGCGGAGCCCTACCGCATCGTATTTCAGTGGGGAGACTGGTACATGTTCGGCTGGTGTCCGGACGCGGCAGGCTGGCGCATGTACAAGCTTAACCGCCTGACGCTCCTGTCCGTCACGGCGCAGACGTTTGAACCCCGCGCCATACCGCCCGAAGCGCTGGATTTCAACGCGCGCTTCCACGACGGCACACTGCTGCGCGCCCGCGTCGCGGCCAGCGAATGCTACCGCCTCGTGGAGGAGTACGGCCCGGCCTGCTATACCCGCCAGCCGGACGGAAGCCTGCTGCTGGAGATCGGCTACACCAACGAAGACGTCGCGGCAGCCTGGCTGCTGGGGTTCGGGGCAAAGGCCGAAGTGCTGGAACCGCCCGCGCTGCGGGCGCGCATGGCGTCCGAGGCGCAGGCTCTGTGCGCGGTATATGGCGCGCCAAAAAAATAAAAACACAGGGACACGACACGCAGATGTCGTGTCCCTGTGTTTATAATCAATGCAAAGGAGGCGAACCGCCATGAAAAAAATTGAGACCGGGGCCGCACGGCCCGAAACGTTTCCCGAGCAATGGCCGGGACAATGTGAGGTGTTTTCCCATTTGGAATACGCCTGCGGCATCCCGTCCATCCTGTACGCCGTTACAACGTATAAAGAAAACGGCCTGGGCAATGTATGCTGCGGCGCATGGGCCAGCTTTCCCGGAGACGGCGGCGGCTTTTATGCGCTGGTGCCGCTGCCGGCCAGCACGCACACACTGGCGAATATCCGCCGCACCGGAGAATTCTGCGTCAACTTTCTTCCCGTCCGGCACTTTGACGCGCTGATGCGCACCGTGCGCCAAAACGGCATGGAGGACGATGAGTTTACCGAGGGCGGCTTCACGCCGGAGCCCGCCCGCACTGTGGGTGCTCCGCGCATTGCGGAGAGCTTTCTCACGCTGGAATGCAGAGCAGAACGCATCGAAGCTCTTTCCGATTCGGGACGCATGATGTTGGTGAAAGGGCGGGTACTCAACGCGGTATCCGCGCCGGATCACGCACAGGGCGTGGACAAACGATACGGTCCGGAGGGCTTTGTCCTCAACATCAACGAGCCCCGGAACCTGCTGGCGCATCATTCGGACGCCCCCAGTGCCCTGGCCACACTGCATGTGGAGCGGGAATATCAATAACAGACAAAATCACAAACGCCCGGCGGAACACTCCGCCGGGCGCTTGTGCTGTTATAAAATCATCCCCGCCTGGCAATGTTCCGCGCGCAAGCCGCGCCCAGCAGGCCCGTGCATCCCAGCGTGATGGCCAGCGGAAACGAGACCGGCGTGTCCACGCCGTTCATCCCCTGCCATACGGCCTGGGGCAGTGCAAGGCAGGTGCAGAAGAAGAAAGCCAGCAGCCCGCAGCGGCTGAGTGCCGGCGCCGTGCCGACGCCGCCGGGCAGATACAGCGCCCGCAGCAGCGCCGTCACAAACAGAAGCGCCGCCAGCGCGGAAAAAATCTCCACCGCCGGCAGGATGCGGTACAGGCTGGCGGGCTGCTCCACAAAACGCACCACTGTGTGCAGGTAAAACGCGGCGCTTCCGGCCACGCCCAGATACAGCATCCAGCCGCCCCGTTTTTCCCGGGCGCGGTTTTCAAAAAACACCAGAAGGCACCACACGCCGAACACGACGAACAGCGCCGCGCGCGTCACATCCGCCAGCTGCCCCAGCAGGATGCGCTCCGCCGTCTGGTGGCGGCCCGCCTGCTCCGGCGTGCCGAACAGCACGTTCAGCACCGTCAAAAAGCCGTACAGCTCACTGCAGAAGGCCAGCGGCACAAACACAAAATTCACGCCGCTCATCCACACGCCCGCACCCGGCCGCAGCCCGCAGGGCTGCTTGCGCGGCACATACAGCCCGGCCAGCCACGCCAGAATGACAACAGGCGCCATCAGCCAGTACCGGGTCCAGACGCTGCCGGAAAGCAGAAAGCCCGTGGCGGTATCCGTATTCAAAAACAGGTCTGCCGCGCGCGCGGCCCCCAGCAGCAGGCTCACGGCCAGCGTGCCGGTGCAAAACGCTTTTTTCATCCACGTTCCTCTAACGGTATATATTCCTGCTCATGCCCCAGATATTTGTAAGCCGGGCGCATGATGCGGTTTGCAAACACGACCTCCTCCACGCGGTGCGCGCACCAACCGGGAATGCGGCTGATGGCAAACAGCGGCGTGAACAGATCCTCGCTGATGCCCAGCATCCGGTAGATCAGGCCGGAAAACAGGTCCACATTGGCGCACACGTCCTTTGTGCCCTTTACCTCGCGCACCGCGTCCGGCCCAAGGCGCTCCACGGCGCACAGCACGCGGAACTCATCCTCAAAGCCCTTTTCAACAGCCAGATGCTCCGCGTTGCGGCGCAGGATCACGGCGCGGGGGTCGCTTTTGGTATACACGGCATGGCCCATGCCATAGATAAGTCCGCTGCCGTCGCCCGCCTCTTTGCGCAGGATCCTGCGCAGAAACGCGGCGATCTCGGCGTCGTCCGAATGGTCCTTCACGCCTTCCATGATATAGCCCAGCATCTCCATGACCTTGTGGTTGGCGCCGCCATGCTTGGGACCCTTCAGGCTGCCGATGGCCGCCGAGATGGCCGAATAGGTATCCGTACCGGAACTGGACAGCACACGGCAGGCAAAGGTCGAGTTGTTGCCGCCGCCGTGGTCTGCATGCAGCACAAGGCAAAGATCCAGCAGCTTTGCTTCTTCCTTGGTGAACTTCTGGTCCGCCCGGTATGTGGAGAGGATATGCTCCGCCGTGCTCTGTCCCGGCTGAGGCAGGTGCAGGTACATGCTCTGGCGGTCGTACACGCGCCGTTTGATCTGGTACGCGTTCACCATGATGGTGGGCAGGCTGGCGATGAGCGCGATGCTCTGCGAAAGGATATTCGTCAGCGACTGCTCTTCCGGGTTGTCGTCATAGGAATACAGCGCCAGAACGCTGCGCGCCATCTTGTTCATGATATTCGGCGAAGGCGCCTTCATGATCATGTCCTCGGCAAAGTCCTTGGGCAGCTCGCGGTGAGCCTCCAGCACCTGCTTGAACGAAGCCAGCTGGTGCGGCGTGGGCAAGCTGCCGAACAGAAGCAGCCAGATGACCTCCTCGAATACGAAGCGGTCCTCCGCGTATGCCGCACGGACGATCTGTTCCACATCAATGCCCCGGTAGATGAGCTTGCCGTCCGTTGGCACGCGTTTGCCGTCCACAAGGTCGTAGCCAACGACGTCGCAGACGTTTGTCAGCCCCGCCAGAACGCCGGTGCCATCCGGGTTCCGCAGGCCTCGCTTGACCCCCAGCCGTTCGCTGGCTTCCGGGTCGATGAAGTTATTTTTGAGATACTCGTCGCATAGATATGCGATAGAGCCTGTCTTCTCAAATTCCTGATTGACAGACATGCCTTTACGCCCCTTTCCCTATTCCTGCATTTCTGCACCCCTCTTCGGCTTTCCAAAAGCCAGATGCATACAGTTTATTATACATTCTGCCGGTGCAAAAAACAAGGCGCAGCCGGCCCGTCCTCAACAAAGCGTCTGCAAACGCTGTTGCGGCGGCCACTGCGGGAAAGCGGCGCCCCGCCCCGTGCGCGTTCCGGGCGGACAACCCCCGCGGAAAAGAACGCACAAAAGTAAAAAACGGAGGGATCGTTGATGAAAAAGGTATTGCCGCTTGTGCTCCTGTTCGCCGTGCTCATTTATATTCTGCCGCTGGCCGCGCTGTTTTTTCCATCCGGGAAAAACGAAGAAAGCGGCTCCGGTACAGCTCCCGCACCGTCCGCCTCCGCGCCGCCGGTCACGGACGGTACGCAAGCGCCATCCGCGCCGCAGCCCGGCACCAGCGCCGCAGACGACGCGGAGCCTCCCCTGCTCATTCTGGACGAAAACACCGGAGAGGTGGCGGAGGTATCCGTGCGGGACTTTGTGCGCGGCGCAGTGGCGGCCGAAATGCCCATGACCTATCCGGACGAAGCCCTGCGCGCACAGGCCGTGGCCGCGCACAGCTACGCACTGGCCGTCAAGGCCCAGGCCGACCCGGACAACGAGGCGTTGAAAGGCGCGTATTTCAGCGCCAACCCCACCCAGCGGCTGGGCTACATCACCGACACCGTAATGCGCGCCATGTGGGGCGAGGACTACGAGGCCAACCGCACCCGGCTGTACACCGTGGTGGATTCCGTGCTGGACGAGATCCTGCTGTACGACGGCCAGCCCGCCATGGCCTGCTACCATGCGATATCCGGCGGCAAAACGGAAGCCGCTGAGGCCGTGTGGGGTGCGGCGGTGCCGTATCTGGTTTCTGTGGATTCTCCCCTGGACCTTACCAGCCCCGATTATGAGCAGACCATCACCGTGACCAAACAGGAGGTGGCGGAGGATATCGCCGCGGCGTTCCCGGATATCGTGCTGGAGGGCGACGCAGCGGGATGGTTCGGCACGCCTCAGCTTACGGCCGCGGGCTATGTGGACAGCATCACCATCGGCGGCGTGCCCTGCAAGGGTACGGCTGTGCGTGCGGCGCTGCGGCTGCGCAGCGCGTCCTTCACCATAACCTGGACGGAGAAGCATCTGTTTGAGATCACCACTCGCGGCTACGGCCACGGCGTGGGCCTGAGCCAGTACGGCGCAAACGCGCTTGCATTGACGGGCAAGAGCTATCAGGAGATCCTGTCCCTGTACTACCCCGGCACCACGCTGGGCCCCGCGCCCCGGTGACGCCGAGTACGGGCTGGCACGCGGGCGTGTGATATGGTATAATATGTCCGGTTGGTGAATGCGAGCCGCAGGCGAAGCATGAGCCTGGCGGCATAGATACCATGTTTCTTAGTGAACGCGAGCAGTGCGCGAAGTGTGAGCTTAGAAATATGGTATAATAACCTCAAACCCGCCGCTTGCGCGGCCGCGCGTGTGCAAGGCACACGCCCCTGTGCTGGCGCACAGGGCTTTGAGAACATTGAACCATGCAAAACCGCAGCACGTGCGGTTTTGTTGGGGCTGCTGAGCGGCGGCATGGTATAATAACCTCAAAGCCGCCGCTTGCGCGGCTGCGCGTGTGCATGGCACACGCCCCTGTGCTGGCGCACAGGGCTTTGAGAACATTGAACCATGCAAAACCGCAGCACGTGCGGTTTTGTTGGGGCTGCTTCGCAGCACGGAGGGACAGTATGGATGAATTCACCGTTACAACACCCGGCCTTGTGTATTTAAAGGCCAACAAAAGCTTTTCCGGCGGACACGGAGGCATGTGGTACCGGCTGAAATATACGGACGGCACGCTTTCCGCCTGTGTGTGGCCGTTTCCCTGGTGCTTTGAAAAAACCGATGACACGCAAAAGGCCTTTGCCGAATTCCCCTTCGATGCGGACGGGCTTGCCCGGGCCGAGGCCTGGGTGGCCGCACAGTACGAGGCCGATGTGCCCCGCTGGAGCGCATGCCCCGCAATGCCTCCGCCCACACCGGAAGAAACCGCCGCGGCGGATACGGAAGCTGCCCCTGTTCCGGGCGCGGAGGACGCGCCGTTCGATTTGTAGCGTTACCCTGTCGGATACAATAAATATCCCCCGGCAAAGCCGGGGGTTTTTCATATGCGGGCATAGCCCTAGAATACTAGCACGCGCGTCACGTCGCGCAAGTACGGTCTGCCAGCCGCGAAAGTCCCGTTATTTGCCGCCCGTAAACGGGCACTTTAGAAGTTTGGCATGGTCAGCTGCTCTCCTGCTTTGTCCTGCTCGTACTGACATTGGATGTACTCCTGTATCTTCTTTGCATTTTTCCCTGCCGTGTCCACATAGTACCCACGGCACCAGAATTCCCGGTTCCGGTATTTATATTTTTGCTCCGGGAACTTCTCGTACAGCATCAGGCTGCTTTTTCCTTTCAGCTACCCCATGAAACTTGCTACTGCTATCTTTGGCGGTATCTCGATCAGCATGTGGATGTGGTCTGGGTACACCTCCGCTTCGATGCTCTTGATCCCTTTCCAATTGCACAGCGTCCTCAGAATGCTTCCAATTTCTCTTCTTTTCTCTCCGAAGAACACTTTCCTTCTGTATTTTGGCGCAAACACTACATGATATTTGCAATTCCAACTGCTATGCGATAAACTATTTACGTCGGTCATTTTCGAATGTCCTCCCTTTGCTTGCTTGTGCAGTTCGCAGGCCGCACTTCCAGTATAGCAAAGGGAGTTTTTCTTTTCCCATTATCGACATTAGTCTTCTTTTGAACCACTCGCCTAGCGAGTGGTTTTCGACAGTGAATTGTCAAACTAA
>QFCE01000433.1_pt1 | contig 47313 bp, 42 predicted proteins | sample 5346091 | NCBI WGS metagenome assembly QFCE01 (sample SAMN09062252, study PRJNA434731) | Human gut metagenome, whole genome shotgun sequencing project. | isolation source: stool timepoint A chromium assembly | host: Homo sapiens | collected 2015 | reverse complement strand
CAAGCCACCGGCTAAGCCGGTGGTCTTGACTCAAAAAGCTTGAACACCTTTGAACACTTTATAGTGTGGTTGCCGTTTCCTATGCCCCATTAAACAACTCAAGGTTGTGAAATTATTCCAACAGGTTTATATGTTTTTTTATAATGTCAACAATAAATTTTATGGATACGAATACTACCTCAGCAATAAGATTTTTATTATTAGGCATTCCATTTTTACTTTTATCAACTACACATTTGAAAAATGATAAATAAGTACAAAGCTTAGTTTATAATAGATAGATGAGTTTACAGCCTTTTTCTTTTTCTTAAAAAGTTGCACAGTTTAAAAATTTTCTTGTATTATATGGATAGATATGTTATATTTGTAGTAGAAAAAAGGGAAAGCCAGAAACACACGGTCTACCCACAAAGAGTAAATGCTTTTACCTCAAATGAGGTTTGCCGTCACTATCAGCAGTAGTGGCGGCTATTTTTCCCCTTATTGGATTGTATAACACAATCCAATAAGGGCAACAATGAATATTCCAATCTGAACCAAGTCCTGATATGTAACATACATTGGCATCGCCCTCCTTTCCTCTTTGGTTTGGAGGGTTTGCCCCTCCTATACAGGAGGGTAGACCGCCTTTATGTGCTCTAGCTTTCCATGAAATCAGTATAACACAGGTCATTTCTGCCTGCAATTACTATCTTTCCCTTATTCTTCCAAAATTCCTCTTACAATAATCGCTCCATGAGACGGCACTTCCAAATGAAGAACTCCGCCTTTACATTCGTGTATCTTCTTCACCAGACTATACCCAAAATCTCCTGTTACCATCAGCTGTTTAAATTTCTGTGTCTTTGTTCTGGAAATTCCCAGCTCCCACACAGAAATCTCCATATTTTTTGTTTCATTGCCATTATTAATCACAACCATGATTTTTTCTTTTTCCGTAAATCTTCCGTAAACAAGCTGCTGATAATCATTGGCAATAAATTTCAAAGAACCTTTTATCAAAGAAGGATTTTCTTTGTGAATTTTTATCATGTCTTTGTGGAACTGAATAAGCTCCTTATCTTCTCTGCCCCAAGGATAAGTACGTCTGTTATCCGGGTCTGTAAAACCACAGACTCCTGCCTCATCTCCATAATAAATAGTAGGAGCACCCGGCCATGTCATCTGCATAACCACCGCTTCCCTGAGAACTGCCTTATTCACATTTCGCTCTGCCGCCTCACTGCCTAATTCTCTTACACGCCCCACTACATGGTTGGTTCTTGTAAGGAAGCGAGAATGGTCATGATTGGAAAGCTCATTCATAGCCGTATATAAGGATGGCGCATAAAAGCTGGCTCCATGATAGTTCATCGCTCCGATAAAACTGTCGCTGTTTCCCAGCATCCCTTCCCTATACTCATCACTGTGCTTTTCCATTCCTGTCAAAAACCATGTGATAGGCTCCATGAAGGCATCGTAATTCATAACCGTATCCCACTGGTCTCCTGTAAGCCACGGTTTTGCATCTCCGTAATGCTCTGCCAAAATAATCGCATTGGGATTTGCCTCTTTTACATTTCTTCTGAAATCTCTCCAGAACTGATGATTGTATTCCTCGCTGTGTCCTAAATCTGCTGCCACATCAAGGCGCCATCCATCCACATTATACGGAGGTGACACCCATTTTCTTGCTATGTGCATAATGTATTCGTAAAGCTTTGGAGACTCCTCATAATTTAACTTCGGAAGTGTATCGTGCCCCCACCAGCCGTCGTATTCATTGCTCTGGGCATCATGAAAACGGAAAAAGCTTCGATACGGGCTGTCTATGGCTACATACGCCCCTTTTTCATATCCATTTTGATTTTCATATATCCGCTCTCTATCCAACCACTTATTAAAAGAACCGCAATGGTTAAACACACCGTCTAAAATAACACGCATACCTCTTTTATGAATTTCTTCCACCAGTCTTGCAAAGAAAGCATTGCTGGCTTCCAGATTTTCCTTTGCAGTAACACGCTGAATATATTTACTTGCATGGGCATTTTCTTTATCCCAGTCCTGTAAGGGCTCACCGCCGTCATTTACGATTTTTCCATAATGGGGATCAATATAATCATAATCCTGAATGTCATATTTATGATTGGAAGGAGATACAAAAATAGGGTTAAAATAAATAACATCAACGCCTAAATCTTGCAGGTAGTCCAACTTATCCATAACTCCCTGCAAATCTCCGCCATAGAAATCTCTCACATCCATGGCTCTTGGCGGACAGTTCCAGTCATCTATTTTCTGTACCTTCTCGTCAATATAACAATACTCGTTGCTTACTACATCATTGGAAGCATCTCCATTGCAAAAACGGTCCACAAAAATCTGGTACATTACCGCTCCCTTTGCCCATTCAGGGGTATGAAAGCCCGGCACTATTCCAAAGGAATAATGCTCGTCAATCTCTTTTGTAATACCCATTTTATTGTAATAGCATTGAATTTTTCCGGAAATAACTTCAAAAAAATAGCGGATGGACTGCGCTCCCAATTTAATATCTGTCCCGTAATAATCAAATCCATCCTTTGTACCTAATAATTTCATTCTCTGGCGAAGATTTCCCGCTACCAGATATACGAAATCCACATTATTGCTTTTTGTTCGAATTCTGATGTTTACTACATCTCCCTGTTCCGGTTCTGCCGGCGTTCTGTAATTTTCTGTCTCATCACTAAAAACTGCACGTTTATTAAAAGCAGGCCGCATATTGGTCACATATTCCTGAATTCTTCTTGTATCTGCCAAGTTTTCGTAATCCATACTGCCATCCTCTCTATATTTATAACGGCTTATATTTGCCGAATTATTGTCTACTATTATTCTATCTTACCCCATAGAGATATACAACTGTTTTTTCTCTATTTTTGTATAGTAAAAACGCCAATCTTTTGATTGGCGTTTTTGGAGAAGGTATTTCTTCTTATGGGGTGTAGCAAAAACTATATAATGTATTGGGGGGTTTTTACAGTTATTATAATATCATGTAGCACACAAAAAGTGTGCACAATCTTCGATTTTTTTTACATACTTTTTTGAGTATTTTTAACATGACTATTTTCTTTTCCCTCGAAAATCATTCAGTATTCTGCATAATCCCTTATGCAAACAAAGCTTCAAACTCGTTTTGGTTGATTTTTTCTTTCTCAATCAAAAGCTCCGCACATTTATGAAGTACGTCTTCATGCTCTGAAATAATTGTTTTCGCTTTTGCGTAAGCTTCATCGATAATACGTTTTACTTCGCTGTCAATCAGCGCTGCTGTCTGTTCTGCATAATTTCTGGTATGCGCCAAGTCTCTGCCGATAAATACCTCATCGTCATCGCTTCCATAGTTAATCATACCGACTTTGTCAGACATACCGTACTGTGTTACCATAGCCCTTGCTGTCTGTGTTGCCTGCTTAATATCCTGAGATGCTCCGGTTGTTACGTCACCGAAAATCATTTCTTCCGCTACTCTGCCGCCAAGAGAAACTACAATATGCTCCAGCATTTTATTCTTGCTGTTGAACATTTCGTCTTTTCCCGGAAGGGGCATGGTATAACCGGCCGCTCCCATTCCCGTAGGAATAATGGAAATCGTATGCACAGGCTCCATTTCCGGCAGAACGTGGAATAAAATTGCGTGCCCTGCTTCATGGTAAGCGGTAATTTTCTTTTCTTTATCAGAAATCACACGGCTTTTCTTCTCTGCACCAATACCGGTTTTAATAAATGCCTGACGAACGTCTTTCTGATTGATGAAAAATCTGCCGTCCTTTGCTGTCAAAATTGCAGCTTCATTCATTAAATTCTCTAAGTCAGCGCCTGTATAGCCTGCGGTTGTTCTCGCAATTTCCTCTAAATCTACGTCTTCCCCTAAAGGCTTCTTTGCCGCATGAACTTTCAGGATTTCTTCTCTGCCCTTTACGTCAGGTCTTCCCACTCCGACTTTTCTGTCAAAGCGTCCCGGACGCAAAATCGCCGGATCTAAAATATCTACACGGTTTGTAGCGGACATAACAATAATTCCTTCATTGACACCAAATCCGTCCATCTCTACCAGAAGCTGGTTCAAGGTCTGTTCTCTTTCGTCATGACCGCCGCCCATGCCTGTGCCTCTGCGTCTTGCCACAGCATCGATTTCATCGATAAAGATAATACACGGCGCATTTTTCTTTGCTTCCTCAAATAAATCTCTTACACGGGAAGCGCCCACACCTACAAACATTTCAACAAAATCAGAACCTGAAATAGAAAAGAAAGGAACGCCTGCTTCTCCGGCTACTGCCTTTGCCAAAAGGGTTTTACCTGTTCCCGGAGGACCTACAAGAAGCACACCTTTTGGAATTCTGGCGCCCACCTTTACATATTTCTGAGGCTCTTTTAAGAAATCTACGATTTCCTCCAGTTCTTCCTTTTCTTCATGCAAGCCTGCTACATCTTTAAATGTAACTTTTCGGTCTGTGTCCGTAGACATTTTTGCTCTGCTTTTCCCAAAATTCATCATTTTGGCATTGCTGCCTCCTGACATCTGACGGTTCATCATGCTGATTACAAAGAACAGCATAAATCCTGTCAGCAATAAGGGAATGAGTGAGGACATCCATGTATTATCTCTTGGCACTTGCCCAACTCTTACATTGTGGACTCCCCCCTCCATAAGGATATCCTGTACTTCTTCTAAATTAAGAGCATAGAAATGTTCTTCCTTGCCATCTCTTAAACGTATTGTCACCTCACCGGTGGGAACTTCCTCATTGGGCTGAATAAAAGCCTCTGTAATCTGCTCATCCTTTACTGCCTGCTGAAATTCTTCCATTGTATAGCTGGAATTCTGCGTTGTCTGACGAATAATCACGCTTCCCACGCACAGCACCAGCAGCAGGAGCAACAGTGGTGTTAGCCAGTTTCTTGCCTGCTTATTCACGTTGTCGTTTCTCCTTTCCGGTTATGAAAGCTCAACCACACCAATATATGGAAGATTTCTATATTTCTGTGCATAATCCAGTCCGTATCCCACTACAAATTCATCCGGAATATTAAAGCATACATAATCCACATCTACATTTTTCACTCTGCGTTCCGGTTTATCCAGCAGGGTACAAAGACGAAGGCTGTTTGGCTTTCTCTGTTTTAAGATTTCCAGAAGGTGGCTCAAGGTTCTTCCTGAGTCAATAATATCCTCTACAACCAGAACATCTTTTCCTTCTATTGTTTCATCTAAATCCTTTACAATACGAACTACTCCGCTTGAGCTTGTTTCGTCTCCATAGCTTGAAACAGACATAAAATCCATAGTAACCGGAACTGTAATTCTCTTTGCCAGTTCACAGGTAAAGAACACGCCGCCCTTTAACACGCAGATTAAATGTACGGTTTTTCCTTCATAGTCTTTACTGATTTGTTCTCCGATTTCACGAATTTTTTTGCCCACTTCTTCTTCGCTTAATAATACACGAATTTTTTCACTCATTTTCCTCTACTCCTTTTACCTGTACTTTTAATATTTGTTTTGTCTGACTGGTAACTTTATAATTTTCACTGATACGATATCCCACAACCCACAGGATATGTGAGCCATCTGCCAAAAGAGTCAATTTATCTCTCTCCTGTCTTGGGATTTTACAGTCAATCAGATAGTCCTTTAATTTTTTTCGCCCGCCTTTTTGATTTACCACAAGATAATCACCCTGCAAACGGTGACGAACGCTGAGACTACTTCTTATTTTATCATAATCAAACCATTTCGTATATGTTTTTTCCGGAATTTGCTGTTTTTCATACGGGAATACCTCCCATTCCAGAGTATATATTCCATCTTCTTTCTCTTTTTTGCGCTGAATATGAACATCTCCATACACCTGAACGGCTGTCAGCCCCCATGCAAGAGATACCGAAGCTCCTGTCCTCCCCTTAAAAAGACCTCTTACTGCTTCTATATGTGCTGCAGTTATATTCTTTTTCCCCTTTGACGCCCTCTCTAAAACACGCATAATCAAATACGACTGCATAATTTCTTTTTCTGAAAAGCACTCTTTTGCAATGCAGAAGGTATCTTCCGTTTCTTTTACATATCTTCCATAAAGTATATCCGTTTGCTCCTGAAGATATTCTTCTATTTTCCACATATTTTCTGCTGCCCTGCCGATACAGGAAACAGCCTGCGGATTAATTTCCTCCATGACGGGAATAATCTGATGACGGATTTTATTTCTTGTATACTCTGTTTCTTCGTTGGTGCTGTCAGTCACCCATGAAATCCCCTGCCCCTTTAAATATTCCTCAATCTCTGCCCGTTTCACAAACAGCAAAGGGCGAATATAAGAGTCCTTCTCCCCTGACACAGGACGTATTCCCCCAAGTCCGGCTGCACCGCTTCCCCTCATAAGATTGTGCAGCACTGTTTCTGCATTGTCATTTTCGTGATGCGCCAGAGCAATGATTTTCTTTCCCTGCATCTTGATGTTCTTCTTCGCTTTTTCGAAAGCTTCCCTTCGGACATTTCTCCCCGCTTCCTCCAAAGAAAGCTTTTCTTCCTGCGCAAGCTTAGGCACATCATAATGAAAAACCGTAAACAGAACTTCCAGCTTTTGGCACATTTCTTTCGAAAATTCCTCATCACGTACTGCCTCTTCCCCTCTGATGTGATGATTAACATGCACTGCATAGAGCTGAAATTTCTGCTGCTTTTTATATTCCTTTAAAAGCTTCAGCAGACATACCGAGTCTGCACCGCCTGAAAGCCCCACAATTACATGGCTGCCCTCCGGTATCATCTGATATTTTTCTATACAGGAAAATACTTTTTCTTCTGTTCCCATGGTTGTCCTTTAATTCCTCCATAATCCCGCTGCCAGCACAGTCATATCGTCCGTTGCACAATAGCCGCTGTATGTAAGCACTCTTTCCAAAATCCCCCGTCCCAACTCCTGTGCTGCACTGGCATTGGTCTGTAAAATAATCTCTTTCATAATTTCTTCCGCTTGTCCCTCCGGCAAGGCATCCAGCACGCCGTCTGTGACCATAATCAGAAAATCCCCTTCATAAAGCTTTTTGGTAGAAGACTCAAAGTCAGCCTGCTGCACCAGTCCCAATGCAAGACTGGTGGATGAAATCGCCTCTACCCAGTGGTCTCTCTTAATAAACGTGGTGGCTGCTCCGGCTTTTAAAAAATGGCACATTCCCGAATACAAATCCACCATAGAAATATCCACAGTAGAAAACCGCCCGTTTTTTGTCTTTAGATTTAAAACAGAATTCACCATTCTTGCCGCAGTTTCTCCTGTAAATCCTGCCTCCACAAGCTGCTCTAACGTATCTACAATGCTCTCGCTTTCCTGACACGCCTCAAGTCCAGAGCCCATACCGTCTGAAAGACACATAAAAAACTGTCCGTTATCCTCTGTGGTACAGGTGTAATTATCCCCTGAAATAGTTTCCTTATCCTTGGTTATTTTCACTGCTCCGTAAAGCATTTTAAAATTCACTTCTTCTGCAAACCCCAAAACAGAAAATTCCCTGTTAATCAATGTTTTCCCCGACTCCTTTGGCGTCATGCGGGTTTGGCACATTTTGGAAAGAACTGCCGCCGCTTCCCCTGCCGGCACACAGCCTTTTCCCTTTGCCCGAAGCTCTGCATAATACCGAAGCTTTCCGTCCGGCTGCTCTAAATACCATACATTTCGAACCTGTATGTGTCGTTTCTTCAGCCTTCTGGCAAATTCCTCACGGAATTGAACGTCCGCCTCTACCATGTCGAATAAATCCCGTGACAGCACTTTCATAAGCTCCGCCATCTCCCCCAACTGCTCTGCCACGGCTACACGATTTTCCAGAAGCTTATTATTCCATATCAAATTCTGTCGTTCTCTGTCCATCATCTTTTGTAATTCCTGCACCAGCTTTCCCTGACTTATGCAAACCCCTGTCAAATCAGCTTTTGCCTTTCTGAATTTTTCCTCGTCATCTTCCTCCATGATGCGCAGAAGGCTGTAAATCCTCTGATAGGACTGAACGGAATTCTGTTTCCAACACACCTGATTAAAATGACATCTTTTGCACAGCCCTTCCTGTACTTCCTGTATCATCTCGTCAATCTCCGTGCTGGAAAGATAATCCTTCCTGTAAGGCATGCCGTAAAAACTGTTTGCCAGTTTCTGAAAGGATTCTGCGTAGCGCTGCATTTTTTCTTTTTGTGGGTGCTGTTCGTAAGCCAAAGTTGCCGCACTTTTTTTCATCTCTGAAAAAATAGTTTTTGCCATGTCACGTAATATAAGCAGTACGCTGATTACGAGCATGGCAATCATCCATTCCTGCATCTTCTTCCCTCCCTGAATAAGCAACCGCTATCAAAAGAGTATTATAGATGCTTTTTTCTTTAAACTTTGTCAAAAACAGTACCCAAAAACAAAAAACTTTCAGACAAAATTTGCAGTTTATTCCTGTTCCTTAAAGACGATTTCATTATCTTTTACAAGTCCCAGCTTATCTCTTGCTACCTCCTCTGCATATTCGTCTGTTTCCATATATTCTTTCATATCGTCAATTTCTTTTGTGCGCTCTGTTTCTTCTGTCATTTTGTTATCCAGCTCCTCCAATTCCTGCTGGTACTGGGAAAGCTGTTTCTCCACAGAAATGCTTTGCGTCATCATGGCAATAAATAAAATTGCCACTACAAAGGTAATACTAAGCATCGCAATCCTGTTTTGAAGATTTCTTTTTTTTCTTCTCTTCATTTTTACACTCTCTACTATCCCTTACAATTTTCTGTTTACCTACAAAAAGTTTAACTCTATTCCATTGAAATTTCAACCTTTTTCTCCACTTTCTTATAGGCGTCAAAACTTTTTCAATCAACCGCACAGACAGATTAAGAAGCACTTTACCCGGACCTGCATGATAAACCAAAGCGCCTGTTCCTATTGCCAAAAGAGCATAGCTTCGGATAACACCGTCATTTTCCGTGTAAATGACAAAAAACAAGAAAATACCTGTAAAACACCAATAAAAAATGTCCTCTATGCCTATCCAGAAAGAAGTATGTACGATAATTTTTCTGATGATACGAAGCACATCATAACACACAGCTAAAAACACGCCTGCCAGAAAAGTGCGGCAAAAAAAGAGGAGCTCCTGATACATATACTCGCTCATAAGCTATTGAAACAGCCTCTTTAAGACGCCTTCTCCTCCCTTTGCTTTTGTTGTTCCCTGACTGTAAATCAGACTGTCCACCTTGCCCCCTATATCTACCTCCTGCTTTTCCAAATCCAGTCTCGTAACATGGAGTTCTTCTCCTTTTACAAGCAAAATTCCTGCCTCTGTCACAAGACTTATTTCTTTTTCATCAAAGGACTGCACATCTTTTACTCCTGTAATACTGCCTTTCCTGCGGTCTGTAAGCTGAAGCTTGTGAACTGCCTTATGCTGCTTTTCCTCCAAAATGACAATCCCCCACATATCTTCTTTATGAAAGATTATATGGGGAGATAAAAATAATTATTCCATTTCCTTACAGATACTTAAAAAGTTCGCTGGCTGCTTCCTTTTTTACTGTCTCCTGCACATCCAGTACCTCTACACGGACATTTTTACTTCCGAACTGAATTTCCAGAATGTCGCCGGCTTTTACCTGAGCAGAAGCCTTCGCCGGCTTATCGTTAATCAGAACACGTCCTGCATCGCATGCCTCATTGGCTACGGTTCTTCTTTTAATCAGTCTGGACACCTTTAAATATTTGTCTAGTCTCATAGTCTTCTCCTATAATTATAAAAAGATTGTGTAACAACACAATCTCCGCGCACGAGCGGTTCACAAAGTGATAATTTCATTTCCGCGAGCTGTGCATCCTTGCGGAGCATTTTTGTTTCATAGGACGCATTTTCCTATGTAATAATAAAAAGGAGATACCAAAGGCATCTCCCTTCCTATGCTCTTACGCATTTACTAAATCTTTTAAAGCCTTTCCTGCTTTGAATTTTGGAGATTTAGATGCTGCGATTGTCATTGTTTCACCTGTCTGTGGGTTTCTTCCTTCTCTCGCTGCTCTTTCGGAAACTTCGAAAGTACCAAATCCAACTAACTGAACTTTTTCACCTTTCTGCATTTCTTCGGATACAACATCAATAAACGCTTTTAAAGCTAAATCTGCATCTTTTTTAGATAACTGTGTTTTTTCTGCCATAGCAGCAACTAATTCTGTTCTGTTCATGAGTATTTCCTCCTAAATAAATTTAGCACTTAGAAAAAGAATTCTGCTTAGTTCTAAGCGTTCTCTGCACTCTATACGCATACCGCCGTTTGCGGTCTACTGATATTTATACCTTTTTTCCTTGGGTTTGTCAAGCATATTGCCCTTATTTCCGGAGGTTTTACATCATTGCGTCAATGAGCTTTTTCACTTCTGCTCCAAGGGCTGCGGACTTCTCCTCTGCGTCCTGTAAAGAAGCGCCTTTGATACCATAATAAATCTTAATCTTAGGCTCTGTTCCGGACGGTCTTACGCATACCCACGCATCGTCATTTAAGTCATAATACAATACATTGGAATTTGGAAGTCCGGTAGCTGCCACTTCCTTCGTCTCCATATTTACAATGGTATCTGCCTTATAATCTCTTGCAGATAAAACTTTATATGTGCCGATTTGTGTCGGAGGATTTTTTCTCAAGTTTTCAAGGATTGTCTGAATTTTCTCAAGTCCTTCAATACCCTTTAAAGTAATCGACTGGATATCATCCTTGTAATATCCGTATTTTTCATACATTGCTACCATTGCATCCCAAAGAGTCATGCCCTTTGTCTTATAATAAGCCGCTGCTTCGCAAAGCGCCATGGTTGCAACAATGGCATCTTTATCTCTTGCGTGTGTACCAATCAGACAACCGTAACTTTCCTCAAAGCCAAAGAGATAACTTCCTTTTCCTTTTGTTTCAAAGCCTAAAATCTGCTGTCCGATATACTTAAATCCTGTTAATACTTCAATAAATTCCACACCGTAGTGTTTTGCAATAGCTGCCGCCATATTAGTTGTAACAATGGTAGAAATCACTGCTCCGTCTTCCGGCAGTTTTCCGAAAGCTTCTTTTTTCTGACCTAATTCATAATCTTCCAAAAGACATCCTGACATATTTCCTGTAAGGGTATGATATTCCCCTGTTTTGCTGTCTTTTACACGCACGCCAAGACGGTCTGCATCGGGATCCGTTGCCAGAACCAAATCTGCATCCACTTCTTTTGCCAGCTTTAAGCCCAACTCAAATGCTTCATCTGCTTCAGGATTTGGATAGCTTACTGTGGGGAATTCCCCGTCCGGAAGCTCCTGCTCTTTTACCACATAGACATTTTCAAATCCCAGCTCTTTTAATACACGTCTTGCAGGAATATTTCCTGTTCCGTGAAGGGGGCTGTAAACAATTTTCAATTCTTTTGCCATTTCTTTGATGGCATCTGCATGAATAACCTGACTCTTTAATGCCTCCATATAAGCATCGTCAATTTCTTTTCCGATTACAACGAAAAGACCTGCTGCCTTTGCAGCTTCTTCGTCCATTGTCTTTACTTCACTGTAATGAACAACCTTCTGCACTTCTGCCATAATACCGGAGTCATGAGGCGGTGTAATCTGTGCGCCGTCTTCCCAATATACCTTATATCCGTTGTATTCCGGCGGATTGTGGCTGGCAGTAATATTGATACCTGCAATACATCCCAGCTCTCTTACTGCAAAAGATAATTCCGGTGTCGGTCTTAAAGTCTCAAAAATATAAGCTTTTACCCCGTTTGCAGCCAGACAAAGGGCTGCTTCTTTTGCAAATTCCGGCGACATGCGGCGAGAGTCATAAGCAATAGCCACGCCTTTAGCCTGTCCGTTTACTGCCGCAATATAATTGGCAAGCCCCTGTGTTGTCTTTCTTACTGTATAAATATTCATGCGGTTTGTACCTGCACCGATAATGCCTCTAAGTCCCGCAGTTCCAAACTCTAATTCTTTATAAAAACGCTCCTTCATTTCATTTTCATCTTGCTCAATCGCTTTTAATTCTTTTTTTGTATTCTCATCAAAATATGGACTTGTCATCCATTCTTTATAAAGTTCTTTATAGTCCATTTCTTTACCTCCCTATGCAGTTGTTAGGTGGTATTATACACTATCCGTCTGAAAAGTTCAAACACTGCACAGTACTTCTGCAAAAGTTCTCCATTTTTCATGCTGTGCCGTTAATTTTTCTAATTTTTCCAGATTTTTTTCGGATATCCATGCTTTATTATGTGTATAATAATAATTGGCCAGTTTCCAATATTTCTCGGGATATGCAAAACGAATACTTAAATTTTGAAGTTCTTCCTTTGATAGTGGCTTGATTTCCTGATATTTATTCAGCATATTTTTCCCAATTTCAAAGTCCCAGTCATGTTTTTCTAAAATTTTTCGCATGAATTGGTACAAATCAGCTGTCTGCATATCATAATTCCAACTGTCAAAATTAGTAACAGCAATTTCTTTTCCCATTTTCTGTTCCAGCATCCATACATTATGCTGATTATAATCCCCATGGCAAACTGTTCCGTTTTCTAAGGTCTGTTCTCTTAAACTCTCATATTTAGAACTTTCCAACCTTTTCAGCGCTTCTTCTCCATGCTTTAAATAGCCTTGAATACTGTCCAGAAACTGCAATTCAAAATCATTCTTTTTCCTTTTTACAGAAACAAATTTTCGAATTTTCCGAAGCTCGGCATTGTGGCGCTGAAATTCTCTGTTCAACGGCTCTTTCACGTAATGTTCCTGTATCGACATTTGCATAACTTTATGTAAAGCTGCCATTGCCGATATACCGGCATAAATATCGCTTTCACTTCTGGTGTCACATTCCCTTCCCTGATACCAGTGCTTCACAATATACGGAACGTTCTCCTTATCCACAGAAATGTAGCTGCCTTCCTGATTTACTAAAATTTCATCAACCAAAATTTCACTGGATTGCGAGATGGAAGAAAGCAACTCTGCCTGATATTCCAGCTTTTTCTTTGTACCACAAAACTCTCTTATCAGAACCATACCTTCCTTTGTATCACAGATCAATGCCCCCCTTCCACGATAAACAGCCGCTGCTTCTAAACCATACTGCTCTAAAACACTAAGACCTTTGTCATACAATGGCTTTTCCCCCTTTTATTACCATATCTTCCTTTCATTGTATGCACAAAAACCCAAGCTTAGAAGTGAGCAAAATTCAGTTGTCCGTAAAGTGTGAAAGCAAATATTCTCTGGTATTTTTTTCAGGATTTTCCAACACCAGCGTTAAACAAGAAGAAAGTAGTTCTCCGATTTTTTTCCCCGGTTCTACTCCCCGTTCAATAAAATCTTTTCCTGATACCGCCAGCATTTTTATGGAAATACATTCATTATCTTCTATGATTTCTTCGTAAAACTGTCTGCTTCTCTCCAAAAACTCTAATTTCTCCTCATTGGGATTTTCCTCTGCCAAAAGCTCTGCTCTGTGAATATGCAACAGTACAGGAAACAGAGATGGAGTGCACTGGCTTAAAACAATTCGCACTGCTTTTTTTGTGCATTCCCAAGGACAGGTATGCCAAAGAACCAGTTCGGACACTTTGTTGATGGTATCGTTGTCAAAACGCAGTCTTCTTAAAATCTTTTTGGCTAAATCCCTGCTTTTTTCCGGTGTTTTTTCCATGTTGGCAAAAAGGACCGCAAGTCGTTCCACCTTATCTGCATTGGTGTGAGCAAAAGCCTTTAAAGTCTTTTCTCCTTTATCCGTTTCCATCATTGCGTCAAATTCAGGCAATACGATTTTGGTAATCCCCATCTCCCATGCAGTTTTTAAATAATGAGGATTTTTTGATACCAAAAGCTTTAAAAGCTCTGTTTGTATACGCTCTGCGCTGATATTTTTCAAAGTAGGCGCAAGGATTTTCGCCGCTTCTTTTGTCTTTTCTTCAATGGAAAATCCAAGCTGTGCGGAAAATCGAACTGCTCTTAAAATGCGGAGGGCATCTTCTGTAAAACGCTCCTGTGGATTTCCCACACACCGCACGATTTTATTCTGCAAATCCTGTCTGCCGCCAAACACATCTACCAGACCGACAGCGTCATTATATGCCATTGCATTGATGGTAAAATCCCTGCGTTTTAAATCTTCTTCCAGATTACCTGTAAAGATAACTTCCTTTGGATGACGGCTATCTTCATATTCACCGTCAATGCGGTAGGTTGTCACTTCAAATCCTTCTTTTTCAATAAGGACCGTTACTGTTCCATGCTGAAGTCCGGTATCTACCGTTCTTTTAAAGATTTCTTTTACTTCTAAAGGCTTTGCAGAGGTGGTAATATCCCAGTCCGCAGGAGAACGAAAAAGGAGGCTGTCACGAACACAGCCTCCTACCGCATAAGCATCGTATCCATGTTCCTGCAAAGTCCTGATAATTGTCTGTACTTTCTTTGGAACTTCGATTTTCATAATTAGTATGCACGCCCCCAATAAACCATTTTCTTAGCCGGTTTGCCGCAAACAACACATTTATCTGAAAGTGTTTCCTGCTCAAATGGCATACATCTGGATGTAGCCTGCACGTCCTCTTTAATCTTGTCTTCACATTCTTTGCAGCCGCACCACATTGCTTTTACAAATCCCGGTTTCTCCTCTACGATAGACTTGAATTCTTCGTAGTCTGTTGCTGTATAAGTATGAGCATCTCTGTGTGCTCTTGCTCTTTCCAGCATTTCTACCTGCATGATATCTAAGATTTTCTGCACTTCTTCTGCCAGATTATCAAGAGATACTGTGATTTTTTCTCTTGTATCACGTCTTACTACCACTGCCTGATTTGCTTCCATATCCTTTGGTCCACATTCAATACGAACCGGTATACCGCGCATTTCCTGTTCTGAGAACTTAAATCCAGGGCTCTTATCTGTATCATCTGTTTTTACACGAATGCCTGCTGCTTTTAACTGTGCCTGCAATTTGTAAGCATTGTCCAAAACACCTTCTTTTTTCTGCTGGATTGGAATAATCACTGCCTGTACCGGAGCAATTCTAGGAGGCAGAACAAGACCGCTGTTATCTCCGTGAACCATAATAATGGCACCAATTAAACGTGTAGTCATTCCCCATGATGTCTGATGAACATACTGAAGTTTGTTTTCCTTATCTGTATACTGAATACCAAACGCTTTGGCAAAACCATCACCAAAGTTATGGCTTGTTCCTGACTGTAAAGCTTTTCCGTCATGCATTAAAGCCTCGATTGTATAGGTAGACTCTGCTCCTGCAAATTTTTCTTTGTCTGTTTTCTTTCCTTTTACAACAGGCATTGCCAAAACCTGCTCACAGAAATCAGCATAGATGTTTAACATCTGAATAGTTCTTTCTTCTGCTTCTTCTGCTGTTGCATGTGCAGTATGACCTTCCTGCCATAAGAATTCTCTGGAGCGAAGGAATGGTCTTGTTGTTTTTTCCCAACGAACAACAGAACACCATTGATTATATACTTTTGGTAAATCTCTGTGAGACTGAATTTCCTTTGCATAGAAATCACAGAATAATGTCTCAGAAGTAGGACGCACACAAAGTCTTTCCTGAAGCGGTTCTAATCCTCCGTGTGTTACCCATGCAACTTCAGGAGCAAAACCTTCTACATGGTCTTTTTCCTTCTGAAGAAGACTCTCCGGAATAAACATTGGCAGATATACATTTTCCACACCTGTTTCCTTAAATCTTCTGTCTAATTCATGCTGAATATTTTCCCAGATTGCATAGCCTGCCGGTTTGATAACCATACAGCCTTTTACACTTGTGTAATCAATCAAATCCGCTTTTTTCACTACGTCCGTGTACCATTGTGCAAAATCTTCTTCCATAGAAGTAATCGCTTCTACCAGTTTCTTGTTGTTTGCCATAACTGTTTTCTCCTTTAAATTTTTTTTATTTATTTTTATACTTGCTATTGATATAGAGGTTGTTGCATAAAAAAAGGACATACAACCCCTATCTCCTAGGGACCGATGTCTTCTACCCGGCGGTACCACCCTTATTAGCAGTCCTATCTTATTTCTTTTTATCCGGACTACTCACTTCCTTTGCTTTTTTAACGTCAAAGCACACGTCCTGCTCATCACAGGCAACTCCAAGGCTGGTTCTGCGATTTCCCACGAAAACCTCTCACCATACGGCTTTCTCTCTTTAGAGTTCCATCTGCATACTATTCCTTTTCTTCGTCATTTTACTTTTACCCATTCTATTGGAATTTTTTTCTTTTGTCAAGAGGTTCTGCCGGATTTTCCCGACAGAACTTCTCTTACTTTTATACTTCTATCTCTATCTTTCGCCCTGTTTTATTATACTGATAATAACGCACTCCTGCTGCATCCAACATTCTTTTTGATGCTTTTACTGCCGGAGAGTCTGCATATTTATCACATTCATAAACAATGGTTTTAATTCCCGCCTGAATAATCGCCTTTGCACATTCATTGCATGGAAACAAAGAAACATAAAGCTTTGCCCCTTCTAAAGAACCGCCTCGATAATTCAAAATAGCGTTTAATTCACTATGTGTCACATAAAAATATTTTGTATCCAGTTCCTCGCCTTCTCTGGACCATGGAAATTCATCATCTGAACATCCCATTGGAAAACCATTATAGCCCATGGACAAAATTTTATTATCCTGACTTACAATACAAGCTCCCACCTGAGAATTCGGATCTTTGGAGCGCATTCCTGACAGCTTTGCTACTCCCATGAAATATTCATCCCATGAAATATATCCGTCTCTCTTTCCTGTCATGCTTCTCACCTCTTATTTTGTTCCGAAAATACGGTCTCCTGCATCACCAAGTCCCGGCACAATATAACCATGATCATTTAAGTGCTCATCTAAAGCTCCGATATAGATATCCACATCAGGGTGTGCTTCCTGTAATGCTTTTACACCTTCCGGCGCTGCAATAATACACATAAAGTGGATATTTTTCACGCCTTTTTCTTTTAACATAGTAATTGCCGCTGCCGCAGAACCACCGGTTGCCAGCATAGGATCTGTAACAAACACTTCTCTTTCTCCGCAATCGGCAGGAAGCTTACAATAATACTCTACCGGTTTTAAAGTTTCCGGATCTCTGTAAAGACCGATATGACCGATTTTTGCTGCCGGAACCATAGTAAGCATTCCTTCAACCATACCAAGACCTGCTCTCAAAATCGGCACAACTGCCATTTTCTTACCTGCCAGTTCTTTTACCGTTGTCTTTGTAATAGGAGTTTCAATATCCACGTCAACAAGCTTTAAGTTTCTGGTAGCTTCATAAGCCATAAACATTGCAACTTCGCTTACTAACTCACGAAATTCCTTTGAGCTTGTCTCTTTTCTGCGGATAATACCGATTTTATGCTGAATTAATGGATGCTCCATAACCATTGTTTTTGCCATTTTTCTGTTCTCCTTTGTTCTCTGCTTATTCCTCAATTAAATCAATACGTTTCTGATGACGCTCTGCATGAGAAAATTCTGTATTTAAAAATGTATCTACGATTTTTACTGCAAGTCCCGGTCCTACAACTCTGCCGCCCAGCGCTAAAATATTGGCATCATTATGCTCTCTTGTAGCTTCTGCACAGAAACAGTCTGTACAAAGCGCCGCACGAATACCTTTCATTTTGTTTGCCGCAATAGAAATTCCAATTCCTGTACCGCAAATCAAAATACCCTTTTCACATTCTCCTGTCTGAATTGCTTTTCCTACCATTCTTGCATAAATCGGATAGTCTACTGCTTCTGTACTGTGGCAGCCAAAATCCTTGTATGGAATATTTTTTTCTTCTAAATATTTAATAATTTCCTGTTTTAATTCATAACCGCCATGGTCACATCCTAATGCTATCATGATTTGCCTCCTTATAAATAAATAATATGATGTCCGGCAGCCTTTAACAGACGGTTCATAATTGCCTGTCCAATCTTTGGCGTATCAAATGCTTCCGAATAAATACAGTCTACATCTTCCTCGTCAAACTCTCTTAAAATCCCGAAAAGATGTCTTGCAATTCCTTCTTCGTCTTCTCTTGTGCCGATACTTTTTACCACATTTGCCTGATATAAGTCTTTCGTTTCATCTGTTGCGATAACTCCTACGCTTTTTCCTTCTTTCCGCAGAGCTTCACAGTTCTGATTAATATATGCAGTTACCTCATTCGTATTCCCCTGCACAATTACCAGTTGTGCCTTGGGGGCATAATGACGATATTTCATTCCCGGCGCTTTTGGTTTTATCTTTTCATCTGAAATTAAAAGTCCCTTATCCATACGAACAGAACCAATCACCGCCTCTATCATAGCCTGATTGATATAACCCGGACGAAGAATAACCGGAATGTCCTCTGTAAAATCCACAATCGTAGACTCTAAACCAATCCCTACATCTCCTCCATCTACAATCATATCAATCCTGCTATTTAAATCCTCTGCAACATGCTCTGCTTTCGTGGGACTTGGTCTTCCTGACGTATTGGCGCTTGGCGCCGCAATATATCCGCCTCCTGCTTTAATCAGAGCTAATGCAACAGGATGATTTGGCATCCTTACCGCCACACTTTCCAAACCTCCTGTGGTCTCATAAGGTACTTCAGAGCTTTTTTGAAAAATCATTGTCAGCGGTCCCGGCCAAAACTTTTCTGCAAGAAGCTTTGCCTTTTCCGGAATTTGTTTGACAATCTTATTCAGGCTTTCCATGTCTGCAATATGTATAATCAAAGGATTGTCAGAAGGCCTTCCCTTCGCTGTATATATTTTCTCTGATGAGCGGGCATTTAATCCATCACCACCCAGACCATATACGGTTTCGGTAGGAAACGCCACCAGTCCGCCGTTTTTCAGAATTTCTCCTGCTTCTTTTATAATCTGTAAATCAGGATATTCTTTTTCTACTTTGACTAATTTTGTATTCACTTTGCCTTCTTCCCTTTCATTTCTAATTTACATACGTTCTTATCATACCACATTCGTCTTATTTATTTCTACTGTTTTTAGAAATTTTAAAATCCCATCACAAATGGCCTCTGCACATTTCTTTTGATATTCCTTCGTCTGCAAAAGCTCTGCCTCTTTTTTGTTTGTAAGAAATCCTGTCTCTACAATATTTAATACGCCTTCACTGCGTTTTAAAAGATAATAAGTGCTATTTGCTTTTTCTGTTCGAGGCTTCTCCACCTGAAGTTGGGCGTTTAGCTCTTCCTGTATACACTTGGCAAGATTTGCTCCTTCCAAAGAGTCCTTATAATAAAACACCTGAGGTCCGCACACTGCTTCATCCTGATAACTATTCTGATGAATGCTCACGGTCAGCAATGGCTTTTCCTCTTTTATCATGGCACATCTTTTCTGCATATCCTGCACCTTTTTATTCTTACTTTCCGCATCATATAAACCATTATCATCTTTTCTGATAAGAACCGCTTTGTATCCGTTTTTTTCAAGTATTTTGGCAATCTCTTTTGCAATTTTTAAATTGATATCTTTTTCTTTTACGCCCCCAATTCCCACCACACCGGGATCAATTCCACCGTGTCCGCTGTCAATCAGAATAAGCCCCTTTTCTCCTGTTATGTTTTTTCCCGCCAGCATTGCTCCTTCTCTTGACAAAAGATAAACTGCACACAGCATACAGATTGTCATTGCTCCTTTTATCCATTTCTTTTTCATATACATCACCTTTTTTGCCATTTGGTTCAATATATGCAAAAAGGATAAAAAGCATACTCTCTCTTATTTGGAAAAAGGACTGTCACTTTTCGCATCACCCAGAAATATTCACAAATTTTCTCCACGTGTGCCTCATGTGACAGTCCCTTCATACATATCTTCTTTTATTCTTTGAGGAAATCTTCCAATTCTTCTTCCATCATTGCTTCGTCTTCTTCGCTTAAAAGCTTTGATATCTGCATTGCAAGTTTACTATCTTCGTCTTCCTCTGTATCCTCTTCATCAAATTCTTCTAAATCTGAAATATCATCTACTGCATCCAGAATATCTAATTCCTGTGTATCCCCTAAATGAATTTCTTCTCCGTTATGTTCCTCTAAGATTTCATCAGAAGAAATATCATCTAATTTTTGAATTTCCAAATCTACCACATCTTCAATATCATTTAAAGACGTTGGCATGCTGTTAATAATCTGGTGTACCTCTTTATAGGAGGACATAAATCTTTTTTGCGCCTGATTGATAAGCTCCACAATACCATTCATTTCTTCCTGAACAGCCAGATATTTCTTTTTCCCTTCTAAAAGTTTATCGTCAATTTCTGACTGAACAGACTCAACTCGGCGTTTTGCCTCTGCTTCTGCTTCCTCAATCATTTTACTGCATTTTTCCTCTGCTTCTTTCTGCATACTGTCAGATTTTAGCTGTGCTTCAAAAACCAGTTTTCCAATGCTTTCATAATTATCAATATACTTCTGATATTTTTCTTTAATGTCTTCTTCCATACGTGCCTGATACGCATCTTTTAATTCAATACGTTTCTGAAGTTCGGCAATTCTCTCATCTCGCTCCGCAAGCTGCTTTCTATAATTCACCTGCACCTCTGCCATTTCATCTTTCATTTTTTGAATTAATTCCTGCACTTCTTCCTTATCGTATCCGCCCATCAGGGTTGTTTTAAACATTTCATGTTCTCCCATAATACTCCACCTCTATCTTTTCTTATTGTAAATATTGACTGATTACACTCCAGACATCTGCCCTTTCAAATCCCAGCTTCCATGAAGCCACACCTGCAAGTCCGTATTGCTCAATCAGTTTCATCTTTTCTTCGATTGATTGCTCATCTTCTATCCATATTTTCTGTGTACCACTATCGGTAAGCAGTTCCCCATAGTTCTGAGCCGTTTCTTTCTCCCAGTATACTTCTATACCATTTTCCTGCACATATTGGATCGCCTGATCCATAGTCATTACTTCACTGGAAAGCGTTCCGTTATTAGACTCTGTCCAAAGTCTGGTATAGAAAGGTATTCCGTTAATTACTTTTTCCTTGGGTACTTCCTGTAAAGTCTTCTCAATACCTTCTTTTACAAAAGGTAAGGATGCAACAGAACCCGCTTCTTCTGAACCCGTAGTATGTTCATCATATCCCATAATAATTACATAATCTGCTACAATTCCCTGTTCCTTTCTATTATAAAAGCCTGTAAACTGAGGAACCGGATTATCCACAGATAACACCAGATTATTGGCTCTGCATACTACGGAAAGCTCTCTTACAAACTGAATAAAATGCGGCGCTTCTTCTTCCGTAAGAGCTTCAAAATCCACATTGATACCATCAAGTCCTACTCTTTTGGCTTCTTCTAAAAGCTTCTGAATAATATGCTCTCTGGAGCTTCTGGTCGATAACGTTTCTAATGTGCTTACATCCGAATTAAAATTATCAATCAATCCCCAGACTTCCATCCCTCTGTTATGTGCTTCATTGACATAATCGGCACTTGCTAAAGAAGATATGGTTCCTTCATTAGCTGTAATCGAAAACCATGTAGGTGAAATTACATTTACCCCAGTCATGTTTTGAATAGTTTCTCCAAGGGCCGCATTTGCTTCCTCAGAAGTAACCTGATGCCATGCCAGATTTATCTTATGGTCTCTTGTGAGACTGCTGTAATCCTCTTTATACTCTCCGGTATAAGATAATTCTGTATTTTGTGGTTTCCCTAAATTTTTCTTTTCTACATATCCGTCAATTCCATCCGAAGTCATAACTCTGGACCAGTTTTCCATTTCTTCCAGCAATACCAAAGTATCACCTTTTTTCACTTCAGAAAGAATTGGGCTTTTAATACCTCCCTGATATCTGACCTCCGTGTCTTTTGAAACAGATACAGTATTGATTTCTTCCCATTTATAGGACAACACAATCCTGTTAGGCTCATTATATACTTCTCCCTGAATTGGCATATATTGCTCCGCAAAATCAAGAGCTATATAAAATTCTTCGCCGATTTCCTTCACAATAACGTAATCCTGCTGTTTTGACTGACCGGCGATTGTATATGCAGTATCTTCCGGTTTTATTTCCAAAGTATCTGTCGTTGTTGTATACAGCATCCTTTGACTCTCTTTATCCCAATAAAACCGTCCTCCCAGCTCTTTTGTTATAACACTGTAAGGTAAATAAGCTTCTCCGTCTACTATTTTTCCCTTTGCTTCGCTTATCGTATCCTGCAAAATCAAAGCAGCTTCATCTTCATTTGTATGATAATAATCTGCTAAATCCATCCTTGCGTCTGATGGTGTATATTTTTTTATGAAACCTGTTACAATACCCGCAATAGCAACGAGTACAATTAGAAACATTGCAACCAATATAGGGACTAATTGATTTCTGCGCCGTCTTCTCCTCCTTCGTTTCGCCATTTTCTAACTCCTTTTATTTTCGTTGGTTTATGTGTACGGCAAGGCGATTTATTGGCTTGATTTACACGTATGTGCAAATACTTATACCACATCGACTGCCGTCTCCGTGAGCTTTTTGCCTTATAGAGCCCTTTGCGTACACGCAAGGCTCTGCAAGACTCATTATACCACGTACGCAGAAAAGGAAGCACCCGATAGGGTATTTACTTTTCAAGCCGTGGCTTGCTTGGGTATAATCTGCCGTCTATACGGCAGAAAGCCGATAAAATCGGCTTAGATTGCACTCTGTGCAATCATTATACCATATTTTTTCCCTTCGTCACCAATTTCTTCAGGATTTCATGTTTTTTTCAGATTTTATCTTTTCTTTATATATTGATTGTTATTCTTCTTCTCTTACTAAATCAAAGGATAATCCCTTCAATTTTCCTGTATCGTCCTGTATGTAATCTCTCATATAGACACCTTCTTCTGCAATTCTATATGCTTTCTCTATGCGCTTTGGTGTACTCTTCTTTCCATTCAGATAAAGAGGAATTCCCATTTCACGGTAAACCTCCAGTTCTTGATGGAGTACATTTGCTTCTCTCTTATTCATGCTTCCTCCTGCAGGATTTATTTCGTGATATATTATTACCCTGCTTCTTTCACAACACAAACACACATATTCAGATACAAAAGAATAGAGAAGCTTCCTAAATTTTCTTATTTCTTTTAATCATGGATTTTCTGTTCATACAGAATGTATCGAACGATTACAGCAGAAAGCCGTATAATGAATTTTAGAAAATATTGAAATCTAAACTGATTTTGAAGCTGTTCCTCCTCTCTCTTTTTGTAATAAGGAAAGCTTCTCTATCTGAATTTGATTATAACATTCTCACTGTCTGAATTCAAGTAGGAAAAATTACTAAAAATAGGGAGATGCTGCTTTAAGTCATATTCCTACTTAATGCAACAGCTTCCTGAAAAATAAGTTTCTGTTACTTCTCCTTCTCACTTACCACTTTTCCATTCTCAATAGTAATAATTTTATCGCTAAACTCGAAAACATATTGGTATGGTTCTTCCATATTCAATTCTCCTTCCCAGCTTGATGTGGAAGTCTCTGAATTTCCTACTTTTCTTTTTCCCAAAACTTTTAAATAAGATTTATGTTCATTTGAATATCCTGTAAAGCACAATTCATATCCTTTTTGTGATTGCATTTCCACATATACTTTATTCCCCTGCACCTCGCATCTAAGTTCTACATCTTTATACTTTGCTATACCATACGTAAAGGAAAAAAACAAAAACACTGCCGCAAATACTGCCAGTGCAGTTCCAATGACCGCTGCCAGAAGTTTTTTTCTGCCTCTTTTTTTGATTTTTTTTATTACTTTTACATCCCGCAGTTCTTCTTTTGGTATTTTTGAAATATCCTCTATTTCCCCTGTCATTTCCTGATAATATCTGTAACACTCTTTACAGCTTTTCAAATGTTTTTCTATTTCTTTATTACTGTCCTCACTTGTCAGCTTATCAATATATAATGGTAATAAATCACGAACAACTTCACATTTCATGATGACTCTCCTTTCTGACCCTTTGCTTTCCTCTATAAAAGGTAACTCTCGCCCAGTTTTCGTCTTTCCCCATAATTTCTCCGATTTCTTTAAAAGTAAAATTTCCGTTCAGCCGCAAGTACATAACTTCTCTTAGCGGTTCTTCAAAGGTATGAAGTATTTTATAAATTTCCAATACTTCTTCCTTTTCAAAAACAGCGCTTTCAAATTCTGTTTTTGTTTCATCCTTTTGCTGTGATAAATCTAGTGCATTTTCCCTTCCCCGTTTTTTCAGCTCCTGATACCACAAATGTTTTGCAATGGAACATAACCATACATAAAACTTACAATCTCCACGAAACTTATCAATAGATTTCATAGCTTGAAAAAAAGTTTCCTGTGTTAATTCCTCCGCTAAATATGTATCGTGACAAAGGCTGAACAAAAATTTATAGACCTGTGGCATATATTTTCTGTAAATCTGCTCTATTTCTTCCATTTTCCGCCTTCTTCACATATATGTGTTTTTTATCAAGAATTCGTTACCAAAATAAGAAAGTTATTTATGTATCTGTCATGACTATTATACACAATAGAGATTTTAAAATCCAAAACAACCTGTTATAATAATTCTAAAACAACAACCCAAAGGACTGACTTTTAACATGTATTATCAAATAGCAATTTGCGATGACAGCAAAATAGATACCCAATACATCACAAATTTTGTAAAATGTTGGGCGCAGGAAGCGAATATTTCTGTACACATTGACACATTTCCCTCCGCAGAGGCATTTCTGTTTCATTATGAAGAAAAGAAGGATTACGATATTCTGCTTTTAGATGTTGAAATGGGAGCTATGGACGGTGTCACACTAGCCAAAACCCTCAGAAAAGAAAACGATACCATCCAGATTGTTTTCCTTACGGGCTATTCTGACTATATTTCCGAAGGCTATGAAGTTGCCGCCCTTCATTATCTCCTAAAACCGGTGCAAAAAGAAAAACTGTTTTCTGTACTTTATCGTGCTCTTGATAAGGTAAAAAAGAATGAAAAAATCCTAAATTTAGAAACCGGAAGTGAGATGATACGAATTCCCATTTACGAAATCCGTTATGCCAATGTAACAGGAAATTATGTAACCATTCATGCAAAAAAAGATTACACATTAAAAATGACTTTAGGTAACTTGGAAAAACTTCTTGACGAACGTTTTTATCGTGCAGGGCGTTCTGTAATCGTGAATACAACCCATATCCGGCGGGTAACAAAAGCAGAAATTAAGCTCAGCGACGGAACTGCTGTCCCTCTCCCAAGAGGGGCTTACGAAGGTGTAAATCGAGCAATTATTAACATGAGGTAAAACAAAATATGAAACTTTTTTCAAAAAGAATGGATAAAGAACTGGCAATCTATCAGCAAGAACTTATAGAAACTCACTATCAGGAAGTGGACAATATGTACCGGCAAATACGAGGCTGGCGGCATGATTATCGCAATCATATTCAAACCATGAAAGCCTATGCTGCCACTGAAAATTGGGAAGCGCTCAGCCATTATCTGGACTTATTAGACGAAGATTTAACAACGGTAGATACCGTAATGAAAACAGGAAATCCCATGACAGATGCCATCCTGAATTCCAAAATTTCTCTTGCAAAATCGAAAAATATTCAGGTAATTGCAGACGCCCACATTCCTGTAAAATTAACATCTTCAGAAATTGATTTATGCTGTATCATCGGAAATCTTTTTGACAATGCCATTGATGCCAGTCTGAAGCTTCCTGAAGAACAACGTCTCATTCGCATCTATATGGATATGAAAAATACGCAGCTTTATATTTCTTTTACAAACTTTACTGCCGAAAAAAAGATGAAAAAAGAGGGTAATCTCTTTCGCAGTACAAAAGGAGCCGGACATGGCTTTGGTCTGGCACGAATTGACGCCATTGTTGAACGTCAGGAGGGCTACATCAGCAGAAACAGTGAAGACGGAGCTTTTACCACAGAAATTTTACTGCCTCAGCTATAATTTTTTACAATTCATCACCGTCACAAAGCAATTCGTCCCCCAAATATATGGCGGGCGAATTTTTATGCTAAAGTAACCTTGGAGGTGAAATACAAATGGAAGAACAACAAAAACCAAAATATAATATGTGGCAAAATACCGGATTTATGGTGAAAAATGCTTGGAAAAACTGCAAAAGCGTTTTGTTTTTATGTGTCGCTCTTGCAGTTACAACTGCTGCAAAATCGGCCGCAGAGCTTTTTCTTGCTCCTACAATTTTGGAAAAAGTAGAAACAACTGCCCCGCTTTCAGAATTGCTTTTTACCATTGCCGTATTTAGCTGTGGATTGCTTTTTCTATCCGGATTAAAACAATATATTGATACCAATACACAGTTTGGACGTATTTCCGTCCGCACATCTATTCTGGTACAAATTTCCGACAAAATAGCCAAAACTTCCTATCCAAATCTGATGGATGCAAAGTTTAACGATATGGAAAGCAAGGCTTCCAATGCCTGTTCCAGCAACGTAGAAGCAACAGAATATGTCTGGACGATCTGGACTTCTATCCTTACAAATGTTCTGGGATTTACCATCTATCTGGCGCTTTTGTCTCATCTTAATCCCCTGCTGGTCTGTATCGCAATTTTCACTACGCTTCTGGGCTATCTGATAAATAAAAGAACGAGCAGATGGGGATATGAACATCGGGAAGAAGGAGAATACGCAAAGCAGCTTGATTATCTTCATGATGTTGCCACAAAGCGTTCTTATGCAAAAGACATCCGTATCTTTGGTCTGGATACATGGATAAACGATGTGTGGACAAGTATTTTAAGGCTATATCAGGGATTTCTCCGCAAACGTGAGTCTGTGTATATCTGGGCAGACATTGCTGATTTGCTCCTGACGCTTATGCGAAACGGAGCCGCTTATGCTTACCTGTTATGGCTTACCTTGACACAGGGACTAAACGCTTCAGAATTTCTGCTTTATTTCACAGCAATAAGCGGTTTTACCCAATGGATAGGCGGAATTTTAGAAATGTTTGCACAGTTACACAAATGCAGCCTTGATTTATCCATTGTAAGGGAATTTTTAGAATATCCGGAGCCCTTCCTTTTTGAAGAAGGAAAACCTGTTTCCAAAGACGATTTTTCTACTTACGAGCTGCGCTTGAAAAACGTATCTTTCCGCTATCCTGAGGCGAAACAGGACACTATTCACTGTCTCAATCTTACGATACATGCCGGAGAAAAGCTTGCAGTGGTAGGTTTAAACGGCGCCGGAAAAACTACGCTGGTGAAACTGATTTGTGGATTTTTAGATCCCACAGAAGGAGAAATTCTACTGAATGGAAAGGATATTCGACAATACAATCGACAAAATTATTATACCTTATTTTCCGCTGTATTTCAGGATTTTTCTGTATTAGAGGCAAATGTTGCCGAAAATATTGCCCAGCACACAACACATATTGATGAGAAAAAAGTTTGGAATTGTTTAAAACAGGCAGGACTTTTTGAAAAGATTTCTTCTTTGCCTGAAAATATAAATACCATTATCGGAAGACAGGTTTATGATAACGGCATTGAGCTTTCCGGAGGGCAGATACAACGCTTAATGCTGGCAAGAGCGCTTTATAAAAATGCTCCTGTTCTCATCTTAGACGAGCCTACTGCTGCTCTTGATCCTATTGCCGAGAATGATATTTATCTCAAATATAATGAAATGACTGCCCATAAAACATCTGTTTTTATTTCTCACCGCCTTGCCTCTACCCGCTTTTGTCACCGCATTCTGTTTCTGGAAAAAGGCCGTATTGCAGAGCAGGGAACGCATGAAGAATTAATTGTATTACAGGGCAAATATGCCAAACTTTTTGATATACAAAGCCAATATTATAAGGAGGGAGGAATTCAAAGTGACCGATGAAAAAACAACTATACAATCTGCTTGGAAAATGAATATAAGGGCTTGGAAAATCTGGTGGAAGCTCTGTCCCAGCTTCTTTTTTTCAGCAGGCATTTCCTCTATGGTAAAAGCATTAACTCCTTATGTAACCATTTTTCTGTCCGCTCAAATCATCAATGAGCTTTCCGGAAATCGGAATGTGGAAGTCCTTACAAAATGGGTAATTCTGACTCTGACCTGTACCTCACTCTGCGCTCTATTAAACAGCATTTTAAAGCATTGGCTCAATTATGAAAAAAGCTCTGCTCAGTCCATTGACCGACAGGTTTACATGAAAAAAATGCTGGATTTAGATTATGAGGACATAGAACGGCAGCCGATTTTTGATTTATATTCTCAGATTATTCAGACGAAATATTGGTCCGGATGGGGAATTTATAAAACCCTTCTTTTTTTCGAAGAACTGGTTACTGCATTTTTCCAAATCCTTGGAGGAATTAGCCTGTCTGTCAGTTTATTTGCAGCCAAAGTCCCCAAAGGAAGTGAACTGGAGCCCATCAATCATCCGCTTTTTGCTGTGGGAATTCTCATGCTTTTACTGCTTATTGCAGTTCTTTCCCCTATGTGCAAAACCATGGGAGACAAATATATGACCAATTATGCCAAGGAGGCACGTCTTGGCAATCGCTTTTTCTATTTCTTTGGTTTTATGAGTCATGATAAAAAAAGAGCGGCAGACCTTCGTATGTATCAGCAGCAGGAAAATATCTGTCATCCTCAAATGGCAGAATGTACCATGTTCAGCGCACATTCCGATATCGCAAAATCTGCCATGGGACCTATGGGACTTTTGCACGCACTTTCACAAGGTATGTCTGTTATTTTAACCGGAGTTGTATATTTGTACGTATGTTTAAAAGCATGGGCAGGCGCTTTCGGAGTAGGCTCTGTCACACAATATATCGGAGCAATTACTCAGCTTTTTGGCGGCGTTTCTGCCTTCCTTACCACAGTAGGCGCTATGCAAAGCAACGGTGAATTTTTAGTCTCCTGTTTTCATTTTCTGGATATTCCAAATCGCATGTATCAAGGCAGTCTTACCACGGAAAAACGGTCGGACAGAAAATATGAAGTAGAATTTCGAGATGTTTCCTTTCGCTATCCTGATACAGAACAGTGGGCTTTGCGGCACATTAATTTAAAGTTCCAAATAGGCAAGCGCCTTGCCGTAGTAGGTATGAACGGCAGTGGAAAAACTACGTTTATCAAACTTTTGTGCCGCTTGTATGACCCCACAGAAGGACAGATTTTCTTAAATGGAATTGACATTCGAAAGTATAAATATGACGATTATATCAACATTTTTTCCGTTGTTTTTCAAGATTTTCAGCTATTGTCGCTGCCTCTGGGAGAAAATGTTGCCGGAGCTGCACGCTATGACTCTGAGCTGGCAAAATCCTGCTTAAAAAATGCCGGATTTGAAACACGCTTTCAGTCCATGCCAAAGGGGTTAAATACTTATCTTTATAAAGATTTGGATGAAAACGGTATTCAGATATCCGGAGGAGAAGCCCAGAAAATTGCCATTGCAAGAGCACTCTACAAAGATGCTCCGTTCATTATTTTAGATGAACCGACTGCTGCTTTAGATCCTGTTGCAGAGGCAGAAATTTACAGTAAATTTAATGACATTGTAACGGATAAAACAACCGTTTATATTTCCCATCGTTTATCATCCTGTAAATTTTGTGATGAAATTGCCGTATTTCATGAGGGAAATGTAGTTCAGAAAGGAACACATGAGGAATTGATTAGCGACAAGAGCGGGAAATATTATGAGCTTTGGAACGCACAGGCACAGTATTATAATGAATAGTTTTCTATAAGTTACAGAACCTGTTACTCAATTTTACTTTGTGTAACAGGCTCTACTTATTGATTTTTCTATCTATCCTTTTATTCTATTTTGCTCAGAAGTACAATACTTTCAACGGTACTTTCGTTGTCCCAACAAAGTTCCTGTGTTTCCCTGTCTCCAAAATACACCGGAAAATGGAACTTTATGTGCTTCAGGAATCTGCCATCTGGCTGCTCCTGCTCATAAATATCCACCTGTTCTACAAAACTGTTAAGAAATTCTTTCTTCTCCACACCTTCAATCTCATCATACAAACGGTATAACCTTGTCTACATATCCTGATATTTCTTCTGTATCTATTCTTGAACCGATTTTATTCAGAATTGTCTATTTTCAGTTGGAACTGCGGCAGACACCGAACAAGGATATGCGCCGATATGAACGCCCTCATATCAACGAAGTCTGGTGTGGAGACAGCAGTGCCGGTCCCCGCCTTACAGATTCGGATGGAAAAAACACCGGGACTATATCATTGCCCTGATTGATGATGCCAGCCGGTTCATTACCGGGATCGATGTTGTTCTACAATGATAACTTTATCAATCTGATGTCCGTTATGAGAGCAGCCATAGCAAAGTATGCCCGCCCTTGATATGCGGGATTTCCATTCACTGGAAGAGCTGAGGAGAAGTCTGTACGCTTTTGTCCAGCAATACAACCAATTCCCCCATTCTTCCCTCCGTGGACTGTCCCCACAGGACCGTTTCTTTTCAGAACCGGAGCAGATACGCCGACTTTCTGAGGAAGACATCCGTCAAAATTTCCTGAGAAGACGAAATCCGAAGTTATAAGATTTAAATTATCCATTTTCAAAACAAGCCACCGAGCATTATCCCTATGTGGCTTGTTTCATCTATGATTATTTCCATTATAAAGTTTAGGTTTCATGTACAATCGACAGCCCAACTTAACTATCTGCTTTCTACTATTGTATATGTTCCTGATTCAAAATTTACATATAATGTTACAAATGCACTATTATATTCCCAGCGGATTTCCAGAGACCTCTCCCCTCCGGAGATTGCTACCTCTGCGCCTTCCGAAAATGCCTTATGGGTATTTCGCATGCGGATTAACGCAAGCTGTTTTTGAACCACATCTTTTTTCAACCCTTCCGTGATCTGATCAGTGGAAAGATTTGTCCGGTTGATTTCCTTATGTCCGGATTCTCCCGCGCGCCGCACCGCTTCATGGTCATTTTTTCCGGCAAACAAATCCAGATACCAGACCTGCGGTTTGCCCGGCATAAACATCTGTATAGCACGCGCCAGAAGCATTTTTTCGTCCGACGCCCCCAATGCACTGTAATATGTGGCATTTACCTGATAATACAGATTCTTTTGTCCATGTAAATTTTTGACCATGCCTCCGCGGGATACGATCCGTTCAATCAACGACTGGATTTCCTCTTCCGGAAGCAGCCCCTTTAAGTCCAGAAGCGGGATGCCATCATGACAGCCGAGCATGTTGACCGTGGAGATCTTCTTTTCCACAATCTCCTTCGCCCATGCCGCAAGGTACGTTCCCCGCCGGTTCTCGATCGCATCAATGACCAGTCCCGGCAGGAAAAAGTCATAGGTTGCATAGCCTTTTTCTGCAAGTGTCTCATATATTTTTTCATCATACGCTGCGTGTATCTCCGGCAAAAGCGTAAGTCCCAAAGGTTCTGCCAGCGCATGGATCTTCTGTAAAAGTTCCCACGTTTCCGGATCATTGAGAAAGTTTTTCTTTCCCGGTGCTTTCGGCGCATAGGCAAAGGCATCCAGCCGCACAATCGCCGCGCCGTAAGAGGCTATTTTTTCCAGGGTTTCACGATAAAACTCCCACACTTTTGGTGACTGGATGTTTACATCCATCTGTCCGAGATACTGTCTGCCATGCACTTCCTGATAAAAGGTATTCCAGTACGGCACTTTTTTTCCATTCGGAAATTCCACCATCAGGATCGGCAGCCCGGGTTTGCGGAAAAACATCTGCTTCAGGCAGCTTTCATCCGGCTGGATATAGCCTTCCTCCGTCATGGTTCCATGCCCTTCCCAGAAATGGTTCCAATCGATGAAAAAATCGCGGAACACAGAAGCCTCCCCTTTTTCCACAAGATCCCGAAACTGCGGGGACTGTGCGGAAGCATGGTTTAAAATAAAATCGAGTTTCAGATCAATTCCCATATTCTTTAACCGGTCAAGATCCTCCCTGTTGGCAAGCTGCTCATTCAGGTCATAGTCGATCACGGAAAATCCCCGGTCGAGATCGGAATGGTACAGGCTCGGCAGAATATAAAAAGAAGAAAATACATCCTGCAAATCCTCCGTTTTCAGCAATGTTACGATATTCCCAAGATTTCCTCCAAGACTGTCTGGATATGCATTGAGCATCGGTTTACTGTTCATAAACATTTCCGTCCTTTCCCACGATCAACCCTGCATTTTTACGCTGCACCTCAAGCTTTTCCTGTTCCAGTTCTACCACGCGGCAGATAAACGGACTTGCGGCATTCTCATCGCGGTTTCTGCGGATGCGCCGCTCCTTTGTCTCCTCCGGGGAACTTTCCAGAAAGACGGGCAGATCCACACCATGTAAATCGTCACTGCCTCCGTGTGTCCACTCCAGAAGTAATACGGATATTCCGGAAAAATCGGTTTCTTCCGATGAGATCTCGCCATCTTCCCGTCCCATATGCCGCAATGTGATCGTATCTTTTCCCTCATGAAATGCCGCAAGCACTTCATTGATCCGGTCGAAGTCAATCTCTTTCTTTGTCCCGAGATATCCACGCAGTCCGTCTTCCCCTGCCTCTTTATACACACGCATCCGTTCTTCATCGTTGCGTTTTGGAATCCGGTGTGGATAATCATCGCCCGAGAGCAGATAACAACCAATTCCGTCATTTAAAAAGTACTGCTGCAATGCTGTTGCAAGTGTTGTTTTCCCGGAACCGGAACCACCGTAAATGCTGATGACCATGCGTTTTTCTGCATTTCTGTCACACCATTTCTGCACTTTTTCATATAATCTTCCCGCCTCTTTCAGTTCGGTAAAGGCAAACTGATACGCCTCATATTCCCCGGTAAACGGTGGAAGCGGAATTCCCGCATGCATCAGTGCCGCACCGGAATACTGTCTGCCGCTTTGTTCTTCCAGATACACAGCATCCGGTTTTAACCCACGCAGACGTACATAAACGGTCGCCTGATTTGCCTCAGCCATAAGACGCACCACACTTACCAGTGCATGATCCTGTTCCTCTGATACCGACATCCATGCCGCAATTTCATCCGTAAACGGATCAGACAGCCGCCAGTACGTTCCCTCGTTAATGAGCGTTTCATACTTCTTATACGTTTTGATCTGCTCCCGGATCTGCTGTTTTTCCTCATCCGATAAAAGCGCCGGGTTTAATTCGTAACCGAAAGTTCCCGCCATCGCCGTCACCCCGCGGGTATGGAAACTTGTCACCCGTCCGGTCTGGTGATTTGGCACCGCCGAAACATGCGCCCCCATCGCGGAAACCGGATAGAAAAACGAAGTTCCGTACTGGATTCTTGTGCGGTTGATCGCATCGGTATTGTCGCTGCACCAGATCTGTGGGGAATAATAAAGCATTCCTGCGTCAAACCTGCCGCCGCCACCGCTGCATCCCTCCAGCAGAAGATCCGGATAGCGGCTGCACAAACGCTCCATAAAATCATAGACACCAAGGACGTAATCATGGGAAAGATTTCCGGCATAAACATCTGCCATGCTGCGGTTCATATCCCACTTGACATAGTCAATTTTTCCCTGATCGAGCACGACACAGATCTGGTCAAAGACACAGTCACGCACTTCTTTTCTGGAAAAATCAAGCAGTAACTGGTTTCTCGAGCGCACCGGCTTTTTCCCCTGAATCCGGATCGCCCAGTCCGGATGCGCCCGGTAAAGGTCACTGTCTTCATTGATCATCTCCGGCTCAATCCAGATGCCAAATTTCATACCCTGCTCATGCACACGGGTAATAAGCTCTGCCAGACTGCCTCCCAGTTTCGTTTCATTGACCTGCCAGTCCCCCAGGGAAGAATTGTCATCATTTCTTTTTCCAAACCAGCCGTCATCCATCACTACCATATCAATTCCAAGGGAAGCGGCTTCTTTTGCCAGATCCACGATCGTATCTCCCGTAAAATCAAAATAAGCTGCCTCCCAACTGTTGATCAGTACTGGGCGTTGCATATGGACATATTTGCTACGGCACACATGGTTGCGGATGCAGTTATGATACTGCTGCGACAATGCCGACAATCCCTCTGCCGAATAAGATAAAATAACTTCCGGCACCGTAAAGGTTTCTCCCGACGCAAGCGGATAGGAAAACAGTTCTTCATTTAATCCGAGAAGCAGGCGCGTCTGGTTGAACTGGTCTTTTTCTGCCTCACAGGAGAAATTCCCGCTGTATACAAACAGCATTCCATAGCAGCTGCCTGCCATCTCTGTTGTCCCTTTTTCTGCCAGAATCACGGCAGGATTATACTGATGGCTGGATGTTCCCCTGCGGCTACCAAACGCAATGGTTCCATGTCCCAGCGGCGTACGCTCCAGATTGCGCTCCATGGCATGCTTTCCATAAAACCGCAGGACATCAAACTCTCCCTGTACAAAATCCAGACAGGCTGCCGCTGCCTTTTCGATCGTAATCTGCCCAGTTCCCGTATTTTTAATCTGGACGCTCCTTGTAATGACATCGTTTTCTTCCAAAACACCATACAGCAGATGAACTTCAACCTGTGCGTTTTCGTCTGCAAGGACAATTTCCAGTGTCTGTGCTTCCTCTTTGTCTGCCCAGACAGCCGGAAGTCCCTGTAACTGGTATTTGCCGCTTCGGATCTCATAACTTTTAAAAAGCAGCTCTGCGCTTTCCACCCCTTTTTCATTTTTGATATTCAGCGCAATATTGCGGTAATCCCCAGTTCCAATGGAAGGATACTCCTGTGGCAGCGCATCCAGCGAATAGGTGCGGTCCATGCCCGCTGCATAAGGATTTCCGGAAAATCCACGGTCTGCATAGGTTAAAACATAATCCATGGGGCTGTTTGTTTTAGCTCCATAGTACAGATGCAGCAGATATCCCAGTGGATCGACCTGCATCTGATAAGTTGTATGCACCGTATGCAGGTTAAATATTCTTTTATTTGGATTGTATATAATTGCCATAGAAGTCACCTCGTTTTATTTTTATCCTTTGACTGCACCGTTTGCCACACCGTTTAAAATCTGTTTCTGACAAATCACATAGAAAATAAGGATTGGAATCAGTGCCATAATATAGGAAGCAAATGCCAGATTGTAATTGGTTCCAAACTGTGTCTGGAAATTAAGCTGTGCAAGCGGCAACGTATTCTGTCCGGTTCCAGACATAATCACAAGCGGTGTCATAACATCATTCCACGTTCCAAGAGCTGTCAGGATTGCAACTGTTGCATGCATTGGCATCATCATTGGAAAGACCACTTTCCAGTAAGTCGTCCAGGTGCTTGCTCCGTCAATATCTGCCGCCTCTTCCAGCGCTATCGGAATATTTTTTAAGTACCCACTGTAAAGAAGGACGTTTATTGGCATATAAAATACCAGATACAACAGAATGACACCCGCGCGGTTTCCAAGTCCCATATGCGCCGTCTGCTTTACCAGAGGCATCATTAAGATGGAAAACGGAACAAACATTCCGCTGACAATATACAGATAGATAAATCGGAAACTTTTTCTTCTTGCCATGCCGCGTCCGATCACGTAGCCTGCAATTGAGTGGATCATGATTGCCAGTACGATTGTTACCAGTGTGATCAGTAAACTGTTTCCAAGAGAGTGCCAGAAATCGGTCACTTCCATTGCCTGACGGAAATTTTCAAAACTCCACTGTTTCGGGAAAGAAAGTGCACCCGCCACATCGTTTGTCATCTCACTCGGTTTCTTAAACGCAATAATCACTGCCATATACAGCGGAAAAAATACCGTAACCGTCCCCAAAATCAGAACAATCGTAAGTACCCAGTTTGTTTTCTTTTTTTCTTTCATCATAGCTGCTCCTCCTTCTTATTCATGACTGTCATCTGGAAAAGTGAAATCGCCACGATCACAATAAAGAAAATGACTGCATTTGCACTCTGGAATCCAAACTGTCCGCCATCCATACCATTTTTATAAATCAGATAAGAGATGGATTCGGTGCTCTGTGCCGGACCTCCCTTGGTCAATGACATGATCTGGTCGAATACCATGAGGAAATTCTTTGTGCTCAGTACCAGATTAATCGTCACAAACGGCATCACCAGTGGAAATGTTACTTTCCAGAACTGCTTCCATTTACTGGCTCCGTCAAGCATGCTCGCCTCGTAGACTTCCTCCGGTACAGTCTGCAGACCGGAAATATAGATGATGGTATTCATGGCAACTGCCTGCCATACACCAACAATCAGCACACCAATCCATGCGTATTTTTCACTTGCAAGAATACTGTTCTGTAAAAATCCAATATGGAACACATTTCCCACAGTTGGAAGAATGTAAGTAAAAATAAAACTGAAAATATAGCCGATGACAAGTCCTCCTAAAATATTCGGTACAAAATAAATACCGCGCAGTGCACTTTTAAAACGGATTGCACTGTTTAATCCAACTGCCATGATCAGACTTAGCACATTTACCAGTATCGTTCCTGCCAGTGCATATTTAAACGTAAACAAATAGCTTTTTCCCACGCGGGAATCCGTAAACAGATCTGCATAGTTCCGGAACCCGACATAATCGTAAGTTCCGTATCCTTTATAATTGGTAAAACTGTAAATCACACCTTTGATCATTGGAAGTGTATTGAATGCAAAAAATAGGATTACAACCGGTATGATAACCGCCCAGAATGTTTTGTCCCTGTTTGACATTTTCTTTTTCATTGTGCATCCCCCTGTTCTTTCTGATAATCCTGTACTTTCCGAATCAGATCCCGGTTGTAGCGCTTCCAGTCGGAATCAAATTTTTTCAAAAACTTTTCCTGTGCATTGTCGCTTGTATCCAGCAGGAACGTCTGGATCATGGCATCCACACTCATCTCACTCGGATAATGGTGATCCTGATAATCTGCCATGCGGTTGTTTTCAATGTAAGAACGCATATCCTCAAGTGTTTCCGGAATTGCAAAATCCCCATCCTTGCAGGCAATTCCGCCCTGATCATCCAGATAAATCTGAATGGTCTCATCGTCATACAGATATTTTAAAACTTCATATGCAGCCTCTTTATTTTTGCATGATTTCATTACGGAAAACTGCAGATCAATTCCTGAATTTAATACATTGTCTGATTCCTCATCATTTGCAGGAAATGTAAAAGAGCCGATATTCATATCCGGATTGACCGATTTGATCTGCGGGATCGCATAGCTTCCAATCGGATACATGGCAGCTTCCCCGCGGGCAAATGCTGTACATGCATCGTTATAACCATATGCATACGGATTTTTTTCGGCGTAATCCAAAAGCGCATGCATCTTTTCTGCTACCGGTCCATACGTATCGGAAAATGTGGTATTTCCCATATTTACCTGATTGTAGGTATCCGAATCGGTAAGTCCGACTGCCAGCGCATTCCACGGAGCCAGACAGGTCCAGGTATCTTTAAAGCCCAGATACAGTGGAAGTGTTCCGCTCTGTTTTATTTCATCACACAGTGTGGTAAATTCCTGCCAGGTGGTCGGAACTTTCCAGCCATTTTCCTCAAACAGATCTTTGTTATATAAAATTCCTGCCGCGTTTGCCACATATGGAAGTGCATACGTGCCATCCTTTGGAATAAACTCCAGTTCCTTATCCATATCCAGATATGCCTGTTTTACGGTCTGGACTTCATCCAGATCGGAAATATCCTCAAACAGATCTGCATCTAAAAAGTTGGAATAGTTGATGTCTCCTCCGATTGCGATGATATCCGGATAATCCTCCCGGATAAAACGTGTCTTTAAAATGGTCATTGCTTCGTTTGGAGATGAAATCGTCAGATGGATGTCATCATGTGTTTCATTGAACCGCTTTTCAATCTTTTCAAATGCCTTAACTGCTTCCGGTTTGTAGGAAACCACTTCGATTTCTGTTTTCCCGTCTGCCCTTTTTTCACTTCCGCATCCAGCAAGACCCGTCATACACATGCCCAGTGCAAGCACCGCCGCAACACTGCGGAAAATATTTCTTTTTGCCATATTCCTCTCTCCTTTTTTTGCAATATATCCGTTTATCTTTTTGATAATCTGATTATAACATACCTTTATGCATCCTTCAATATCTACATTTTTTCAGTTTTATACCGAAATGCAATATTTTATGCTATAATAGATATTGATGTCGCATTTTGGTATATAAGGAGTATTTTATGAGCAATACATTTTTTAATATTTTTCCAAATGAAAATTTTATCGATCTGTGCATGTATCAGTTTGGATATGAACAGTGTGATCCCGGCCATTCATTCGGGCCTGCAACACGCAACCACTACCTGTTTCACTACGTTCTTTCCGGAACCGGAACACTCATGGCAAACAATTCCAAAGGAGAAACACGGACCTATTCTGTAAAAAGCGGACAGGGGTTTATGATTTTTCCCGGCCAGATCAACACTTACATTGCCGATGAACAGCTTCCGTGGAAATATATGTGGATTGAATTTGACGGATTACGTGTAAAAGAGGCTTTAAGTGTCACAGATTTGTGCAAAGACGCGCCCGTTTATCATTCCCACTCCAAAGAATTGCGGGAAAAACTTGCCGATGAAATGCTTTATATTGTCAATCATCCACAGGAATCTTCCTTCCATCTCATCGGGCATCTGTATCTGTTTTTAGACTATCTGCTGCAGTCAGCAAAATCGACAAAGCTGGTCTCCAGCGGACGCATGAGTGATTATTACATAAAAGAAGCGATCAATTATATTGAACAGAATTTTCAGAATAATATTTCGATTGAAGATATCGCTGCGGTATGCGGCATCAACCGGAGTTATTTCGGAAAAATCTTCCGCAACTCGATCGGCCGCTCCCCGCAGGAATTTCTTATGAACTACCGCATGGTAAAGGCTACGGAATTATTAAAGCTGACTTCCTTATCCATTGCAGATGTCGGCTCTGCTGTCGGATACGAAAATCAGCTTCATTTTTCCCGTGCTTTTAAAAATATTTATGGTGTTTCTCCGCGGGAATGGAAAAAACAGAACAAGTAACAATAGATAGGATAGAGTAAACGCAAAATAGCGAGTACCTGTTCAAAATCATCCGATGTGAGATAATAGACTCATCACTACAAAGTCCAAATAGTTTAGTACTCAACTTTTTTGACTTTGCTACAGGAGGTGAAGTTTGAAACAAAGAGGTAGTGGTTAGAGAAAAATAAAATTGCATATTTTTTTGTTGCTTTGGTCATTGCGCGGACAACATCCTGCTCATGAAACGAGGTGCTTTGCTGAGGGGAAAACAGACATATCACCACCGATTTCAGAAAGGACTTGGATGGCAGTCATAGGATTTTTGTCAAATCCAGGAACTGTGCGGATCAGATCAAGAGCAGCCTGATATTTATCAGAGAGACGAAGGATTTCCTGTTCTATTTCTTCAAGATGCTTTTCTAATTCATCGATGTGATTGAGACACTGACGAAGTTTTACGGCCTGTTCAGGAGAAATAGCTCCATCAACAGCAGCCTGAATTTCTTCGATTGGCGTCTTACAACGTCTGTCCACAAAAGGAGTCACATCAAATAAATCCCCTGGATGTTTCAGAATATATTCAGTAATTGAACGGGAAGACTTTCCAAACACATCACTGAATACATCGTCAAGCTTAAGGTTAGATACAGTAAGACAGTTTTGTGCACGATTCTTTTCACCAGTAATCATACAGATGAGTTTGAAACGGTATCTTACCAAATCTCTTAAGTGACGGATGTCAGCAGGTGGAATAAAGGAAGGTTTCACCATATCACACATGAATAAATCGCAGATCCATTTAGCATCCTTACGGTCAGTCTTATTTCCTTTTTGTGGTTTAGTATATTTAGGGTGAGAAAGAATGACAGAGACATCTTCTTTCTCAAGAACATTAAAAACAGGGATCCAATACTTGCCGGTAGATTCCATACAAACTTCAGTACATTGATATTTCGCAAGCCATGTAGACAGTTCCTTTAATCCTTTAGAAAAGGATGAGAAACGAGTTTGCTTATAAGTAGTTCTGCCGTTTGTATCGGTAATACCGATGCAGGCATAAATCCAGGTTTTGTGGACATCAAGTCCACAGCAATTTTTACGAAAGATTTTAAAAGACAATAAAATAACCTCCTGATTTTGTAGTAATAAAACTGACAGTGACTGGTCATCCGGCAAAATCGAGTCGACTTTGGAAGAGATAAGTTTACGGGCTACTGTTATGCGCCATTCATTGATGCCTTAACGGATGACCGACAACATATCAGCAAGCTGGATGCTGCGTTTATAAGAGCCATGACGGATGAGACAGCCGGAGTGACCGCAGGCACATGAAATAAGGTTCAGATCAAGGGAATCTATTGTTTTATTGTAAAAATCCTGAGAAATAAGGTTGTAGTTTTCTGTTTTAACTGTTATCATAGGTATGCATGAATGTAGCGAGAGCTATGTTTAGGTGAAGGCAGAAACTAAACTTTGGTAGGGGAGGTTTCTGCTTTCTTAATTTCATGGTTACAAAACCATATGATAACACAAGAGGTCTCAGGATAAAACAATCTGATGGAAAATACGTCAGATTCCTTTATGCCAAGACCTCTTTTATTTTGCCTGAAAAGTGAAAGATCAGTTTGTTATAGTGTGCCCGATAACACCCAGGGATGGCATACAGTCAATCAGAATATAATCATACTCGTCCTTCAGCAAGTCCAGATATTCTTTCAACACTTTTTCTCTGTCCTCTACTGTAAATAAGGACATATCCATTCCGGCGAGCAATTTATTGGACGGAATCAGGTCAACCCCTTCTTCATGGTGGAGAATCGCCTCTTTCGGATCAAATTCCAGTCCCATGATGATATTTTCCATCATGCTCTTTAATGTTACCTTGAGATTTTTAGGGAATCCCAATCCCATTGTCAAATGCCCCTGTGGATCAGCATCTACCAGCACTACTTTTTTTCCTGACTTCGCCAGTCCAGCTCCCAGATTGATTGTTGTCGTTGTTTTGGCTACTCCGCCTTTCTGATTTGCAATAGCAATTACTTTACACATATATACTTTCCTCCGATTTACTCTTTTTCTTCTACTTCAACATAAACACGAAAATATTTGCTTGTTCCTTTGTTCGCATAAGCATCCGATACCTCCAGAACATCCAATTCTTTATGCTTTTCCAAAATACGACGGAACCATTGAATATCCTTTAAAGTACCCTGTAATCTAATTTTCAGCATACATATCCTCCCAGTCTTTGTAAAAACAATACTCTGGATAACGGATTTTAATGGCCTCCCAAAAATACCGGGCATATCCGCAGCAAAACAGATCTTCTACGGTATAATACTGACACTCTTTTAACTGATCTTCCCCTGCTTCATAGTCTCCGACACTTGGTGTTCCATTGCAGTAAAGATTAAATGCCATGCGGACAATCCGTAAACTTCCACTGGTCTGCCATCCTTCTTGCAGGCATTCCGTTTTTACACATCCAGTTTTAAAATTATAGATTTTATTCACATTTTCTCTTGTGTCTCTGTCGATGCCCAGGCAATAAACCAGAGCCTGATGATAGACATCCTGATATCTGCATTTTTCCAGATATTCCTCATAAAATTTTTCGTGTTCCTTGCCCTTGAAAGTAATTGTGCGAGAATTGCTATTCCCTGCTCTTAACGCTGTGTTTGTCATTTTTTGTTTTCCTCCTAAATTTTAATAAAAAAGACACTCCATTTCTGAAATGCCCTATAAAAAATAGGGACACCCGCTTTTAACAAGTATCCCTATAATCTATCAATGATCTGATAGCTCTCTATTCATTTTCATATTCAAGATTCTTTGTGTTCCCCGTCCCGAGGTCTAACGCAACAACAACGGTTACTTTCTTCACAAGGCTCTTTTCTTTGTGATTTTCACCTATTTTTCTGAAACTGAAAAACTCTACAAAGTGCGTAAATTCAAGGATTTCTACACATTCTTCCTTTGTAGCAACACCACAGCCTCAACGGTACTTTCGTTGTCCCAACAAAGTTCCTGTATTTCCCTGTCTCCAAAATACACCGGGAAGCGGAACTTTATGTGCTTCAGGAATCTGCCATCTGGCTGCTCCTGCTCATAAATGTCCACCTGTTCCACAAAGCTGTTAAGAAATTCTTTCTTCTCCAGGTCGGTGAACTTATCATATAGTTTATCAAAATATAAAAGAAATTGATAGACGTTTTCTTCTGATATTTTCTGTTGCCGGATATTCAGCAGGCGATTCTTAACTTCTTCTATACTGTTCTCCACGCCTTCAATTTCATCATACAGATGGTATAACCTTGTCTCCATATCCTGATATTTCTTCTCATAAAATTTATCCATGATATCCAGGCTATCCATCTGCTGTCCAAGTCTTCCTTTTGCTCCGGTCAGCTGCCTGTGCTGTTTTTCCAGTCTTTCAATCTCTTTTTCTATTTCTTCTGTATCTATTCTTGAACCGATTTTATTCAGAATTGCTTCTTCAAATTTAGGATTCTTCACCAGCTTCCGAATAACTTCTTCCACTGCATTGTTAATCTTCTCCTCACTCCATTGTTTACGATATCCACATTTATGACCATCTACCAGGCGACGATGTTTGCAGGCATAATAGAAATAATCCTTATATAAAGTTCCGTCTTTCTTTTTCTTTCGGTTCACGTTTCCATACATACCACTTCCACATAATGGGCATCTCAATATTCCGGATAAAATATGCTCATGATCGAGACTATGTGTCTTTTCATATTTCACACCTGTTTTTTCCCGTTTTTGATGTGCCAGCTCCCAGTCTGTTTCTGAAACAATCCCTTCATGGATACCATCGTGCAGCATATAATTTTCCTGCTTTACAATGCGGTATTCATTTCTTGTACCAGAAACTTTCTCGTTTTTCCTTCGTCCATAAGCCAGCTTTCCACAGTATACCGGATTATCCAGAACGCCCTTTATAAATGAAGCGGCAAATGCGTCCAGTGTATTATTCTGTCGTTTTTTCTTTTTGTATCCATGCTGGTTCAGCCATGCAGCAATCGCAGAGATTCCCATATTGGTATGAATAAATTTGTCATAGATCAGACGAATAATCTCTGCTTCGTCCTCTGCAATCTGCAATTCTCCATTTACTAATTCATAACCATACGGAGCAAATCCACCATTCCATTTTCCTTCCCTGGCTTTCTGCTTACGTCCTTCCATTGTCTGAACAAGGATATTCTCTCGTTCGATCTCTGCCACCGCAGACAGAACAGAAATCATCAGCTTTCCACTATCTTTTGAGCTGTCAATTCCATCTTCTACACAGATCAGATTCACTCCAAAATCCTGCATCCTCTGCAAAGAATTTAAAACATCTGCCGCATTACGACCAAATCTGGAAAGCTTGAACACCAGTACAAACTGCACCTCATCTGTTCCATTCTCAATATTATCCAACATTCTCTGAAATTCCGGTCTGCCCTCTACGCTTTTTCCAGACTTACCTTCATCGGAATACTCATTTACGATTTCCATGTTCTGAAATTCCGCATATCTCTTGAGTTTTTCTTTCTGAGCATCCAGACTGTAGCCATCTACCTGCATGGTTGTGGATACTCTGGTATATATATCGCATTTAATCTTTTTATTCACTTTTCCTCCTCTCCTCAGAACATCCCAAAGCAATTTCCAACAATTCCGTTGCAACTTGTGAATTTCTGATACGCATTAAGTTATCCCAGACATCAGCTTTTCCAAGTAGATTCATCCCGCCATGCCATACTATTTCATCATCAATAACGGCAAAACATTCTTCTACTTCTGTTCTTGTTATCACATTTATTCCTACCAATTGCATTGCTCTGATTAATTCATAGCATACATCTGACTTTCCGTAAGTAATATCTTCCGGATCTGTTGTAATAACTGTGACCTTTACCCCTACTTCCTGTCTCTTCTTGACTAATAATAAAAATCTGTCAATTTTATCCTGTCTGATATCCGGACTGGAAATTACCACCATTTTTTCTGACTCTACAATATCTTGCTCGAATTTTTCGGTATAATTTACAGAATCAAATATTGCATTTATTATTTGTTTAGGTTGCAACTCTTGCGTCCAGATTGAAAATCCCATTTTCCTATATGTTCTCAATCTTTTTGCATACATTTTATCAAAATAACGCACATGCGAATCGATATAATCATACACATAAACGGCTTCTTTTCCGACATAATCTCTGTTTAATCTACCTACATACTGTTCCAGGCGTCCTTCAAAAGATACAGGTGCTGCAAGCATTAATACATCCAGTCTTGGGAAATCAAACCCTTCTCCTATTTTCTGACCAGTTGCCACCAAAATAAGCGATTCATTTTCAGGTATCTGCTTTAATTTTACTCTTATTTCAGCATTTTCCTTATCCGAATTATCCCCATACAGAAGGAATACATGATCTGCTTTTTCCTTTAAGGCATCATGTAAAAATTTTGCATGTTCCTTAAATCTTGTCAAAATTACAGGAGTTTGTTTTCTTGCAACACAAGTTATAACATCATCTATGATCATTTCATTGCGCACCTTACTGATACTAATCAAATTATATGCTTTATTAATATTATCCTTGCTTTCTGCAGTATCAACTACTCTTGTGTATCTTGGGACAAAATAATGTCCAATCCCCTGTTCCTTAGCCCTCTCCAATGCAGTAAATCTATGTCTCAAAGGTCCTAACAGCATATAGATGATCCGATCAAGACTGTCACCACGTTTAGGTGTAGCAGAAACACCATATACGTATTTTGCATTTATTTTCTGCAATAATTCCATAGATGTGTTAGAAGCTGCGTGATGACATTCATCCATAATTACCATTCCGTAAGAATTAATCCGTTCATTAAATTTTCCTCTGCTGTACATTGAACCAACCATTGCAACATCTATAATCCCTGTCAATGTATTTTTATTTCCGTGCAAAACGCCTATCACACTATTTCTTTTTTTCTTTCTTCCTGTTTTTGTTTCATATTCCGGTGGTTCTTCTCTTATCTCTAAGAAATGATTCAATTCATCAACCCACTGATTAAGCAAATCTTTACTTTGCAGCAAAATGAGCGTATTTACTTTTCGCTCTGCAATAAGGTAACTACATACTACAGTCTTTCCAAATGCAGTTGCCGCACTCAGAACCCCATCTGAATGTGATAATAATTTTTCTGCTGCTAATTCCTGTTGCATTCGCAAATCACCTTTAAAAGATACTCTGATAGGTTGTCCTGTTTCTCTTTGATCTGAAACATCAACTGAAATGCCTGCTTTTTCACATTCCTGTATAATATTTTCCCGCAGTCCTCTCGGAATCTGTATATATCCATCTATATCCTTACCTAAATATACAGCACTGAAATTATAATAATTAGAATATCCCAGCCTTTTATTTTTGTAAAATTCCGGATTATCAAATGCCGCCAAACTACGGACCTGATTTTGTATTCTTGGCATAAGATTCAGAGTATCAATATAAACTCCATTGCCCAATACCATATGAAGCTTGCCCACAACATCTGACTTACAAAACTCACATTTCTTCTTCCATGGTTTCGGTCTGACATTCTTCTCAATATTAGTAAGCGTTCCTCTGACTTCTGCTAATTCTCCCTGCCATTTTGCCATGCATTGTTCAACATCTTCTATTCCCAGCTTTTTTGTTTTATTGAAAAGAGCATCCCATTGATCAGGATATGCATTCCAATTTTCATCTACAAAAGCACTATTTCCATTTTTAAGTGCCTGCCCCTGTAATGGCAATGCAATCAAATTACCTATGCTGCTTGCCACATCCTGCGAAGGATACATTCTATCATAATAATGAAACGATTTCAGATTGATGGAAGTTGAACCCTTGTCTAATAGGAGAAATCCAAAATTCCTTGCTGTTGCCGCAGGTATTGCCTTTTTAAAGAAAATCCATACATGGGCACCTTTTCCAGATCGAGATCTCTCAACTAAAGGTCTGATACCATTAAGCTCACACATTTTTCTAAGCGCATCCACTTCTTTATGCCACTCATTATCCGTATTTGCAAAGTCCGTAACCTCTGCTCCTTTTTCGTGATTATCAAAATCAAATACAATAAATCTGCATGTTCCATTTGGCAGTAAAGGATATACACCTATTACATCTGATCCATCTTCTTTTGTGCCTAACAAATGAGCAATTATTTTTTTTACATCCAGACTTATCCATTTGGTATTTTCACATTCATCACAAAATACCTTCTCTTTACGTTGTTTAGGACAAAGCCGGTCATTCCAACGATTTGCACATTGTGGAAAATAACCCCCGTTCTTTCCCCGTCTGGCATATACATCTTCTCTTCCCCAAAACATCGAAAAGAAACGTATTGCCATTTTCTCTGTAATATATGGCGGATTTACAATACGACTCCCTTGATCCAGGTCATATTCTTCTGCACTTTCTATTTTTTCTTCAAAAGGATTCACCTCTTCATATGAAATGCCTGCTTTCTTCAATTTATCTTTTAATATCTTGTTCTCATATTCAAGCAACCTAACCATTTTTCTCAATGAATCAGCATCATATGCTTCTATGTTCAAACCTTCCACCTACAATTCTTATTATCTCGTAACATAACTTCCATTCAATGTCCCAACCTTATCTTAGTACTTGTTCCAACTATTTTCAATACTTATTTTCCGTATTGACGCATTTCTTCGCCAATCGTATAATTAAGTTAGATACAGAGCATTTCTGTTATCAAAATATTGCCCGCCCACCATTGGCGACTTATAAATGATTGGCTCGAAAATATTGTTCGCTTACCGGAAGCGTCTAATAAATGTCCGGCTTGAAAATTATTTAGAAATAATTTCTGTTTTTGATATTGTGTTTTTATCACACATTGCATATACTATAAATACACAAAAAAGCCAGAAAAAGAGGAGGTGTTAGTATGGCTACTTCAAGTATTACTCATAATTTTGTCGTATCCAATCCAAATAGCGTAAAGCGTTTTGTCGCAGCAATTGACGAAGCCGACCGTGACCGCACACCAAAGCAGACACTTCCCGGACGTCAGTTAACGAACCCACAGGAAATCTTAGCTTTAATGTCAAAAAGGAAGAAAAAACATGTCTGATAAATATTTTACCGTTAATATTCGGGCATATTTGGATAAAGACGAACCGACATATATCGGAGAGGAAAGTCTTTACGACTTACTCTCCGATTTTTCT